>Ga0310690_10006369_pt1 | contig 15534 bp, 17 predicted proteins | sample AusTroGonzalo_MG_2_FD_207661 | JGI IMG/M metagenome (GOLD analysis project Ga0310690, IMG submission 207661) | Bovine rumen microbial communities from tropical cattle in Woodstock, Queensland, Australia - Gonzalo_04 (v2) (version 2) | ecosystem: Host-associated > Mammals > Digestive system >... | reverse complement strand
TCTCTTTGGCTATGCTCCAGTCATACGCACTATGGCAATAGTTGCTGACTCCTTCGTAAGCCATCTCTGCCGTTATTTCACTCTTTGTGGAATTGGCTTCGCCTTCGTCCGTCACGACTCGGCCATCCAAGCAAGCTTGGCGGCTCTCGCTGCTCCGTCCGTTGCTGCCACATGAGCATAATAACGTAGCCATCATTATGAAAGAAAAGGCGATATGTTTCATATTTTCGCAAATTTTATTTGCAAAGATAGTGATAATTATGGAATTATCGTTAAATTTGCAGCAAAATTAACGTAACCCAACAAAAAACTACAGTTATGAGACGGAAAAAGATTATCTCCGTGATTCTTGCAGCCATGCTGCTATCTGTGATTGTAGTGGCTCAGAGTTCCAAAAAGGCTGCCAAAGCCGGCACATGGACGCTATGTGGAGAAACGGCCCGACGGAATGTGCGACTGGCCTTGGAAACCGGATTCCGCCACATTGATACTGCGCAAATGTACTCAACGACCCCGAAACGTTCCCATGGTGATAAGAAAACCATTCTTTTCATATTCATATCGGTTGAATAATAAGATACTTTATGAATTTACGTGTTTTTATGAAGAAGATTAGTATTATATCCGTTTTTTTGATTTGCATTTCGCTTACAACAAATGCACAGTTGGCTTCGCCTTCGTCCGTCACGACTCAGCCATCCCAGCAAGCTGGACGGCCCTCGCAGCTCCGTCCGTTTATGATGTTCGGAGGTGGAAACCGCGCTAATCAGGACAGCCTTCGCAAGATAGCGGCAGCCGACTATGCCGATATGCTGGCTAAAGTAGGAGTTGGCCAACCCCGAGAAGGTCGCCAACCTAACAGTCAGGACGAAAGCAAGCACCCCAACTACGATGAACTGACAGCTAATCCTTATCCCTTCTATCCCGATCCGCTCGTAACAGAAAACGGCAAGAAGGTCACCAACGCCAAGATGTGGTATAAGGTGCGTCGTCCTGAGATCGTACGCCTGTTTGAGGATAATGTATATGGCCGTATTCCCAACCATGTGCCCAGTGTAATGTGGGAAGTCACCAATGAGGAGAAGAGGGACTTTGCAGGAACGGCCGTAGTGATCCGTTATCTGAAAGGTGTGGTCGATAACTCCAGTTATCCATCCATTAAGGTAGAGATTCAGGCCAATGTGGTCTATCCGGAAGGCAAACAAAACCTGCCCGTCATTATAGAGTTCGGATTTGGAGGCGGTGATCCTCTTCGTACCTTTGGTGGAGGCATGTCGTGGAAGCAGATGGTCATCGAACGCGGATGGGCTGCTGCAACCATCAACCCCTCGTCCATCCAGGCCGATTCTGGCTCAGGTCTGACGAATGGCATCATCGGACTCTGCAATAAGGGAGAGCATCGTCAGCCAACTGACTGGGGTTCGCTCCGTGCCTGGGGCTGGGGACTGTCACGTCTGATAGACTATCTGGAAACGGACAAGATCTTCGATGCCAGGAAATGTGCCATTGAGGGCGTCTCACGTTATGGTAAAGCCTCACTTGTGGCGATGGCATTTGATGAACGTATCGCAGCAGGATTCATTGCCTCATCAGGCAAGGCTGGCGCAGCAGGATGGCGTCGTGACTGTGGCGAGAGCATTGGTAACATCGTCTCACATGAGGAGTACCACTGGGTATGTGGCAACCTGATCAAATATGGAACAGATCCGATGACAGAAAACGACATACCTGTTGACCAACATGAGTTGATAGCCCTCTGCGCTCCACGCGCCTGTTTCATCTCCACTGGCAGTTGGAATGGTGACAAGTGGCAGGACGTAGTGGGTTCATTCATATCAGCCTCGAAAGCATCACCTGTCTATGAACTGCTCGGTTATAAAGGCGTAGGCACAGACCTCTTCCCTGGCATGGACAACGGCCTGATGGAAGGACGCCTCACCTATCGTCAGCACCATGGAGGTCACGAAGCAGGCCCCAACTGGCCCTTCTTCCTCGACTTCTTTGAGCGCGAAGTGCTCAGTAAGTAACGACAAGTGCTTTTGGAATTGAATCTGAGAGATATTGGCGGCAAGGACGGTGTGCCGAAAGGCTTGCTTCTGCGCAGCGGTAAGTTGAGCGTGTTATCGAAAGAGGAATGTGCCCAACTGTGCAAGAAATATGGCATCCGATGTGTGATAGATCTGCGTACACCAGTAGAATCAGCAGAATTCCCTGATCCATTGCCCGATGGTGTGGAATACCTGCAAATCCCTCTATTGAAGGATGCAACAGTAGGCATTACCCATGAGACAGGCTCAGACCCAATGAACATTATACGTGATCTGCGCAGACATCCAGAGAAACTATTGGAGATGCTGCCAGATTTCAAGGCACTCTATAAAGATATCGTAACTGACGCATATTCACGTAGTCAGTTGGATAAGGTGGTCTCCATCATGAGGCAGAATGCTGAAAACGGCATCTGTACCCTCTGCCATTGTACGGCGGGCAAGGACAGAACGGGCATCGCCAGCATGGCTCTGCTGAAATCATACGGTGTCAGCAACGAGGAAATCATCAAGGATTATATGCGTACCAACCGCAATGCTTTCTGGCCTACTATAAAGAAATGTGTGGGAGTGGCGATCTTGACGCATAAATGGTATTTTGTAAAAACTGCCTATCGTTCCTTCATGGCAGATGAAGAATTGATTAAAATTGCCATTGAAAACTATGATTGACTTCTCTTCAACATCATGGATGAGAAATGTCAATGGGAAGGAAAGTTTCATCGGTATGCTCATGGGGCAGGCTATATATCTTGACTATTGTGTATCAATTAAAAAATAATAAACATGAAAGTTATCAGTACAAAAAAGGCACCCGCTGCCATCGGACCTTACAGTCAGGCCATTCAAGTCGGAAATCTCGTCTATACTTCTGGTCAGATACCCATTGACCCTGCAACGGGATCATTTGTAGAGGGCGGCATCAAGGAACAGACGCGTCAGTCGCTGACCAACGTCAAGGCTATCATGGAAGAGGCTGGGCTCAACATGAGCAATGTCGTTAAGACCACCGTGTTTATGGCTGACATGAATGACTTTGCCGACATGAACGTCGTCTATGCCGAATTCTTCTCAGAGCCTTATCCCGCTCGTTCTGCCGTTGCTGTCAAGACCCTGCCTAAAGGAGCATTGGTTGAGATTGAGGTAGTCGCAGCTGCAAAAAAAATCATAAATCATTAGACAGCCTAGCAATTCTCAACATTTCACATCCGAAAAATTTATAATTTAAAAATTTGATAACATTTCGCCTCTAAAATATTATCATTTTAATAATTTGTTAATATTTCATTCTTAAAAAATTAACTTTTTATTAATTTGTTAATATCCCGACTTCGAAATATTAACTTTTTATTAATTTGTTAATATTTCATTCTGGTATTATTATCCCATTCATAAAATGATTATATATACAAAAGGAATCAGTGTAGGAATGCCAATCACAAAGATGAGCAGCCCCAAGAGGTATCCAAAGATATGTGACTTATTATTCATGTAAGTCATTTTTTAAATCTGTACCTTCTTCTTTAATCTGTTCGGTTTGCATCTCAGTTTTACTTTATGCTGATTTGGGCTGGTGCAATAGGACTCTTCACCGTGACTTCTATCTTGCCTTTGCTCTTGCCACTCCTGATGACAAGCAGGGCGCGCCCCTTCCAGGTGGTGCCTCCTAACAATGTGGTGGGCTCGAAATCCTTCATATCGGCAGAACCGAAAGCCAATAGGGAACCATTGCCGGTCACCTGGGCCCAGCAGGGGATGGCGGCATGGGGACAGACGCGCCCCTCGGCATCCACCCATTCAACGGTGATGAATGCCAGATCCTGACCGTCGTGCTTCAGCACTGTCTTATCTGCCGTCAGACGCAGATGGTCGGGTTTGCCTGCTGTGGCTAAAGTAACGCTCTTGCCGCCTGCCTCCGCCCGCAGTTCTCCTTTTTCGTAGGGGACACTGAACACAGCCTTGTATTGGCTCTCACGATTCACCTGTTTCGTGCCGATAAGTTTGTCGTTGAGATACAGACTCACCTCGGGCAACTTCGTATAGACCTCCACGTCGATAGGCTTGCCTTCCCATTTCGTCCAGGTCCACGACTCCCACATAGGCCACACGCTCCAACTCGTCTCATGGATCTTGCCATAATAGCCGTCAGGCTCACGGACGGCCATATACAACGATGGCTTGTCACTCCATAGCATTTCCCTATAGTGACTGATGGGCTTACGCCATCCCGTCACATCCACATCGCCACAATAGGCCCCGTGCCATTCGGGTTGTCCGCCTTCGACATAGTGCTCGCCTGGTCGTTCGCCTTCGTAGTAGTAGCGTCCGATACCTGACTCACCCAGGTAGTCGAGACCCGTCCATACGATGTCACCCACGATGTAAGGGTATTCTTTCACTAATGCCCAGTTCTGGAATGCATCACGGGGATAACTCTCCGTCTGCAACATGATGCGCTTAGGGTCGCGGGCATGGTCTCCCTTGTGTTTGCGGATCATATAGTTGTAGCCTACCACGTCAAGCACCTCAGCGTGGGGGTCGTAAATCTCCCAGTCGCTGTCCCAGGAGCAGAGAGCCTCTGTCACAGGACGGGTGTTGTCCATCTCCAAGATAGCCTGTTTGAGTTTCCTGGCAGTGGTGATGACGCGGATGTCCTTACGCTCCATCACCTCGTTACCGAGGCTCCAACAGATGATACTGGGATGGTTGCGGTCACGCTTCACCATCGCATGGATATCCTCACGGTAACAGGAATCGATGAGGGTGGAATAGTCGTAGGGTGTCTTGGCTTCGCGCCATCCGTCGAAAGCCTCGCCAATAACCAGCATACCGATGGAGTCGCAGGCATCGAGAAAGGCACGGGTGGTGGGGTTGTGCGAGGTACGGATTAGATTGAAGCCCGCTTCTTTCATCAGGCGCACCTTACGGATCTCTGCGGCATCGAAGGCCATCGCACCAAGAATGCCATCGTCGTGGTGGACGCAGGCGCCGTTGATGAGCAGTGGCTCACCGTTGAGCACGAAGCCCTTTTCAGCATTAAATGAGAATGAGCGGATACCGAACTTCACTGTTCTCTCGTCGATGACCTGTCCCTTCTCCTTCAATCTGACGGTGGCCTCGTAGAGATAGGGATCATCGGGCGCCCACAGGTGAGGTTTGTCGATGGTATAGGCTAACCCGCAGATGGACGCTCCTCTGGGTGTCATTGTGGTGTATTTCTCCTTCCATGTCCGCTTCATCTCTTCGAATTGCGGTGTCAGTGTGAAGGTGCCGCCGCGAAAGGTCACTTCAATATCGTCAATCACGTGGGTTTCCAGTCCTTCGTTTTCCACGAATACATTCATATTGAGTGTAGCCTGCTTGGTGCTGACTTCTGGTGTCCAGACTGTGACTCCGTTTTCGGAGATGTGCATCTCAGGCATTGTCTGCAGCCACACGTGGCGATAGATGCCCGAGCCGGAGTACCAGCGACAGTTGGGCTGCTGCGAGTTATCAACCTTCACCAATACTTCGTTGTCGCGCTTATCTTTATATAAATAAGGTGTCACATCAACGGTGAACGGTGTATAGCCATAGGCATGCTGTCCTGCCTTCTGTCCATTGATAAAGACCTCAGCCTTCTGATAGACACCCTCGAAGTGCAGTTTCACGAGGTCGCTCTTGGGCGTCTTAAACATCTTGCGATACTCGCCCTTACCGCCCAGATACCAACCTCCACCCGTACCCGTGCTGCCCGATGCAGGAGCAATATGGGCATAGATGTCCCAGTCGTGGGGCAAATCTACGCGGAAGGACTTGCCTTGGGGAAAGAAATTACCTTCGTGCGTAAACTGCCAGCCTTCGTCGAACAGTATTTGTGTCTGAGCAAAAGTTGTCAGGGTAGTACACAATGCCATTAGGCCTATTATTATTCTTTTCATTTTAAAAACAATTATGCTTAGTATATTCAAATCCACGTAAGTTTTCGCCAGATTCCCTCCAGTGGACCGCGAGGATGGCTGCTGAACCAGTAGCGGGCAAAGCAATACTGGCAGATAACCATGCCCAGACCAACGAGAACGGCATAGGTAATACCCAACTTATAATAACAGGCCAGTCCGTATCCGCAGAAAATAAAACAGCCGATGATGGACTGCAACAGATAGTTGGTGAGACTCATTCGACCAAAAATGCACAGGTGATGGAGTACACTGCGGAAGCCCTTGAAGGCATACCATGCTGAGACCACCGCCGAGACAATCATCAGGAGGATAATGAGGTTGTAGATGGGCTTGAGCCACATGTCAATCCCTCCAAAATCCACAAAACTCAAGGCGATGACAAGTGCGGTAGAGACACACAGGACAATGTGCCAGATCTTCAGATTCCTGCCCTCGTTGTAGAACATACGCTGACGCCCTAACTGCATACCGAGGATAAAAAGACAGAGCAACTGCGTCAGTCGGCCACTGAACACGTTGAAGCGAAAATTCACCTCAAAGCCATAACGCAGGTTGGTGAGAGCATTCTCCCAAAACGAAGCATGTTCGTGGGCACTGTTGATCTTACTATACAACTCCCACATGGTGGAATGATCCATCGTCGTACCTGTCAGCAGACAGTAGAGCTCCACAGGTTGGATGGCCAACAGGATGATGATGCACCAGACCGCCTTCGACGGCAGGTAACTGATGGGAATGAGCAACAAGCCATAGCATGCATAGAGCATCAGGATGTCACCGTCGTAGAAGGACACGTTGATGACACCAAACAGGAAGAGCAGACACATGCGCCAGGCGAAACGCCCGGAGAAGCATTTCCCCTTCTGCTGCTGATTGTCGTTCATGATGAAGAAACTCAGTCCGAAGAGCATGGCGAAGATGCCATACATCTTGCCAGATAACAGCCAGGCCAGAACATCCGCCACCGTCTGGTCAGAAGGCAATGTATGGATGATGGTCTCTTGCGTAAAGATGTTAAAATGCTCCACGGAATGATACAGTATGATGCCAGCTACGGCAATGCCTCTGAGGGCATCGGCCACGTCAATGCGCGTGTTGGGTAGAGAACGAGTCTTGTACATATTTATAAGAAATACATATTAATATCATTAATTATGTGCAAAGGTACGGATATTTTGGGAATTATTATCATCTTTGCAACATAATTTGTAATCAGATCAAGAATACGGACTGTTTCGCCACGGGCGAGGCCGTCTGAGGCCGTCTGGATCACCATCCACAAAATATAACCGTCAGACATTTGGTTGTTTCGCGGTTTTTTATTAATTTTGTCCCCGAAAACTATAAACCAAAGTGTTATAGACAAGAAATAATGAAGAAAGTACTATTATTATTTTCAGCCCTCTCTTTGCTGATGCTTTCAGCCTGTGGAGGCAAAAAGACTCAAGCAGAAAGTGCAGACACTGCCGTTCTTGACAGTGTCAAGCAACAAAGTCAAGCGAATGACTCGACGGTGATATTGGCACAGGAAGAAATGACCGGCCTTATCAGGGAACTATATGCCGCAGCGGCTAAAAACGAAGCAGGCATTGACCAACTTTACGCCTGTCACATGTGGCGGAAGATGGTAGCTGCTGTTGAAGAGAAGGACTCACATGTGGCTGAGATCGGTTTCTTCAACGATGACTATTGGACACAGATGCAGGACAGCAACCCTGATGATTTCGAGGCTCGCGACATCAAGTTCGAACAAATAGACGTTGAGAAGGGTAGGGCAACGGTCAGTTTCCTTCTCCATAGTTCTGTCCAGGATGTCCGTCAGAAGTTCGAGTTCTGCCATGAGGATGGCAACTGGCGTGTACACAACATCATCAGGTATTTCGAGGATGCCGATGGCAAAGAGGAGGAATCCAACTTGATGGAAGGTATGCAAAGCTATCTTGGTGAACCGCAGGAGTATGTGCAGGAACTGACGAATGAGCAGTGAGCAGTCTATAAAATGTTGAAGTGGAACGGACACGGATTCAGTTATTGAACATTTAGAGTATGGCAAAAGAACTATTAACGGTAAAACATTATCTGAAGACATTGGAGGAAACCGTCCGCCAACAGTGGAATCAGAAAGCACTCTGTGACTACGAGGGCGATGCCTTTACGTATGCAGATGTGGCAAAAAGCATTGAACAGTTTCGGATTTTCCTGAACGAGGCAGGTATTACAAAGCGTAGCAAGATGGCCATCTGCGCACGAAACTGTGCGCGTTGGGCCATGACGTTCTGGGATATCAATGTCAACGAATGTGTGGCAGTGCCCCTCCTTGCCGATTTCCATCCCAACAGTATCTCCACCTTCACGCACCACTCCGACAGTGTGTTGCTTTTTACCGACAAGGAAATCTGGAAAGAACTCAATCCCGGTCAGATGCCCAACCTCAGGGCTGCCATCAACGTGAAGGATGGCTCGATGCTCTGGTATCGCGACGAGCAGGTGGCTGAGGCCTGGGAGAACCGCGAGAAAGTTTTTGCACAGAAATATCCCACGGGTTTTATGAAGGAACAGGTCTCCTATCCTTCGGATAATATGGACAAGTTGGCCATCATCAACTACACCTCTGGAACTACCGGCAATCCCAAAGGCGTCATGCTCACCTATGGCGCCATCTCAGATACCGACGCATTCAGCAACAGCCATTTCCCCAACCAGCCTGGTGAGACCATCGTCTCCATGCTCCCCATGGCCCACATGTACGGACTGGCCATCGAGTTTATCCATCCCAATGTCGATGGCGTGACGGTCTATTTCCTTGGCAAGACGCCCTCGCCCTCGACGCTGCTGAGAGCCATGCAGGAAGTTAAGCCCTATATGGTGGTCACGGTACCGCTTGTGATGGAAAAGGTGTATGCCAATTCCATCAAGCCTGCTCTCGACAAGATGAAATGGCTGACAGCCATACCCCAGGCTCGAAAAGCAATTTACAGGATCGTCCGCAAGAAAGTCCTGGCCGCCTTTGGTGGTCAGGTACGTGGCTTTATCATGGGTGGTGCTGCCCTGAAACCCGAAGTGGAGGATTGTTTTACCAAGATACGCCTGCCTTATACTGTGGGCTATGGCATGACGGAAGCCTGCCCGCTGCTGGGTTGGGAATGGTGTACGGACTACGTTCCTGGTTCCTGCGGCAAACCCGTACACGACCTTCGCATCAGTTCCGATGATCCAAGGAACGTCCCGGGGGAGATACAGGTACGGGGCAACAACATCACCATAGGCTATTACAAGAATCCTGAAGCCAATGCTGCTGCGTTTACCGACGACGGTTGGTTCCGCACAGGCGACTTAGGTCTGTTGGACAAAGATAACAACATTTTTATCCGCGGTCGCATCAAGTCGATGATTCTGAACTCTTCCGGCCAGAACATCTATCCTGAGGAGATAGAGGCTGTATTGTCTGGCTGCCCATATGTGAATGAATCGCTTGTCGTGGAGCGTAAGGGAAGGTTGGTTGCTCTGGTATATCCTGAGATACCCGATGATCTGTACATGAATAAACGTTCCGAGATCCCTGAACTCATTCGCGCCACCGCCAACAAGTCACTTCCGGTCTATAGTAAGATCAACGAAGTGGTATTTGTTGACGAGCCTTTTGAAAAGACTCCGAAAATGAGTATTAAACGCTATTTATATCGGTAATAAGAGAATGAAAAGAGTACTTTTTTTACACCTATTGTTTATTTGTTCCTTATTCTGCTACGGACAAATGGCATTGTCATTAGGTAATTTGAGTGATACTAAGTGGAGGAACGAAAATACTGGCGATTGGGACATTGGCTTTTTCGAAAACTTTGCCGTGTATGACTGTAAGTTCTGGAACTATGAAAGTATAAACGGGAAAGGTGATAAGTATGAAATCAAACTCAGGAATGACGAGGATCTGTTGGTCATTAAAGTAGATCAGGAGAAAAATGGCAAGAGGAACATACAAATAGGTCAGAATAAACCACAGCCATATTCAAACATAACAGGTCAGTATATCCCGTATTATCCCCAAACGGATGTAGATACAGAACTGATTGATAATGGTTATAGCCGCATAGACACCGTTACTATCGTAGGATGGCTGAAAGACATGCCAGAGAAAGAACGGTCGGAAGGTGTATTTGCTATCTACCAAAACAACATCTATCAGAATGGCCAGACATCAGTGTATGGAGAAATAGACTCGATTGGCCGCTTCACAGTAAAAGTGCCTGTCATCAATTCGCATGAACTATTCCTGCGACATGGTTCAACCAGTATCTCTACCGTCTTTGAGGTGGGTGAGACATATTTCCTGTTACACGATTTTAAGAAAGGTCAGGAGATGTTCATGGGCAAAAACAGTATGCTTCAGAACATGTATCTGACACATCAGGAATTGTTTGGACGGATAGCCCCTACAATGAATGGCAGCCCCTGGCATGATCCTTACAGCAGTTACGATGAGTTCTATAAGGATTCGGAGATTTTCTGGGGAAAATTGGAAAACGATCTCGACAGTATCATCCATGAACACCCTACATTGTCGCCTAAATACATCAATTACATACGTCATTTTTGGGATATGATAAAGGCGGAGAAACTGGCGCAAGCATCAAACTATCTGCCTGATCATAAACTTCCCAAAGCAGCACTCGACGAAATCGTGGAGAAGTATTGGAGACACCTGCCACGTCCTTATACTGCCTATTGTGGTCAGATTTTTGCCCTGCGTATATCTCTGTTGCAACAGTTTATGTCGCAGAATGGCTTTGATCCCAATTACATCGCATTCCAAAGTATTGCCAAAGATGGAAATCTTGATATATCCGCTTCGCAAAGAGAGACTATTGGGAAGTATATCAGCATGATTGACGACTTTCATCAAAAAACGGAAGGTCTGAGCGCTCAGGATGAAATACAAAAGGTTGCCCAGGCTATTCAGACAGAACACCAATCTGTGATGCAAGAAATGCAGTCATTGATGAAAGATGAAAAACTGCAGAAGATGATAACAGAAAAGAGTTTCATGATTCAGTTGGATTATGCCACTCATATCCTGGACTCAATAGGTTCTGACCGTGATATGAAAGACTTCTTCGTGGGCTTGGATGCAACTGCGATGATAAGCGGGAGCAATCACTCACTGAGTCCTGCCATGATGGAAATGGCAGAAAAACGCATCACTCTGCCTGTTGTCAAAGATGGTCTCAGGGAATTGAATATAAAATTTCTGGACATTGAGAACAAGAACCAGCAAAGCGTTCAATCTACAGGGATGAGCCGTGGCGAATCTCTATTCCATGAACTCGTTGAGCCCTATAAAGGAAAGATTATTCTGGTGGATTTCTGGGGTACGTGGTGTGTTCCTTGCTTGCAGGCATTATCGAAGTCTCAAGAAGAATATCAGCGACTATCGCCATATGATATTGTTTACATGTATTTTGCGAATAAGAGTCCAGAACCGAAATGGAAGGATGTTATCGAACAATATCAGTTAAAGGGCGACAATGTGGTTCATTTCAATCTGAAGCAGGAAGACGAAAATGCTATTGAACAGTATTTTCAGGTCAACGCTTTCCCGTCATATTTCTTGATTGATCAAGAAGGCAGATTATTACCCTTCAAGGTTGATGCCAGAAAACTTGATGCGCTTGAGGAATTAATAAAGAAAAATGTCAGACATTAGAGGATTGGGATGAGATTACCAACGAATTGAAGAAACATTGGCTGCGATGCTGATGATGTTGGTACGGTTAATTATTCAAAAAATGACAAAGGACGTAGCATTAGTATTGTCAAGTGGTGGTGCGAGGGGTCTTGCCCATATAGGTGCCATTGAGGAACTCGAGGCACAGGGCTATCACATCACCTCTATCGCAGGTTGTTCGATGGGAGCACTCATCGGAGGTGTCTATGCAGCAGGAAAGTTGGAGGTGTTTCGTGAGTGGATGAAAACTGTTAACCGGAAAAAGATGCTGGAATTGACGGACTTCTCGCTGGGCCTTAATCATATAGTAAAGGGCTCGCGTATTATCGAGGCCATTATGGAGTTTGTACCTGATATGCCTATCGAGGATTTGTCGATACCCTATTGTGCCGTTGCAACCGACCTGAAAGCTGGTCATGAGGTTGTGTTTGACAAGGGAAGTCTTTTCGATGCCATTCGAGCCAGCATCTCTCTGCCGTCATTCTATGAGCCAGTGCAGCGCGACGGTATGATACTCATCGACGGTGGCGTGACAAACCCCATACCGCTGAACCGTGTGGTACGACACGAGGGTGACATTCTGGTCGGTGTCGATGTGAGTGGACATGATTATGAGATGCAATGGGAAATTCAGCGTGAGTTGGCGGAAAAGCGTAAGCGCAGCAAATCGCTGACTCAACAGATACTCAACAAACTGATACCCGACAACCTCGAGTTCAACTACTACACTATGCTCTCGCGAGTCAGTTCACTGATGATCCGCCAGAACTCCATCCTCATGGCTCAGTTAATGAAGCCCGATGTACTGGTTGACATCCAGATGAGTCGTTATGGCGGCTTCGACTACGACAAATCGGAAAAACTCATCGCTATAGGTCGCCAGAAGACACAACAGGCTCTCAGTAAAATGAAAAGTATTTCATAAAAAGATCACCACATTTTTTTAGTTACCCCACACGGTATTCACCTGGCGTGACGCCGATGATTCGTTTGAAATACTTGCTAAAGAACGAGGGATTGGGGAAGCGAGTTGAATAAAGCGGTTGAAGAAGGTCTGCTCGCGTGACAGTGAGACTTGCAACATATCTGTATGATGCCGATAAGTACCATCGTAGAGGTGCATTATTCGCTGCAAAGATAAATAGTTGAAGTTTTGCTCTTTCTGTGTGGAATTTGTCGACTATATAGTGAAACATTCAGAAAACAAATACAACCCTCACCCTTTCCGATATTCTTTCGGACTCATGCCATTCAGGCGCGAGAAGAACTTGCTGAACGAAGGGGTGTCGGCGAAGTGGAGGTGGTCGGCTATCTGGGTGATACTCATTTGGGAGGTTTGCAACAGGAAAGAGGCCTCCATCAGGAGCATCTGGTTGATATAGTCGATGACGGTGCGACCAGTGACCTGACGGACGACGCGGGAGAGATAGACTGTAGAGATATGGAGCTGGTCGGCGTAGAACGGGATGTCGTGGTGCTCTGCAAAGTAGCGGGGCAGCAGACGGATGAAGTCAATAAAGATTTCCTCCACGCGCTGGGGCGTCTGGCGATGTACGATGGCACGCTGCTGGGCGTTTTGCAGGTCGAGCAGGAATATGGAATAGAGCATGCGTAGCACCTCGCCTTTGTAGATGTGGTCAGAGTGAATATAGCTGATTATTTCTTGCATTTTTGCTATCAGATGCTGTGCGGCATCTGCGGCCAGTGTCTGTTTCGGCTCATGCAACTGTACGATGGGCAGGTAGGCCAGATGTACGAGGTCGTGGACGGACGGAGCCTCGATGGTGACATGCTCATCGGCCATCAGGCAGTAGCCGTGAAAATCGTCGGAGGTGGCGATGACGTCGATGGGGAGGCCCGGCGAATAAGTGTACAGGTCGTTGGGGTACATAGTCAGATCGCGGCCGTTGTAATGAATCGTCATCCACCCTTTGTCGACTACCATAAAGGCGAAGCAGGCAACAAATCCGTGCTGCAGGTTGCTACGAAGGATCTTCACAGCATCTGTTTCTAAGCAGTACATCCCGTTGTCCCAGCCTTTTTCGGGTAAGTCGTCGCCTACAAATATTGGCAAATATTCATTGAACGTATACATATCGGGGGCAAAGGTACGAATAATATTTTAAAGCTGTATTGTTTCAGACAAATTTTGTATTGTTTCAGATTTGGATTCGTAGGAAAAAGGTCGTAACTTTGCATCCGAAAAGAGATAATATTTCGTTTAACTTCTAAAAACAAAACAATTATGGACAAGCAGAAATCTATTGAGTCATTACAGTTTTTCGTAACTCATCTGGCAGAAGGTGCCATTGTTCACAAACAGCAGGGCATGATATTCAAGGCCCAGGGCTTAACCAAGCTCGGAGAGAAGTACATCGGACACTTCGGTGAAGAGATGGGCTGGGTAGAGAAGTTCACAGAGCGTATCCTCGATCTGGGTGGAGACGTTAAGTTCGAAGGTATGAAGAGCCGCGACCTTATCTGCGACCCCATCGAATATGTCAAGGCCGACCTCGCCATCCAGGAGCCAGGCGTTGAGCTGCTAATGAAGTGCATGGAGAGTGTGAAGGACGATCCCACCACCTACGACCTGTTGAAGGCTTATCTGAAGGACGAGGAAGAAGACCTCTTCTGGAGTCAGGGCGCAGTGGAACTTATCGAGAAGATTGGCACACAGAACTGGCTGTTGCTGCAACTGTAAGTTATTTCTCACGGCATCGCATGGTGCTTCTGCACCTCGACGCAAATAAATTTTTTCTTCATGGAGGGCTCCGGCCCTCCCTTTTCAAATCACCTAAAACACTTTCGATGATGGCAAAGATGAAATGCCCCTGTAAATACACTTACGACCCAGAGAAAGGTGATCCCAAGCAGGGAATACCTCCCGGAACCCAGTTTGAAGACCTGCCCGATACATGGCGTTGTCCCCGCTGCAAACAGCCCAAGGAGAAATTCAACAAGGCATAATGACACTTGTTATCGGTCTACTCATTCCCCTTTTGGGAACTATGCTCGGAGCGGCATTCGTCTTTCTGATGAAGGACGAAATGCCGCTCCGACTTCAAAAATTGCTGCTCGGCTTTGCATCGGGTGTAATGGTGGCAGCATCTGTCTGGTCGTTGCTCATTCCGTCGATGGAGATGGTAGCAGACAGTGGACGGTGGTCGGTGGTGCCTGCTGCCGTGGGATTCCTGTTGGGTATGGGCTTCCTGCTGATGATTGACGAGCTGACACCTCACCTACATGTCGGTACAGACAAGCCAGAGGGTATGCGGTCGCACCTTTCAAAGACTGCTATGCTTGCCCTCGCTGTCACCATCCACAATCTGCCAGAAGGTATGGCCGTTGGTGTGGTGTTTGCAGGAGCCGAAAGCGAAATGTCGAATATCTCACTGGCCAGTGCCATTGCCGTTTCTTTAGGTATTGCCATTCAGAACGTGCCTGAGGGAGCCATTATCTCTATGCCCATGCGGGCAGCAGGCAATTCCAAGTGGAAGTCATTCGTCATCGGTTCATTGAGCGGTGCCGTCGAACCCGTCGGAGCCGTCGCAGTTCTGTTGTTGGCTACGCTGTTGATGCCAGTCCTGCCTTACATGCTGGCCTTTGCAGCAGGAGCCATGTTCTACGTCGTTGTCGAGGAACTCATCCCCGAAGCCTCCAGCGGTCAGCACAGTAACCTCAGCACCATCGGTTTCGCCATTGGCTTCGTCCTGATGATGACGCTTGATGTCCTGTTGGGGTAGTGAAAGCTCTTAGGAGACAAAGCAGGAGGCTCAACACTTGGAATCACCCAAGGTTGAGCCTCTTCGCTTGTATGAGGTGT
>Ga0310690_10006368_pt1 | contig 15535 bp, 10 predicted proteins | sample AusTroGonzalo_MG_2_FD_207661 | JGI IMG/M metagenome (GOLD analysis project Ga0310690, IMG submission 207661) | Bovine rumen microbial communities from tropical cattle in Woodstock, Queensland, Australia - Gonzalo_04 (v2) (version 2) | ecosystem: Host-associated > Mammals > Digestive system >... | reverse complement strand
CTGCGACACCGTGGCCGCGAAAATCTGCGCGCTGGAGGGCGGCAGCGCCGCGATGCTGACCGGCTCCGGCCAGGCGGCGAACTTCTACGCCGTGTTCAACATCGCCAACGCCGGGGACCACGTGGTGTCCTGCAGCGCCATCTACGGCGGCACCTACAACCTCTTTGCCGTTACGATGAAAAAGATGGGCATCGAATTCACCTTCGTCTCTCCGGACTGCACGGCGGAGGAGCTGGACGCCGCTTTCCGGCCGAACACAAAGGCCGTTTTCGGCGAAACCATCGCGAATCCGGCCCTGTGCGTGCTTGACATCGAAATGTTCGCGGACGCCGCCCACCGGCACGGCGTTCCCCTGATTGTGGACAACACCTTCGCCACCCCCGTGAACTGCCGGCCCATCGAATGGGGCGCGGACATCGTTACCCATTCCACCACCAAATACATGGACGGCCACGGCAGCGCCGTGGGCGGCTGCATCGTCGACAGCGGCAAATTTGACTGGACCAGGGATCCCGAAAAGTTCCCCGGGCTGACCACGCCGGACGAGAGCTATCACGGCATCGTTTACGCCGAAAAGTTCGGCCTTGGCGGCGCCTTCATCACCAAGGCCACCAGCCAGCTGATGCGCGATTTCGGCTCCGTTCAGAGCCCGCAGAGCGCCTTCCTGCTGAACCTGGGGCTGGAAAGCCTGCACGTGCGCATGCAGCGCCACTGCGAAAACGCCCAGGCCGTGGCCGAGTTTCTGGCCGGCAACGAAAACGTCGCGTGGGTCAGCTACTGCGGCCTTCCCGGCGACAAATACCACGACCGGGCGAAAAAGTATCTGCCGAACGGCTCCTGCGGCGTCGTTTCCTTCGGCGTGAAGGGCGGCCGCAAGGCGGCGGAAGCCTTCATGAAAAAGCTGAAGATTTTCGCCATCGAAACCCACGTGGCGGATGCCCGTTCCTGCTGCCTGCACCCCGCCAGCGCCACCCACCGCCAGATGAACGACGAAGAGCTGACGGCCGCCGGCGTGTCGCCGGACCTGGTTCGGCTGAGCGTCGGGCTGGAAAGCAAAGAGGACCTGATCGCGGATCTCGCGCAGGCCCTCGCATAAAGTCCCTGAACCTTCGGGCAGCGGGCGGTTTCGCTCACTGCTCTTTTTCTTCGTTCTTTTTTTCGCCGTTTTCGATCTCTCCGGGTACTTCTTCCGGCTTTTCAGCCTCCCCTTCGGCTTCCCGGATCTTTTCCTCTTCCTTTTCCGCCTTGATTTCCTTGGCGGCGTGCAGACCGATCTCGCCGATCTTCAGAAGGTGCAGCAGTTTCAGCAGCTTCAGCATCTCAAACAGCTCGCTGACCTCGCTCAGTTTAATATTTTGCAGAATCAGGCCCAGATAGAACGGCAAAATCGCCAGAATCTGCACAATCGTCATGAAATCCATCAGATACCGGAGATGCGGACGGGGATGGCCTTCAAAGCGGACGTCCGCCGTCCAGAAGCCGAGAATCAGCTCCAGCGTGAAAATACCGATCGTGATCGTTTCAATGACCTCGAAAGCCTCCTCATACGGCTTGAACCGGTCCATGTCCGCGATGATCATGAAAACCATGCTCAGCAGGATCAACACGATCAGAACGATGCTGAAAATCCGGGCCGCGGTGCTTCCCTTCAGCCCGCCTTCGAGCACCTCCAGCACTTCACGCTTCAGCTGTTTTACTTTATCTTCCTTCTCACTCACGGATCCTTCGCCTCCTGAGATCATTCATCGTCCCCGAAATCGTCGTCGCCGAATTCATCGCCGTCATGCCCGTAGGCCGGAACCGAGCCGTCCATGTACTTCATGCTTTCGACATACCCGTTTTGACGGCACCAGTCTTCAGCGTAGCTCCCCTTCTCCACCCAGCAGTTCAGGTCCAGATCGCAGTGGAAGAAGACGCCCTCGCCCATCCGGATCACCGTTTCCGGAATGACGACGCTCTTCAGCCCCGTGCATTCCATAAAGGCCCAGTCCGCGATCGTCATGGTTCCGCTCGGAACCGAGAAACCCGTCAGCGACTCGCAGCCGGAGAAGGCGTACTTACCGATCGTGCGCAGGCTGGAGGGCATCACCAGTTCCTTCAGCATGCTGCAGCCTTCAAAGGCCGCGTTGCTGATCCGGTTGACCTTCGACGGAATCTCGATCTTCTCCAGGGCCTTGCAGCCGCTGAAAGCCTTGTCGGAAATCGCCAGCAGGTCCTCCGGAAGCGACAGGGTCTTCAGCGCGCGGCAATAGCGGAAGGTATCGCTCGGAAGCACCTTCAGCCCGGCGGGCAGATGGATATCCTCCAGGATCAGGCAGCCGGAAAACACGCCGCTGCCCATTTCCGTCACGGAATCCGGAATCCATACGCTCGTCAGGTTTTCGCAGTTGCTGAAGGCGCTGCTGCCGATGGTGGTCAGCGTCTCCGGCAGCTGGATTTCCTTCAGCCTGCGGCAATCCGCAAAGGCATCGTCTCCGATCAGGGTCAGGTTCTCCGGAATCCGGACCTCGGAGAGCATATCGCAGAACCAGAAGGTTGCGGCCCGGATTTCCGTAACTTTGTCCGGAATCGAAATCGACGTGAGAAAATAGCAGTTTTCAAAGGCCCACATGCCGATCTCTTCCACGCTGTCCGGCAGGTTGATGCTCTCCAGCTGACAGTCGCTGAAGGCATAGTCCCCGATTTTAACCACTGATTCCGGCAGAGTGATCCGCAGCTTCGGCATTTTCTCTTCCCGCCGGCCGGTGGACTCGAAGGCGCTGGGGCCGATCTCCAGCGTGCCTTCGGGAACGGTGAACGCCTCGTCCTGCCGCACATAGGGATAGCACAGCAGCGCCAGCGTCCGCTTGTCCATCAGCGTACCGTCGCGAAGCATCAGGGTGGGATGATCGTCGCTGAGGTGGATTGCCTGCAGGTTTTTGCATCCCACAAAGGGATTCCCGGTTACGTCGATCAGGCTGTCCGGAATCGTGAACTCCGTCAGGCTGGTGCACTCCGCGAAGGAGCGGTTCTCAATCAGGTGAACGCTTGCCGGCAGGCGGATCGCCAGGATGCCGGTGCAGGATTTGAAGGCGCTCTCCTGAATGGTCTCCAGCCCCTCCGGCAGGATCACTTCCTGCAGCTCCCGGCATTCCCAGAAGGCAATCCGGCCGATGATTTTGATATCCTCCGGCAGGGAAAAGGATTCCCCGTGGGAATGCTGCAGATAGGTGATGAGCTTGTTTTCGGCCCGATCGATCAGCATCCCGTCCCGTACCTCGAAGAGCTCCGAATCCCCGTCCAGAATGATCTCCGCCAGGTTGTCGCACAGAGCGAAGGGGTTATCCCCGATTTCCTGAACGGTTCCGGGCAGCTTTGCTTTTTTCAGCTGTTTACAGTTTGAAAAGGCCTTGTTTCCGATGGATAAAAGCGAATCCGGGAATTTGATGGTTTTGATCCCGTCGCAGCCGCTGAAGGCCTGGGATCCGATGGCCGTAACGCCCTCCGGGATCACGACCGTTCGGAGGCGCTGCTGGTTGATAAACGCGCCGGGGCCGATTTCCGTCACCGTGTATTCGCCCATCTCCGACGGGATTTCCAGGTCAATCTCGGTCTTTCCGGCATCCTTCTTCGGCAGCGTATATTTCACAATGCGGACCGTATTGTCGTCCTCATTGAGGATTTCCACTTCATAGGGGCCCCAGTTCTTTGTTTCCGCGGAGGAAAAGGATACTGCCGCCAGCAGCGTCAGCACCATCGCCAGCGCGGTAAACAGGTATTTCCTCATCGTCCAAGCCACATCCTTCAGGTTTTCTGCAACCGGTTGCGGTCAGTAAATCGTTTTCAGATCGCTCGCCCGGAAATAGACAACATTCGCCGTGGTTGTCCCGGTTTCGTCGTGGGTGAAGACGATCGCCTGCACAACCAGATGCTCCGGGTCCGGACTGTTCGCGGGACAGGCACCCTTAAAGGGAAGCAGCAGCCGGGTTCCGTCCCGCAGGGTATACGGCTCCCCCGTCTCGTCCATCGGCGGCTCGCCGGGGCTTTCCCGGTATACGGCGATGGCATAGCCGTGCTTCGGGATGTCCCCCAGGGGCAGCTCCCAGTACGCCTGGGTTTCGAAGCAGGAAACATGCAGATAGCACTGCTGCAGGGAGTCCAGCCGCACGATCGCCAGCCAGCCCGTGTAGCCGCCCTTCCCGTCGTATTTCAGCCGCTGATTTGTCACAAGCACAGCGGTTTTGTGGGCAGCGGTGCCGCTCTTGACCATTGTTTTTCCGTCCTTCGAGATCCGATAGACGGGAACCTGCCAGTCCGGCTTGACCATCGAGGAGGATTCACAGGCCGACGGATCCAGGGGCATGGAAATGTATCCCAGGACGCCGGTGTAATCCGGAGCCCGGCCGGCCGGATCGGACGCGCCGCGCCCGGCGGTCGAAAAGGCTCTGCGCACCGTCAGCGCCTTGCCGTCCGGCGCCTTCAGATCCATCTGTGCCACCGTGGTCTCCGCCAGAATCACATCCGGATCCACCAGAAGCGGATGGTCTGCCCCTTCCGCCGAGGCCGCGCCGACCCGCACGCCGGCCAGCAGCAGCGCCGCCAGCAGCGCGCAAAGAAGCCTCCCCGGCGTCCTTTTCCGATCCGCTCCGTCCTTTCTCATTTCGGATGATCTCCTCTCCGGCAACCCCTCCGCCCCTTCCGGGAGGCGGCAGGAGGATGCCGAATATACTGAATTTTCCTTAAACAGAGCGATTATATCACATTTTCCCCCGGATGACCAGTCTTTCAAAAATCATTTGACGCAAAGCGAAAAAGGCGATATGATAAGAAAACACTGAATGCGAGGTGACACAGAGAATGAAAAAGATTCCGGCGGCGCTGCTGGTCCTGATCCTGCTCCTTCTCTGTCTTTTTTCATCCGCATCCGCCGTTACGGCCGAATCGGCCGGCGAGCTGACCTCCGGTGAGTTCCGCTACCGCTACCGCAGCGACGGAACGGCCATGATCACCGGATACGACGGGAAAAGCGAAGAGCTCATCGTTCCGGCCAGCCTGGGCGACGTGCCGGTGACCGTCATCGGTCCCGAGGCCTTCAAGAGCAACAATTCACTGATCTATGTCGAACTGCCGGAAACCATTGAGGAAATCGGCGACTATGCCTTCTTCTACTGCCGCAATCTGTCCATCATCAACCTGCCGGACAGCATTCAGGTGATGGGGCGGAATCCCTTTGCCGCCTGCGAATCGCTCTCCGCGATTTCCATCGCGTCCAACCATCCTTACCTTTCCCTGCAGGACGGCGTCCTCTACAGCGTTCCGGACCAGCGGCTCATCGCCTATTCCATGACCCGGCCGAAGGGCCCCTACGAAGTGGCGGAGGGAACGAAGATCATCGGCGCTTCCGCCTTCTACATCTGCGAAATGCTGACCGGGCTGACGCTGCCGGAAACCGTGACCTCCATCGGCAAAAAAGCCTTCTATGAATGCAGCCGCCTCCGCAGCATCAATCTGCCGGACAGCATCTCCTACCTGGGCGAAGGCGCCTTCAACGGCTGCCGCAACCTGCGCTCGCTGAAATGTCCCGAAAGCATCACCGAAATCGGCACCAGCGCCTTTGAGAACTGCACCAGCCTGGAAGAGCTGATCCTGCCCGAAGGCGCCACCAGCATCGGCGACCGGGCCTTCTTCAACTGCTCCAGCCTGACCTCGGTGGAACTGCCGGAGGGTATCTCCTCCATCGGCCAGAACACCTTTGCCGAGTGCAAGAACCTGAAAGCGATCGAACTGCCCGAGGATGTGACCTACATCGGCGGCGGCGCCTTCCTGAACTGCTACGCCCTCGAGGAAATCAACATTCCCGAGGATGTGAGCTATATCGGCAACAGCGCCTTCTATTTCTGCTCCAGCCTCCAGAGCCTGGAGCTGCCTGATTCCTGCTTCTATATCGGTTCCTCCGCTTTCTACGCCTGCTCGTCTCTTTCCGAGATCGAGCTGCCCATGATGCTGAACACCATCAATTCCGGCCTCTTCGCCGGGTGCGGGTTTGAGGAGATCGACCTTCCCTCCCGGGTCACGGCCATCGGCGATCAGGCCTTCATGGCCTGTGCCAACCTCACCTCCGTCGAGATTCCCTCCAAAGTTACGAGCATCGGAGAGCAGGCCTTCCTCGGCTGCGTTTCTCTGGAGGAAGTGGAACTGCCCGATTCTCTGACCTATGTGGCGGCAAACGCCTTTGACAGCTGCCCGAACCTGACGGATCTGCCCGATCTGTCCGACCTTTCCGTTCCGGACTGATTCTTTCGGCCACCCACTGCCGCACGCGCCGCGTGCGGTTTTTTCTTTGCCCCGCGCCCCCGCGCGGGGCATTCATTCTTCCCTTGAATTCAAACGCCGCAAGCGATATAATGAAGGATGCTGCCGTTTGCGGCAGAGATTCCCCGGTTAAAGGAGTTCATTCATGGTGCGTTTTCGCTCTTTCGCGGCGTTTCTGGCCGCTCTTGTCTTACTCTTTTCCGCCGCTTTCGCGGAGGATTCCGTCCTGGACGGTCTGGAAGTGGAAGAAGTTTCCTTTGAAGACCTGACACCTTCCGACGATCCGGCAGAAACCGCGGCGGACGGCGAGGTTTTCACGCCCTCCCACGGCAGCGCTTTTGACCACGATCTCGGTTCCTCCTACTGGACGACGCCGATGGATATCACCGACACGGAAACAGTCTGGAAGATGCTGATGGAGCCGATCACCGTTGTGGACATCGGGTCGAAGGGCAAGCTAAATCATTCCCAGCTGACCAAGCAGAATCTGTACATGTACAAAGAGCCCGACACCTCCTCCAAAATCGTCGGGGAAATCACCAACCTGTCCCAGGGGCTCCGGGTGATCGAAAAGCTGGATAACGGCTGGTCCCTGGTGGAATGCTATTCCAGTTCCTTTATCTCCAAACCTGCCACAAAAATTCAGGCCTGGAACATCCTGGTCAGCGGCTACGTGGAAAGCAAGTATCTGAAGCAGGTTACGCCCACGGACAAGCTGGCCCTGGTGGTTGACAAGCTGACCCAGCGCGTCTACGTCTTCACGGAGGGCGAAATGGTCGCCGAGCTGCTGTGCTCCACCGGCCTGGTCCAATGGAACGGCAAGAAGTATCAGCCCTACAACGAAACCCGCTCCGGCGAGTTCCTGCTGATCAACATGACCGGCAGCCTGGACAGCGACAAGCTCAAGTGTTCCTATGCCATCCGCTTCAACGCCGGGGACGAGATTCACGAGGTGCCCCACCAGGTGCGGGCCGACGGAACCTTCGACTACCGGACGACGGAGCCGAAGCTCGGCACCAAGCGCAGCCACGGCTGCATCCGGGTTCAGCGCTATCCCACCCCCGAGGGCATCAATATGGCCTGGATCTACAAGCGGGTTCGGGATCTGGACCTGTGCGGAAAGGTGAAGATCGTGATCTGGGAGGACTGGCAGGGGCGCCAGATTCCGACGCCTTCCCCGGATCTTCAGCTGTACTACAACCCGAACAAAGGCCAGTATTACCACAGGGAGGATCACTGCCGAAACGGAAAGGGGATCACCTTCACCCCCTTCTCCTATTCCCAGCTGGAAGAAGGCGGCTTCGCGAAGCTGACGGCCTGCCCCTACTGCGTACCGGCGATGCGGGAGGCTGAAATCCAGGCCGTCAACGAAACCTATGCCCCCGGCGGGGACCATGAGGAACTCCTCAATTCCCTCCGGAAGGACTACTACGAATATCTCGCGCAGGAGTAAACGGGAACCGATTTTTTCCTTGCCCTTCCCCCGCGTGTTTGATATAATGGCAAACGTGTTCCGAATACTTAATGAACGGAGAGATTCCCATGAAAAAGAAAGCTTTGCTGGCCGTTCTGCTGGCCATGACCCTGCTGCTGTCCTCCTGCGCCCTGATCGTGAAGGACAAGGAAGTGGACGCGAAAACCGTGATCCTGAAGATGGGCGACAAGGAAATCACGAAAGCCGAAGTGCAGGAAGCGGTCGATAACGAGCTCGCTGATATGTACCAGACCTACGCCATGTACTATGGCACCCAGATCGACACCACATCTCCCGAAGTCATCGCCGAGGCGCAGACCCAGGCCATCAAGGCCCTGAAGCAGGACATGACGCTCCGCGCCAAGGCCGCCGAGCTGGGCTTTGACCAGCTGACGGAAGAGGAAACCGCCCAGGCCAAGGAAGACGCGCAGAGCAGCCTGGAATCCGCCAAGTCCTACATCCAGAGCTACTACCTGACCGAAGAGCAGCAGGCTCTTGAGGGCGAAGAACTGGAAAAAGCCATCCAGGAAAAGCTCGACGAGTTCGGCGTGTCCCTCGAAGATTACGAAAAGTCCGCCACGGATACGATCGTCGACAACAAGCTGCGGGATTACGCCATCAAGGACGTCACCGTTTCGGACGATCAGGTCAAGGCCGAATACGACAGCAAAGTTGCCGCCGATGAGGAACAGTACAAGGAAAACCTTTCCTCCTGGGCCAACAGCGCCAATAACGGCACCACCCTGTACTACACCCCCGCCGGCATCCGCCGCGTCAAGCAGATTCTGATCAAGTTCAAGAGCGACGACCAGACCGCCATCAGCGACGCCAACAGCCAGATTACCGCCGCCAACAGCAAAATCACTGCGGCGCAGGAAATCATCGACGACGAAGCCGCTTCCGAAGAAGACAAAACGAAGGCGCAGGAAGACCTGACCGCCGCCCAGGCGGAGCTCGACGCCGCCAACGCAGCGCTGACCGCCGCCACCGACACCGCCTATGCCAACATTGACGCCGACGCGGACGCCGTGCTCGAAGAGCTGAAGGCCGATCCCGAAAGCTGGGACAGGCTGACGGAAGAAAAGAACGAAGATCCCGGCATGAAAGCCGGCACCTCCACCGCCGAAACGGGCTACGCCGTGTGCGAAGGCATGACCGGATTTGATTCCGCCTTTGTGGAAGCCGCCATGGCCCTGCAGAACATCGGCGATGTTTCCGACAAGACCCGCGGCGCTTCCGGCGGCTACTACATCATCAAGTACGTCGGCGACGATGCCGAAGGCCCCATCGATTATGACTCCGTCAAGGATTCGATCCACAGTTCTCTGCTGACCTCCCTGCAGAGCGAGACCTACACCGCCACGGTTGAAAAGTGGGTCAGTGAAGCCGGCATCAAGGAAGATCTGAACGCACTGAAGGATTAAATGAACATGTTCTTTTCCGCCGCTTTCAAGGCCAAAGCCCGCGCGGCGCTGCAGCAGCACTGGCAGACGGCGCTGCTGATCGCGCTGATTGTCAATCTTCCGACCCTGCTGATGCAGGGGATCGCCGCCTTCACCAACAATGATGTAATCACGCGGCTGGAAGATCTTGCCCTGCGCGCCTCCGGAAGCAGCGCCGCCATGAGCGCGCTTCCGGAAGCCGTCCGCGCCATGCTGGCGGAGCCGGGTATCATCGTCATGACCGTGCTGAACGTGCTGGCCTGGCTGATTACGCCGGTCCTTGAAGTCGGAATGAACCACTGGACGCTGGAGCGTCTCCGCGGACAGGAGCTTCCCGTTTCCGCCGTTTTTAGTCGGCTCCGGATTTTTCTGAAAAGCATCGGGCTCCGGCTGGTGATCGTCCTGAAAGTCCTGCTGTGGATGCTGCCGGGTATTGCGGCTTTTGTGCTGTCCATGATTCCCCTGTTCCGGGCGGAGCCGGGCAACACGGAATCCGTTTATTCCGCCGCGAATGTCAGTATCCATCTGGTTTATCTCAGCATGATCGCCATGACCGTGCTCGGCGTAATGGGATATCTCTATTACGCCATGGCGGATCTGATCCTGGCCGACGAGCCGGAGGAGCGGGTTCTTTCCTGCATCCGCCGCAGCAAAGCCATGATGAAGGGTCGCCGCAGTGTGCTGATGTCCCTGCTGCTGAGCTTCCTGCTCTGGTATCTGCTCGTGATCCTGATTTCCTCCTTCATCGAGGGGATTGCGGGCTCCGTCATCGGAATGATGCTCCAGATGCTGGGCAGCCTGTTCATCAGCGTGTATATGCTCGCTTCGGAAGGCGCGTTCTATGAATCCCTGCGAAACGCGCCGGTTCAGGAGATCCCCGCGGATGTCCCGTCCCCGGACGATCAGAACCTCGACTGACCGCAGTTTTTTTCGAAAACAGTGCATGGTTGCCTTGCCGATCATGCACTGTTTTCGTTTTTTCCCCGGCTTTTCCTTGCCTTTTGATGCTTAAATCCGCTATAATTTGTGCATTCGCATGATGATTGGAGGGTTTCCCCATGGCGCTTTCAATTTCCCACCGCTGTCTGAATATCGCCCCTTCCCTGACGCTGCAGATCGACACCCGTGCCAAGGAAATGGCCGCTTCCGGCCTGGACGTGATCGGTTTCGGCGCCGGCGAGCCGGACTTTCCGACGCCGCAGCATATCTGCGACGCCGCGAAGGATGCGCTGGACCGGGGCATGACGCGGTATACCGCCGTTCCCGGAACCATGGAGCTCCGGATGGCCATCACCCGGAAAATGGAGCGGGATCACGGGCTGACCTATTCTCCCCAGGAGATCCTCGTTTCCAACGGCGCCAAGCATTCCCTCTTCACCATTTTCCAGACCATTCTGGATCCCGGCGACGAGGTCCTGATCCCGACGCCCTGCTGGGTTTCCTATCCCGAGCTGGTCCGGATGGCCGGCGGCGTGCCGGTGTTTGTCCCGACCAACGAGGAAAACCGCTTCATCCCCAGCAACCGGGACATCGCTTCCCGGGTCACCCGCCGGACCAAGGCGATCATCATCACCTCGCCTTCCAACCCAAACGGCTCCGTCTGGTCGAGGGAACAGCTGCAGTTCGTCGGCAACCTGGCCGTGACCCATCCCTTCTATATCGTTTCGGATGAGATTTATGAAAAGCTTCTCTACGACGGACGGAAGCATCTCTCCATCGCCCAGCTGGGCGAGCAGATCAAGGCCCAGACCTTCATCGTTAACGGCGTCAGCAAGGCCTATGCCATGACCGGGTGGCGGATCGGCTTCTGCGCCGCCCCACGGCAGGAGATCGCCGCCATGAGCGCCTTCCAGTCCCAGGCCACCAGCAACGCCAACTCCATCGCCCAGCATGCGGCCGCCGTCGCCTTCGACGGAGACCAGAGCTGTGTCGAGGAGATGCGCGAGCAGTTTGAGCTCCGTCGGGATGTGATGGTGGATGGCATCAACCGGATCGAAGGCATCAGCTGCCTGAAGCCGGAAGGCGCCTTCTACGTGATGATGAACATCCGGTCCCTCCTGGGCCGCAGCTATAACGGCCGCGTTCTCGAGGATTCGATGGACTTTGCCGAGCTTCTCCTGGCGGAAAAGCACGTGGCCGTCGTGCCCGGCATCGCCTTTGAGGCGGAAGGGTTCTGCCGCCTTTCCTACGCGATTTCCACCGAGAAGATCGAGGAAGGCCTCTCCCGGATCGAATCCTTTATCTGTGAACTGAAATAGCCGACACCCCCTTAAGCGTACTGAATGAACAAAGGAGTTCAACCTGAATGCTAAATTTTGACAAGACCAACAACCTCCTCATGCAGGGAAAATACAAATATTCCCTCCAGGATGTCGCGGAGCCGAATCTCTACCGCGAAATCTACGACTATTCCCATGTGCCGAAGGTCGCCTTCAACATGCGCCATGTGCCCATGCAGATGCCGGACGACATCTGGATGACCGACACGACCTTCCGCGACGGCCAGCAGTCCGTCAGTCCCTTCACGCCGGAACAGATTCTGCACCTCTTCCGGCTGATGTCCCGCCTCGGCGGCCCGAACGGCATGGTCCGCCAGAGCGAGTTTTTCCTCTATACGTCCAACGACCAGAAGGCCCTCCGTCTCTGTCAGGACGCGGGGCTCCCCTTCCCGGAGATCACCACGTGGATCCGGGCCAACGAAAAGGATTTCGAGCTTGTCAAGAAGGCCGGCGTCACGGAAACCGGCATCCTCGTTTCCTGCAGCGACTATCATATTTTCAACAAAATGCATCTCAGCCGCGCCCAGGCGATGGACAAGTATCTCGGCATCGTGAAATCCGCGCTGAATTACGGCATTCGTCCCCGCTGCCATTTCGAGGACATCACCCGCGCGGATTTCTACGGCTTCGTCGTGCCCTTTGCAACCGAACTCATGAAGCTTTCCAAGCAGAGCGGCATCCCCATCAAAATCCGCGCCTGCGACACCATGGGCTACGGCGTCAGCTATCCCGGCGCCGCCCTGCCCCGAAGCGTCCCCGGCATCATCTACGGCCTGCGCCACTATGCGGACGTTCCTTCCTCCCAGCTCGAATGGCACGGGCATAACGACTTCTACAAGGTCGTTTCCAACGCCGCCACCGCCTGGCTCTACGGCTGCTCCAGCATCAACTGCAGCCTGCTGGGCATCGGCGAGCGCACGGGCAACTGCCCGCTGGAGGCCATGGCCATCGAATATGAATCCCTGCGGGGCGAGAGCAACGGCATGGATCTTACCGCCATCACGGAAATCGCCGACTTCATGGAACGGGAAATCGGCATCGAAATCAGCCCCCGCCAGCCCTTTGTCGGCCGCCACTTCAACGTCACCCGCGCCGGCATCCATGCCGACGGAATGCTCAAGGACGAGGAGATTTACAACATCTTCGACACCGCGAAGATTCTGAACCGTCCGGCTTCCGTGGCCGTGGACAGCCGGGGCGGCACCGCCTCCGTCGCCCACTGGATCAATTCCTATTTCCGCCTGACCGGGGACAACGTGATCGACAAGAGCGATCCCCTGGTGATGGAAGTGCGCGCCAGGGTCGATGAGTTGTATGCCGAGGGCCGGAATACCGTCATGGGCGACGAAGAGCTTGAAGTCATGGTTCGCCGCGCCGACAAGGAACGCTACGAGCACCTGCTTTTCCACAGAAGCAAATAATTCCGAAATTCTTCAGAAAAACCTGCAGGTTCAGCCTGCAGGTTTTTTCTGTATCTCTTCAATCATTTCCAGCACCCGGTCGGTCCCGTCCGCGGGCGGGGCGTTCCGCAGGGCTTCAGTCAGCACTTCCCGGTCGGCCCAGGTGCTCCGGATCGCTTCCGTCAGGGACTCTTCGGTCATATTTTCCTGCAAAAGCACCCGGCACAGACCGCGCTTTTCCAGGCTTTCCGCGTTCAGAATCTGGTCGCCCCGGCTGGCGCCCTTCGGGTACGGGATCAGCAGCATCGGCCGCCCCAGCGCCTGGAATTCGCAAAGGGCGTTGGCCCCGGCCCGGCTGAGCACCAGATCCGTGCAGGCCAGGACGTCCGGAAGTTCCGCGTCGAGGAATTCGATCTGCCGGTATCCGGCCGTTCCCTCCAGCGAGGAATCCAGATTTCCCTTGCCGCAGATGTGCGCAACGTCGAAGTCCTTCATCAGTTCGGGAAGGGATTTGCGCAGGCAGGCGTTAACGCTCTGGGCTCCGGAGGACCCGCCCATCATCAGCAGCACGGGTTTGCTCCCGTCAAAGCCCAGCAGCTTCAGCCCCTTCTCCCGGGAGCCGGCGAACAGCTCCGGCCGCAGGGGCGTGCCGGTCATTTCCGCCTTGGGGCCGAGGGCTTCGGCACATTCGGGGAAGGTCGTGGCAAACCGCTTCGCGAAAGGTTTGCAAAGCTTGTTGGCCAGCCCCGGCGTCAGGTCGCTCTCATGACACAGCACCGGAATCCGGTGCAGCCAGGCGCCGAAAACCACGGGCACCGCCACAAAGCCGCCCTTGGAAAAGACGACGTCCGGCCTGATCTTCCCCATGAGGCGGGCGGACTGGAAAGCGCCGGCCACAACCCGGAAGGGGTCGGTAAAATTCTGCCAGGAAAAATAACGGCGCAACTTTCCGCTCCGGACCGCGTGATACGTGATCCCGGGAACGGAACGCATCTTCGGGGCCTCCATGCCGTTTTCCGTCCCGATATAGTGAATCTCATATCCTTTTGCCCGGAGGCGGGAAATCAGCGCCAGATGAGGCGTCACATGGCCCAGGGTACCGCCGCCGGTCAGCACGATTTTCTTCAAGCTTCTCCCTCCCTGTTTTGTAAAAATTCTCCGGATGCCGGACAGATTCCTTGTCAACTGCCCCCGGATTATGATATAATCCTTCTTGCACGCCGGAGTGGCGGAATGGCAGACGCGGCGGATTCAAAATCCGTTACCCTTAAAAGTGTGCGGGTTCAAGTCCCACCTCCGGCACTTTTCCCCTGTGGATTCATGTCCGCGGGGGTCTTCTTTTGCCGAAACCGCGCCGCTGCTCTCCCGCGGTTACGGGTTGTACTCAATCGTCTCCTGATACGCTTTATACGTGGTTTTGAACAGGACTTCCCGCTTGATTTCCCGCTCTCCCTGATACCAGACTTTCCAGGTCGTCACCTCATAGCCTTCCCGGGCGCTGACGGTTTTCTTCTGCTCGCCTTTGGCCAGGCTTTCGTTGACAACATAGTTGACGTCTTCGGGCTTGGGGATCGTTCGGGTCACTTCGCTTTCCAGATCGATCCGCACCCCGGTTCCCAGGGTCATGCCGTAGATATTGACGGTCACTTTCTGTTTGCTGTATCCGGCCACGATGAAAACCGGCCAGCCCGTATTGTTTTTGAATTTAAAGTCAAGCCCCGGCCAGTTGACCGTCGCGTCAAATCCCTTTTCCACATAATTGGAGGGCCAAGCGTGAGGGTTTCGCTCGATAATCTCCAGGTCCGCCCGGGCTGCCGCGTTGAACAGCGTCGAACTGGTCTGGCAGACACCTCCGCCGATCTCGTCCCGGCTCTGTCCGCCCGCAATAGCCGCCGCTTCCTTGTATCCCTTTTCGGCGGTTCTCTCCCCCGTGGCGGCGTTAAAGGAAAAGATTTCACCGGGCAGCACCGTAACCCCGTTGATGGCCGCTGCGCTCAGCTGGATGTTGGTGTTCCGGTTTTTGTTGTTCGTCGTGTTGGTGGTATAGGCGGAAATCAGTCCGAACCGGTTCATCAGTTCCGCTTTGGTCATTTCCGCCTCGATCCGCTGCGGAACCACGCGAACCGTGGTGCTGGTCACGCCGTTGTCCAGAAGCGTGGTCAGCCGGCCGTAAAGGTCCTCCGGATCAATGACCGCCCCGGGCGTATCTTCCGTGAACGTGAAGGTTTTCGTCGAAAAATTGAAGCTCTCGACCATGCTGTTGACGGGGTCCCGATTGACATAGTTCACAATACCGTCCGTCAGGGCCCGCAGGGCCTGATGGTCATAGTCCTGCTTTGTTGCATAGGTCTGCGGATAGGATCGGAGCTTCGATGCCTGCTGCACTCTTTCCTCAAAAGGCGTCTTTCCGCTTCCGATGTTTCCGGCCGTATTGCTCCGTCCGTAAGCCCAGGCTTTCTCCACGGTCTCCCGGATATTCCGGGAAAAGGGAACCCGCTCGCTGTTGACATGCCAACTCTCGTTCCCGACGGAAACGACGAGATCAAACTTCGCGTCCACCTTCTCGTTCACCGCTTCGACCGCCGCAACGGCCTGATCCCGGGTCATCCCGCCCACATACACGTTGTCGATATAAATCCCCTGATAAAT
>Ga0310690_10006367_pt1 | contig 15538 bp, 10 predicted proteins | sample AusTroGonzalo_MG_2_FD_207661 | JGI IMG/M metagenome (GOLD analysis project Ga0310690, IMG submission 207661) | Bovine rumen microbial communities from tropical cattle in Woodstock, Queensland, Australia - Gonzalo_04 (v2) (version 2) | ecosystem: Host-associated > Mammals > Digestive system >... | reverse complement strand
GCTTTCCGCGAAAAGATTGCCGAGCAGCTGAAGGGTCAGTTCGTGGGCAGCAGCGACTATAAATTTATGCAGGACGTGCGCGCTCATCTGGAAAAGAAGGTGGGGAAACTTGAGTTCCCTGAGGCCCTGTTGAAGCGTGTAATGCTGCAGAACAACAAAGACAAGGGTGCTGACTACGTGGAGCAGAACTTTGAGGGCAGCATTAAGGAACTGGCTTGGCACCTGATTAAGGAGCAGATCGTGGCCGCTCAGGAGATTAAGATCGAGGATGAGGATGTGAAGCGTGTGGCCAAGGAAGCTGTCCGTGCTCAGTTCGCTCAGTATGGCATGTCAAATGTGCCAGATGATGTGCTCGACAACTATGCCGAAGAGCAGTTGAAGAAGCGCGAGAATATTGACAACTTTGTAGATCGTGCTGTAGACCTGAAACTGACTGAAAAGCTCAAGACAGTGGTCAAACTTGACGAAAAATCGGTCACTTTGGACGAGTTTAACAAGATGATGGAAGGAAAATAAGTATTTTTACGAAAAAATAACTCCTTTTTTTGAAGGGTTATCGACTTTTTTTCTTATCTTTGTGTCCCAATCACGAGATAAAAAGGTCGAGAACCCTTTTTTCGTGATGAAAAATGAATAATGAATATTGAAAAATGAATAGAGATATGAGGAATGATTTTAGAAAATATGCTGTAGGGCATTTAGGAATGGATGGTCTGACACTCGACGAGGTGATGAAGGCGCAGGCTCAGTATCTGAATCCGTATATTCTCGAGGAACGTCAGTTGAACGTAACCCAGATGGATGTATTCTCACGCTTGATGATGGATCGCATTATCTTCTTGGGTACTCAGATTGACGACTATACCGCCAATACACTCCAGGCACAGTTGCTGTACCTCGATTCTGTAGACTCGGGTAAAGACATCAGTATCTATATCAACTCGCCTGGTGGCAGCGTGACGGCTGGCTTGGGTATCTACGACACGATGCAGTTTATCTCAAGCGATGTGGCCACCATCTGTACAGGTATGGCCGCTTCGATGGGTGCCGTGCTGCTTGTGGCTGGTACCGAGGGCAAGCGTTCCGCACTGCCCCACAGTCGTGTGATGATTCACCAGCCTCTCGGTGGTGTTCAGGGACAGGCATCTGACATTGAGATTGAGGCCAAGGAGATCCTGAAATTCAAAAAGGAACTCTATACCATCATCTCTGAGCACTCGCACACCCCGTATGACAAGGTGTATGCCGATTCCGACCGTAACTACTGGATGACGGCTGAAGAGGCTAAGGCTTATGGTATGATTGACAATGTTCTCATAAGAAAGAAGTAATGGTAAAGAAGGCATGTAGTTTCTGCGGAAGGACGGAAAGGGAGTGCAGGCTGCTCATCACCGGTATGAACGGCTATATCTGCGAGAACTGCGCAGAGCAGGCCTACCGGATTGTGCAGGAGAATCTCACCGATACCCCTCAGTCGCAAGGAAAGGGCCGCTTCAAACAGAAGGCGGTACCTAAGCCTGTCGACATCAAGAACTATCTCGATGAGTATGTCATCGGGCAGGACCAGGCCAAGCGTTTCCTTTCTGTGGCCGTCTATAACCACTATAAGCGGTTGCAGCAGCCTGAGGATAAGGATGGCGTGGAAATCGAGAAGAGCAATATCATTATGGTGGGCTCTACAGGTACGGGAAAGACCCTGCTGGCGCGGACCATTGCGAAACTGCTTGACGTGCCTTTTACTATTGTCGACGCGACGGTGTTTACTGAGGCCGGCTATGTGGGCGAGGATGTGGAGAGTATCCTCACCCGACTGCTCCAAGTGGCCGACTACGATGTGGCTGCGGCCCAGCGGGGTATCGTCTTTATCGACGAGATTGATAAGATTGCCCGAAAGAGCGATAACCCCTCAATCACCCGTGATGTGAGTGGTGAGGGCGTTCAACAGGGACTGCTCAAACTCTTGGAGGGCACGAATGTGAACGTGCCGCCTAAGGGTGGCCGAAAGCATCCTGACCAGGAATATATCTCTGTCGATACGCGTAATATCCTCTTTATCTGTGGAGGTGCCTTCGATGGTATTGAACGGAAGATTGCCCAACGTATGAATACCCATGTGGTGGGCTATAACTCGGTGCAGAATGTTGCGAAAATTGATAAGGAGAATCTTATGCAGTATATCGTGCCTCAGGACCTGAAATCTTTCGGATTGATTCCGGAGATCATCGGTCGTCTGCCGGTGCTGACCTACTTGGATCCACTTGATCGTGAGGCTTTGGCTAAGATTCTTACAGAACCCAAGAACTCTATCGTGAAGCAATACGAGAAGCTGTTTGAGATGGATGGCATCAAACTGACGTTTACTCCAGAAGCTTTGGAGGTGATTGTCGATAAGGCCGTGGAGTATAAACTCGGTGCTCGTGGTCTGCGCTCCATCGTAGAGACGGTGATGATGGATACAATGTTCGAGATTCCATCTCGGAAAGTTAAGAAATTTGAAGTGACAGCCAAGTACGCTCTGCAGCAACTCGAGAAATCGCAGCTGCAGCGTCTGGCTTCTTGAGATACAGAATTCTACAAGCCTATTACATTAACGAAAGAAGGAAAAATGATATGACGAAGAAAGCCAATCTGCATGAAGCACTGAAGAAGTATTTCGGCTTTGACAAATTCAAAGGTGACCAGGAGAAAATCATCCAGAACTTGCTGGATGGCAAAGATACCTTTGTGCTGATGCCCACAGGTGGTGGCAAGTCGCTCTGCTATCAGTTGCCCTCGCTGCTGATGGAAGGCGTAGCCATCGTGATATCTCCATTGATTGCTCTGATGAAAAATCAGGTGGACTTCATCTCACAATTGAGTGAGCATGAGGGCACAGCCCATTATCTGAACTCATCATTGAATAAGGCTGCTATCGATCAGGTGAAGACAGATATCCAGGCAGGCATCACTAAATTGCTATACGTGGCACCAGAGTCGCTCACGAAAGAGGAAAACGTTGAATTCCTCAAGTCGGTGAAAATCTCTTTTTATGCCGTCGACGAGGCCCATTGTATATCGGAGTGGGGACATGATTTCCGTCCTGAGTATCGTCGCATTCGTCCGATAGTGAACGAGATAGGGCAGGCACCCATTATCGCACTGACAGCCACAGCTACTGATAAGGTGCGCTCGGATATCAAAAAGAATTTAGGTATTATGGACGCCAAGGAGTTCAAGAGCTCCTTTAATCGTCCTAACCTGTATTATGAAGTGCGTTCAAAAACGAAGGATGTCGATAAAGACATTATTCGCTTTATCAAGCAGCATCCAGGCAAAAGTGGTATTATCTATTGCCTCTCCCGCAAGAAAGTGGAGGAACTGGCGGCTATTCTCAGGGCAAACGACATCAAGGCTGCGGCCTATCATGCCGGACTCGATTCTCCCACACGAACACAGACACAGGATGATTTCCTGATGGAGAATATCGACGTGATTGTGGCCACCATAGCTTTTGGCATGGGTATCGACAAACCTGATGTGCGTTTCGTGATCCACTATGACATTCCAAAATCTCTCGAAGGTTATTATCAGGAAACGGGCCGTGCTGGTCGTGATGGAGGAGAGGGCATCTGCCTGGCCTTCTATTCGAGCAAGGATCTCGACAAGTTGGAGAAATTCATGGAGGGCAAACCTGTTGCAGAACAGGATATTGGAAGACAGCTACTTGTGGAGACGGCCGCCTATGCTGAAACAAGTGTCTGTCGAAGGAAAATGCTGCTGCATTATTTCGGGGAGACATACGATCGTGAGAATTGTGGCAACTGCGATAACTGCCTGCATCCGAAGACGAAGATTGAGGCTATGAACCAACTGGTGACAGTTCTGCAGGTTATCCAGCGTATCAAGGAGAATTTCCGTTCAGACTATGTGATAGACTTCATTATTGGCAAGGAGACTGAGGAGATCATCGCCCACAAGCACCATGAACTCGATGAGTTCGGTATCGGTGAGGATGACGATCCAAAAATATGGAATCCAGTTATCCGTCAGGCTCTGCTGATGGGGTACTTAAAGAAGGAAGTGGAGAACTACGGTATCCTGAAGATTACTTCTGCCGGCAAGAAATTCCTCAAGGCTCCGCAGTCGTTTATGATTGTGAAGGATGCAGAGTTTAGTGATGAGATAGAAACTGGTGGTGATCATGAAGGTACGGCTGGTGCCCTTGATCCTACCTTGGCTGCCATGTTACGAGATCTGCGCAAGAAGGTATCGAAGCGTATGGAGCGCCCGCCTTATGTGATTTTTCAGGATGTAAGCATCGATCAGATGGCTACAGATTACCCTGTGACGCTTGAAGAATTGAAGAATATTCAGGGCGTGGGCGAGGGAAAGGTGAAGCAACCTTATGCGAAAGAGTTTGTAGATCTCATCAAGAAATACTGTGATGAGAACGAGATAGAGCGTCAGGTGGATATGCGTGTACGTACCGTCGCCAAGAAATCGATGCTGAAGGTGAAGATTATCCAGAGCATCGATCGACAGATAGCGCTTGACGACATTGCCAATGCCCAGGGTATCGACTTCGACGAGCTCCTCTCAGAGATCGAGGCAATCGTCTATAGTGGTACTAAGTTGAATATCGATTATTTCCTCGAGGAGGTGATGGATGAAGATCATATCGACGATATCTATGATTACTTCTCGGAATCGGATACCGACCGTCTGAGTGTGGCTCAGGATGAACTGGGTGGCGACTATTCTGAGGATGAGATACGTCTTGTTCGTATCAAGTTCCTATCGGAAATGGCAAATTAAGTGAAAAAGGAAAAGTGAAAAGTGAATAATTTGCTGCCGCCAAAGTGAAGAGTGGTTAAAAAAGATGCAGTGGTAGCAAATTTTTCACTTTTCACTTTTCACTTTTACCTTATTTTTTGTACCTTTGCACGCAATATTTAAAACAAAGGTAGATTTTATGGCTTCATTTATTGCAGACAAGATCGTGATGGACGGACTGACATTCGACGATGTCCTTTTAATTCCCGCTTATTCGGAAGTGTTACCAAAGACGGTAGAGTTGAAAACCCGCTTCTCTCGGCATATCCAGTTGAACGTGCCTTTTGTGACGGCAGCTATGGATACTGTAACAGAGTCGCAGATGGCGATTGCCATTGCCCGTGAGGGAGGTATTGGTGTGATCCATAAGAATATGTCGATTGAGGAGCAAGCCCGTCAGGTGGCAATTGTTAAGCGTGCAGAAAACGGTATGATATACGATCCCGTTACTATTCCCCTTGGTTCGACGGTGGCTCAGGCTCTGGACATTATGGCAGAGTACCATATCGGCGGTATTCCTGTCGTCGATGATAATAAGCGATTGGTGGGTATCGTGACCAATCGAGACTTGCGTTTTGAGCGTCAGTTGGACCGTCCGGTGGATGAAATTATGTCGAAGGATAATCTTGTTACTACCCATCAACAGACCGACCTGATATCAGCTGCGGAGATATTGCAGAAGAATAAGATTGAGAAATTGCCTGTCGTTGATAAGGATAACCATCTGGTTGGTTTGATCACTTATAAGGACATTACGAAGGCCAAAGATAAACCGATGGCTTGTAAAGATGAGAAAGGCCGTCTGCGTGTGGCTGCCGGCGTGGGCGTAACTGCTGATACGTTGGACCGTATGCAGGCCCTTGTGGATGCCGGCGCCGACGCCATTGTCATCGATACGGCTCATGGCCATTCTAAGTCGGTGATAGAAAAGTTAGTTGAGGCCAAGAAGTGCTTCCCCAATATCGATATTGTTGTAGGTAACGTGGCAACGGGTGAGGCTGCCAGGATGCTGGTTGACAATGGTGCCGACGCAGTAAAAGTGGGTATTGGCCCTGGCTCTATCTGTACCACACGTGTCGTTGCTGGTGTAGGTGTGCCCCAATTGAGTGCTGTCTATGATGTCTATCATGCTCTGAAGGATACCGACGTGCCTTTGATTGCCGATGGTGGTCTGCGCTACTCAGGTGATATTGTCAAGGCATTGGCAGCTGGCGGTTCCAGTGTAATGGTTGGTTCGTTGGTGGCAGGTACTGAGGAGAGTCCTGGTGATACCATCATTTATAATGGTCGTAAGTTTAAGAGCTATCGTGGTATGGGCTCACTGGAAGCGATGGAACAGAAGCACGGCTCAAAGGACCGTTATTTCCAAGGCGATACCAAGGAAGTGAAAAAACTGGTACCCGAAGGTATTGCCGGACGTGTACCATACAAGGGAACTGTTCAGGAGGTGATTTATCAGATGGTTGGTGGTCTTCGCTCTGGTATGGGCTATTGTGGAGCCGCTACTATCGAGAAGCTTCATGAGGCTAAGTTTACCCGTATCACCAATGCTGGTGTAAACGAGAGTCACCCTCACGACATTACCATTACTAGTGAGGCTCCTAACTATTCTAGGCCAAATGACTAATTATTGAAACAACGAATCACGAATTAAGCAAATGAGAAAAATAGTTCTCTTTATGGTGCTCGTTTCGAGTACGTTTGTTTTCGCACAGACTTCTGATCCGGTGGTGATGACTATCAACGGTGTCCCCGTACCTCGTTCTGAATTTGAGTATTCGTATAATAAGAATAACGGTGCCGATGTGATTGACAAGAAATCGGTGGATGAATATGTAGATCTGTTCATTAATTATAAATTGAAAGTGGCTGCTGCCCTTGATGCTCATTATGATACGCTGACCTCCTTTAAACAGGAATATACGATGTATCGTGACCAACAAGTACGTCCTACGATGGCGACAGATGCCGATGTGCTTGTGGAAGCCCAAAAGGCCTACGACCGAGCAAAGGAACAAATAGGCCCCCGCGGTCTGGTGTTACCTGCCCATATCCTGATCAGAGTCTCGACACAGGCAACACAGGCAGAGCAGGACAAGGCTAAACAGCGTATTGACTCTATTTATAGGGCCCTGAGAGGTGGCGCTGACTTTGCTGAGTTAGCCAAGAAAGTGTCGGATGACAAGTCGACGGGTGCAGCAGGTGGACAATTGCCTTATTGGATTGGCCCGAATCAAGCCTTCAAGGAGTTTGAGGATGCCGCTTATGCTTTGCAGACGGGCGAGATGAGTCAGCCCGTCCAGTCACCCGCAGGCTGGCATGTGATCCTGATGAAGGGGCGCAAGCAGCTGGAGCCTTTCGATTCGTTGAAGGCCCAGATAGTGAAGAGTATCGAACAGCAGGGCGTCCGGGAGCAGATTGCCCAGCAGCGTGTCAAGAGTGAGGTGGAAGCCTCTTCCGGCTCGCTTACTGCGGAGAAGGTGATGGATCGTCGTGCAGATTCACTGGCGGCGGCTGATCCTGAGATGAAATATCTGATGAAGGAATACCATGATGGTCTGTTGCTCTATGAGATCAGCAAGAAGGTGGTCTGGGACAAGGGCAGTACTGATGAAGCCGGACTACAGGCCTATTTCAAGGATCATCAAAAAGATTATGCATGGTCGGAGCCCCGTTATAAGGGCATTGCTTATCATGTGAAGGACAAGGCTGATGTTAAGGCTGTCAAGAAGACTGTGAAGAAGTTGCCCTTTGATCAATGGGCCGACAAGTTGCGCTCGACGTTTAATCCTGATTCTGTGGTTCGCATTCGTGTAGAAATCGGTATTTTCAAGCCCGGTGACAATGCCCTTGTTGATACAGAAGTGTTCAAAACAACCCCCAAAAACGTGGCAAGTGACAAACAGACCACCGTCTTGAAAGATTATCCCATTTCTGCTGTCTATGGTAAGAAACTGAAGCGCCCAGAGAATTATACCGATGTGCGTGGTCAGGTGGTGTCTGACTATCAAGACATGCTTGAGAAAGCTTGGGTCTATGAACTCCGACAGAAGTATACCTTCTTTGTAAATAAGGATGTATTGAAAACCGTAAATAAACATTGATGAAGACAACAAGAAATCTTATAGTCGTCCTTCTTGTGGCTTTACCCTTTATGGGTATTGCCTCCATCCCTCATGTATCGAAGGCGATGCTTTATCAGACGTCCGCAGACTCAGCCCTTTCGGTGCCTCAGAATGCAGTGATCGATGAGGTGATCTGGGTGGTTGGCGACGAGGCTGTATTGAAGTCAGATGTGGAGGCCATGCGTATGCAGGCTGCGATGGAAGGTGTAAGATGGAGTGGAGATCCTGATTGTACGATTCCCGAGCAGATTGCTGTCAACAAACTTTTCCTTCATCAGGCCGATATCGACAGTATTGAAGTAACGGAAGCTGATGTGGCCCAAGAGGTGGAACAGCAGATCAGCTATTGGCTGGAGATGGTGGATGGCTCTCGTGAGCGTCTGGAGGAATACAAGCACCAGTCGATTTCTCAGATGCGTCAGGAACTGCGTCAGGAGTTGCGTGACCGTCGGAAAATCCAGAAGATGAAGATGAAATTGGTGGAGGATATCTCTGTGACGCCGGCTGACGTGCGCCGTTATTTCAGTAATGTGCCTCAAGACAGTCTGCCTTATGTGCCTACGGAGGTTGAGGTGCAGATAGTGACGCTGACGCCGCGCATCGAACCTGAGGAAATCAATCGCGTGAAAGACGAGTTACGTGACTATACAGAGCGTGTAACGAAGGGAGAGACTTCCTTCCAGGCTCTTGCACGCCTTTATTCTGAAGACCCAGGTACGGCCCGTCAGGGGGGAGAATTGGGTCTGACGGGACGTGCCACCCTTGATCCTGCTTTTGCCGCTGTAGCCTTTAATTTGACTGATCCGACAAAGATATCGAAAATTGTGGAATCGGAGTTCGGCTATCATATTATTCAACTCGTGGAGAAGCGGGGTGACAAGGTCAATGTGCGTCACATCCTGAAGAAACCTGTGGTCTCTGAAGAGGAGATAGAGAAAGCTATCGGTCGTTTGGACTCCATCGCTGCTGATATTCGCGAGGGACAGTTCTCTTTTGAGGAGGCAGCCAGTTTGCTGTCAGACGACAAGGATACCCGAAATAATAAGGGCCTGATGTCGAATACCAATATGCAGACGGGACGTATCTCCTCAAAATTCCAGATGCAGGAGTTGCCTCAGGAAGTGGCCAAGGTGGTGGACACCATGCAGGTCGGTCAGATTTCGCGTGCTTTCCAGATGATCAAACAGCAGAATGGAAAGACCGTTTGTGCCATCGTTAAGTTGAAGAACCGTGTGGATGGCCATAAAGCTTCTATTACAGAAGATTTCCAGGTGATGAAGGATGTGGTGCTCAATAAACGCAATGAGGAATGTATCCATCAGTGGGTTGTCGACAAAATCAAGTCAGTCTATACCCGTCTGAACGACAATTACCGCGACTGCAAGTTTGAATATGAGGGTTGGTTTAAATAAATGAACAGGAAATCTTTTTGGGTACTATTGGTCTTGTTGAGTTTACTGACGTGCTACGCCAGTCTTGAAACCTATGCCCAGAAACAGCGTAAGCGCCCGAAGACTACCCGTAAGGCCAAACCGAAGGATGATCGTGTCTATCTTGTTCATGCTGATGTGCTTCACTTTGACCAGTATAAAAACCCTGATGCCACAATTCTCAACGGTAAGGTGCATTTTACCCATGTTGGTGCCCGTTTGTACTGTGATAGTGCCTATTTCTATGAAGCCAGCAATTCGTTTGAGGCATTCGGTCATGTGAGGATGTATCAGGGTGATACCCTCTCGCTGACGTCCGACTATGCTTATTATGATGGAAACGAGCAGATGGCCAGAGCCCGCTACAATGTGGTTCTTAAGAACCGCAAGACCACGCTTTATACCGACTCCCTCGACTTTGACCGTTTGTACGATAACGCCTACTTCTTCGAAGGTGGTAAGATGGTTGACGGACAGACCACACTGACTTCAGACTGGGGAGAGTATAATACGAAATCCAAGATGTCGGTGTTCAATTTCGATGTGAAAATGAAGAGCCCGAAGTTCTACCTCACCACGGATACGCTCTATTACGATAATGCCCGCTCTATCGCCCATATTGTAGGCCCTTCGGACATTATATCAGGCAATAGTCATATTTATTCCGAAGAAGGCTATTACGATACGAGGAAGGATCAGGCTACGCTCATGAACCGTTCTGTGCTCCGTAATCAGGGTAAGTCTATGGTAGGTGATAGTGTTTATTACGACAGTAAGTTGGGCTTTAGCCAGGCTTTCCGAAATGTTATCTACGTGGACTCGGTGAATAAGAATAAAATGACGGGTAATTATGGCGAATATTGGGAGAATACCGGTTACGCGCTTTGTACGGATTCTGCGGTAGCCATCGACTATTCGCAGGGCGATTCCCTCTTTGTGCATGCCGATACCTTGAAGGTTGTCACCTTTAATATTGAGACAGATTCTGTCTATCGAAAGATTCATGCCTATCATCATGTCCGGTCCTATCGTACCGATGTGCAGGCCGTATGTGACTCGTTGGTCTATAACTCCCTCGACTCTTGTATGACGATGTACTTCGATCCCATCGTTTGGAATTACAACCAGCAACTCTTGGGTGATCAGATTGACGTATTTATGAAAGACTCGCTCATCGATCATGCCCACGTCATTGGTAATGCCTTCTCCATTCAGCAGTTGAAGAGCGATACTACGCTGTATAACCAGGTGTCATCGAAAGAAATGTTTGCCTACTTTATAGAAGGCAAAATCCATGAAACTAAGGCCAAAGATAATGTTTTGATTGGCTATTATTTCGAGGAGGGCGATTCTGTAGCTATTATTTACAACTATCAAGAGACGACGGAGATGCGAATGTTCTTGAAAGACAGGAAGTTGGAGCGAGTCTGGACACCGAAGACCTCTGGTACCATGTATCCGCCCAATCAGATACCTGCAGAGAAAAAACAATTGCAGGGTTTTGCCTGGTATGATTATATTCGTCCCCTAAATCGCAACGATATCTTTATTTGGCGTCCTAAGAAAAAGCTATGAGTGATATCATCCATCTTCTTCCCGACAGCGTTGCCAATCAGATTGCAGCTGGTGAAGTTATTCAGCGTCCTGCTTCCGTCATTAAGGAACTGGTGGAGAATGCCGTTGATGCAGGTGCCCATACCATCAATGTCTTGGTGGTTGATGCTGGGCGTACTTCTATTCAGGTCATTGATGACGGTTGTGGAATGTCGTCGACGGATGCTCGTCTGGCCTTTGAGCGCCATGCCACGTCGAAAATCCTGAAAGCCGATGACCTCTTTGCCCTCCATACCATGGGTTTCAGAGGTGAGGCACTCGCGTCGATAGCCGCTGTGGCTCAGGTAGAACTACAGACCCGTATGGCGAACGACGAGATTGGTACGCTTCTTTCCATTGCGGGCTCGAAGATCATCGATCAGCAACCTGTAGCTTGTCCGGTGGGTTGTAATTTCCGTGTAGAGAACCTCTTCTATAATGTCCCTGCCCGTAGGAAGTTCCTCAAGTCGAACGCTACCGAACTGAATAATATCCTCGTCGCCTACCAGCGTATTGCGTTGGTGTATCCCGATATCCATTTTACATTCCATCATAATGGGGCAGAACTTTTGAATCTGAAGCCGGGAGGTCTTCGCCAGCGCATCACGGATGTGTTTGGCAAACAATATGGACAGGATCTGCTGCCTGTGGAGGCTGATACGGTGATGTGTCGTGTGACGGGCTTTGTGTCCAAACCCGAGGCTGCCAAAAAGAAAGGCGGAAACGACTATTTCTTTGTCAACGGTCGCTATATGAAGCATCCGTATTTCCATAAGGCCGTGTTGACCGCTTATGAACGTTTGATTCCAGATGGCATGCAACCACCGTATTTCCTCTATTTTGAGATCAACCCCTCTGATATCGACGTGAATATCCATCCTACTAAGACAGAGATTAAATTTGAGAACGAACAGGCCATTTGGCAATTGTTGGTAGCTGTTGTTCGCGATGCCATCGGGAAGTTCTGTGAGATTCCTTCTATAGACTTTGATACTGTAGGCAAGCCCGAGATTCCCGTTTTCGACCCTTCCCGTGACAATGTTCAGGCGCCGAAGGTCACTTATAACCCCTCCTACAACCCCTTTGATCATCCCTCTTCCCATCGTGCCCCCTCCTCATGGGAGTCGCTTTATGAAGGTTTGACTCCAGTTGCCCCCGATGCGACTGAGACATCACTTTTCGGTGAAGATCAAGGCGAAGAAATGGTGGTGACATCGCGGCTTTTGTCTGATAAATCGCCTGCTCATTACCAGTATAAGGGTCAGTATATTATGACGGCGGTTAAGTCTGGTCTGATGGTGATAGATCAAAACCGAGCGGATATCCGTATTCTTTTTGAACGCTATACTTCAGCAGATCATTCAGAGGGTGGGGCATCTTCTCAGCGTTTACTGTTTCCGGAGACCATGCAGTTGTCGCCATCAGATACGGTCATTATGGAGCAGATTCTTCCTGAACTATCTAGTCTGGGCTTTGACCTCAGTCCTCTGGGAGGAGGTACTTTGGCGGTTAATGGCATTCCTGCAGGGTTGGAAGGGGTGGATCCGATGGCACTCATACAGCAGATTATTGCTGATGTGTCTGAACATGATGTCATGAATGGGGCTGCTACACAGGCTATGAATCTGTCGATGTCGCAGTCATTGTATCTGTCGTTGGCGCGTGCTGCTGCTATCCCCTATGGACAAGTCTTGTCGAATGAAGAAATGGAGAATATCGTGAATAGTCTTTTCTCATGCTCCAATGTGAACTATACACCTGATGGGAAACCCATTCTTGTCATCCTTCCACAGGCGGATATTGATGGTCTTTTTGATTTAAAACGTTAAAAAATGTCAATATCCGATAACTTTTCACTATTCACTATTCACTATTCACTTTTTCTTTGTACCTTTGCACCCGCAAAACAAAAAGGGCGTTTAGCTCAGCTGGTTTAGAGCATCTGCCTTACAAGCAGAGGGTCGGCGGTTCGAATCCGTCAACGCCCACAAAATAAAGCTTCAGATGAAATTCTGAAGCTTTTTTTTTGTCGTTTGAAATAAAAGTTGTACCTTTGCCCCACGAAACCCATTCAACCCATTCGACCCAACAAACCCATAACATAAAACGAAAGACAAAGACTTATGATTTGGAATCAAAGCATTGAATGCATGGATCGCGAACAGCTTCGCGAATTACAGAGCCGTCGGTTAGTGAAAATGGCTGAGTATGTGTATCACCAGACACCCTTCTACCGGAGAAAATTCCAGGAGATGGGATTGGAACCCGGTGACATCAAGAGCATTGACGATATCGTCAAACTGCCCTTCACCAATAAACTTGACCTCCGGGACAACTACCCCTTTGGCTTAGCCGCTGTGCCCATGTCACAGATTGTACGTATCCATGCCTCATCGGGTACGACCGGCAAACCAGTGGTCGTGCTCTATACCCGTAAGGACCTCGCCATGTGGTCGGAGGCCATCTCTCGCGCGTTTACCGCCTATGGTGCTGGCAGGGAGGATATCTTCCAGGTGGCCTATGGTTACGGTCTCTTCACAGGAGGTTTAGGTGCGCATGATGGTGCCACGAATATCGGCGCCTCGGTGATCCCCATCTCCTCGGGAAACACCCAGAAGCAGATCACGCTGATGCACGATTTCGGGACGACCATCCTCTGTTGTACCCCCAGTTACGCCATGTTCCTCGGTGAGGCGCTGAACGAGTGTGAATGGCCTCGTGAGGAGTTTAAACTGAAGGTTGGCGTCTTTGGCGCAGAACCCTGGACGGAGAAGATGCGCGTGAAGCTCGAAGCCTCATTAGGTATTAAGGCTTACGATATCTATGGTCTCTCGGAGATTGCCGGTCCTGGCGTAGGCTACGAGTGTGAGGCACAGCATGGAACCCACCTCAATGAGGACTACTTCTATCCGGAGATTCTTGACCCCAATACGGGCGAACCCTTGCCGGAGGGAGCCTTCGGTGAACTCACCTTTACCCATCTTACCAAGGAGGGTATGCCGCTGCTCCGCTATCGCACCCATGATCTCACGGCCCTACACTATGAGAAATGTTCGTGCGGGCGTACGCTCGTGCGTATGGATCGTATTCTGGGTCGTTGCGACGATATGCTCATCATCCGTGGTGTCAACGTCTTCCCATCGCAGATCGAGGACGTCATCCTCAAGCAGCAGGAGTTCGAGCCGCATTTCCTGTTGACCGTCGACCGTGTCAACAATACCGATACTTCCGAGCTCAAGGTAGAGGTCAAGGACGAGTACTTCACCGACGATATGTCTACCATGGTTGGCCTCCAGAAGAAACTCGAAGGCGAACTCCGCAGTGTCATCGGCCTCGGCTTCAAGGTCCGCCTCGTCGAACCCAAAGGCATCGAACGTTCCGAGGGCAAAGCCAAGCGTGTCATCGACAAGCGCCAACTCTAGACCCTCTAGATAATCTATCCTCTCTAGGAATTCTAGAAATTCTAGGAATAAAACTTAAATAAATATCAATAAAGTATGAAAGCAAAACAACTATCCGTGTTCCTCGAGAACAAATCTGGCCGTCTGACCGAAGTGACTGAAGCTCTCGGTGCAGCAGGCATTAACCTTTCCGCCATGTCGATAGCCGATAACAGCGACTTCGGCATCCTCCGTTGTATCGTGTCTGAGCCCGACAAGGCCTACCAGGTCCTGAAGGAACAGCACTTCGCAGTGAAGATTACCGATGTCATCGGTTTCGTATGTCCCAATGTCAGCGGCTCTCTCGCTGTGGTCCTCAAGCACCTCTCGTCGAAGGGCATCTTTATCGAGTACATGTACTCCTTCGCCAATGGCGACGTGGCGCATGTCATCATCCGTCCCTCCGATCTCGAAGCTTGCGAGGCCGCTCTCTCCGAAATTAAGGTCGATTTATTGGCTGCAAACGAACTCTATCAGCTATAAATTCTCGGAATCTGCAAAATTTTCGGGAGAAAATTTTGCAGATTCTGAATTTCTCCGTACCTTTGCACGCGATTTTCGACACACTAAGAACATTTGAGAGAAAGAATAGAAAGATAATTATCGATCGTTAGGACTAAATTTTAAAATGGATTTATCATTGCTGACAGCCATCTCGCCTATTGATGGCCGCTATCGGAGCAAAACGGAGCCACTGGCTGAATACTTCTCTGAGTATGCGCTGATTAGATACCGCATCCGTGTGGAGATAGAATACTTCATCACACTCTGTGAACTCCCTCTGCCCCAGCTGGCAGATTTCGACCATAGCCTGTTTTCACCGCTTCGTGACATCTACAGACAATTCACGCCCGCCGACGCCCAGCGGGTGAAGGACATTGAGTCCATCACCAACCACGACGTCAAGGCGGTGGAATACTACATCAAGGAGCGTATCGATGCTTTTGCATCTTCTTCCGAGTCGAGCACTCCTCACTCCACACTCCTCACTCCACACTCCTCGTTCAAAGAGTTCATCCACTTCGGCCTCACCTCCCAGGACATCAACAATACCTCCGTCCCTCTCTCTATCAAAGAGGCCCTGACCGAGGTCTACATCCCTTCTTTGGAAGAGCTCATCGAACAGCTCCACGATTAT
>Ga0310690_10006366_pt1 | contig 15540 bp, 12 predicted proteins | sample AusTroGonzalo_MG_2_FD_207661 | JGI IMG/M metagenome (GOLD analysis project Ga0310690, IMG submission 207661) | Bovine rumen microbial communities from tropical cattle in Woodstock, Queensland, Australia - Gonzalo_04 (v2) (version 2) | ecosystem: Host-associated > Mammals > Digestive system >... | reverse complement strand
GTGATCGTCGCCAATCGCTTCGACGCGGACGTCCTCGGCGATGTGGAGGAGAAGGTCTTCACAAGAGATTTATTTAGAAGAGATTGATTGGCGTGTTTATTCAGACATCAAATAAAGGGAGATAAGTAAAAAAAGGGGTTGACAAAGTGGATGAACGAGAGCAAAATCTTGACAGACAGACAGACAGACAGACAGACAGACAGACAGACAGACAGACAGACAGACAGACAGACAGACAGACAGACAGACAGACAGACAGACAGACAGGTAGAGTATATCTGCCTCTTCTTGGCGTACAGTTTAATAACTCTTATTGATTGAATACAGACGTAGTTTTTGCTACGTCTGTTTTTGTTTTTTATCGCCTATGGCTTTTTAAAGGAGAGTGTAATACAATAAATGCTTTTTAATTCATACATATTTGTACTAGCTTTCTTTCCAATGGTTTTACTTGGCTGGTTTGGATTGAATCGTTTTAAACTATATCAAGCCGCAAAGGTTTTTCTTATATTGGCATCGTTGTTTTTCTACGGGTACTACAACTGGTGGTATCTGTTGATTATTGTATTTTCGGTTATTTTGAATTATTCGTTCAGCAGTATAATGTTAAGCGAAAACTCTGTATGCAGAAAGGTTCGCAAGCCGGTATTTGCTCTGTCACTCACAGTTAATATCGGCAGTCTGTTCTTTTTTAAATACTTTGATTTCTTTATCGGGAACGTCAATGCGGTGTTTAAGTCGTCAATGCCGTTCCTGCATATTGCACTGCCTTTAGGTATCAGTTTCTTTACTTTTCAACAACTCTCATATGTTATAGACAGCTATAAGGGCGACGAGAGTATCAAGAAATACAATTTCTTTGACTACGCTTTGTTTGTTACCTATTTTCCGCAATTGATTGCCGGACCGATTGTTACGCATGATGAGATGGTACCGCAGTTTGCCGACATCAGCAAGAAGAAGTTTAATCCGGACAACTTTGCGAAAGGATTATATGCTTTTGCTCTGGGTCTTGGCAAGAAGGTAATCATCGCTGACAGTTTTGGACTATTAGTGGACGCAGGATTTGCGGATATTTCTAATCTGGGAATCATGAATGCATTACTGGTTATGCTCGCCTATACATTTCAGATATACTTCGATTTCAGCGGTTACTGCGATATGGCGACCGGTATCGGCAAGATGATGAACATCGACATTACGATGAACTTCAATTCTCCATATAAGGCTATCGGTATCGTTGACTTTTGGAAACGTTGGCACATTACACTGACGAGGTTCTTTACGCGCTATATTTATATTCCCCTTGGCGGAAACCGTAAGGGTAGAGCCAGAACCTATGTGAATATCCTGATCGTATTCTTTGTCAGCGGCGTATGGCACGGTGCAAACTGGACGTTTATTGTATGGGGCCTGCTGCACGGCGTTGCAAATGTGATAACAAGAGCTGTTGATAAAAAAACAGGCTGGTTCTCGCAGAATAAGAATAAGGTTCTCAAGGTGTTTTTATGGTTGTTGACTTTCGCCTTTATTAATTTGACTTGGGTAATATTCAGAGCAGAGTCACTTGCTCAGGCAGGGGAGTTTTATAATCAGTTATTCAATTTCAGTCTTGGTACAGGTGATATAGAAGCTGCAAAAACAGCAGTAAAGCTGCTGTTGAAAACCATGTGTGCAGGAGGTTTTGAATTGCTTGGTCAATTTATCCCTCGATTCTCTATCATTATGCCTTTGGGTATGTTCTTGTTTGCTATTATAGCAAACGTGTTTATGAAAAACACCAATGAGAGAATAAAGAGTTTTAAGCCTACAGTGATCAGGTCGATATATACAGCTGTAATACTGTACTGGTGTATCATGTCGTTTGCAGGTGTATCGTCATTTCTGTATTGGAATTTCTGAGGTGTAATATGAAAAATAAGACGTTTATAAAAACGGCAATATCACTGTTGCTGATCGCTTTGTTTCTGACTGCAGGAGTGCAGATTGCAATAGATCCGCTGTTTCAGTATCATATGCCGTGGTTTGGGTTGAAACCTGTGATTACAGACGCAAGATACCAGGTTGCGGGGATGGCCAAAACCTTTGAATATGATTGTGCGATCATTGGTAATTCCATGTCACAAAACTTTGTTGTATCCGATGTTAATGATGTGTTTGGAGGAAATAGCGTAAAGCTGACAATGGCGGGATCATATGCATTGGATTGGACATACCTTTTGCGCATTGTGAGAGATGTACATCCTAAATACATATTGTTTAATGTATCACCAACAAATCTTGCAGAATCCAGTAAGGAGCTAGTGCATGAAATACCTGAATACCTATTTGATTTGAACTGCGTAAACGATGTGTACTATCTTTTCAACTTTTCAGTGCTGAGCCGATTCACTTATAATTCAATAAAAAGAAACATAAAAGGTGACTATAAAGATCCTAATACGATATTTATGTGGGATGACGGTACTAGATGTAGTAAAGAACAAGCGTTGGAAAGCTATACAAGGCCTGAAATCAGTAATGAAGAGCCTGATATTTGTTCATATATTCAGATTATTGATGAAAACCTTGATTTATTAAAATCTTATATTACGGAGATGGATGATACTCAGTTTGTGTTTTTTGTTTCCCCATATAGTATGCTTTATTGGGATAGAGAAACTCGTACAAATGGTATTGAAAAGCAAAAAGCCGGATACTTAGAAATGTGTGAAGTATTAACACAATATGAGAATGTCCAGTTATATATGTGGACAGATAAAAATATGCTTGGTATTATGAGTGATTTGGATAATTATCGCGACTCAAATCATTACAGCAAAGAGGTCAATAAAGACATTTTACAAAGGATTAAAACTGAAACAGGATTAATTACAAAGGATAATTATCAAGAGGAGATAGATAAGCTATTTGAGTATATAACCAGTTTTGACTACGAATCATTATTTACATAAATCTACTTAGCAAAACGCCTGACGTACACATAAGCACGGCAGGCGTTTTCTGTTAGTGCTTTTAGACGTGGATAACCCTCTGTTCAAGGGGATGAAGATAAAAAGTTACGAACAAGAGAATCTTCATTTTTTGAAGTGTTGGGATTTGTATTTGTAGAAGAAAGACAGCATACCAAGCATTTATGAGATTGTCATGCATTTTTAAGAGATCAGGAAGATTTCTCGGGAATAGCATAACCAAACCATTTGCGTAGTTGCCGCAAACGCGGTGGGAGCAAGCTCCGCTTTACAATAATTCACCCCCTTTGTTCTCAGTATACCATCAGCACCTGCTGCGGCGGACACCATAGCGCGGTTTTTTGCGGCGACGCTACTGTTCAACTTGTGCGGCCGAGGTGCTCAATCTCGTCCGCTATATTCATTCAATTATGACAATAGCCCCTGCGCCTATCCGTATTACGGAGGAAAAGTGACAAAGAGCTTTGTACAATACTTATATGCAAAAATAGTATTTATTTTATATTTAATAATAAATTATCATTTTATCATTAAATACTTGAATTTTTTGTCTAAAACAATATAATTATAATAGATAAATGTTATTTTTGACAAAGAGGTGAAAAAGATGCGAAAAATAAATGAATTATTCCATTCTCTTTCGAAAGACCAGGTTGATTCTGTGTTGAAGGAGTATAATATTGAGGTGCCGGAGGGCTTTTTGTTTTCAAATGTAAATCTGGTGATCGGAAAGAACGGCTCCGGCAAAACACGTTTCCTGAATGCACTGAAGAAGCTGTATCGATTAAACAATACGAGAGTGGTTTACGGTTATTTTCCTGAGATTTCGTTTGAAAAAAGAGACGACGAGGAAGAAGAGCGCGGTCTTCCGGATTATTCGCTGATTGATTCCATCATGGACAATACGATCGAATTCAATGATTTTTTCAAAGAAATTCAAAATCAGAGCACCACTCTCTTTGACGATTTGATGGTAGCCAGCAGTAACAGACAGAAGAACCGAAACGACCGGATATTTAATGCAATCGAAGAGGCTTTCTTGCATCTGACAGAATACAGAATCAAGAGAGAGGGAAGGGAGCTCATACTGATTCGGAATGGTAAAGAAGAAAAGGCAAGCGAGGTTTTGAAAGAGTTTTCTCCCGGAGAATTGATACTGTTCTATTTCTCGATTTTTATTTCTTTACAGACGAATAAGAAAAAAGTGATCATTCTCGATGAACCGGAGGGACATCTGCACACGCAGGCGTTCTTATCTTTTTTGAGGCTGCTGAAACAATCTGATTGTTATACAGATTTGTGGATCGCTACGCACAGCCTGTTTACGATCCCCGAGTTTGAATTTGATAACATCGTTTATATTGAGAACGGCGGGATAGTCAAAAGGAACAGCGGTATCTATAACAATATGCTTGAAACCATGATCGGTGAAAACTATCAGCGCGTCAATAGATTCTTAACCGATCTTAATCAGTGGGCATATTCTGAGTATATTGACGAGTGCTTTGAAGAACCCGGGGTGATAGATACCGTTAACCCTAAGGATGAGCAGGTTGAGCTTTTCGTAAAGTTTTTGGAAGGAAGAAAGGATCTGATGGTCCTTGATTACGGAGCCGGTAAAGCCAGATTGGGCAGGAGCTGTCTGAAAAGGAAAGAAGGCTCAAAGATCACTTATGAAGTGTACGATATACAGCCCCGCGATGATACATACGGATTCAAGTATTATGAGTCCGCAAAGGATATACCGAGAAAGCACTATGACTGCGTCGTTTTGATGAATGTTCTCCACGAACTGGATCCGATGATTTGGAGAAAAGAAATACTGACGACGAGCAGGGTGCTGAAAGACGATGGGTATCTGCTGTTTGTTGAAACATCGGTTCTCAATAAGGGCGAAATGCCCAACAAGACCGGCTACATCGTTCTGGGAAAGGAAGAACTCGAAGAGCTCTTTGGAGTCAAGGGAGAAATAAGTGAAATAAAAATCAAGGAGAATCAAAAATCAGTTTGTTTAGCCGTACCTCAAAAAATACTTGCACTGGTTACGATGGAATCGATCGTGAAAGCGATTGAGCGTTTGAAAGAGAACACTTATAATAACCTCAAGAAGGAAAGAGTGAACGGGGGCAGAAAATACGCATTTTATTCTCAGCTCTATATCAACACAACGCTGTTTTTAGAGAAACGTGCTCAAAAAGTCAGCAGGAGAGACAGAAGCAATACGACCGTAAGAGATTATAATACAATGATCAGAGAGATAAAGAATTATCTCGAGACTAGCTCTCAAGATCATTTCTATGAGTTTATGTTAGTTAACAGCACAAAAGAATTGATCAACATCGTTCCCCTTTCAGAAGAGGAAAAGGATGCAAAGATAAAAACGGTGTGGAGTAACGTAGGGATTTGTCAACTGGAAAACGGACATCAGCAGACGATCGCTATCGCTCTACTGGTGTTAGCGTTGAATGATTATTTACCGGCAAAAAGGGAATTCAAACAAAAAGGATATGAACAGTTCCTCCCTCCGAGTATCCAGAGACTACGAAGAACATATGTCGATTTTCTGAATCTATGATTTGGATGCTGCGCGCCTCTCGTTCACATTTTGTCGGGGTCAGCGCAGATCGCCCGCTGTGTCGCGATGGTCGCCAGCGTATCGCCTAACTGTACCAGTACTGCGGCGAGCAGCGCCAGCTCGTCGTCATCGAGCTTGCAGGCGATCGCATTCGCGGCGGCGGTGACGGAAGCGGTCAGTTCACATGCGTTCATTTTCATCTTCCTTTCATTTACTCTTAACATATTATGCAGCAATAGCCGGCCGTAAACAAATCCAAACCCGGTTTTGTTCTCGGGTGGCTAAGCAAAACGACAGGAGAATCTATTGCTATTCATGGTATGATATGTTAGAATCAGGCTGTAGTAATTCGACTGGCATATGAGGATCGGGAGGATGAGAGCATGGATATATGGGAGAAGTTATATGAAGCCGCGAAGGAGGAATACCGCCCGCAGGAGGTGACGCCGTTCATCACGGCGCATACGGTTGCGGCGGCGATCGAAGCAGAGAACGGCGAGATATTCACGGGCTTTTGCATCGAGGGATGCAGCGGCGTGATGAACCTGTGCGCCGAGCGCGTAGCGGCGCTGAGGATGTATGCCGACAGCGGTCAAACGGTCGTGAAGCGTATGATCGCCTTTCGCGATATGCCGCCCGGCGAGAGCGCGAGCGGGATGCCCTGCGGCGCGTGTCGTGACTTCTTCCTGCAGCTAGACGCACGCAATAAGGATATGGAGATCATGGTCGATTACGAGAAGAGAGAAACCGTCAAGCTGGAAGAACTGATCCCCAACTGGTGGGGATGGGAGCGGTATGGAGCTGTGCCCCGCGAGGAAGATGAAACCTGAATCAAAACACAGATACAGTGAAGGGCTGTCCGACCGGACAGCCCTTTACGTTTGTTGAGAAGTATGCAGTTGTGATTCGTACGACCGTTGAACCGTATGAAGGAAACTAATTCTCTGAGATGATGGTGCGTATCTCGTCCTCGACGGCACGGACTTCATGGAGAAATTCCTCGCTGGAGACGCGGATCGCGCCGTTGCCGATGATGATGAGCTGTTCCATGCGGTCGCTGGTCACCACGCGCACGCGGTGGCGCTTTGCGAGCTGATGCGAGGTCTTTTCGATATAGGTATCGGCGGTCTCTGCCTCTTTGGTATAGACGATGCTGATGCCGTTCACGGTCTCAGTCTCGCGGTCATGTCCCTTGACGAGATAAGCGTCAAAGACGAGGATCAGCTCGCACTTCCGATAGCCCTGATAGTTGCACAGGATATTGATGAGCGCCTCGCGCGCGCCGTCGATGTCGCCATCCTTAAGGGGTCGCAGATCATCCCACGCGTGGATGACGTTGTAGCCGTCGACGAGGACGTATTCGGTGCTGTCATAGGGCTGCGCCTTTGTCTTCGGGCGGTGCTGTTCTTGCGGAGCGGCGGCATAATGCCGCGGGGCGGATGCTGCAGCACGCTTCTTGATCGGTCCGTAGGTCTGTTCAAAGATGCGCATCAGCTCGCGGTCTGAGGCGAAGATGTCCCTGTTCGAGAGTATGGCGGCGGCGATCCTCTCACGACCGCCGACAGAGGCTTGGGCGGATGGGCGCTTGTCGAGGATGCTCGGCAGGTGCATATGATCCTTGACCTCATTCCACTTCACGGTATGTCCTGCGCCGTGGGAGCAGAAGACGGAGTCCGCGGTATTCTCAACGTCGCCGTCAGGGTCGTAGCCGATCTGCGCGATGATCTCATCGGCGTTGTGACAGGGCTCATAACCCTTGAGCGTACAGCTCAGGCGGCCTCTGCCGCGGGTATACTGCACGACCTCGCGGGCGTAGTCGCCCATGGTCGCGACGGGACAGTCGCCGCTGACGATGCTCATCTCGCCCGCGGTGACAGGCGGCTCAAAGCTGCCGCACATCCTGAGAACGTCCGACAGAGCGCGTCCGACGTTCTCGGTCGGCACCTCGAGCGTGAAGCGATAGACGGGCTCGAGCAGGATTCCCTGTGCCGATCGCAGACCCTGCCGCACGGCGCGGTAGGTCGCCTGACGAAAGTCGCCGCCCTCCGTGTGCTTCGGATGAGCGCGGCCGGACATCAGGGTGATCTCCATATCAGTGATCGGCGAGCCGGTGAGCGCGCCGAGGTGCGTCTTTTCATACAGGTGGGTGAGGATGAGCCGCTGCCAGTTGCGGTCGAGCTGATCCTCTTTGCAGCGTGTATTGATGGTGACGCCGCTGCCGCGCGGGGCGGGGGACAGGAGCAGATGCACCTCGGCGTAATGGCGCAGGGGTTCAAAGTGACCGACGCCCTCGACAGGAGAGGCGATCGTTTCTTTGTAGATAATACTGCCCTGCGAGAAGCCTACCGTGAAGCCGAAGCGCTCCTCGATCAGCGAGCGCAGGATCTCGCGCTGAATCTCGCCCATCAGCCGCACGCGGATCTCGCTGCTGCGCTCTTCACGGTGGAGCTGCAGCATCGGGTCCTCGTCCTCGAGCAGTTTCAGCTTTGCGTAGGCGGTGTGGGGGTCGATGTCGGGCGGGAGGTCGACGCGGTAGGTCAGCACCGGCTCGAGTAAGGGGACGCTGTCGCTCGGCTCTGCACCAAGCCCGTCTCCCGGGCGTGTAAAGCTCAGCCCCGTGACCGCGCAGACTGTGCCTGCGGCGGCCTCATCCGTTACGGTGAACTTCTCTCCGGAATAGATGCGTATGGCGGTGACCTTCTCGCCGGCGGTGTTCTTGGTGCTCGGTACGGTATCACGAACCCGCAGGACGCCGCCGGTGACTTTGAGGAAGGTCAGGCGATTCCCCTGCCGATCCTCGGAGAGCTTGAAGACCTTTGCCGCGAAAGCGTCGGGGTAGGCCGGCGTTTCGGTATATGCATGTAAGCAATCGAGGAGCGCCTGCACGCCGTCGAGCTTCAGCGCGGAGCCAAACAGCACGGGGTGTACTTCACGCGCCTTTATTGCGCGGCGGATGTCGTCGGCGCTCAGCGTGCCGCTCTCATCATAGCGCGCGAGCAGTTCATCACTGCACAGGGCGATGTTCTCATTCAAGGCGTCGGTATCCTGTGTCCCGAAGTCGACACAGCCGTCGGAGAGCTTCTCTCTGAGCTGTGAGAGCAGGCGGTCACGGTCGGTGCCGCCGAGGTCCATCTTGTTGACAAAGATAAAACACGGGACATGATAGCGCCGGAGCAGCTTCCACAGGGTGAGCGTATGGCTCTGCACGCCGTCGGCGCCGCTGATGACCAGCACGGCATAGTCCAGCACGCCCAGCACACGCTCCGCCTCGGCGGAGAAGTCTGCGTGGCCGGGGGTGTCGAGAAGGGTAAAGATCACGTCGCGGTATCCGATCACCGCCTGCTTTGAGAACACGGTGATGCCGCGCTGACGCTCCACGGCGAAGCTGTCGAGAAAAGAGTCACGGTGATCCACCCGTCCGAGGCGGTTGATCGCTCCGGACAGGTACAGCAGCGCTTCACTGAGCGTCGTCTTACCCGCGTCAACGTGCGCGAGGATGCCGACTGCGATTTTGTTCATTCTATCACCTGTGACTGAATATATAAAAATGCAGGGGAGGAGCTTACTCCTCCCCTTGTGTATGAATGGTATTTATAGGGTATGCGTGAAAGGCTGACTGCTCATGCGCGGCGGCGGACGAATCCTAAGACGATCACGCCAGCGAGAAGCAGGATCGCCAACCATACGATGCCGTACCCATAGCCTGTCGGGACGGCGTGCGGATTCTCGGATGCATTATCTTTCGCGGCTTCGTCCGGCGTTGCCTTGACGGCCGCGCTCTGCTTTCCGCAGAGGATCGGTGCGGTAAATATGCATCGGTTATAGTCGGACATCTGCTGAGAACGGGTGACGCCGTTGACGGTGATCGTCAGCGAATCGGCAAACTCATAGCCGAATACCGGCTCGAGATCGATCCAAGCGCCGTATACCGTGCCGCTCTGGAACGTGCCCTTGAAGTTCGATTCATGATCGTCGGGGTCCTTCAGCCAAAAGACGTTATCATCGTTGAACCAACCGCTCTGATACAGACGAGCCCCCTCCGAGAGCACCGTGACATGCGGACGCGGCGACTGATAATCAAAGGAGTAATCGGGCGTTTCATACCGCTCGGTGCCGATGACGTCGCCGGGAACGGGCGGATCAACCTTGACCTCTACATGATCGACGATCTTGTACCAAAGCGCGTACAGGGTCATGTCCTCGGTCACCGGCGTTTCCAGATAGGCGGCCGTGTTGGACATGGTGACCTCGTCCGGCTCATAGTCGAGACTCGTCACCCAGCAGTGGAAGACATAGCCGTCCGCGGTGGGGTTATTCGCGCCGTTCTCGCGCAGATACAAGAACTTCTCACCGTCGTTGATCGTGATCGGATCGGGCGTCTCGCCGATCCCCTGCACGTCAAACGTAATGGTGTGCTGTGTTCCTTCTGCGCTTGCGGATACGGCGGTGATTGCCATGAGGGCTGCCGACAGCGTCAGGATCAGAAGCATGGATAGAATTCTGTTGAATCTTTTCATCTTAACGACTCCTTTCGAAACATGTAATGCGATCTCGTCGGTTTTTATATACTGCGGTTTGTGATTAGTGTCAGTTATGTGTGATGCCGCGGATACTATCGCCTGAGGAAGGTCAGGGAGTAAGCGCCGAAGCGAGAGAGGGTCTCGATGTCGGCGACGGTTACCAGCAGGGCACCGCTGATGCCCTGTACCCCCTCGGCGACCAGCAGTGTGACGGGCTTTTGACTGAGATTCCACTCGGACTTCAGCAGAATGACGCGGCAGCGGTCACAGCGCTCGCGCAGGCGGTTGTACACGCTGAGGATCCATAGATTCTCGATGTCATAGCCGCCGATCTCGGTGCGGCTGATGCCGTAGGACTCGCCGTAGAGCGCGTCATGTGTCAGCGACTTGCGGCAGTTCAGCCACAGCTCTTCATCGCCCACGACGCTGACGCCGGAACAGCGAAAGACGCCTCGACCGGCATGACATTCCTTATCCCGCAGGGTATCCAGCGATTCGCAGAAGCTCCTGAGGACAGCGTACTCGTCCTCGCTGAATTCCATATCGGGAGGGGTATCGGATTCCTTATGCATGAGCTTCTCAGCCGCGGCGATGCAGGCATGATAGTCGTCGAGCGTGACGCCGCCTTTATCCAACTCCTCAAGCAGGTGACGGTTCAACTCGTCAAAGGTGAGTACGCGGCTGCATGACAAATCGAAGGCGCGCGCATGCTCCGGATAGCGGTGATAACAGCGGCGGATGATTCTTTCTTGTGCATCCGCTCCGTAGACGCTGTAGGTTTCGTAGATGTCGCTGCGCCCACCCGGCTCGATGCCGCCGCGGGTCGTCGTACGCATCCATTCGTGAAAGCCGTCATCCGGGACTTCCGCCTCGCGGTCAGAGGCGCTGCGCGAGGGTAAAATGACCGGCTCATCCTGTCCCCTGTCGGGATAAGGATACGCGTCCGGCGATCCTGCCGCTCTTTTGGAGGCATTGAAAAAGGAGAAGGGATTTTTCATCTTCATCACCGGTTTTCTGTACTGCCTCTATTGTGCCATAAACGGACGGTTTTGTCTATGCTTTTCTTGCTTTTTTTCGACCGTGGACGGATTTCGTCTCCAAGCGCTTGAATAATGTTTCATGCTATGGCATAATAGGGTTAGCAACGAACGGTCGTGATCTCATACGGAGCTATGACCGTTGTCCCAAGGAGGGAGCTTATGAAAATCGTACTGACTGACGCACAGACGGTGGTTGACAGCCAAGTTACTGCCGATTGCCTGAAAGAATTCGGAGAGGTCGTGTCCTACGGCCTTCTTGCCTATGAGGAGGTAGCCGAGGCGATCGCCGACGCTGATATGGTCGTCGTGAACAAGACGCGTATGGATCCCCATACACTGCGGCTGGCAGAGCGGCTGAAATACATCGGGCTCTTCGCCACGGGCTACAACAATATCGACGTCGAATACTGCCGCGCGCATGGGATCACCGTGTGCAACGCGGGATCGTATTCGACCATGGCAGTGGCGCAGCAGACCTTCGCCCTGATCCTGGAGTTCTATAACCACACGGCGCAGTATAATCAATATGTGCAGGACGGTTTGTGGAAGCGCAGTCCCACCTTCTCGCCCTTTGTCTATCCGCTGAACGAACTGTACGGAAAGACGATGGGGATCGTAGGGCCGGGGACGATCGGCACGGCTGTGGCGCGGATCGCCCTCGCCTTCGGGATGAACGTCATCGCGTATAACCGCCGCCCGCGAAATATCGACGGAGTAAATATGGTCAGCTTCGACACTCTGCTCGCTGAGAGCGACATCGTCACCGTGCACTGTCCGCTGAACGAGGACTCGGTCGATCTGTTCAACCGCGAGACCTTCAAGAAGATGAAGAAAGGCGCGCTGTTCGTGAACACTGCCCGCGGCGGCGTGGTGGTCGAAGAAGACCTGCGTGACGCGCTGGTGAGCGGTCACCTCGGCGGCGCGTGCATCGACGTACTGCGCGTGGAGCCGATGGAGGAGGACTGTGTGCTCATGGGCGTGCCGAACTGCATCATGACGCCGCATATCGCGTGGGCGCCGCTGGAGACCCGCCGGCGACTGATGGGGATCGTCGCCGAGAATATCCGCGCGTTCCTGAACGAAAAACCGATCAACGTCGTCAGCTGATTTGATTAGTGGATAGAAGCATAAAAAGGACTGTCTAAGCAGTCCTTTTTGATTTATGTTTCGTATTCTTTTAAGATTTGTTCCAGCACGTCGGCGACGGTGGGGGTGATGATCCTGCCGAGGGGATGCATCGCTTCCTTCGCGCTCTGCATGACCACCGGCAGGCCGACAGCCTGCAGCATCGCGCGGTCGTTATCGTTATCGCCGAAGGCGGCGCATTCATCGGGCGTGACGCCGATATGGCGCATCAGCTCGTTCAGACCGATCCCTTTATCAATATCCGAGGGGATGAAATCGAGCCACACATTGCCGCTGGTGACAACGCTGCAGCGGTCGCCGAAACGTTCCTGCCAGTATCCCTCGCGCAGATCGCCGCCGCCGTTATACATCGCGACCTTGTAGAAGGGCTCGGGACAGGCGGTCAGGTCGTCGACAATGCGGTACTCCGCTTGGATATAGCCGGTCATGTGGTCGAGCAGATCGGAGCGGCGCGGGGCGATCAATTCAGCGCCCTTCGCAGACGCCATGCCGTCGCAGCTATCGGTCGCTTCGATAGCGCTGAGAATATCGGTGGCTAGCGCCTTGTCGATATAGTGCTCAAAGATCACCTCGTCGCGATAGACGCACAGCCCGCCGTTGTAGCAGATATAGGCGATGTCGTCCTTGACAGGTTCAAAGAGCCGCCGCATGTTTTCGTACTGGCGGCCGCTGGCGGCAGCGAACAGCACGCCGCGCCGCGTCAGCCGGCGGATCAGCTCCATCGTCCTGTCGTCGACCGTGTTCGCGCCGTTGAGCAGCAGGGTGCCGTCGAGGTCGCTCGCGATCAGTTTGATATGCTTCATAGTATCACCGGTGTTATTTTAGCACATTTCGTCAGGGTCGGCAAGGGGGAATTAGCGGTTAGTGGCTGGAATGAGGAATTAGCAATGAGGAATTAGGCATGAATGATCCTTCGCTTGACACGCGTGTCCGCTGAGGATAACCGGACATAAGGAAAGGCTGCCGCGTCTACGGCAGCCTCAGTTGTTTATAATATGATTACAGCCGCGAGCAGCCGTAGCTGTTGACCAGCGCCTCGAGGCGCTCGCCCTGCTGGCACATGGGACACTGATGGGGCTTGAAGCTCTGATAATCGCCGAGATCGTGGGGGTCAAAGATCGAATAGACCGGGATCCCGTCGCACTCGTCCACGGTGGCGAAGATCGCCGATACGCCTACCATATAGCCGCCGTAGTATTTGACAGCGTCGATGGCGGCGAGGGCGCTCTTGCCGGTGGTGACCGAGGCGGCGATCAGCAGCACATGCTTGCCGTTGATCATGGGGACGATGTTGTCGCGGAAGATCATCTGGCCGCCGCCGACGAACTCCGGCGACATGACATAGACCGTCTGGTGCGCGTTGAGGTTCATGAAGTTATCCTCGGTCAGCTCCTGCGCGACGAAGGCGCCGATCACTTCGGTACCGTCCAGACAGATGATGGTGTCGATGATGGTGTTCGACTGGTAGGACGATACCATCTCCTTGGCGACTGCCTTGGCCTCCGAGAGGCGGTACTTCTGCGTTGTGACGTCGATGTAATAGTTCGTGTGGCTGTGCATAGTGGCAAAGTGACCCTTCTGTACGCGCAGGAACACGGACGGATTCTTGGTTCTGATCTTATATTCCTTCGACATAGTGACCTCCGTTTTTCTTCTTTGCTGCGCGCCGGATCACGACACGCACAGATCGACCGGTTTTTGGTATCGTTTCATGGTAATATTGTACATCAACAGGGAGGATAAATCAAGGAAAAATATGACAGGCCGTGCGCATTTCTCTTATGGATCTTCCCGGATTCAGGATAATAAAAAGCCATCGGAAACGAGATAAAAAGCAAAAAAGAACCATTGCCGAAGCCGGTTATTTTCTGACTGGGAAAATAACCAGTTTTTATTCGTCATTATGAATAAAAATCGTGAAAACTTTTAAGAAAATGGCTGAACATGATTGAGTTTGATTGATTTTGCTTGAATGCGCGCGTGAAAGTGATATAATAGTATGAGAGGTGAGAGAATATGCTCACGCAAGAGAGATACCAGACGATCCTGCAGCTGCTCACCGAGCGTGACGCCGTGACGGTTGCCGAACTGTCCGATTTGCTCGACATTTCCGAATCCACGATACGCCGCGATCTGAACAACTTAGCCGGCATGGGCAAGCTTAACAAAGTCTTCGGCGGAGCGACAGCCCTGCATCCGGGTACCGGTGTAACGGAGAAGACCTTCGAGTCCCGCGAGAGCGAGATGAGCGAAGAAAAGACCGCGATCGCCCGTTATGCCGCTACGCTGGTGCATGACGGCGACTTTGTCTTCATCGATGCGGGAACGACCACCTATCGGCTGATCGACTTTCTGACGAATACCAAGGCGAATTATATCACGAACGGCGTTGCCCACTCGCGAAAGCTGATCCAGAGGGGTTTCACCACCTATATCATCTCGGGACGCGTCAAGCCCGTCACCGAGGCGGTCGTCGGCGCGACAGGCATCTCGCTGATCTCGCGCTTCAACTTTACGAAGGCCTTCATGGGCACCAACGGCATCGACCTCGAGGCCGGTTATACTACGCCCGAGATGGACGAGGGCATGATCAAGGAGGCTGTCGTCAATCACAGCTATATGACCTTCATCCTCAGCGATCATACAAAGTTCCGCCGCGTGTTCCCGGTGGGCTTTGCGGATATTAAGAAAGGCTGTATTATCACGGACGCTGTTCCGGATTCCAGATATACGGAAGCAACGGTAATTAAGGAGGTTAGTTTATGATTTATACTGTTACTCTGAGCCCGTCGATCGACTATATTGTCCGTCTGTCGAATATGCGCTTCAACGTCACGAATCGCTCCGACAGTGAGGAGTTCTACTTCGGCGGTAAAGGCATCAACGTCTCGCTGATCCTGTCCGAGCTCGACCTCGACAGCACGGCGCTGGGCTTTATTGCGGGCTTTACCGGCGACGCGATCGCCGCGGGCATCCGGAATGACCGTGTGCGCACCGAGTTCATCCGTCTGAACGAGGGCTTCTCGCGCATCAACATCAAGCTCAAGTCCGGCGGAGAGACCGAGATCAACGGTCAGGGACCCGATATTCCTCCCGAGGCGCTGGAGGAGCTGATGCGCCGCCTCGACCGCATAGGGGACGGCGATGTCCTCGTGCTCGCCGGCAGCATCCCCAAAACCCTTCCCGACGACGTCTATGAGCGTATGCTCGACCGCGTCAGCGGCAAGAAGGTCATGATCGTTGTCGACGCGACCAAGCAGCTGCTGGTCAACTCGCTGAAGAGCAAG
>Ga0310690_10006365_pt1 | contig 15542 bp, 13 predicted proteins | sample AusTroGonzalo_MG_2_FD_207661 | JGI IMG/M metagenome (GOLD analysis project Ga0310690, IMG submission 207661) | Bovine rumen microbial communities from tropical cattle in Woodstock, Queensland, Australia - Gonzalo_04 (v2) (version 2) | ecosystem: Host-associated > Mammals > Digestive system >... | reverse complement strand
AGAAAGCATAGCCTTTACGACCGTGACGCTGCAATCTGATTTTTGTTGCCATAATTTTAATTAAACTTTTAATATAGGTTTGAAATGTGCCACTAACTCGTAATGGCGGCGCAAAGGTACGATAAAAATAAGAATTAAGAATTAAGAATTAAGAATTATTTTTGTTTTTCTGCTGATTTTCGTCCTTTTCATTAGGTGTTCTCACTATTTTCCCGAAAAGACATTGCCTTTTTAGCAAGAAGTCGTATCTTTGCAGAAGATTTGAGGTCACATTCGCGAAACAGAACAAAGATGAACAAAAACGGGACAAAGAAGAAACATCGCTTTATGCGACTTCTGGCAGGACTGCCTTTGAATGTCTTGTATCTGTTCAGCGACATAGCCTTCCCCATCATATATTATATAATAAGGTATAGGCGGCGACTCGTGCGTGAGAACCTCCGCTGTTCCTTCCCCGAGAAAAACGATGAGGAAATCCTGCGTATCGAGAAAGCTTTCTACCATAATCTGTGCGATGTATTCATTGAGGCTTTCAAATGTCTGAACATCTCAGACGAAGAGATGCGCCGCCGCGTGGAAGTCCTCAACTGCGAACTGCCCGAGCGGATAGCCTCTGAGGGCAAGAATGTCTTCATGCTTCTGGGGCATTGTGGTTGTTGGGAATGGTATCAGGAAGTCAGCGTGCGCTACAATAATCCCAAGAAAGGCGCAGAAATCTACAAGCACATCGAGAACTCCTATTTTTCCTCTCTCATGCATGAGATACGCAGCCGCTGGGACACAGAGCAGATAGAGATGAAGCAAACCGTCCGAACCCTGCTCCGCTGGGCTGCCGAAGGCGAACCCTTCCTCTGCGGCTTCATTCAAGACCAGCGTCCAGACACAACGATAAAAGACAAAGTCACTTTCCTCAACCAAGACACCTATCTCTCGCCCGGTTCAGAAGAAATAGCCAAAAAAGTGAACGCCGAGCTGGTTTATCTTGATGTAGAGAAGCCAGGTCGCGGCTACTACCGCCTCACCTTCACCCAGATGGAACCCAATACAGAAGAACAAAACACCCGCTTCCCCCAGACGAGATGCTTCTGGCGACTGATGGAACAAACTATACATCGGCAGCCGGAACAATGGCTTTGGTCTCACAACCGCTGGCGTAAATGGGATTTGGAATAACTGTACGTCCTATGATTTCGGTCATTGTACCAATATATAATGTCGAGCGATATCTGCATCGAGCTTTGGACAGCATTCTATCCCAAACACACAAAGATTGGGAAGCTATTCTCGTAAATGATGGCAGCACAGACAGAAGCGGACGCATTGCTGAAGATTATGCCAAAAACGACCACAGATTCAAGGTTATACACAAAGAAAACGGCGGGCTGTCTGACGCTCGGAATGCAGGATTAGCACACATCAGCGGGGAGTTCTTTATTTTCCTTGACTCAGATGACTTCCTTCACCCCCAACTGATGGAGCTATGCTTAGAAGCAATACAAAGGGACAAATCGGATCTGGTTGCATATACATACGATCACTACTATCGAACACGTAATTTCATAAGACACTTCATCGGTCTGCCAGACTCTAAGCCACATTACAAGTATTATGTCAATCCCAAGTATCGTGTTACGGATGACATCTTTGACTATGCCACCGAATACTCCAGCCCCAAAGACATAGACAAGCGCTGGGCTGTGAAGCACTGCCAAGTTTGGCGTTGCATGTATAAAACCTATGCCGTGCGTGATATTAAGTTTATCAAAGGAATCAACTACGAAGATTTCCCTTGGTGGAGTGAAGCGCTATTACGTATCAAGCGTTGCACTATACTTAATCTTCCACTGTACTTCTACTATCCCAACCCCAAAAGCTATATTCTCTCTGCCAACCAGACACACAAAATAGATAGTCTCAGACAAAGTATCGAAGCAAGTAAACGCATCTATGCCAATGCCTCAGAAACCAAACGACAGGCATGGGAACGCAACTTTCTCACTCCCTTTGAAAGAAAACTCAAGCAGAAAGAAACAAAACAATAACGTATGGCAGATAAAATCTCAGTAATTGTACCTATATACAACGTCGAGCGGTATCTGAGAAGAGCATTAGATAGTCTTCTGGCTCAGACATACAGAAACTGGGAAGCCATACTGGTGGATGACGGCAGCCCTGATGCCTGCGGTTCCATTGCTGATAAATATGCCTATAAGGACGAGCGCTTTAAAGTCATTCACAAAAAAAATGGAGGATTATCTGACGCGAGGAATGCTGGCATGGGAATAGCAAGCGGAGAATATCTTCTCTTTCTTGACCCCGACGACTTCTTCCATCCGCAACTCATGGAACTTTGCATAAAGGCAGCCGAGAAGGAGGGTTCTGACGTAGTTGTTTTTACATATCATCATTACTATAGAACAATAAACAAGGTACGCCACTTTCTGCACCTGCCAGACAGCAAACCGGCGTTCAAGAAGTATAAGAACATCAAGTATCTTACAACGGACAACATCTTCGACTACGCCACCGAATATTCCCACCCGAAGGACATCGACCGGCGATGGGCTGTGAAACATTGCCAAGCCTGCTTCAAGATGTATAAGACAAGTCTTGTTAAAGATATTCCATTTGTTAAGGGTATTTATCTTGAAGATTTCCCCTGGTGGAGCGAAGTGCTATTATACGTCAAGCGATGCACGATCCTCAATTTGCCACTTTACTACTACTACCCCAACCCCAAAAGTTTCCTCCTGTCCTCTGATACACGCCAATTGGCAGACAACTTAGAAAAGAGCATCATCGCCGCTCAAAAGGTATATGATACTGCGCCAACCGAGAAGAAAGCACTTTGGGAGAAACGCTTTCTAACTCCTTTCCTGCATTATTTGGAGAAAAAGAGAAGGAAGTTGAATACAGGAAAAACAAAGAAAACTTAACCTGCAAGAAGACACATCAAGTAATACTTGACATAATTGAAGTATCGCATAACTTGATATGCTATACTTTTAGGAAGTCCACAAAAAGCATAAGACACAAATTCCTGTGAAACAACATAAACTGACAAGTATTTACGTGGGTAATATCCCTTAAGAACAATATACTCTGCCTCTTGTCCTGAGAGCTTTACTCCAAAAGCCTTGTAATGGGCATTCCTAACCAAACATGTTTTTTCTCTGATATCATGTTCCTTGTTCTCGTCCTGTGTCGAAAGACCTCCCATCACAAAAGTGACAAAACAATGATTGACATAACAGCCCTTGTGCCCTGCAATAATTAAGCGTAGTGTCATGTCATAATCTGCAGCAATTCGATACGTTTGGTCGTAACCTCCTATCTCAATAAGTGCAGACCGACGATATAACATGGAGGGATGGGGAATGACACTTGTGACAAAAAGCTTATGCAGACGGCGTTGTGGATGACTGTAATGGGTAAAGCGAGTATGTTCTCCTTGGGGAGCGATTGGGGCAAAAGTGAAGCTGCAGTTGGTATTTTCAAGAGCTTTCTGGGAAATTGCAAGCCCGTCAGGATGATGATAGTAATCATCGGAATTGAGGAATATCACATATTTCCCCTGTGCAAGGACAATGCCCCTGTTCATTGCCTCATAAATTCCAGAATCTGCTTTGCTTAGGATGCGGATGTCATGATATTTGTTATTATATGATTTTAGGAATTCAAGTGTACCATCTATAGATGCCCCATCAATAATGAGATGTTCCAAAACCACCCCCTTTTGCATTTGAACAGAATCGAGATTCTGAGAAAAGAGCTTTTCTCGTCCAGCCTTTAGAGGATTGAAACAAACAGTCACCACAGTTATAACAGGAGCTGTGCGTATTGTTGATTCAGAAGCAGACTTATGAATAAGATTACCTTGAACGTCTTTCAAAGATGGTATGCTATAGGACATTGTTGAACCTTTCTGGTATCTTAACAACTATTCTCAGTTCGAACATTGCGGGCTTGTTGAACGCGTATGGAGGACGACACCAAGTCTGACAGATTCGTGCAAAGCGTGTCCATCGGTCGAAATCGCGTGCTTTCTCTTCCGTTGCATACTTGATTGTGCGGCTACGCTTGTAGATATGCTTCTCCCATCCCTGTGCAACTCTATCAACATCGCCCAACCGGTCTTCCAATATCCTTTTGTCTGCATATCCAAAATGAAGAAGATACAAGTTCGAGGCAATATGAAAGTTGTGTCCTTTGACTCGATGAAAGCCACTACCCCACCGACAAGGCTGAGCAATAATCGACGGCTTCGTATAACGTGTCCCTATCTGCGCGTAGTGTCGCTGTTTGAGAAATGGTTCGTCGAAAGACAAATCACCCTCCTCACCCAGTTTCTGACCAAAGTCAAGACCTAAGGGAGAAAGGCTTACATCCACATCCTGACGCGACAGGAATTCCTTGAGGCCGACACCCAACTTAGGGTCAACAACAACGTACTCATCAGCATCAACACCAATAACCAGCTCATAACCCTTAGCAAAAAGCTCCGTGGCCTTTTCGGAAAGGAACTTCAATCGCCCCTTCTCTGCTTCTACCACCTGAGTACCTATTTTAGGATGCACAGAAACGTTAGTTCCTTGACAGAAGTCACCAACAACCTGATCCTCCCCATCATAATATATATATAGGTTCTCCCTGCCAAGTTCACGTCCATAGTATTCTACCCACTTGCGTAGGAAGAAGTCATCATTGCGAACCATCGTGAGTGTAGCTATGCGTTTCATCATTCTATATGCGACGTACAAAGGTACAAAAAAAAGTTCATTAACTAATAATTCCTCTGTCTTAATTCTTAATTCTTAATTCTTTTTGTATCTTTGTAGTCGGAAAATGGTCTATAGCACTATGGGATTGAGAACATATTTTAGAAAAAAGAGAAGAGCATGGTTGATGAAAATGCTGCCTGAACTTGGTGGTTTGATTGAACAAGGCGAATACTATTTTAACGACACCAAATCTAGTCGAATCTCGCCGAAAAGCAAGATTTATTCACCATATCATCTGTATGATTGTCACGTGGGCGATTACACCTATATTTCAACGAATTCGAGGATTTCTATGGCAAGGATTGGTAAGTTCTGCTCCATCGGTCCAAACTTTGTATGCGGACACGGAGTACATCCCATCGATGGTGTCAGCACATCGCCGATGTTCTATTCCACTATGAAGCAAAACGGCACAACACTTTCCCGTCAAGATAAATTCCAGGAACGCAAGCGCGTCCACATCGGCAACGATGTGTTCATCGGCATGGGTGTAACTGTTCTGGATGGTGTAACGATTGGCGATGGTGCAGTCATCGGCGCTGGCGCTGTAGTATCAAAAGACATTCCACCATACGCCATTGCCGTAGGCTGCCCCATTCGCATCATTCGATACCGCTTCGACGAAGAGACCATCCAACAATTCTTGCAGCTCAAATGGTGGGAAAAGGACGAAGAATATCTTCGGCTTGTTGAAAAACATTTCCTTAACCCTGCAGAATTTCTAAAGACAGTAAGCAGTCTTAACGTGCATAACACGCAGTGCTAATGACAAACTACTGCGGAAGTTCTGGACATCGACCAGGAATGTGATGTGAATTGACCATATCCCTGTCTATATTAAAAAAAACGAAGCCTATCAACTTTAACATATTGTGGGTAACGAAGCGAAGTAATCCACCTCGCTTTTGGATGTGAAGTAGACACAAATGATCCCTTGATGTCTCAAACATATTCAGCCTCAACATGACAGGTCTCAGCCATTCGGGGACAATCTCTCGGCGGATGCGCTGACATTCTTCATTTCCTGCTTTTTCTTGACTGCTAATGCCTGTCATGTCATAGTTGCAAACGATGGCCTCCACTTTCTGAAAGGTTGCCCCGGCAAACAGCAACTCCATCCAGCGTGCATAGTCAGCAACAACCCCATAACTAATATCGAAACCCTTTGCTTGGAGAATCGTGGTGCGTACAAACATTGCCTGATGGCAAATATTATGATAATAGAAGATGGAAAAGTCCAGGGGATATGGCATACGGCAAAGCACCTGCCTATCAGAATAGACATTGTACCAGTCGCCATAGACAAGGTCGTGATCTAGCGGATTGGCAAAAACCAACCTGAGCGTGTCGTTAGAAAAATAAGTATCGCCCGAGTTCATGCACGAAACGTATTGTCCGGAGGCATGAGCAATACCTTTGTTAATGGCATCGTAAATACCTTCGTCTGGTTCAGAACACCAATAGGCGAAAAGTCCTTTGTTGTCCTCAATAAGTTCGCGACTGCCATCGGTGCTGCCCCCGTCAATGACAATCCATTCATAGTCACTGAATGTCTGGCTTTTGACCGATTCTATCGTGCGAGCCAATCCATCACGATTATTATAATTGATGGTAATAATGGAGAGTCTCATATCAGCGGTATATTATTCCTTTCCATAACTTTAGCAATGGAAATTTAATATTATGGAAGCCTTTACCCTGGTAAAGACGTTTCATGTCGCGGGGATAGAGCTTGAGTCCCTGACGGTAGAGTTCCCAAAGGGCAAACTGTTCCCACAGACTCTTTCCCTTGAGTGAGAGATGACCTATAAAGTCCTGAGAAATGTCAGGACAGACATTGCTGGCGCTACAGCTCTCCTGATTATATATCATAGCAGAGCGTGTTGTAGTCCAAATACGGGCTGTACGCATGATGCCGAAAAGGCTCTCGGCATCCTCATAGCGACGCAAGTCTTCGCGGAAAGGATGCTGGAGAAGCAAACTGCGCAGTATAACACATGAACCAGCTACAGGCATAAAACGTCTCGTACACCAAGCTCTGAAATTGTTCTTCAACACACCTTCGCGATACTTGGTAGAGTATGGGATGAGCTGTCCGTCGCTGCAAAGTTGATGCGTACCGCAGAAAAAATGGCAATCGGGATGCTCATGAATCAAGTTTGCAAAGTGTTCAAGTATGCCTGGCACAAGCTCGTCGTCGGCATCAAGTATCATTACCCACCGCCCATTTGCATTGCGAACCCCGAGGTTGCGTGCCGAAGCTGGCCCACCGTTTGGTTTCGTGAAGTATCTGATGCGTTCGGAGCTTACTTCCTTTGCACGTGCCAGACTATCGTCCGTTGAGCCATCATTGACGACAAGTATCTCATAGTCTGTGAACGTCTGTGAGAGAACCGACTGGAGTGTTCTGCAGATATACCTTTCCTTATTATATAAAGGTACCACAATGGAGATGAGCGGAGCGCTATGTGCGGAATAGACTTGTGCTGTCTGTCCTGTGTCATTGAACACTCTTCCCGTCTCTTCTATATATTGCTTTCCCCAGCGCCTGTCAGGCTCAAGGTAGTTGCCTTCGCCCCATTCATTCCATGCCTTAATAAAGATAAGACGTTCCTGTTCTGGCCTGCTTGCCACATGTTCCGAAGCGACACTACAGAGCTGTGCCCACTTGTCTGGAGTGGAATCGGCAAGAATATGCGCAACAACACCGCTTCTTGGCGAATGGTCGAAGTCGGGATTAATACAGGGAAGCACCTCTGGATGACGAGAAAAGATGTCACATGTTTTGGCAACATAATCATCATATCTGACCGTATAAGGTATACCCGAAGCAATCAGGCTATCGTGTAACTGACACTCCGTCTTGCTGCACTGCCATGCATCCACGCTGTCCAGCAAAGGATCCAAAACGAGCGAGTCGTAATGATGTCCCTTGTCTGACCACTTGAGGGAAACAGATCCGATGCAAAGCGCAAAGAAATGAAAACCTTCCAGTCCATGCTCATGTGCCAAGTCGTCCCACATCTTGTGCATGTGCTCAATGTCTATCTTTGAGGGGTCGAACACACCAAAAAGAAGCTTTCCGTTCACCTTCATGTAACGTTTGTCTAAAAAGGCAGGAAGCATTGCGTTGAAATGATTAATAATGTCTTCATCGCCGGGATAGGTCTGCTCCATGAGAAGCTTGTCAGGCAGGTCGGAATCCCACGTCTTAGAGTACCACGAATGATTTGCCCAGCAGAGACAAAACGGGAAATCTGGCTCACCTGTTAGGACCACGTCGTCGAAAACCTCATGCAGAAGCCGTCTGCCTCCGCCAAACCAATAATGCCAATAGCAGAATCCTTCGATGCCAGCTTCGCGTGCCAACAGAGCCTGCTTCTGGCGTGTCTCTGGTACACGAAGGTCATAGAAGCCCAAGTCGCGGGGGATACGTGGCTGATAATGTCCGGGGAAAAGAGGTATCGAGCGAGCGACGTTCGTCCACTCAGTAAAACCTGGTTCCCACCATTCATCGTTCTCCGGTGTAGGATAGAATTGCGGCAAATAGAATGCTATGGGGCGAACTTTATTCATTTTGAATCTGTATATCAAACAGTATTATAACGTGACAACTATCACACAGAAAACACCCAGGGCTACACACAACCAAATCAAAACCTGAAATAGTTGCCGGTATTTTCTTCTTTTTGCTTCTGATTGTTCAAGTTGTTTTTCTTTTATTTCCAACGCATTTGCATAAGTCAAGTACACTTGACGCGCATAGTCAGCAAAGGCTAATTCAGAATGGCTGCAATAAAGTTTCACGGGTTTCATCGATGTGTTCGCTCCCCACAGGAAGAACATGCGTTCAATGCCGTGGACAACAGTTCCATCCACAGGAATTGGCTCTGAAGGAAAATCAGCATACTGAAGACCTGTATGGAACATCTTCTTAATGTAGTCAACCCTAGTCCAAAGCATCGATCCCTGCGGAAAGTCAATCGAAGGATAGTTATCCTGCAAATTTGTACCCAAACCGCATCGGTCTGCCACCTTTTGAGCTTCTTGTATGTTCTGGGGATGAGACCAACCATCTGCAGGAATGTTAAATAGGAAGTCAGGAGGACAAACAGCACCGACTCCTTCAGATAGTGCTGTCAAAATTCTTCCTACCATATCCTCAGAACCAAGCAAATGCTCAAGGATAAAAAGACGCCACCCATCCTTGTTCGAATCATGAGGACTCTTCTTTGTATGAAGATGCAGCAAAACATCATAACCTTGTAATACCTGTCCAAAAGTGCAGAGCATTGGGGCTATATCGCGACCGCGGTTTGGAGTACGCTCAACAACCAGAGACGAGACATTGACCTGTTCCAAAAATAGAGACCGTATCTCCTGTTCTTTTGCACTTACTGTTTCTGGTAAAGATATAAACAAGTCGTAAGGAACAGGAATGTTTCCCATAAACCTTATAAACTCAGGAATTAAGTCGGCATAAAACAAATGTAAATGCACAGCAAGCCTCAGCCCTTGATAACGTTCAGGAATATCGGGCAGCTCAAAACAAATATCCTTTTCTGACTTGTTATTAACCATATTTAATTCAAAAGTCTTCTATTTAAGTAATAGAACCAGAACCAATGCAACAACGACAATTGACAAAGAATAGGCCAGCAGACGAATGGTGTACAGGTGCTTCCTCCGCTTGCGTGAGAAGAACTCTGTTATGTCCTTACACTCCTCTAACTTAGCTTCGTATTGGATTCTGTAATTATCAGAATCAAGTAACAAATCATACGAATCATCCCTGATTATATCATACAGAATCGGATTCTTGGACTTTATGATATTCATCAGCTCTTTTTGCGACTCTTGCAAAAAGCCTCCATGCTTATTTATAAAGACCTTCCGCTTAACTAAAGGTATTTTCAAGGAAAGTAATGTTACAGGAAAGACACAGGGATTGACAAGCTCCTTCTCATTATGGTGGGCAACCGATTCATACGAACAAAATGATAAGCACTTAAATCCCGCCTTGCACAAATATGCCGTAAACTGAGTTTCATACTTATCCACATATCCCCAGAAGTCCTCCTGCTTTTCGAATGAAGTGACAAAAGACCTGAAGGCCTTAGAAGAAAATACCTGCTTCCTGAAAACCATAAAGTAGGATTGGATATGGTGCTGTTTCTGGTACGATTCCGTCATTCCCCAAAAGTCACAGGATTTTTCCCCCATCTCCGCAAACACATCCTTAAACGGATAAACTGGCCCATAGCATGAGTCATTACAGAAAACAAGTTCGTCTGCATCCTTCAGCAGGCCATTCTCCTCGGCCCACTCAAAGCCACGACGATAAGAACCGAAGTCATAACATTCATGCCGCTTACAACAACAATATACGACCAGGTCTTTTATCTTTTCCTCTTCTCCTGGCTGTACTTCATTATCTGCAATAAACACAATGTTCTCTGCCTCCTTTTTTAATTCTTGTAGGAAGTGAACCACAAAGTTGGCAATTATACCCTCTTTACTATATGATGCAAAAACAGCTACTCTTTTCATTTGGCTTTTTAAAACATATTAAAGGAAAGAGCTATGAATAAAACTATCAAAACGACATTGAACCATAATAGAAAGCGAATGGCACGAAGATGCTTCTTTCCCTTCTTTGAGTATTGAGCCTGCATATCGTTCATCTGTTGCTGAATAGAGGCAAACTGATTTTGTAACTGCTGTAATTCTCTTTTTAGATTCTCTTCTCTCAAACGGTTTTTTTCAAAAAAAAGTTTCAAGCGAGTCTTATATGTGCAGTCGTCTCGTTTGGCTTTATAGATTTTCAAATACTTTTCTGCTGCAACTTCTATATTCAATTGCTTTAGGGCAAAGTTTCGGCTCCATTGTGCCAATTCGGGACTATACTTATGCATTTCCTCTATAAAAGACTTTTCGTCGTAATGAATGCGACTAACCCTACCAGAACAGTTACAAAACATGCTTTTCTGAATGTTTTCAGGAGTAAGCATACCTTCGCCGAGGAACTCACCCATATAGTCCCGATAGTCATACACCAACACAGCTCGTCCGCAAGCCATAGCATCGTAAGCCGACCTGCCCAGACCTATGACAAGGTCACTTTCATTAATCTGTTCTTCGACAGACCAAATATTATCCGTGTACTTGTTGCTACTAAGGAAGCGGACACCCGCTTGCTCACAACACTTCCTGATAAAATCGTTGGCAATGTCCGACTGGCAAAGGGACAGAACAGTGGTAAGAGTAGGTGAAACTGGCCTCTTAGGGTAGAAGCGGTTGCAATCGATACCATTATGTATGACAGTCGATTGGAAACCCTGCTTTTGAAGATGCTCTCTGACTTCTTCCGACACGACGACATGTGAATCAGCAAATGGCGAAGGTTGTTCCAATTGGGGAATGCAGCCATGACATGTCTGGATGGTATATCCAAGATTCCATAACATTTCTACCACCGTATTATGGTTGGCAAGGATAAGGTCGTAATGTTCCCTTGTCATAAAAGGAATGCCTTCCTTCTCCAGCAAGGAAGATATTTCCCCCTTTTCGAAAGTGAAGTATTGCACATCATGTCCCCGCTTCTTCAACTCGAGGGCAAGCGTATATGTGTAATTCTCTGTGCCTCCTGTTTTTGCCAGATGATTATTACCTACGAGTATAAACATTTATCATTTCTGTCTTTACCATTCCTTCAAAGCTGCTGCATATCGTAGAGGCGTTTGTAGTAGCCGTTGCGAGCGATGAGTTCGTCATGCTGACCGCTTTCGACGATTTCGCCTTCGTATAGGACATGGATGATGTCGGCGTTCTTGATGGTGGAGAGACGGTGGGCTATGGCGACGGTTGTTCGGCTCTTCATGAGGCGGTCGAGAGCTTCCTGAACAAGATGTTCGCTCTCGGTGTCGAGGGCAGAAGTAGCCTCATCGAGGATGAGGATAGGCGGGTTCTTGAGGATAGCTCGGGCGATGCTAACTCGCTGTCTTTGACCGCCAGAGAGACGACCTCCCCTATCACCTATGATGGTATTGTAGCCGTTTTCTGTTTCCATGATGAAGTCATGGGCATTGGCTATCTTGGCTGCCTCGATGACCTGTTCCATTGTGGCATTCTCAACGCCAAAAGTGATATTGTTGTAGAAGGTATCGTTGAAGAGGATGGCCTCCTGATTGACATTGCCGATGAGGGCGCGGAGGTCATGTATTTTGACATCTCGGATATCCTTGCCGTCGATGAGTATCTGTCCCGAGCGTACATCATGGTAGCGTGGAATCAAATCGACAAGTGTTGATTTGCCTGAACCTGACTGCCCCACAAGGGCAACGGTCTTTCCCTTGGGTATTTCAAGGTTAATGTGTTTCAACACGTCACGGCCTTCGTTATAGTAGAAAGAGACATCGCGAAGTTCCACCTGCTCCTCGAAGCCTTCCAACGGTTTTGTGTCTGCCTTTTCCTTGATGGGATTCTCTGCTTTGAGAATGTAGTCAATACGGTCCATCGAAGCAAGTCCCATCGGTATCATGTAAGACTGACGAGTGAGGTCCTTGATGGGGTTGATGACACTATAGAGGATGACCATATAGAAGATGAAGGTAGAGGCATCGATGAATCCGTTACCATCGAGTATCAGCCATCCGCCAAAGAGCAGCACAATGACTATGATAAGGGTACCCATAGACTCGGACACAGGATGGGCAGCATTGATGCGCATCATCATGCTTATCATGCCCTTTCGGAATTCGTTGTTGATGAAGTTGAAGCGCTTGGCCATCTTCTCTTCGGCAATAAATGCTTTGACGATACGCAGGCCGCTGAGCGTCTCTTCTATCTGTGCCATAATCTCAGAAAGGCCTGCCTGCACGCTTGCCGACTGGTTCTTGAGCCGCTTTGTCACAGTTCCCATCAGCCATGCAGCAGGAGGCGTAACGACGAGGACAAAAACGGTCAACTGCCAGCTGACAGTAAAGAGCGTTACAAAGCAAATGATAATAGCGATGGGCTGCTGGATAAGTGTACTGATTGCGGAAGTCACAGAGTTCTCAACAATCTGTATGTCTGTGCTCATACGCACAATAATATCACCCTTACGCTCTGCCGAGAAGAAGCTCAAAGGCAAACGCATGATTTTGTTATACATCGCCATGCGGATGTCGCGTACAACACCGGTACTCAGCGGCATCATGATGTTTGCCGCGCCCCAGTAACCTATACACTTCAAGCAGGTCATAAAGACAAGAATGCCGCCCATCAGACAAAGCGTGAGGAACGCGCCATGAGAGGCAATCAATTCCTGTACCCAAGCATAAGCGTTATTGACGATTAAGTCTTTGTTCAATGTCTTCCACGTCCACTCCTTATATGTATAAACATTTTGGTCTATCTTGAAGAGAATGTTCAGGATAGGGATGAGCACAACGAAGGAAAAGACGTTGAGCCACTGGGCCACGAAGTTCAGTACAATAGACCAAACAATATACATCTTGTAAGGCCGGAAGTACCGTGAAACTATATCGAGGAATTGTTTTATCATCTAAGTTAATTCAAAATAACTAAAAGTCCTTAATAATCTCCGACAGCTGGTCGTAGCTGGTTTGCAGGATGGCTTTGGCTCGTTGGATGCGTAGGCCGCCATCCGATGGCTGCTCTACAATCCCCACATCACCGCCGAGTTCGTAGATGCTGGTGCCTGTACTATCGGCAAAGAGCATTCCGTCCGGGTAATTGCAATAGACGAAGGGATAGGTATAGGTTTTGCTTAAGACGTTACGGCTCCAGGGGTATTCATCATGCTGGATGCCCATTTGGGAGAGTAGCGTGGCAGCAATGTCGCTCTGGTTCATGAGGATGTCCATGCTGCGGGGCTCACAAATAGCTCCTCCCATCCAAAGCATTGGGGCGCGGAAGAAACCAGCATCATCGTAACTCTGCTGATAAAGGAATCCGTGGTCGGGAATCATGATGACGAGCAGATTGTCCCATTCGGGGAGCCTACGGAGACTGTCTATCATGCAAGAGACGCTATAGTCGGTATAGGCAAAGGCATTGAGTATCTTGTCTTCGAGCCTGTGATAAGGTACGTCCCAAGGTTCGTGGCTGGAAAGTGTCTGCGCTACTAAGAAGTGATGCCCGTCCTTCCATTGGCTGACGAGCTGACAGGCTTTCTGCAAAGCTGTGCTGTCGTTCACGCCCCAACAGCCGCTCTTCTGTTCGGTTGTAAAAGCGGTATCGTCATAGAGATTGCGGAAGCCCATATCCTCCAAGTATTGGCGCTTGCCCATATTGGTCATCGCTCCGCCATAGATGTAGCCTGTCTCGTAGCCTTCACGTTCCAAAGAGCGGGCAAGGGAAGGAAGAGCAGAGTGGAACTCTGTCTGCTTCATAAGTCCGACATCGGGATAACTCAGCCAACCGCTGAAGGCACTAACGGTACCTCTGTCTGTACGGAAGGAGTTGCTGTAGTAGTTCTCCCAAAAGATGCCTTCGGGAATGAGTCGGCTCCAGCCTGGCGCAACTTCGGGCAAGCCGCCAAGCTCCTTGACGAATCGGCTCCCGAAGCCTTCTATGAAGACGACAAGGACATTGGGACGCTGCGAAGTAAGCAAGGTGTCCTGTATGTCGTCGGCTGGCTCTGGATAGAGGTCGCGGAAAAGCTCCCTTCTGTCTTCTTCCGAAAGATAGTCATACCGCTTGGCATAGTCCTTGCTGAAACGTATGCTGCTGCAGAAAGCATAGACGGGGTTGACTGCTGCATGATTGGCAAACTGCGCCCGAGGATTGCCATAGACATCGCCCCATTTCATGAAACAGAAGGCAGAAACAAGCAGGAAGCCCCAGATGATGCTGATGTTGCGCATCCAGAGTTTTGCATCCAGACCCTTTGGAAGCGTCTTAGGAGTGAGCAGGATACAGGGAACAATCGTCCAAAGAGCAAGTAAAAGTGCAGATATGACTCGCACAAATATGTATGAGAAGCTGACGCTATTGGTAGCACCCTCGGGCGATGAGGCATAACTCAGCACCACCGTACTGAGCTTGAACTGCCAGTACTCGTACATCACAGCATCGGCAACAATGATGGCCGAGACAACCAATCCCATCAGGATATAATAAGGGGTGAGCCACGCCCTTAGCTTCAAGCCCAAACGGAACAGGGCTAAAAGCCCAACGAGCCACGGCGCGGCCAGCAACAAGGCTGCCACCATGAGGTCGTGCCCCACGAAGCCTCGCCAACAGGCACCAAAGGCATCGATGAACGACAACTGCTCAATGCACCTGTTATTCAGGATGAACCCTACCCTGCCTATCAGAAAGACGACAAGCAAATGGCAGTAGAGGTATTCCAAATAATGTATGCTGCGTTTCATCTCTTTCTTCCGAAATCGGCGGGTATTTCGCCCCACTCTTCTGTGTTCCACTTCAAGACCTGAGCATGCTTCGGGTTTTGCCAAAGCCAGTTCTCGGCTCGGATAACGAGGTCGAGCACCTGTGCCGTCTGCTCGTCTCGCTTCAGGGTTGTCTTCGCCCGCTTATTCCTCACCCAAGCCATTCCGCTGATGCTGTCGCTATAGACCTTCATGTCCAAGCCGTTCTTCTTGATGAAGGCAAGGGCATGAACGATAGCGAGGAACTCGCCGATATTGTTGGTGCCAGGGATAGGGCCGAAGTGGAAGAGCCTTTGCTCGCTGCCGAGGTACACACCCTGATACTCCATCGCACCTGGGTTGCCGCTACAGCCTGCATCCA
>Ga0310690_10006362_pt1 | contig 15548 bp, 10 predicted proteins | sample AusTroGonzalo_MG_2_FD_207661 | JGI IMG/M metagenome (GOLD analysis project Ga0310690, IMG submission 207661) | Bovine rumen microbial communities from tropical cattle in Woodstock, Queensland, Australia - Gonzalo_04 (v2) (version 2) | ecosystem: Host-associated > Mammals > Digestive system >... | reverse complement strand
TTGGACTGGCCAGCAGAGCAAGCACCATGAAGGCGATACCGTTCTGCCAGTAGCCGATCGCAAACTCAACAACGGAGAGAACAACGAACAGGCCAACCGCTAAACCGATGACCGCAGAGGCGATAGAAGAGATGAAAGCAGCCAGGCCAAGCATCAGCCTTGCGATCAGCATAAAGGGTGTCAGTGCGATTCTCAGTGTGCGCTTCATCATTTTCGTTTCCTCCTAATCATCTGCGTGGTCTAACCGTGACAAGATCTTTCTGAAGACAATCCAGATTTCATCGACCCGCTGCTTGATGTCATCAATCTCCGTTTCGTAAATCGAGCCATGCTCATGGAGTGTTTTAGCGATCTGATTCACGTTGTTCGTCAGGTTCTTTAGCAGCCGGATTGTTTCCCTGATCTCCGGAAGATCCAGCTTCAGCATATAGCCGTTCAGGATCATCACCCGAAAGAAGGTGGATTTGTTTTTGATTCCAAAGAGATTCATCTTCTTTTGAATCACTTCATTCTCAGCCTCTGTCGTAGCGAAGCTGTGAATAACAAGGTTGTTTTTCCTCGTCATGATCATTATCGCTCCATGCCGTTCTTCCTGCAACTCTGTCGCCGGGACAAGTCCACGATTTCCAATTCAGGCTTCACGATGGGCTTCAGCCCGAAAGCAGCGGAGATTTTCTCAACAGCCTGATCTCGTTTCGCCTCCATGCCGGCAGCTAATACGTCTGCTTCGTCCTTTGTCAGAAGCGTAAGCCGTTCATCTTCTGCCCGGACAATCATCACGTTTCCGACGATAGCGTCTCCATGACGGTCAGCGCCATACAGATCACTGGCAAGACAGTTGATGGAGACTGGTCCCTTTTTCAGTTTACCTTCCTCGTCGATCAGCATCAGATATCCATCCTTTGCCAGCGGCTCAGCCTCGACCAGCTCGATCCATTCGCAGCCGACGGTGCCTCGGGCAATCTCAAAGATTTCTTCCTGGGGATCACATTCCAGCGTTTTGATTTCCTGTGTGTCGGTCAGCATGACCGCAAATTTCTTTTCGCCCATCCTGATCCCTCCTCATCGTTCCATGCTGTGCGTTTTCTTTTTCTGTGGCTTTTCGGTAACCGCTGCCGCAGCCACAAGGGCACTCGCATCCTTGTCGGGAGTCTGTTCCAATTCCCGGATCTTCTGCCGTGCCAGATTGATGAAGCCATCGAGAATCGCCGGATGGGATGTCACAGCATAATTGTCCCTGCGGTCAAAGCCCAGGTCATCTTTGGCTTCGGGAAAGTCAAAGGTGAAGGCCCAGTCCTTGTTGGCAGAAGAGAAGCGACCGTCCCAGGATTTCATCTGAACTGTCGCCGCAAGCACGAGACCAACCCTCTCCGGGCCGTACTTTTCCATCACCTCATCGATGCATTTCCGATCCAGTCGGAAACCGTCGAAGTGGCTGGAAATCGCTTTCTCAATATCCTTCTTGCAGTCGATATTCGCCCAGTGGGAAGCCTTGAACTGTTCAAGCTCGCCAAACTTACGGGCATGGCTTCCGGATTCATGATAAATCGGTGTATTGATGATCGGTTCCATCAGATGACCCTCCTGTTCACGTTCTGCGTTGATAAAGTCATCAACGAGTTGTCTCTTTTCTGCTTCTGTTCCTTCTTGCAGCACATCCAGCTGATATTCTGTCTGCTCCAGCTGAGCTATGGCATCCAGAAAAAGCGGGTGCCATTCTTCCTCCGGAGATTTCGGCGCGTATTGCTCCCGCCACATGACCAGTTGATTTCTGTAATCCGTCAGCGCCCGAAAGCAATAGGACATCCTATGATTCCTGAACTCGGCGGGACTGATCTCATGGGCTCTTCTGACCGGATGGGCAGGCTGGTGATCGTCATACTGGATGCCGAAATCATTCGCCAGCTTCAGCGCTGCTTCTCTGGGAGACAGATTGAAAAGGCGGCTGGTGAAATCAATCACATCACCATCCGCCTGGCACCCAAAGCAATGAAATCGTGTGTCAATCTTCATGCTTGGATTCTTGTCATTGTGAAATGGACATCTGCACATACCCCCGTGCTTCACCTTCAGGCCGTAGCGTTCAGCGGCCTGAAGGGTGGTCACGTTGGATTTTACGGTTTCAAACAGTGTCATGCACATCACCGCTCCTGTTCCGGCTTTTTCTTTTCAGCCTGCGCAGCAGGACGGTCCAGATTCAGCTTTGCGTCCAGCTCCGCCAGCCGCGCGCTTTTGGTTCTCAGCTCTTCTTCCTGCGGGAAGGGCTTGCCCAGTTCAGCCTTGGCCGTTGCCATCTGCTGATTCAGGTCGTTCAGCCTGTTCTCCACATTCTGCATGCGTCTGGGAATTCCAGCCAGCGCATTGTCGATCCTGGTGATATTGCCTCGCGCATCGGAGCCCAGCTCCACCTGGTGAGACATCGCGCCCTTCAGGGTCAGCTGATACATCTGCGACATGGGGTTGTACATGACACTCATGGAGAAGCCGCGGTACTCGCCAAGCGCATGATCTTTTTCGTTGCTTACCTGCTTACAGGCAGCCAGGATTGCTTCGCCGGCATCCTTGGCCTCGGTGAAGGTTTCACCGCCGATGGTCATGCCGACAAACTCCTTTTCCGAAAGAGGATGGGCAGCGACTGTCGCCTGATCCTGTTCAAAGCCGCGGATGTAGCCCTGATTTCGCTCGATTTCCTGCGGAAAGAATTTCAGCAGCCGGTCTTCCAGCCGGTACTGCTGGCTCTGATGATCGGCCTTCATCAGACGCAGGCGCGCTACGTCCACATCCAGATCCATCTTTTCCTTAATGGCTGGATCGCCGGCGCACAGGGCTTTGATTTCCGCGTAGGATAGTGCAGCCTCGTCGATATCCTCGCAGGAACGAACAGGGCTTTTGCTGGTCATGATCTGACTGATGAACTTCTGCTTATTCTCCACCGTCTGCCAGAGGTACGAATCGAAGGTTCCTTCTGTGGCATAACGATAGATCTGCACATCCGGATTCATGTTGCCCTGACGGACGATACGACCGGAACGCTGCTCCAGATCACCGGGCCGCCAGGGGCAGTCCAGATCATGAAGGGCAATCAGGCGATCCTGACAGTTGGTGCCTGCGCCCATCTTTGCCGTGCTGCCAAGCAGCACACGTACCTGACCAGCGCGCACCTTGGCGAACAGCTCCTTCTTTTTCACTTCTGTGTTTGCGTCATGAATAAAGGCAATCTCTTCAGGCGGCACACCCCGGGCGATGAGCTTGCTGCGGATATCCTCGTACACATTGAAATTACTTTCCATCGCGTTACTGGATACTCCGGCCAGCTGCATCAGATCATCGACCGGCTCCAGCGGCGGAAGATCATCCTCTTCCTTCGGAGCATCAGAGGCTTCCGGCTGTTCTGTCTGCTGCGCTGTTCTTTCCATACCCTTCGGCGTGGAAATATCGCAGAATACCAGCTGCGTCAGCCGCTCATCCGCGCCGTCCTGCCAGATACGGAAGATATTGTTGATGCAGGCATTAACCTTGCTTCCAGGATCATCCGGCAGCAGCGGATTGATCAGACGCTGATCCAAGCCCAGCTTTCGTCCATCACTGGTAATCTTCAGCATGTTATCGACCCGGGGATCAACACTGCCGGAGTGAACCTTCCCGGCACGCTCCGACAGGCTCTGCACCATGGCCTTCTGGATTTCTGTGGGCTGCACAACGACGGTTTCATAGTGCGGCGTAGGCGTCGGCAGATTCAGCTGATCCGCCGTCTTAATATCCGCCACTTCCTTGAACATGGACATCAGCTCAGGCAGGTTGAAGAACTTGCTGAACCGGGTACGCGCCCGATAGCCCGTTCCCTCCGGTGCCAGTTCAATCGCCGTAGAGGTTTCACCAAAGGTGGAAGCCCAGGCATCGAAATGGGTCATGTTGTTCCTTTGCAGCGTGCCATATTGTAGGTATCGCTGCATGGTGTACATTTCCGTCATGCTGTTGCTGATGGGCGTGCCGGTGGCGAAGATGACGCCGCGCCCTCCGGTCAGCTCATCCATATACCGGCATTTCAGGAACATGTCCGTCGATTTTTGTGCCTCGCTGGTGGACAGACCTGCGACATTCCGCATTTTTGTCGTCAGGAAGAGGTTTTTGTAAGCGTGCGCCTCGTCCACAAAGAGCCGATCCACACCCAGTTCCTCGAAGGTGACCACATCGTCCTTCCGCTCTTCGGCTTGAAGCTTCCGCAGACGGCCTTCGAGCTGCTTCCGGGTACGCTCCATCTGTTTGATGGAGAACTGCTCGCCCCGCATGAATTTCAGTTCCTGAATGCCCTGGGTGATCTCCTCGATCTGCTCCTGCAGGAGCCTTTCCTGGCGAGCCTTCGACATGGGGATCTTCTCAAACTGACTGTGACCGATGATGATCGCGTCATAGTCGCCGGTGGCGATCCGGGAGCAGAAGCGACGGCGGTTGTTCTTCTCAAAATCCTTCTTGGTCGTCACCAGAATTTTGGCAGAGGGATACAGCCGCAGGAATTCAGAGGCCCACTGTTCTGTCAGGTGATTGGGCACCACGAACATGGATTTGCTGCACAGGCCCAGCCGTTTGCTCTCCATAGCGGAAGCCACCATTTCATAGGTTTTGCCTGCGCCTACCACATGGGCAAGCAGCGTATTTCCGCCATAAAGTGTGTGCGCAATCGCGTTCCGCTGATGCTCCCTGAGCGTAATCTCTGGATTCATACCGGAGAAGGTAATGTGCTGTCCGTCATATTCGCGGGGGCGAACACTGTTGAACAGCTCATTGTATTTCTTCACAAGGGCTTCGCGTCGGTCAGGATCCTTCCATACCCAGTCGCGGAAGGCGTCCTTGATGGCCTGCTGTTTCTGCTGTGCAAGCGTAGTTGCCTTCTGATTCAGGACACGCTTTTCCTTGCCCTCGGCATCCTCGATGGTGTCGTAAATTCGGACATCACGGAGGTTGAGCGTATCTTCCAGGATGCGCAGGCCGCTGGCACGGTCCGTGCCGTAGGTCAGGTTGTTCGGAACATTGTTGTAGGAAAGACTGGTTTTGCCGCTGATGCGCCATTCCGAAGTGAAGTTGGAATACTGCACCTGCACCGCGCGCCGCTGATAGAAAGGCACCTCAAACAGCTCGTGCATGAACTGCTGGATGTATTCCTTATCCACCCAGGTCGCGCCAAGCCGCACATCAATTTCGGACGCATCCAGATCCTTGGGCTGCGCCTTTTCCAGCGCTTTCACATTCGACTCAAAGATGGGTGAGATATCCGCTGCGGCACGGGCATCGCGCAGCTTCTGCCGCACATTCCCGGAGAGGTATTCGTCGGCTGTCACATACCGGGGTTTCCCGTTATCATCTACGGGTTCAGGAAGCCGGAAGATCACGCCGGTCAGATCAGAGGCGATTTCGTCCTCACTCTTTCCCGTCAGCTCTGACATAAAGGGCAGATCCACCGCGGCCTTTTCCGCGATGGAGACAGCCAGCGCTTCAACGGATGTATCCACATGCTCGACGGTGTGCTGCTGCCGGATCGTCCGTTTGGTGAACATATCGGCTTTCCGTTCAAGTTCACCGTTTTCCGTCAGGATTTCCAGCGAGGAAAGGAGATAATACGAAGAATCATCCGAGAACGCCTGTGCATTGGGACGGCTGTTGATCAGTCCGTATTTAACGGTAAAGCTGTCGTACAGGGTATTCAGCTCAGCCTGAAGCTCATGGATCGTGTAATCGTCCGACTCCTGAAGCTGGGCTTCCATCAGGCGGTGCACACAGTCCCGAAGGCCAACCATGCCCCTGATGCGCGCTTCTGCTGTCGCGTTCAGATCAGGATGCACCATAGCAGAATTTTCCCGGTAATACACCTTGTCATCGACAACCGTATAGGAATAGTTCCGCACATTGGGATCAGCGGGAATGCTGTCCCGGATGGCTTCACCTTCGGCAAGCTCCGGCGCTTCCTCCGCACGATAGGTACCGGAAATCTTCGTGACGGCTTCCGCCAGCTGCTGGGCCAGGTCTGCTCCATCCAACGGCTGGCAGGCTGTCTCCTGATGGGCTCCGTACATGGAGTCATCCCAGACCATTCTGCCGAGAACCATATCGGGATGCTCGGCAAAATAGCTGTTGACGGGCACACCGTCCTCCGTCTGGCCCAGATGCACCCAGTCGGGCTCAATGTCGATGGCCCGGTCGCGTTTTTGCAGGAAGATAATATCCGAAGTGACCTCTGTACCAGCATTCGCCTTGAAGGCGGTATTCGGCAGTCGGATCGCACCGAGCAGTTCTGCCCGCTGGGCGATGTATTTCCGCACCTCCGGCGACTGCTTATCCAGGGTGCCCTTGGAGGTAATGAATGCCACAATACCGCCGGGCCTCACCTGATCCAATGCCTTGGCGAAGAAGTAATCGTGAATCAGGAAGTTGTAGCGGTCGAACTGACGGTCAGCAACCTTATATGCGCCAAAGGGCACATTGCCAACCGCCAGATCGAAGAAATCCTTCCGGTCTGTATTTTCAAAGCCCGTGACAGCGATGTTGGCCTGCGGGTAAAGATACTGTGCAATCCTGCCCGTAATGCTGTCCAGCTCTACGCCGTACAGCCGGCTGTTGTGCATGCTTTCCGGCAAAAGTCCGAAGAAATTGCCAACACCGCATGAGGGCTCCAGGATGTTGCCGGTACGGAAGCCCATCTGCTCCACTGCGGAATAGATCGCTCGGATTACGGTGGGCGACGTGTAGTGCGCGTTCAGGGTGGAAGCACGGGCCATCTCATACTCTTCCGGCGTCAGCGCAGCCTTCAGCTCCCGGTACTCGTCGGCCCATGCCGTATTTCTTTCGTCAAATGCCTGTGGAATGCCGCCCCAGCCCACATATTGAGAAAGCACCTCCTGATCTTCAGGAGATGCCGACCGGTGTTCCTTTTCCAGTGTTTTCAGGGTACGGATGGCACGCATGTTGTTCTCAAACTTGGTCTTCTGGCCGCCTTCGCCCAGGTGATCGTCCGTAATTCGGAAATTCTCAGTGCTTTCAGCAGGGGTTTCCAGCGCATACACCATTTCCTGAACGGGCTCTTCTGCAGGGCGTTCCAATGTCTGCTCCGCAGGCTCCAGCGGTTCTGTTCTGAAGGGCCTGTTCCGTTCGTCACGGTCCAGCAGCGGCCCCAGGATCGTTTTGCTTTCCGCACGGAAAATGGGATAAACCATGGCCGGATCCCTGAAGGTGACATCAAAGAATCGCACCTCATCGACCGTGAAGGGCCGGTTATCCATATAGATCGTATCGCCTGGGTGCAGATCATAAGCAAAGGGCGGTTCTGTCGGTGGTTTCTGCGGATGCCTTGATACAAGCGCGTCTTCGTCCGGCGTCAGATCAATGGTGATTTCCCGCATGGCAGGAATCCCATCATGCTCGGGAATGCGCCGCTCACCAGGCCGCAGCGGAGGAATTTCCTGTTCTTCAGTTGTCTCTTCTGCCGCAATCGCTGCGGCATCCGCTTCAACCTGCTGGATGAAGGGATTCCGGGCAAGTGCTTCCGGATCAACAACCTCTCCATTGACGATGCCATTCTGGGCCAGCTGTTCACGGATCTCTTCGGGATCAATATCATCCAGAAAACCTTCTATCTCCTGGATGTCAGAAGGCGCAGCAGTTTCTTCCGTTCCCGCAGGCGGTTCAGGGTGATACGCAAAGCGTGGAGCAGGAACGGGCAGCTCCTGTCCGGCCAGTGCGCTGCGCATATCATCCAGCTGTCGCTGTTCAGCTTCATCCAGATAATCACCAGCTTCGACCAGCTTTCGGATATGCTGCTCAACCGCGGGCCAGCGCAGACGCATTTCTTCCTGAAAGCCCCGGCGTGTGAGCCGGAGTCCCTGGCCGTTGTAATCCACAAAGCCGGAGGAACCATCCAGGTAGGTATGGCTGTGTCCACCAATGCCGTATTCTTCCTTCAGAAAGTCCTGCGCCGCCTTGGGCGAGGGCTGGCTGTCATACAGGGCAGCGATCCGCAGCCGGCCTCCGGCAAAGCCGGAACCGCGCCGGAGAACATGATCGATCTCCTCGTCAGAAACAGAAAATGCAGAGGGCTTTGCCTCTGCACGGGGTGCTTTCGCTATTTCAGGTTCCTGATCCATCCGGTCGATTTCTTCAATCTGCTCTTCTTCGGTGGGAAGCTCAAAGCCGATCTGAACCGCTTCCGGTTCTCTGTAGCTCAGGCGTAAATCAGTTCCGTCAGGATCATTTCCTCGGCCTGATTCTTCAGGCAGTTCATCGTTCCGACCCAGGCCATCTGATCCCGGGCTTTCAGCTCCTCCGTCACGCCCGCCTGCTTCGTCAGCAGGCTCATCAGGCTCTCCAGCCTGCTGTGCGCCGTCCGGTCGATCTCCTGGAGATGCTCCATCAGCCTGCCGCTCAGGATCAGCCTCGTGTACAGGCCCGGACGGTTCTGCTCCAGGTACTGCTGCCTCATGATCCCGTACTTGCCCAAGGGTTGACGCTCCGCTTCGGTCAGGCCCATGTCCGGCAGAAGGTAATCTCCGTTCCTCTTGTAAATCAGTTCGCTCATGGCTCATGCTCCTTTCAGTCATTCTGACGGTCGTTTCAATCTGGCGCAGAATCTGGCCGCTGATATCACTGACAGCTTTGCCAAGCTCTGCGACGGTGGCGGGGGTATTCCAGTCCAGCACCTCTGTGAAATCCTCCCGGAACAGCTCCGGATCCAGTCCGCACCGGGTCTGGATGCTGTAGGAGATGCTGGCAGCAGCGGCCTTCCGGAAGGAAGCGCCGATGCTGAAATCATCATACTCAGCAAGCTGAGATCCGTCCACGCTGTCGCGGATGTCACGGGCATGGTTCCGCCAGTATTCCATTGCCTGCTGCCGGGCAATCTGATCAATCTGGCCCTCCAATCCCAGTGAAGTATCGGCGTAATACTGATCCTCCAGCATCTGCCGAACCGGCTCCATGGCATTATCAGACAGAATCCACGGCTCCACATCTCTGGAATTGCGGCGTGTGCCGGTATCCGATACGTCAAAGACATACCGTACATCCATGCCATAGGGTCCCGGCGTCAGAAGCGCAATACCCTTGGAGCCCCGCCGGATATACCGCCGCATGGTGTCATTCCAAAGATCATAGGTTGCGCAGGCTGTAGCGTCAGGCCGCTGGGCATAAATCATCAGCTGATCATGGAAGGGATACTTGTACAGCCTCGAAGAAGTATTCAGGAAAGCCGCCCAGTCCAGATAATCCCCGGTGATTTTTCGGGCGGTATCATCGGCCATCTGTACATAGATCTGTGTTTTGGTGGGCATCGGGTGTAACCTCCTTTCGGGTTATTCAATCTCCGCTTCCGAGTCGATCTCATCCCATTCAGGATTGTCTGTCCACCTGAACGCAGAATCCTCGTCCATATAGGACTCATCTTCCAAGGGATAAAACGGGTCAAGTACCTGCACGACCTCAAAATATTCATCATCCGTCATGCGCTCCAGCTTTTTCAATACACTGTTGGTCAGGGCTTCCAGATCGTCCTCATCGGACATCAGATCCTTCTGCATTTCACGCAGCTCATGGATAAGACCGTCCCGGCTGCCGGGATCATAAAGACAGATCAGATTCTGTTCTTCGGAATTAAAGCGGATCATGTTTCCTCCTTTTCGGTTTTGTTACCGGTTAGAACCCAAAACTGAACGGGGACGACTTATGGATCGTCCCCGCTCAAAACGGGTTGTTTGTGTGCCTGAAAACCGTTGATTTTCCTGCGTTTCTGAAATCCTAAGTGGTAACAATCGCGGCCTTTTCAGGCTCTGTATTTCCTAACACGCTGAGCACTCTGACGACGCCTTACAATCTGCTGACAGGTGTTGCAGTATTTCTGCCGATTGCTGGCAAACACGAAAGGCTTCTGGCATTCTGCGCATCGTTTCATGGTGGAGGGCAGTTCATCTTCATCCTCTTCGTTATACCAGAGCGCATAGGACACCAGATCATTCAGATCCCAGTCGGCAGGAAGCACGCACTCCAGAAAATAGTCGCAGTCAATCGCTCCGTCATGAATGCTTCCATAATTGGGATTGACCAGATGGCACCGTTCATCCGTCATGAGGCAGTCTCCGCGCGAATAGTTTGCGCACTCGTCCCTGGCCAGTGCCTTGATGCTTTTCAATATCTGCTTATTGGTCATGGAACCTCGTTTCTTCTGCGGGAAAAACCCCGGCAGAGAAAAAGGCATCAGTCATCAGGGCTGATGTCTTCCTCGGTCATGAAGATATTGAAAGCAGCGAGCTCAGGAATCGCATAGGCTTCCGCGTAAGCTCTGGCATTATCCAGCGCGTCAGAATCGTCATATTCCTCGAGCGTACTCAGAGAATAAACCGGCCTGTCCAGACAGAACACACGATAAGCATCAAAACGGGGATCCGTCTTTAATCCAAGCTTTCTGTTGAGATAATCGGTCAATCCCAGCAGGAAGAATGCTGACCGGTAGCAGCCTTCGTAAAAGAACCGATCAATCAAGCTGCTGCTATTGAAGCAGTCAGCCACAGCGCGGTCATCCTCATCATGTCGCGCCTTAACGGTCACGTCCACCAGGTGATAAAAAAGTGCCAGCGTATGCTCGTCATGAATGGCTTCGCGCTCGCATTCTTCATCGTCCTCTGACAGGCATTCCTCCCAGTAGTGGTCGAGAATGTCTTCAACCGAAGTGCCCAGAGCGTCGGCAATGCTGTAAATCGTCGCGGCTTCACAGTGATCAATCTGCGCTTTTCCGCTGAGAATGTCCCGCAGGGTGGAATCAGGCACGCCGCTGATCCTGCTCAGGTCTGCACGGGTCATGCAGTTCATATTCATCAGGTTCATCAGATACATATTCTTATCGCTCCATTTCTTTTTTCTTGATTTGGGGTTTTGCCATCGGCTGCTTTTCAGGCTCTTTTCGGGCATTCCGTAGCGCATGCTCACGCTGAGCATCCTTGTCATAGGCATACAGGTAAAAGTTATAATCGCCCCTGCGTGGAGTGCAGCGCAGGCAGTAGGTGTAATGGGGAGACTCTGCCTTGAAGCCGAAGCTGTCTTCACAGGCAAGCCCGGCCCGGCAGCCTCTGCTCATGCTGGCAAAGTTCCGGAGCAGTCCATCCTGCTTCCGTAACGAGTTCACCACGTTCTGAAACTCCTCATGGAAAGCGGAACTCTTCAGCTCCGGCTGGTGATCAAACCAGCTCGTCCAGAACTCACCGCCGCTTTTTCCGAAATCGCCGCGCAGATGCCCTACGCAGCCACGCTCCAGATCCTGTTCGCTGCTGCCGGAATACAGCCAATCGGTTTTGTCCGATTCAATGGGCCTCCAGGAAAGCTCTCCCTGCAGTTCCTTTTCCGTTTCGCCAAGAATTGCCTCAAAGGCATACAATGCCGTGCGGGAATATTCCCCGTAGGCATCTGCTGTGTCCATGGGGAACCCTTGCTGTTCGTGAAAGGAAGACGTATCCGCGGCATCCAGGTAGCCTGTGATTTCACTTTTCAGGTCAGATACAAGCTCTGCCATGCTTTCCCGGTTTTCACCGCCATAGACCATTTCCTCAATGCCCATATCGGGATCCTCAGAGCTGAAGGAAAGCTCCAATTCGGCGCGGTCTCCCTGACGGGTGTATTCCAGCGTAGTGTCCGCCGTGTAGTCATGGGAGTAGAAGCGAATCTCATGTTCGTCAGGCTCCGGCTTCGCGCTGTCATGCAGGCTGTCGCGCCAGTTTTCATAATCGTGAGTGGATTCAATCATGCTGTACCTCCATATTTACCGCTCAGGCTCATTCCGATGCTTCGGCCTGTGCGGATGCTCAGGGACATCGGGAACCTTCAGTGTTTTCTCTTCCTTTGGTCCGTTGTTGATGATCCCGTCGATCATATTCAGGTCGTCCTCCATCATCATTTCAGCATTGCGAAGCGCGTTTTCCCGAGGAACGAACTCCGGCAGCTTCTGAAAGCCTATGCTGTCCGTGTAGTAGCTTGTGATCTGACCCTTCTGCTTCAGAACAATGATGTCGCTGACACTGAGACTGTGGCCATGGAAGTCTTCCGGACGATCCAGATTGAATTTGGCGTAGAGGCCTTCAAGGATCGATCCCTGATCACGCACATCTGCTGCAGAAAGCGGGGAAGAATAGATCAGCTCGTAGTTTTCAGGCTTCACACTCTGATCCACGTTCCGGGTATCACAGCCTTCCAGCCAGCAGCACCCATCTCCGAGGCTCAGATACAGGATCGCTTCCTGCAGCGTCGTGTTTCTGACCGTAATCATCTGAGGATCATCGTTGCGAATCACCAGGAAGCCCTCATCCCGAAGAAACTGCTCAGCAGCAGCTTTATCAGGAAAAACAGCGCTTTCAGCAGCGTCCAGGACTTTATGGACATCCCGCCGCAGGCGCTGCCCGTCCCGTCTCAGGTCATCCAGGCTTGCAAACCGAAGCATGTGATAATCCTGACCGTCCTTCACCTGATAAATCGCATAGCTGTTATCTTGCAAAATCGTCACCTCCATAAGAGATCAGGCTGGACGCCGCCTAAGCATCCAGCCTGTAAGAGATTATTCCGTCAGTACCATGCCGCTGGTTTTCGCGCCGTCCGACAGGACAAGCGCGTATTTGATCTTTCCGTCCTCAGCAGCCTGCCTGCAAATACGCAGACCGTACAGCTCCACCGAAGTACCCCGGGCCAGGGTCAGCTCAAACTCAGAATCATTCCAGTAGCGGTTTCGATTGCTGTCATAGTAATCAATCGACCAGGAGCCGTTCCATTCCACCTCACGCCCGCTTTCCAGCGTCGATCTGCCGGTCACCGAGCCGTCCTCATGAAACACGATCCGGCTGGCATTGATGGAGCTGCCAGCATAGAGCTTCCAGCTGCCCACAATGGCCTTCTCCGCTTCCCTCAGGGTAGTGACAGTGCCGGAAAGGCATTCGGTCGGCACGAAGCCCCGGAACAGTACATTGTTTTCCTTTCCCTCGATATATGTCCAGGTGCCCATGGTGCCGAGGCAGGTAACCTTGGTGTTTTCGGTCAGCTTTGCCAGCGGTGTTTTGCTGACCAGCGGATCATCCGTGACCTCTACGTCATAGTTGACCACAGCAGCCGCACGCTTCAGGTTTAGGTCAGGCACGGTGACTTCCCTGGGCAGGGCGTTGATGTAGATATAGCCGATACGGTTCTGCTTATCGGAAATATCATATTGAACGAGAATCCAGTCGTCCTCTGCGCCGAAGACCTGAATCCAGCCGTTAGTGCTTACACGGGCACGGCCCTTCGCGCCGCGGATACTCTTCTTGTCCGGAGCGGAATACACAGCGTAGGTCTGATTGCCGGTAAAGGAAATCACCTCAGCGGACAGCGTGCCTTCTGGAATCACCGGGACATTGGAGGTGTCCATGGTAATGACAGTTCCGTTATCCGCCAGAGCAGTTCCGCACAGTAGCATCAGAATCAGAATGAGCGATACAAGCTTTTTCATCTATTTGCCTCCTTGCTTGTCAAAGGTTGGACGGAGATAGGGCTTTCCGTCCTTATAGTCCAGATGCAGCGTGGCCGCGTATCGAATATGCGACTTGGCGGACAGCAGCCCTGTTTTGTGCACAGAGCCCTTTTCCACCAGTGCTTTTACATCGCTGGATGTCAGCGGATGCTCCGCGCCAGTCAGAATGCCGCCTGTCTTCCAGAGGGTAAAGCCGCAGATGCGGTTTTCACACATGAAGCCCTTGGGACGGTCGGTAATCGCAGCCCCGCACTTCGGACACTTGCAGATCACCTGACGCATGGGCTGGAAGAGCTGATCCGCGTTTTCTGCACGGGTCGTATCCCTGGTTAGATCCCGGACGAAGGCCCGGACGTCCTCCATAAAGGCTTCCGGCTTTTCTTCGCCCTTTTCAATCCGTTTCAGACGCTGCTCCCATTCAGCCGTCAGCCGCGCCGACATCAGCTTCGCGGGAAGGACAGCCGCCAGGGCTTTACCCTTGGCGGTCGGAGTCAGGATGCGCTTTCTCCGGTCGCCGGTGCGCTCGACCAGCTTGGTTTCCAGCAGCTTTTCCAGAATCGCCGCACGGGTAGCAGGCGTCCCGATGCCCTTGTGCTCCGCGTCATCGGGCATATCATCAGCACCGGCTGTCTCCATGGCGTGCAGGATGGTGTCCTCGGTATGGTGTGCGGGCGGCGTGGTCTTGCCCTCAGCAAGCTCAGCCCTTGGCAGCGCGATTTCATCGCCCTCCTTCAGGTCATCCGGGAGAGCACCGGTTTTATCTTCGTCTTCCTCCGGAGCATGAGCGCCGATACTGCCCCTGAAGGCCTGCCAGATCCGCTGCCATCCCATGTTCAGAATCTTCTTACCCTTAAGCCTGAACTCACGTCCGGCGCAGGCAACTGTAACGGTCGTTTCGTCATAAACGAACGGATCATCCATGGAGCAGAGCAGGCGCGTGCTGACCAGCGTCAGGAGATCCCGTACCCCGGAGGGCAATGCGTTGATCGCCTGCTCCTGTCCAGGCATGGAATCCGTGGGGATGATGGCATGATGATCGCTGACCTTTTTGTCATTCACGATGATTTCCGCGTGACCGCCCAGATCCAGTCCGGCTGCGAACGGAAGCGTGCCGCTGACACGGGAGGCCAGCTCCGGCATTTTCTGCTCCATGTCATGGGTCAGGAACCGGCTGTCGGTGCGCGGATAGGTCAGCAGCCTTTTCTCATACAGGGACTGCGCGTATTCCAGCGTCTGCTGTGCCGTATAGCCGAAGATACGGTTCGCGTCGCGCTGGAGCGTGGTCAGATCGTAGAGAAGAGGCGGATTCTCACGCTTCTCCTTATGCTCAATCTTTTTCACCACAGCGCTGTCCCTGTTGCAGGCTTCCATCAGGCTGCGGGCTTCGCTCAGGTCTTTGATGCGGTCAGAATGCCCCGCCAGGCCGCCGCCTAGATCCAGCTTTACGGTGTAGAAGGTTTCCGGCTCAAAATGATCAATGGCCTCCTCGCGCTCACTGAGCATTGCCAGGGTTGGCGTCATCACCCGCCCAATGGGAAGAGTGGGACCGTAGAGGAGCGAATAAAGCCGCGTGGCATTCATACCGATGAGCCAGTCAGCCTGGGCACGGCAGAGGGCAGCCTGATAGAGATTGTCGTAGGCTGATATATTCTTCATGGTATGGATGCCTTCACGGATCGCGGTTTCTTCCATGGAGGAAATCCATAAGCGCCGCACCTGCTTCCGGCAGCCTGCCTTCTCGTAGACCAGGCGGAAGATCAGCTCACCCTCGCGTCCGGCGTCCGTAGCGCAGATGATTCCGTTCACGGTGGCATCGTTCATCAGGGAGCAGACAATGTTGAACTGCTTTGCGCCTTCAGCAGACACGTTGTATTTCCACTTATCGGGGATGATGGGCAGATCCTTATAGCGCCAGGTAGCGAAATCCTTATTGTAGTCTTCGGGCATGGCCAGCTCGACCAGATGCCCCAGGCACCAGGTGACCATGAATCCATGGCCTTCCATATAGCCGTTCTTCGATTCCGTTGCG
>Ga0310690_10006360_pt1 | contig 15550 bp, 11 predicted proteins | sample AusTroGonzalo_MG_2_FD_207661 | JGI IMG/M metagenome (GOLD analysis project Ga0310690, IMG submission 207661) | Bovine rumen microbial communities from tropical cattle in Woodstock, Queensland, Australia - Gonzalo_04 (v2) (version 2) | ecosystem: Host-associated > Mammals > Digestive system >... | reverse complement strand
GGGTCGCACGCTTGATGACCTCGGCGGCAACAAGAACCCGGCGGCGGCGAAGATGGTTGGCGATCCTGCTGGCTCGACGATCACCGGCTTCACGTACGCGACGGTCGACAACGGCGTGGCCACCACGGTGACGACGCTTGCGAAGGACGGCGAGTACCTGCTCGAAGGCAACGCTGCTCCGGTCTTCGCGTTTGCGGAAGCGGGCACGATTGCGTTCGACACCGCTCTCGGCTATACCTTGGATGGAACGGGAATCACGGCTGGCGAAGGTCTGACGCTGACGGATGCGACGGTCGACACGGTGACGACCTACACGGCGGCGGCGCAGCAGCAGCAGGGTGTGGACATCGAGCCTGGTCAGCAGGATGCGACGGTGTATCAGGATGCGGCGGCTGCTACGGCGGCTCTCGCGAACGTGACCATCGTCGAACCCGATGACGTGAAGACCAATGAGACCATCACTGCTGAGGCAAAGGCTGATTACGATGCGATGTTCGAGAAGAAGGTCGTCGAGGTCGAAGGTGGCTATGCGATCGAGGTGGGTCTGACGGCTGCGGCCGAGACGACTCTCCAGGAGCAGGCCAACGACGACGCGGCCGAGATCGTCGATGCGATCGACGATGGTGAAGTCACGTTCGAAACGACGCCTGGTCTCTACTACTCGATTGAGTACGGCACCTCGCTCTCGATGGGCAGCGAGACGGAGAAGGTCATGGCCACTGGCTCGACCTTGACGCTCGACATGCCGGCGAAGTCTGGTAACTCTGGCTTCTACAAGGTGAAGATCAGCGTCACCAAGTAAGGCAGAGGGAAGAGCTTTCGCGCGAAGCGGAAGCTGACACGGAGGGCGCGGCGCAAGCCGCGCCCTTTGTTTTCGGCGTGCGTGCCGCCGACGTGCCAATGCGGGCGCAACAAGTTGCGCCCCTCCCATCTTGACTAGGTTAGTCTGAATATGATAGTATATGCGTGATTTCAACTTGGAGAAGCCTATGCCCACGACAATAAATCTGAATGAAGCCAAGGCACGCCTTTCAGGGGTGGTCAGCCATGTGTCAACGTTGCGAGTTCCGGTGACCATCCTTCGCTACGGGAAAGCGGTGGCACGGATCGTGCCGATTGTCGAGGAGCGTTCGCTGGAGCCTGATCCGCGCCTGGTTGGGGTGTCGATTGCTGACGCGGATCTTTTTGATGACTGTTCTACGATGTTCGAGGTGATCGGTGAAAAGTAATTGCTACTTGCTGGATACCTGTGCCCTGATTTGGCTGGTGCAGAAGTCAAAGAGGCTGTCAGCGTCGGCCAAGCGGTCTCTGGTGCAGGCAGCGGATATCTTCGTGTCGCCCGTGACGGCCTGGGAGATTGCCGTCAAGCATCAGGCTGGCAAGTTGGTGCTTCCGCTCGATCCGGCTGAATGGTTTCGCATTGCCGTGGCAAGTTTCAACCTGACGATCTTGCCGCTCGACTATCAGATGCTTGTCAAGTCGGCGCAGTTGCCGCTCCACCACCGTGATCCTGCCGACCGGGCGATCATTGCATTGGCGCTGTCAAATGGACTTCCCGTTGTCACAGGGGATCATCGGTTTGCCGCATATGGGGTCGAGACCATCTGCTGATTCGGTTGGCGGGTGGTGGATGGCGTGGGCCGGTGGCCAGTGGCTGGGGTAGGCGCTGGAAAAATCGATTCCCGCTTGACCTTTCAAACGTAAACGGGTATACTTACGTTGAAATTTTGATTGAAGAAAGGAGTCGTTGTGAGCATAACGTTGTCAATTCCGCCTGCTGTGGTGCAGGAGGCTCGGGCGTACGCGCTTGAAAACGGCACGACCATGAGCCGCATGATACGCGAATACTTCGCGAATCTGCTGGCGCCCCGAAAGGATGAGGGCAAGGCCGGGTCCTGCCGGTTTCTGGAGCTTGCGGAAGGTGCGGGCGTACGGTTGCCGAAAGGCTGGCGCTTCAACCGTGCCGAATGCTACGAAAGGGGAAGTGCGGAATGACCTTTGTCGACTCGAACGTGTTCGTCTACGCAATCGACAAGAATGCCACGGCCAAGCAGAAGAAGGCGAGGCGCATCGTCGCGGACGCGTTTGCCGCGCGTGCGACGTACCGGATATCCTCCCAGGTGCTGGCTGAATTCTCCAGCGTGTGCATACGCAAGTTGGGAATGGCCACGCCCTTGCTTTTGTCGCTCCTTTCGGAGATGGGCAAAATCTCGCATGTCGCCATTGACAATGCGCTTGTCTCACGTGCCGTCGAGATACAGGGGATCTACGGCATTCAGTACTATGATGCGCAAATCGTCGCCGCCGCCGAGCGGATCGGCTGCGACAACATCCTCACGGAGGATCTGAACGACGGGCAGATGTATTGCGGCATCATGGCAGTCAACCCATTCAAGGCCTAGTTGCCTGCTACCGGGACCGCCGGGACCACCGAGACCACCGGGATTGTGCCTGGGAGGTGCTTCGCACCAAGAATAGGCTTACTGGGACAACGCGCATCTTGCGCGTTGCATTGACGGTCCATGGGCAGTCTACGCAACGGGCGAGACGCCCGTTGTCCCAGTGCCTTCGGCCTAGCCAGTGGCAGATAACATTTGGTTGCTATGAGAGAAAGCCCTTGATTTCATCGAAGGATTATGGGATAATTTTATCGAAAAACTTGGAGAAACTCTATGCCCATAATTAAACCTGTATCTGAATTGCGTAACTACCCTGATGTCCTCAAGGAGGTCAAGGCGGGTGTGCCGGTCTATCTCACGAAGAACGGCTCGGGTCGTTATGTGTTGATGGACATTGCCGACTATGCAAACGTGGAGGCTGCTGAGCGGCTGAACTACGAGCTGATGCGCGGACGCCTTGCCGGGGAAACCCAAGGATGGATTTCAAAGGATGCGATGCGCCAGCATTTCGGCGGCGGCAAGTGATTGGCGTCTGGAGGGGATATGGATCTGTTCTATTCACCGCTTGCGTGTCATGACCTCGACGAGATCAGGGATTACATTTCCAATGATTTGAGCAATCCTTCTGCCGCGATGGAAACGGTCAATGCCATCCTCGACGAAGCAGAAACGCTTGAGGCGTTTCCGCTTATCGGCCATGTGGTTGAGGGATTGCCGTTCATGGCCGATGAGTATCGGTTTCTGCCTGTCCGCAATTATCTTGTGTTTTACCGTGCGACGGTGGATGGGGTGTTTGTGGATCGCATCCTTTACAATAAGCGGGATTATCTGCCATTGCTGGGGTCACAGTGAAGCGGCAAGAGTGCCGCTTCCCCGAGGGTGGCGCATCCTGGTTTTCATGGGTGTCTTGGTCGCGCATGGTCACACGCCCACTTGACAAGTCGGCGGAAAGTAGATACACTTTGTCTATACTTTTGGAGGAATTGCCATGTCGTATGCAAGTGTATTCATGAATGGCGGCTCGCAGGCCGTCCGCATCCCTGCGGCATACCGCTTCGATACAGATCGCGTGTCGGTAGAAGCGGTACCTGGCGGCATCATTCTGCGGCCTGTCCGCCGCAGGATAAGCTGGAAGAGGTTTTTCGAGATGTGCGACGAAATCCAGTCCGAAGAAGGGGGATTTGTCCTGGATCGTCCGGCGAATGTCATTCCCAAACCACGGGAGTTGTTCTGATGGCGGCGCGGTTCATGCTTGATACCGACACGTTCAGCTATGCTGTGTCGGGCCGCTATCCTATGGTTAGACAGAGGCTTCAGTCGCTCAAGGTGCCGCCTGTCCTTTCGGCCATTTCGCTTGCCGAGATACGCTATGGCGCGTGCAAGCGAAGGTCGGCGAAGCTGGATGCGATGATTGGGCTTTTCGTGGAGCTGGTGGAGGTGCACAGCTTCACCGCTGCCGCTGCAGGGGAATATGCAATTATACGTGCCGCTCTTGAGGCCCAAGGGCAGCTCATCGGCGACATGGACATGCTGATAGCTGCCGTTGCCAAGGCGGAAGGATTGACACTGGTGACGAACAACACCGCCCATTTTTCGCGTGTGGTCGGTCTGCGGATTGAGAATTGGATTGGTTCGTGATCGGTGGTCGGGGTAGGCGCGGGCCGATGGCCGGGTAGGCGCTAGGCCGCTTCGCGCTCCAGCGCCTGCAACCGGGACCGCCGGGACCACCGAGACCACCGGGATTGCGCCTGGGAGGCGCTTCGCACCAGGAATAGGCACCACTGGGACAACGCGCATCTTGCGCGTTGCATTTGCGGTCCATTGACGTCCATTTGCCGTCCACCGGCAGTCCATTGACAGTCCACGCAACGGGCGAGACGCCCGTTGTCCCAGTGCCTTCGGTCAAGTCAGTGGCTAGGCGCGCTAGCCTGGCTTGCCATTTCCCGGCGGTCTCGGTGGTCCCGGTGGTCTCGGTCCGCCCACTGGAAAATGGAATTCCTTGCGGGCGGTCCAGCCACTGGATGGCGGCAATCCTTGCGGGCGGGCCAGCTGCTGGATGGTGGCAATCCTTGCGGGCGGGCCAGCTGCTGGAATGTGACATTCCTTTGGTGCGCGCACAAGGCGCGCACGGCAAAACGGTATTCACGCGGACCATTTGCCAGGCAAGGACTTTGCCATTGGCTCGTGTGCAAGCAGTTTTGCAGTGCGCGCCTTGTGCGCGCACCCATGGAACGCCGTTGGCATTGCCATTGGCTTGGCGCTGCGCACAAGGCTGGCGGCACCGCAATGGCTTGTGAAAGGCGGGGCGCTTCGCACTTTGCCTTTCTCGGCCCATTTCGCCGCCTGGAATGCCATTGGTAAAAAATACTAATAATTTGACTTTGGACTTGACTTGCCGATGGGAATAAAGTATTCTACTTGACAGTAAATTGGGTTGATTATTGCCTAGGTGGGTGGTTTTGGGCCCAAAGTTGACACTTTTAGCAGATTCGGCATGAAAATTGCCGATTAAACAGACATGAAAACCTTTAGAACAGATAGGAGGTGGCCATGAAAAACCGCAGCGTTCTCTGCCGGTTCCTCGGCTTCTTCTGCCTCGCGCTGATAGCGCTTCCTTTCGCGCGCGCGTGGGGGTATTCCAAGTTGGAGAATGATCGAATTCTCCTTATGAACAATGACGCCAAAACACTTGCCGTTGTCAGTTTGCAGGGATACTACGATACGAACACGACCGATAAAACTTATTGGGTACATGACAATACGGCACCAGGCTTGGCAACTCCAAACCTTTTAAGGGGTTCCAACCATACCATGTTCAAGAAGGACGGGACGCGCCTATGGGATCTGGTAAATTGTCGTGCCGGTAGCGGAACAGTTATCAATAACAACCGCAATTATATTCCGTGGTCATCGACCGCAAGGTCGATTAGTAGCGCAGATTACGGGAATACAAAAATTCAAGAAACAAATGCCAAGGCTGTAGGGTCGGTCATTTTGCGTAATGCGGTAGGTGCTTGCCTATACTCACCATATTATGCCGAGGGAATCGGCACTCTTTATTTCGATGCCGTGAATGCATTCGTAAACGCAGCGAATTGCGAGATTGCACTTGAAATAGCAACGAACGTGACGGAATCGGCAATGGTTGGCGGCGTTGAGTTTGCATCCATAACGAATAACTACGAAGATCTTGACTGGGAGCCATGCCCGGTTTCGATCTTCACCGTATCGTCGGAGTCGGGGCCGACGAATGTGACGATCCAGTCAGATTGCGAAACAAATGTTGTGGTCCTTGGCTCAACATTAGGCGGTTGCAAGTTGTTTTATCGAATGCGTGCCCAACTGAATTGGCGTATGCCAGTCCGTTTCCGTATTCGTCGTTTGAATGCAACAGGCGGCAATATCGACCAGGCCGGCTTGATTCTTCTTGACAACATTATCGCCTCTTTCCCACCCATGGGCGCGACGCTCGGGCGACATGGAACAGACCATGACAGTTCCTTGACTGGAGCGGACGTGTTAGGGTGTTGCGGAGATGTGAACGCGCCGTTCCTGTCCATAGGGCAGACCAATGTTTTGCCATTGGCTTCGTTTGCTTTTCTGACAAACACTTCGGCGACGACTGCTGCTAAGATTCTGAATCCTACATTCCGTTACCGTTGGCGTTATCTGAACCAGCAAATAAGCGAATGGAAGGCAGTCCCTTTTGATCCGACGACTATAACTTCGACCTCATACGGCTCTACAAATCTTGTGGGGGCGAGCGGGCTTGATCTGAACTCTGGAGTTGGCGACCTTGAATACTTCTTTGAGGCGAAAGTGGATGCTCCTTACTACGCCTATCGCGACTATGCCTATTCCTCGGTAGTGCCGACAATCGGCTATGGTGACGGATGGACCGAGCAGATTTCCGCCATCACGAACCGCGCCATTTATAAGGTGGCGGACGCGTTGCCCTCTGGCGGCACCGACTGGTTCACGCGCATACGCGAGGGGGCGAGCGACTACGCGCACATCAGGATCGTGGGCGACGTGACCACGAACGGCGCGTGGGGCGTGAAGATGAACGAGCTCAAGGACATCAAGGGCAATCTCGTCAAGCAGAACGAGCGCGTGAACATGGAGCTTATCGGCGACCACACCTGGCGATACCACTACTACATTCCCACTAACGCGATAGGCGAGCGGATCAGGTTCCACTTCGAGGGCGTGAAGTATGCGGCAGGCGAGGAGCCGTTCACGTTCAACATCACCACCAACGTGTGGTACGCCAACAGCACGAACGTACCGTACCTGCCGTACACCATGGCGGCGTCCGGCTCGCTTGCCGACAAGTACGATGCCGTCGTCGAGCTTGACGGCTCGGCCACGCACCTGCAGATCGACTTCAACGACGAGGTTGGCACGTTCGCCCTCACGCGCGGCACATACCAGAACTTCAACATGTGGTCCGACGCGAGCGTCGGCTACCGCGGCCATGCCTCCGAGACGTCGGGCGTCTCCGACGTGAAGACCAGATGGGATGCAAAAGTCGACGAGTGGACGCCTACCAGCTACGAGCGCCCGTCGCTCTGGCGCGAGGCGTTCGAGGTGGACGATGGCGATGTCCGATACCCATACTATCGCTCTGCGGCTCCGAGCGGTGCCACCAATCTCGTGAACGATTACGGCGCTTGGTCCACGCCCAATGGCTGGAGTTCCGAGAATGCCGCGTTCGTGCCGCGCGAGCGCATCGCCCCGTTCGGCCATTCCATCCAGCTGATGGGCGAAGGCAAGGGGTCGCTGATGCTCAACAACCTTCCGGCCCAATATATCCCGAATGGCATCGGTACTGTCGAGTTCGCCGCACGCGTGGCGCAGGTTCCCGACTGGGACGGTTTCTGCTACAATCAGGACGATTCGGGAAGAAAGAACTACGCTGTCAGCGCGAAGGTGACGATGAGCCAGCTGTACGACAACATCGGCACGCATCGCAACCCGCTCGACATCTCGCCGGCCAATCCGTCCGTCTCGCTCGTTGGCTATTACCGCGGGTACCTCAAGGGATGCTACGAGTTCCGCGTGACGCGCAGCGGCGACCAGCAGCTGACGGTGGCGCTCTACCGCTGGAGGCAGGGCGAGGCGACCGTGCTGGCGACGAATATCCTCAACGCGTCGGGTAACGCTACGCTGCAGACTGGGCAGACCGCACTTCATGTGGGCGGCACGCTCTCCGGATGGACGACGGACGGCTCCGCGTACAACAGCTTCAACAACCTGCTCATTCCGCAGAACACCGACGACGTGCGAAAGAACAACGAGAGGTGGACGTGCATGTGCCTTTCGCTCTATACCGACGAATCTACGGGCGAAGTGCGTCTTGACGGGTTCCTCTCCAAGTCGCACAACACAAGCCGCATAGCGGCCGATACCTCGACCGTGCGCGTGATCGCGTATCGCGACGCCGGCTCCGACCTGACGAAGGGTTCGTTCGGCGTCGGTTCCGTGGGGTGCCAGGCAGGCTTCGGGCTAGTCTACACGCACGACTTCACGGATTCCGCAAACTACAATCAAGGTCTCAACGCCTCGGTTGTGCATGACAGCGACTATGCAGAATGGGATCGCCAGCCGGAGCGCTGGAGACTTCTGTACAAGCCGGGAGACACGGTGTACAACGCCTCCGGCTTCATGGCCCTGATCCCCACGAACCAGACCGTCAAGCTGAAGTTCCAGAGGCAGGGCGACAAGGACGGATGGATCGACAGCGGCTGGGAGACGAACATCGTGGCGTTCGCCACGAACACGTTCGTGTTCGCGCCGTGCGTTGCGCCGGACTATCTGGTGCGTCTGGAGACTGGTTCGGCAGATGCGGAGATCGTGATCGACAGCGTCGAGGTGAGGTCTTGGCGCGCGCAGGATACGCCCAACCTCTCGTCCCAGAATGGCCACTACGACGAGTGGGCCTACACGATGGCGTCGATCGAGACGTCCGCCGAGATCGATGGCGCATCGTACAAGCTTCAGGCGGCGGGCACGAACGGGTATGCGTTCATCTTCAACGAGGCGGGCGTAGTTACGTTCACGCCGCAGGTCGACATGGTGATCGACCGCGTGCTGCTGGTCGGAGGCGGCGGCGCCGGCGGCTGGACGCTCGGCGGTGGCGGCGGCGGCGGCGGCGTGCTGGAGTACGACTGGGAGTCTGCGCCCGTGACGGTACCTGCTGGCACGACGGTCAGGATCGTCGTGGGTGCGGGCGGCGACAACTTCTACAAGAACGACAACGGCAGCGGCAACTGGAAGTCCGGCGGAAACGGCGGCTTCTCGCGAGTGACGGGCATTCCCGGAAAGGGTACGCTGGAGGTCAAGGGCGGCGGCGGCGGCGCGGGCTGGAGTCAGCGCAACGCATCGGGCGGCCAGGCTACTGGCGGCGGCTCGTCGCAGGGCAACGACAACGGCTATTATTCATCTCGCGCTTCGGGCACGGCCGGGCAGGGCAATTCCGGCGGTAGGGCGTACGGTGACCGCGCGGGCGGCGGCGGCGGTGCCGACCTCACCGATGCAGGCCAGGGCCAAGACGGCAACGCCACTGACAACAAGGCAGGTGACGGCGGTGCCGGACGCGCAAGTGACATCACTGGCACGACGGTGTACTATGGCGGCGGCGGCGGCGGCGGCGGCGGCGACGGCAGCCATACCCCAAATTCTGCCCAGGGAGGTGCCGGCGGCATCGGCGGCGGCGGTGACGGTCCGCCAGCAAAGGCGGCTCTGACTGCCCGTGCGTACATGGACGGAGCGGACGGCCTGGGCGGCGGCGGTGCCGGCGGTTCGCATAGCGGCGCGGCTGGCACGAACGCTGGCGGCAAGGGCGGTTGCGGATGCGTGATCCTGCGCGTGCGCACTGCTAGCAAGCTGTGCGTGCTGCAGCCGACGCGTAGCTACCCGGTCAACGGCGACCAGTACGAGAATTCCGACTATCCGATGAGCGTACGTTCCAAGTACATGGACAACGGCCTCTCGCTCTTCAGCTTCAGCTACAACAACGCGGATTCGAACACGGTGCTTCGCCTCCAGATCAGCACGAACCTCGTTGACGAGGGCGAGGTGTACAGCCGCACGCGCGAGGGTGCGGACAGCGCGAACTGGACGACGCTTACCAACTGGTCGTTCAAGGGCCTCTCCGCCAAGGACCTCTCGGAGGGCACGCGCACGTACTTCATCAGCCTGCGGTCGCCGCAGAAGGGCCTGATGCGCCTTATCATGGATCCGTTGGTGGTCTCGAACGCGCTCTCGCAGGCTCTGGACAGCCGAGATCTCAATTACGGCAAGATCACGGTTACGCGCATCTTCTGCTACGACGAGCCGCCGCTGGACGGGCGGTCGTGGTGGGGTTGGAACCTGCACAACGAGGGATGGAATGGCGGCAATGATCCCGGCCGCTGGGCTTACCTGACGGACTCTCCGGACGGCCTCTCCTGCTCGCTGAACTTCTCGGCGCTTGCGGACGACAACAAGACGACGGATGCCGCGACGTATGGCATCGGTCTGGGCGAGCCCGACAAGACCACAGAGTATGCCGAGAACAACCCGTTCGTGCAGTGCCCGGAGATGACGAACGGCATCGGCAGCGTCAGCTTCCGCGCGCGGACGTTCGAGACGAACGCGGCGGCGCCGTCCGTGGTGCTGCTGTACGGAAGCCTGTATCCTGACAGCTACCAGCCTGATCCGCTCGACGGCCTGGGGTGGACGCGGCTGGCGGAGTTCGTGATCTCGAACAACACGTACCAGACGTACAGCTGGAAGACGAACGAGATGACGACGGCGATCCACGCGATCCGCCTGGAGGTGGGTGGCGCGCGCAACGGGCGCGGCACGGCGTACGCGCCGCTGGACAAGGCATGGGAGAAGCCTTCGTATACGCCATATCGTCCGATCCAGCGTGTATTCCTGGACGAGGTGACGGTGGCGGAGCCGGTGGGGCCGAGATTGAAGTTCTTCGACGTGCGTCCGTTCCGCGACAACCTGAACGACACTTCGCCGAAGGCGATCACCAACATCAACGACAGGAACGAGCAGCCGTTGCTGAACGAGTCGTGGGGCATACAGGCGAGGCTAGAGCCGCAGCAGATGGAGGACGAACTTGACTTGAAGAGCATCCGCGTGAAGATGGCGGCGTTCGTGGGGCATAGGCCATGGGGATACCAGAACTGGAAAGACAATCCGACCTACGAGGCGGAGCTCACATGCGTGGACACGACGAACCTCATCTTCCGTAGCACGCCGTATGGCGATCCGTCCAGCGTGATTCAGCCGGTGGGTCCGGCGGACGGCGCTTCTTACGCCGTGGTGCAGTACCATGTGTGGGCGGAATACAAGAGCAAGGATGCCTCGGAAGATCAGGAACCTACCTCATACCCTCTGTCTGCGTCAGATTGGGAGATGCCGGAGTGGTATTGGCCGAAGGACTTAAACAAGGAGTTCGGCCTTGGACAAGACGAGAACTTCAGCGCGTTCACGATCCTCGACACGATCTCCCCCGGTCGCGCATGGTTCAACGAGGTCAACTACAACAACGACGACTACTCTCGCGAAAACTATCAGTTCGTCGAGCTCATGATGCCGGAGAGCGTTGACCTGACGGACTGGTCGGTACGCCTGACGGACGATACATTCAAGCAAGACACCATGGCGCAGTTGGGGTCTCCGGCGCAGCCGATCTCGTCCAAGGTCGGAAAACGTTTCGGAATCGACTCGACGAACCACTTCACCGTGGTGACGTTCGTGCCGCCGAATGGCGCGAGCATGTTCTCCGAAGGGCAGAGCGACGGCATCTGGAACAGGCTCTCCAGCTCCGGCCTGGCGTTGCAGGACGGTAGCCTCAAGAAGGGCAACATCTACGGTCTCGAGCTGATTCGTCCGAGCGGCGTGGTGGAGCACCAGATCGTCACGTCTGGCACCAACCTTTGGGCGGGCAGCATCTTCGAGAGCAAGGGCGATGCCACGAACTTCGTGAACGATGTCAAGGCGAGGGACGGGTCGGATGCTTGGTTCTGGGCCGGTGAGGACAGGGGTGGCATGACGGACACCTTGGGCGTGTGGCGCGGCCACGGCGAGCAGCTGTGGGAGGGGCAGGCGACATGGACGAACGACCTGACGGCCACGCCTGGCGAGCTCAACCTGCGCAACGGCAAGAGGCAGTTCCTCGACGAGTGGATGTTGCCGCCGAACGGCACCAACGTATGGATCTACGCGATCGTCAACGGAAGCCACGTCTGGCAGTACGTGGACGGCGATCCGACGCACACGAACCGGAACACGATGATGGTGGTGCAGAAGAATGCCAGCACGAACATTCGATACAAGGTCGATGCCTGGTACGAGATGGCGAATTGCACGACCAACGGTACGCCGGTGACGCCAACCGCAGTGTCTGGGCTGAAGCGCACGTTCGAGATCAAGCTGGACAACCTGCAGGAGACGACCACCGTCATGGTTGACGACCAGGGCGACAGCCGCCTGTTCGGCACGAACTACGCATGGCAGGTGGCGGAGAACGACCCGTACAAGCTGGCCATCCTTCACTGGCTACTTAGCAAATGGCCCGACGGCGATCCCGCCGACATCAAGCCTGCCCAGCACTGGTTCAACGACCAGAAGTACTATGACCTTGACCTCAAGACAATGTACTGGCTTGACATCCCGCCGCTGGAGGGCAACTGGAGGCTGCTGTACGGCTTCACCAAGCTCAAGGTGTTCTCTGACGTTGAGGATGGCGTGACCTACGACAACAACGCCATCGTCACGGTCCAGATGATGCTCACCAACTCATTGAGCCACGCGTACCATCCACCATATACGATCCAGGGCCTGGAACCTGGCTCGTCCAGCGCGGACAATTACGTTTCGTCGTCGGCTAACTGGACGAGCGCGACGTTCAAGGTGACGTGTGCGCTCGATACCGGCGACTTCAAGAATAGCCTCAAGCCGGTGAAGTGGTTCGTGTTCGACGTGAATTCTTTCGACGATGATGGTTTCGCCTACATCGAGATACCCGACCAGAGCAAGCCGAACGTGCCGGGCTTCGACTACGGCTGGCACTATTACCGCGGCACGTCCTTCATCTACAATTCGGCGCTCAGCGACGGCGCTTCCGGCCTGTACTCGACGGAGGTGTTGCGCGCAGCCCACACCAACACCTATCATTCAATAACATTGCCATAATCGGCACAACCTAGCCATGTCCGAATACAATTACGCGGCCATTGAGAAGAAATGGCAGAAGTTCTGGCTCGACCACAAGACGTTCAAGACCCCCGACCACGCCGAAGGCAAGAAGAAGTTCTACTGTCTCGACATGTTCCCGTACCCTAGCGGGGCGGGTCTGCACGTAGGGCATCCCGAGGGCTACACGGCCACCGACATCCTCTGCCGCTACAAGCGCATGAAGGGCTTCAACGTGCTTCACCCGATGGGGTGGGACGCCTTCGGCCTTCCGGCGGAGCAGTACGCGGTGGAGACGGGCACGCACCCGGCGATCACCACCAAGAAGAACGTGGACCGTTTCCGCGAGCAGATCCGCGCGCTCGGCTTCAGCTACGACTGGGACCGCGAGGTCAACACCACCGACCCCAGCTACTACCGCTGGACGCAGTGGATCTTCGAGAAGCTGTACGAGAAGGGTCTCGCCTACGTGGCCGAGGTGCCCGTGAACTGGTGCCCCGCGCTCGGCACGGTGCTGGCGAACGAGGAGGTGATAGACGGGCGCTCCGAGCGCGGCAACCACCCCGTGATCCGCCGCCCGATGCGCCAGTGGATGCTGAAGATCACCGCCTACGCGGAGCGCCTGCTGGATGGTCTCGAGCACCTCGACTGGCCCGAGGGCATCAAGGAGATGCAGCGCAACTGGATCGGCAAGTCCACCGGCGCCGAGGTGGATTTTGCGGTGAGGTTCAAGGTGCTTGGTGCAAAGTGCTTGGTGCCTGGTGCGGAGCAAGAAGAGGTGCTTGGTGCAAAGTGCTTGGTGCCTGGTGCGGAACTAAAGTGCCAGGATGGGAGCGAGAGCAACGCACCAAGCACCAAGCACGAGGCACCAAGCACCAAGCATGAGGCACCAAGCACCATCACAGTCTACACCACTCGCTGCGACACGCTTTTCGGGGCCACGTACATGGTGATGAGCCCGGAGCATCCGTTCATCGCGAAGTGGCTGGAGGAGGGGCGGCTCGCGAATGCGGATGCGGTGAAGGCATACCAGGCCAAGGCCGCCTCGAAGAGCGACCTGGAGCGCACCGAGCTGAACAAGGAAAAGACGGGTGTGAAGCTGGAGGGCGTGGTTGGCGTCAACCCGGTGAACGGCGACGAGCTGCCGATCTTCATCTCCGACTACGTGCTCGCCAGCTACGGCACCGGCGCTATCATGGCCGTGCCCGCGCACGACGAACGTGACTTTGACTTCGCGAAGGTCTTCGACCTCCCGATTGTCCAGGTCGTCGCGCCTGCCGACAGCGAGGCCGCGAAGAACGCGTCGCCCGATCCGGTTCCGTATGCGGGAAAGTCTGCATTCACCGATATCGCAACGGGCGTGATGGTATCGTCTGGCTTCATCACTGGGCTTTCGGTAGACGACGCGCGCAAGAAGATGATCGCCTGGCTGGAGGAAAAGGGCCTCGGCCACGCCAAGACGCAGTACAAGCTGCGCGACTGGCTCTTCAGCCGCCAGCGCTACTGGGGCGAGCCGTTCCCGGTGATCCACATGGCCGACGGCACCACCAGGCTGGTGCCTGCGGAGGACCTGCCGCTCACTCTGCCGGAGCTGGCCGACTACAAGCCCACCGGCACCGGCGAGCCGCCGCTCGCGAAGGCGACGGAATGGGTGAACTACGTCGATCCAGCCACGGGCGCGAAGGGCACGCGCGAGACGAACACGATGCCGCAGTGGGCCGGCAGCTGCTGGTACTACCTGCGCTACATCGATCCGCACAACGACAAGGCCTTTGCCGATCCGGCCAAGCTGAAGGAATGGCTGCCGGTGGACCTCTACGTGGGCGGCGCGGAGCATGCGGTGCTGCATCTTCTCTATTCGCGCTTCTGGCACAAGGTGCTGTTCGACCTCGGCCTCGTGCCCACGGACGAGCCTTTCCAGCGCCTCGTGAACCAGGGCATGATCCTCGGCATGGCGTACAAGACCTCGCGCGGCGTGCTGGTGCCGATGGACAAGATCACCTGGCGCGACGGCAAGCCCTATGGCGCCGAGGACGGCGGCGAAGAGGAGCTGCTCACCGAGTTCCCGGCGAAGATGTCGAAGTCGCTCAAGAACGTCATAAACCCCGACGACGTGATTCGCGACTACGGTGCCGATTCCCTGCGCCTCTACGAGATGTTCATGGGTCCGTTGCAGGCGGTGAAGCCGTGGTCGACGAAGGGCGTTGAGGGCGTGTTCCGCTTCTTGAAGCGCGTCAACAAGCTCGTGACCGAGACGCTGATCGAGGACCGTCCGCTCACCAAGGCGGAGGCGAAAGTGCTGAACACGATGGTGAAGAAGGTGGGCGAGGATGTGGATTCGCTCAACTTCAACACGGCCATCTCGGCGATGATGGTGTTCCTGAACGAGTTCCCCGGTTCGTGCGAAAGCAACGCACCAAGCACCAAGCACCAAGCACCAAGCGCCTCGTCCCTGCCTAGGGAAGCCGCCGAGAGGTTTGTTCTTTGCCTCGCGCCATTTGCGCCGCACCTGGGCGAGGAGCTTTGGCAGTTCCTGGGCCATTCGGACACGCTCGCCTACGAACCGTTCCCGGAGTACGATCCGGCGGCGCTCGTGGAGGACGAGGTGGAGGTGCCGGTGCAGGTGCTGGGCAAGTTGCGCGGGCGTGTGAAGGTGCCTGCCACGGCCGATGCCGCGGCGATGCGTGCCGCCGCCGAGGCGAATCCCGACATCGCGAAGTTCCTCGAAGGCAAGACGATCGTCAAGGTCATCTGCGTGCCCAAGAAGATGGTCAACTTCGTGGTTGGTGCTTAGTGCTTGGTGCTTGGTGCTTGGTGTGTTGCTTACGCGCCAATCATAGTGCTTGGTGCTTAGTGCTTGGTGCTTGGTGCGTTGCTTACGCGCTAATCCTTGTGCTTAAGCTCCGCACCAAGCACCAAGCACGAAGCACCAAGCACCAAGCACCCACATGAGC
>Ga0310690_10006359_pt1 | contig 15551 bp, 10 predicted proteins | sample AusTroGonzalo_MG_2_FD_207661 | JGI IMG/M metagenome (GOLD analysis project Ga0310690, IMG submission 207661) | Bovine rumen microbial communities from tropical cattle in Woodstock, Queensland, Australia - Gonzalo_04 (v2) (version 2) | ecosystem: Host-associated > Mammals > Digestive system >... | reverse complement strand
CACGTTCCTGCGTCATGTTCTTGCCGATAGAAAACCGTTTTACACTGTTCCACCAAATGATTGCTTCTGTGTTGCGTGTACTTTGCACGGCATGGAGATAATACGGGATAGCAACGGCTGTCAAAATGGCTATAATGACTAGGCAAATTAGCATTTCCAGTAATGAAAATCCACGATTTGGAAAAAAGTTATTTTTCATGGTTTTTTATTAATAATTGTTTTACCAGTTCATCCAAATCGGTATTTGCGAGTCTTAAGCCCAAAGACCATGCTGCCGTCTGTAAAACATGATGGAGTATGGTGGGCAATTGCGCTTCTAATTGGGACAAAGTATAATTTTCATCCAGTCGGATATAATCTTCTAATGCGGTGGCACGCTGCGATTTTAGATACGCATGTAATCCGCGCATTTTATTCATTTTTAACCGAAAATAGAGAGGGCCGCCAAATGATAATTTGTTGATGTAGCAAATGGCGGTCTGAAAAAACTGAGCTGTAGTTGTGGCAAAAGCATGAAAATCAAGAGTTTGTGTTTGGTGAACATCAAACGGTGTGGCCTGTGATGCGGTCCATTTAGTCATAAGTAAACCGTAAGAATTAAATTCCCACATACTGTGATTATCTCGACGATTATCAATCAACGTTGCTCCATCCTGAACAGGCTGCAAAGTGGTGGAGGCATTTTGTAAATTGGGAGCGCATTGGGTAATTATTTCAGGTAATTGGGCATAAGAAACCAAGGGTTCTTCCGGATATAGTGGCAGAAGGGAAAGTGTTGCCACACTGGATGGGGCTATATCCGCGTTTTTTATTTTGACATAATTGTCAAAGTGGCTTTCCGCTTTATCGTACAGAATGTGGCGCAAACGTTCGGATTTTTTACGATGGTCGAGTAGCCAAGGCAAACGGCTGGGATGAACGATGGCCTCCGGCCGACTGCTTTGTCCGGTGCGAATGTAGGCCCGTTTGAGTTTGCCTACCAAATGAGGAGTTAAATTACTTTGTGGAATATCAACGACCACAAACATACGTTGTCCGTCGCGACTTACGCAAGTATTAATATCTACGAATACTACTGGATCAATGTAGACTTGGATAATATCTTCAATCATGTTGCGTATTTTTTCATGGTAGGAAATGCCCGTAAAAGGAGGGCGGGGTTTGTCGTTTTTATCATCATTTACCCCGATAATGATGGTGCCGCCTAAGGCATTGGCAAAAGAGGCAATCACTTTGGCAAATTTCTCTGTATTTTTCGGAAGCAAATACTTATAATCTAATTGTTTTCCTTCGGGAATTTGCCGCTTACAAAAAGCAACTACGTCGTCAAAAGTTAAATCATGAATCGGTTTATTGAAAAACATATGGCCTCCTTTTTAGATTAAACGGGCAATGTGTATTTCATATTTATTATAATAAAATCAAGCACTAATGAAAGCGCTATTTTTAAAGTATGAATGGACCGAATATAAATTTATTGCCTTGGGTGACGGAAAAATTTATTTCCGCCGCACCTGTTGCGGCTGCTAAGGCCTTTGATTGCTTGGCAACACATGAGGCACTGTTATTACTAAAGCCCTTAAAGGCGGAGCAATTAATCGGTTGTCTGAATAACATGAATACGATTAAGGCCGCAGCGGTTTTACGTCGTTTTCCTTCCAGACAAGCAGCACATATTTTGTCTCGTTTATCTTTATCTCAAGCGGTAGAAATTTATAAAGCATTTTCAATTCCCCAACGGGAAAAAATGAAAGTTGTATTAGATAAATCTTGGGTGTCATTGCTAGAACGAGGGCACGCATGGCCTGCAGAAAGTGCGGGCGCTCAGATGAACCGTGATTTTGTCACTTTTAAAACCGAAATGCCTGTGTGCGAAATAATTGAAAAACTTAAAACCATGCCGCGCAAAAAATTGCCGCTTGCTTGTTTGGTTGTGGGGGGAAAAGAAGGCAAATTAAAAGGTTTAATCCGCACCGCGGAGCTGGCTTTTTTTACCTCGGATTCATTAGCGGGATCGGTGATGTCTAACGTTAAAAGTATAAATCTGGCAACACCTGCCGCTACTGCACGCGAGATTCTGCAGATTCAACCGTTGGTGCCGGTAGTGGACGAAAATAATGTGCCGCAAGGCATTTTGACGTTAACAGAATTAGCCGCTATCCCTCCTGCCAAAAAACGTTTTGGTTGGTTCTGAAATTTCGAATATATAAAAAAACCCCGCTCAATTGGGCGGGGTTTTTTGTTTTGTTCCAAAATTAGTTCATATAGAACGGAGTGTTTAAAGCCTGGCTAACGCGGTTCTTTTCAAGCAAGTACGCATTTTCCATCTCTGCTTCTAAACGATTGGGCGGAATATCTCCCATCGACATCACTTTGCTGTGGAAATCGGCCAAAGAGAATTTTTTGCCTTGTTTCTTTTGATATTTGTTGCGCAAATTCTTAATGGCTTCATATCCGTAAATATAGCTGACGGCTTCACCCGGTTGAGCGGCTACATCCTTAAGCATTTGTTCTGCCTGAGCCTGTTCAAATCCGTTATTGTCCGTTAACCAAGTTAAGGCTTCCGAGTAAGTAAATTGCAAAGTGTGTACATAGAAATCTATTAACGCTTTTGCAGCCCGGGTATAGTCTGCCCAAGCCAAGAACAATTGTTCTTCATCTGTGATGATATATCCGCGTTCATTGGCTAAGTGTTGAGCATATACTTCCCATCCGTTTTGTAAAGTCGGCACATGGTACATTTTTCGGAAAGAGGATAATGTACCACTGTTATAGGAAGCTCGATATGCTAAGCCCGGCACTAATTGTCCGGCAACCAACAGTTTTAAGGTCGGGATATTGAAATCACGATTGAGCATTTCTTGTTTTGCCAATTCATTACCGGACGGCAAGCGCACAAAGAAATCTACTTCTTGGTCAGTTTGTGTACCGAACGGAGGCACAAACATGTAAGGTTTGGTATAAGCATAATATGCGGGCAATTCGCGGATTTTGAAGGATGCATTGGCAATAGGCAACGTTTCGTCTTGAATTAAGGTTTTGTTTAAGTTAATTGCTTCGGTAGATAACGCAGAAATGAAATTCTGCGATTGTACATTTTGTGTTAAACGTTGGGCCAACGGATAAAAATCTTCAGCGGACACAACCGGTACATTTTTGTCTTTTTTGTTTTTCTTTTTGGCTTTGGTCGGTTGCTGTATCCCGGCGACGGTGACTCCTTCTTTTGCTTCTTCTCCGGGGACTTGCAACTCTTCCATGACAGTCATTTCTTCCGGCATTAAATCCGCAGGCAAGGCAAACCCTTCGATTGCTTTAATCAAATTGCGTTGTGCAATAGCAAAGTTTTTGTTTAAGAAGCGAGACATCTTGCTGAAATTCTGATCAATGAAATAACGATTTTTTAACACTTGTTCGTAGGAGCGTTCCCCCAAGCGAAAATCACTGTTTACATTGTCTTGTGCTAATTTTTTGAACAAATCAAACATGCCTTTTACAGCTACTTTGGCCGCGCGGGCATCTGCTTTGATTTGTGAGGTGGTGACGTCATCCGGTGAACGAGAAAGCAAATACTGAGGAATGACATCAAATGTCAAATAAGCATAATAGGCTTGTTCCATGGCAAGTTGTGCCATAAAAGAGGATGCGGAAATTAAGTTATTTTCTGCTTGTTTAAAAACATTCGGCAAGGCGGCAAAGCGGGCTGACAAGTCACGATCTTGTAAATCCTGGTACGTTAAATCTTTCATCCGTAAATCGTACAATGCATCAAATACGTTGGAATAGAATAAGGGATCATTCGCCGGACGGTTATGGTTGGCATTGTAAATATCTGTTGCTAACATGCTTTGCAGCATATCGTATTCCGTTTTTTTAGGTTCAGATAGTTTTTTGCGGTTTAATTGTTTAAAACTGTCTTGGACGATGTGAAGAGCTCTTAATGCGCGAGCGTCACGTTCTTCATCACGGCTGTCTAATTTGTTATCAGCGGATTCAAAACCTAAACGGGTAGCTTTTTCAGGGAAATAAGACAATTGTACGGCAGAATACCGATTGGCAGTATCCGTAAAGGAGTTGTCTTCCATAATCGTATCTATATTATCAAAGCCCGCGAAATCAAGCACTTGTGCCGACGGGGAGGAAAAAAGAGACAAACTTAGTAAAGCACAGATTATTTTTTTCATACAAACCCTCTATATTAAAAATACCAACTTTCTAACATTATAACTAAATTTTTTAATTTATTTCAATGGATTATTTGAACGAAAAACATTTGGCAAATATTGTAAAATATAAACATAAGGATGTTTCAAAAATGCCGGTTTCCTGCTAGAGGTATTTTTTGATATAATATCTTATCTGATTAGGGCCATTAGCTCAGTTGGTAGAGCAGACGCCTCTTAAGCGTAAGGTCGAGAGTTCGAGCCTCTCATGGCCCATTTTTTAGCATAAAGGACGGATGGCGGAATTGGTATACGCGTACGCCTTAGGAGCGTATGGGGAAACCCTTGAGGGTTCAAGTCCCTCTCCGTCCATTTTAAACTATTATATAAGGAAGGAGTGTCTTAAAAATGTCAATTTTTAAAACCGCTGCTGCGGGGGATGTAAAAACCAAACAATTATCAAAAGAAGGATGTCGTGTCACATTACAAGTGACTGCCGAGCCGAATTTAATTAGCCAATCTTTTCAAAATGCTGCAGTTCAAGTGCAATCTCGTGCACAGATGCAAGGTTTTCGCGCTGGAAAAGTGCCTCTGGATTTAGTGAAACAAAATTTTGCCGGACATATTAAGGAACGTGCTTTGGATTTGGCTGTAAAAGCTGCTATCACTGCTGCGTTGGAACAAACCAAACTAAATCCGGTGACCATTCCTGCCTTGACCAAAGCTGATTTTAATACTTTTGACGACGGGAAAGCTTTTGAATTTGAACTAGCCATTGATGTCGCACCGGAATTTGATGTAAAAGATTATAAAGGTATTCCGGTGACGAAAAAATCGGAAACCGCTACCGATGAAGAAGTAAATGAACAATTAAACCGCATCTTAGAAGGCAATGCGCGCTTAGAAAGTGCTGCGGAAGGTGCCACCATTACTGACAAAGTGTATGCTATCGTAAAATATACAGGCAAACGCAACGGCGCAGAGGATTACAAACTGAGTGCGGATAGTGAACTGGTGGATATGTCTGCTCCGCAAACTATGCCAGATTTAGCCAAGAACATTTTGGGACTAAAAAAAGGTGATGTAAAAGATTATGAAGTAAAAGAAGGGAACGACACCTTGTCTTTCCACGTGACGGTAGAAGATATTAAAAATAAAATTATGCCGCAGCTGAATGATTCCTTTGCTAAGGATATGGGTTTTGATAATTTGGATGCGTTAAAAGCCCGCGTAAAAGAAGGCCTAAATGCCGAAGCAAAAGCTAATTCTGAGCGTGATTTTACGACGCAAATTGAAAATCATTTGGTCAAAATGAATAATTTTGAATTGCCGCAAACTTTAGTGGAAGAATATACCCAAAATTCTTTGAATAATTTTGTGCGCAACGTGACTCAAATGAAAGTAGAAGATTTAAGTGCTGAGCAACGTAAAAGTTTTGAAGAGCGCATCCGCCCGACGGTGGAAAAAGATTTACGTGTGGGCTACATCATCCACGCCATTGCCCACAAAGAAAACTTGGAAGCTACCGAAGCCGATTGGCAAGCTGAATTGGATAAAAGCCTGACTGCCAATGCCAAGAATAAGGAAGACGAAAAGAAAATACGCGCGTTTTTTGAAGAACGCAAAGAGCATATCTTGGCTACTTTGAATGAACGCAAAGTATTTGATTTCCTTAAAAAAGAAGCCGTTGTAAAATAAATTTTGTGATGTAGCACACTCCCGCGCAAAGTGGCGCGGGAGCAGTCGTCTACCTCCAAACGATTGCCGCTCCTGGGTGGCAATGGTTTAACCTCAAGCGCAAGTTCTAATCTTAGAACTTGCGCTTTTTGCGTTGTGTTTACAAGCAATAAATAAAATTCCCTCTTCCGTTTTGATTTAAAAAAAACTACAATATAGACAACTCGGGTGCGCGTACGTAAAGCGCGCAACGTGTTGGGGTGAGGGTTATGCTTCCATTAACGAAAGCAGCGGACGAAGGGTTATATATTAAGGTACTGCGCTGGTTGCTGTCAGCTTGTTTTCTGATGGTACCTCTTTTGTTTTTCACGGATTTGACCGCTAATCCTTTTGCGGTGCAAAGTGTTCTGCTTTATATATTGTTGGCTTTGATGTACAGCGTTTCTGCGGTGCGTTTTTTGCGCGCGGGTAAATTAAATTTCACACATACTTTCTTTGATTTGGCTTTTCTGATGTATATATTGGCGACCGTGGTGGGATGGCTGTCGGCCATTTCTGCGGCGCCTCAATATCTGCGTCAGACACTATTTTTTAACCTATTAGATTTCGGTACCTTGTTGCTGGTGATAGCCATGGGTGCATACGTGTTTAGCAAAAACGTGGTGTTTAGCGGGATAATTGAAAGTAAAACGCATTATATTTTGCTTTTTATTGTATGGGGGGGAATGTGGCTGATGCTCCCCTGGCTCAAGACCAATGCCACCGGCGAGAGTTTTTGGGCGCACGTGTTTGATGTGTACGGTATTGTTTTGTGGGCGACGGGCATTTGGCTGGGTACGCGTATTTTACGTAAATTAACGCAAGAAAATGTGTTGGTGCTTAGTTTTATTGCTTGTGCATTAGCCTGTATGTACGGAGTGTTTCAGGGCTTTGGGTTAGACGTTTTGTGGCCGTTTGACATGCAGCAATTTGTCAGCAAAGCATTTTCTACCTTTGGAAATCCTAATTTTCTATCTGCCTTTGTAGTGATGTTGTTGCCCGCACTGCTCGTCTACTATATGCGTGCGGAAACAAAACGAGATATCGGCGTATATGGTTTTTTGGTTTTGGTTTATTTATTTTATTTATCCTTTGGATTGTGTCGTTCCTGTTGGCTGGCGGCGGCGGCCGGACTTTTGATGATGTGGATGTTTGGCACGTTGCGTTCTTTAATTTGGCATCGTAAGGGACGTGTGTTTTGGCTAGTGGTTTTGGGTATAGCGGTGACTTATTTGCCTGTTTTTGTGCAAGGCACGCGCGAAGCGGTTATCAATCGAGTGACAGAAACAACCCAAGTGACTCCAACAAATATAACGTTGCAAGTGGCACGTGAAAATATTTTTCCGGCTTTGCATCAACGGCTTTATATGTGGGACGTGTCCAAAGAAATTTTCTTAGATCGTCCTGTGTTGGGAGCCGGATTAGGCAATTATCAAACTGCTTTTGCGCACACTCAAACAAAAACTCTTCTAAAGCATCCCAATCTGCGCGAACTGAAAACACTTACGCAATCGCCGCATAATGAATTATTTTTTCAATTAGCACAAGGCGGTATCGTGGGGATAGGCCTTTTCCTCTTTATGTTTATGGTGTTATTTTTAGAAGTGCACGATTTCGCTGCCAGAAAAAAAGAAGGGGATAAGAAACAACTATTACAAGCTCTTTTCTGCGGCATCTTGGCTATGCTGGTTGATAATATGCTGAATATCTCTTTGCATACCATAGTGCCGGCTTTTATTTTCTGGTGGCTGGTTGGCGCAGAAGTGAGCGGCGTCGGGCGGGAGGAAAGAAATGTAGAAATTGTGGCAAACCCCGTGACAAAAACCGTCGCTTTCTCTATTGTATTAGGCAGCCTATTGATTGTGGGTTGGCAAACTATGGTGCTACGCAGTCAATTTTTATCTTTCAGAGGACAAAAGAAATTTGCCCAACAAAGAAAAGAGGACGCCATACAAGATTTAGAAAAAGCCTTGCTTACGTACCGTGCGAATAGTGAAGCAGGATTTAAATTGGGTAATTTATATTTAGCGGACGGGCAATATGACAAAGCATTGGAATCCTTTGAAAAGACACTGGCGGCTGCGGCGTATCGAGATCAAGTTTATTATCATGCGGCCTTGTCAGCTTTGGGCCAAAAAGATTATGCCAGAGCGGTACGCCATTTGCGTGAAACGGTACGTTTAGATCCTTTTAATTTAAGCGCTTACGAGACCCTTTCCGAATTAGTTAAAAATGACGTTATTTACGCAGAGGGAGATACGTTAACTTTATTGGAAAGAGGTGTTAATCTGTTCCCATACGATACGAGTTTGTGGCATAACCTGGGTACCATTTACTTAAAACGCGGCGAAAAAGAATATGCTAAAACCATTTATAAAAACGCTTTAACGATTGATACATTAGATAAATCCTTATTACGCAGTTTGAAAAAGCTATATGTCTCGGAAGAGGAGGATTTCCCTTCGGTTATAGAGCAGGCAACTGTACTGCAAAAATATTATGATCAGATTCAAAATTTGCAAAAAATTTCTAAAGCAGATTTAAAAAAATTACGGGATAATTTGGAAGCATATATTGAAAAATATCCGGAAGATTCAAATGGCCCCATTTTGTTGGCCCGATATTTTTCGCTAACAGGGAATGATATTAAATCAAAGGAATTGCTGGAAAAAGTGTTAGAAAAACATCCGGATAATTTATCAGCCAATTTGGCATTGTCTGCTTTGTTGCGCAAGGCAGAAGATGATAGAGCTGCCAAAAAATATTTACAGAATGCATTGTTTTATTATCCGAATAATCAAACGGCCTCCCGTCGATTGGATCGTTTAAATGGCTGAAGTACAAGCCATAGAAAAACGATTTGTATTTGATTTTTTTAAGTTTGACTTGCATAAAAAGTCTTTTTTTGCTTGAATAATAGGGTAAGGGTTTTTATATCAAAATAGATTTTGTGAAAGATGGAAGCATTAAATTGAAATTGATATAATAATTATATAGTAATTCTGAGAGAACAAGGAAAGGATATTTCACAATATGAATCAAGCGAAATTTCGTATCAATAGAGTTTTTATAGCGCTGTTAGCTGTTGTTTTGGCTTGCAGCCCGTTGTTCGCAGCACCGTCTCCTGCAAAGCAATTGGAAAAAGGAAAACAATTGTTTGAGCAAGGCAAAAACGATGAAGCTATGGATGCTTTCATCGAAGTGTTGGTAAACGGTTCTCGCACGGAAGTAGAAGAGGCTAACCAGTATATTAATAGAATTCACAACCGCATTGGCGGAGTCGATGAGCCGGTGGCTGTGGATGAAAATTACCAAGAAGGTGCTGTGTCTCATCTGCAAACTGAACAAGATCCTGCCGTTTTGCAAAAACAGTTGGAAGCTGAAACGGCCCCGTTAGTAGAAGATGTGGAAGAAGTAGAGGGTGCCGCCGATGCGCAAGCGGATGAAGCGGCTTTGGCTGCCCAAAGGCAATCGGAAGAATTGGCCCACCAAGCGCAGCAAGCTCAAACGGAAACGGGTGCCGCTTTGGCCGCCTATCCAACAGAAGAGGCTCCGAAAAATGAAACAGAAGAGATAACCTCTACCTATACCGAATTAACTTCTCCGGAGGCTTTAAAGGCCCGTCAGCTTTATACGGAACAAAAACTGGAGAGCATGCAACAAGCCGCTATTGCTAAACTAAATAAAGAAAAAGGTGTTCGTTTATACATGAGAAACGGGCAACCGGATGCAATCGATATTGACAGTAGTGTTCTGTTTGATGGCTATAAATTTCGTCAAGACGCTTTCCCTATTTTAAATGAGGTTTATACCTTAATGGTGTTGACACAAGGAGCAGGTTATATTATTCTGCCTCCCGGATCATATACAGATAACATTACGTTATCAGGTATTCGTCATGCCATGGCTTTAAATTCTTTCTTTGTTCATAAAGGATTATCTTCCGGTAAAATCAGTTATAACATGGGATTGTACGACCAAGAACCGCCTGCTAAATTTGCTAATTTGGACGGTATTTCTATCGTATTTGACTATACAGCAGAACTACCTGCTTCCTTACCGGATGCTGCTTCAATCAATAAAATGCCTTTGTTGAGTATGGCAGTTGCTCCCGTGTCTAATAAAATAGATACCTCGGCCGGAGAAGCTTTTGTTATTGATTTCTCTGTCATTGAAACAGAGAGCCCGATTGAAAGCTGGGTTTTCCAGGTAGTCCAACATGGAGCTTTAGATACTTATTACGTGGTACGTCAACTGGAAGGATTTTCGTCAGTATATCATCAGTTATTGTGGAATGCGCGAAAAGGTGTTATCGGCCGTGAGTTGGCCTGTGGGCAATACACCTTGGTATTGACCGCAACAGATGTACAAGGTGGCAAACGTACCTTGCGCAGACAAGTGGAAGTGACTTGCGGCGGCAAGAAAGCCGCTTCTAAAGCAGCCACTTCTGCCGCTAAATCTTCCTCCGCGGCAAGCAAGTTAAATTATAAATCACCTCGCTTGTGGAACAAACCAGGCCGCATTATGAGAGCAACATCAGCGGCGGAACCTGAGCCGGCAGAAGCGGAAAATGCTGCCTATGTAGATCCTTTTGCGGCAAATACGACACCATCTTATACAGATGACAGTTTGAACTCGGCCCAACCGGCGGCGGATTATAATAACCAGGCACAAGGAGTGTCCAATCCTTATGACATGCCTTATGAAAACTAAGTGACTTTAAGATAGGATATTAACTATGAATATAGCAGATGTACTAGTAGGCAAAAACATGAAAGCCCATCCTGAGGCATTGGGGCTATATATCGGTTTGGATGAAATGTACATTGCTCAAAGTTCCCATAAGGACGGCAGTGTCGTCCTGGAATCTTTGCTGCGTGTGCCTATAGCCGATGTAGATCATGCTAAACTGAAACCGCTAGATTTAAATGAAGGTTTTTTTAAGGAAGACAATTGGTTGGAAACATTAAGCAAAGTGGCCGCCAGAAAAAAATGGAAAAACACACAGGTGGTTGTTTCATTGTCTTCTGCGTTTTCTTTGGTGCGCCATTTTGTAATTCCGACGGTAATTGAACGCAAGCATTGGTCGAGTGCTATCCCAATGCAAGCGCGTAAGTATATCCATTTTCCGTTTGAAAAAATGGTCTACTCCTTTTATGCATATGAATTTGAAACCGCTGCTTCCAAACAAAAGCGATTAGGGGTTATTTTTACAATGACCACTAAGGCCATCATTGAAAGGTTGGAGAAGGGGTTAAAAAGTGTAGGGTTGGAGTTGGTTTCCGTGGAATCGGCTGCATTTTCTTTGAGCCGTGCCTATATAGAAAATGACAAAGAAGCAGTTAACGAAGCCGGCAGAATTTATTCGTTTTTTGGCACAGATATGGCTAGTTTTGTTTTCACGCATGAAAATGCGCCTGTGTTGTTGCGTGAAGTAGAAATAGCAGGGACTTCTCCGGCAGATCGCCGTCGTTTTGAAATTACCAATTGTACGGAGTTCATTAGTAAACAATTAGAACGAGATCCCTTTGAAGAAGCTGTCATTATGGGGGTAGATGCGGTAAATTGGATGCCCTTATTGGAGGCAGATTCTCGTAAACCGGTTCGTCAGTGGAATTTAAGAGAAGTCTACGGTATAGATACAAAATCTGCAGCAGAGCTTGCAGCTATTGGTGCGAGCGGAAAGTTTTTTGATAAGAAAACCCCGGATGTGGATTTTGTTAAACGGAATCGTTTAAGTGATTATGAATTTAATGCCGGCGTAATGTTCTGGAAAATAGCTGGTGTTGTCTTGCTTATCCTCTTGTTTATGTTAGGGAAGCAATGGTGGGGGGTATTGCGCGATCAACGAAGTCTTAATTCACAAAAAAGAAGCGAAGAAGAGGTTTTACCGGATTTTGTGGGGTTAACGGCTCAACAAATTGAAAATAATTTGAATCGTGTCAAAACTCAAAATTCAAATTTGGAAGAGTTAATTGTTAAAACCAATACGACTCCGGTGCTGGCGGACTTAGCGACAGCTATTCCGCAACAAGCATGGATTACCAAATTGACCTATAAGGAAACTTTTCCGCCTAAATCTCGTGGTAGTGCGCGATCGCTTGCGTTTACTGGATCGATTAAAACAGGTGATACTGCAAAGGATTTGGCTGTAGGAAAGCAATTTCAGGAAAAATTAAATAAGATGTCGTCTATTAAGAGTATCTGTGGGAAAAAACCGGTAGAGCTAACCTACAAGGATGTCGCTTTGTTAGGAGACAAGGGTACCACAAAGAAAGGTGGGACATCTAAGGGTAAAGAAATTTCTTTCGAATTTGCATGTCCGGGAGGTAATGCCAAATGACGACATGGAAAGAAAGATATCATAAAATAATAGAATCGACCAAAAAGGGTTTTTTGGACATAAAAACCGTTTTGGCAGAGGGAAATTATAAATTGTTTTTAAAACAAGTGGTTTTTTTGATTGCGATTTTCTTACTTTATCGCTATGTAAGTAATGCCTTGCAAACAAAAGATGCAGAAATTTTAGGAGATATAAAGGCTGTACAAGCTCAAAAAAACAATGAACAAGAGTACTTGGCCAATAAGAAAAAATTATTGGAATTAGAACCAAGATTTCCTGATATTGAAGCGAAGAATGATTGGTTATTAAGACAAATTGTAGCGGTATTTAAAGATTCTCCGTTGGTTCCAAAAGTTGGATCTTCTCAAACAGAGAATACGAGCAATAGCGGATATACTGTCGTACAAATTCCGGTGGAATTAACGACATCGTATGGCGATTTCGCTCGGTTCTTGGCCAGTTTGGAAAGCAAAGATGAGTATTTGCGCGTGACTGAATTCTCTTTGGAAAAGAGAAATGAAGATTTAGGACAAAATACAATTAAAATGCAAATTGAAACTATTTTCCCTAAAGAAAAAATCGCCAAAAGCATTTTTAAGAATTCTAATAAGAAAGGGGGCAAAAAATGAAAAAATTATTATTTTGCTCTCTATTAATAAGTTGTTTTTGTCTTTTTGGGTGGGCATCTGATTTCGCTCCGGCTGTTCCGAATTTGGATTTGCCGATGGATTCGGCAGATTCTGAAGAGCAGACGACACCTGTGGAGCCTATAGTCGAATCCCAGCCTAAAAAGAAGTCTGTTTATTCCAAGACGCTTGCATCCAAGAAACCCACAACGGCTAAGCAGAAGAAAGAGGCAGTTGCTGCGCGAAATGATGATGCTGAAATCAGTGTCACCAATAATCTGATTAAAGACGATACAGAAGTGGAAAAAGTTGTTGTTGATGAAAGTATGCTTACGCCTATTCCGCAAGAGCTTCTTGAAGCTCAGAAATCGGTGCCGTTAGCAAAGGCGGAACAAGATCCTGTGCCGGAAAAGACGGCGCAAAATGCTGTTGCTAAGGATTCGACAAATGATGCTTTTGTTCCTGCGCGTGAAGAAGCTCAAGAAAAACCGGCTGATAAGCCTAAAAAGGCCAAAGTGGTTTATAATCCGGCCACGGATCGGGATCCTACTTTGTCACCGGATGATGTTTTGTTGCTCAAGCATCGTGAAGAAGAGCGCTTGAAAGCGATAGAGCTGGAAAAACAACGCAAAATTGAAGCTGAACGTAAGCGTTTGGCTGAATTGGAACGTAAACGTCAATTGGAGTTGGAGTATTTGCGTGATCCTTCTCGTGAGGTTCGCGGAAAGATTCGTATTAGTGGTATTATTGGCCAAGAAGTATTTGTCGGTAATAAAGTGTATACTGTAGGAAAGAGTATATTGGGCGCGCGCATTATAAGTGTGCAGCCTGATAGTGTCGTATTTATTTACAAAGGACAAAAGTTTACTAAGAAAGTACAATTACAGTAAATTATAGGAGGATAGATGAAAAATAGGTTAGGACTCATTCTGGCATTGTTTATGGTTGCCGGAATATGCTCGGTAAAAGCCGAAGCTCAAAATATAGCAGCAAATGATGCCGCTAATATGGCGGCAGAAGAAACTGTCAAGCTGACAGGGGAGTCAGATTTGTATAAGGAAACGGAAGTCGCTTCACCTTTGGATCGTAAAGTGTCTATCCGTGTGTCCAATGTACCTATATCTGCCTTCCTTAACAGTATTACCACTCAGGCAAAGATTAACTTTATTATGAGCGAAGAATTTGCTAATAAGAAAGTGACTGCGTCTTTGACCAAGGTGACCGTGCGTGAAGCTTTGGATACGCTTCTTCGTGTACATGGATTGACCTATCAACGTATCGGAAAGAGTGATAGCTACGTGGTGACAAAACGTTCCAGCGATGCCCCGGATACTATTACAAAAATCTATACTTTGAGTTATATTTCCTTGCAATCAATCGGTTCAGCTAAGAGTGAGTTGTCTAACATTATGCCAGCGGATGTGTCTACCAGTACCTCTTCTTTGAGTAGCCAAAGCAGTAGTAGCGCAGGGAGTGTAAGTGGGGGCAAATCCGGTTCAGATGCCTATTCCGGTTCTGCAGAAATTATTGGTATTGTAAAAAGCATGTTATCTCCGATCGGTCGTTTGGCGGTAGATGCCCGTACCAATAAACTCATCATTACCGATGTGGCGGAAATTTTCCCTCAAGTTGAAAACATTCTTGCAGAGTTAGATATTAAACCACCCCAAATTTTAATTGAAGCTCAGATTGTAGAAGTTAACAAAACCAGCGGTTTGACCTTGGGCTTTGAATACGGCGGCTCGGATGGTACTCTTGTAGCTTTCTCAGGTCCTTCTCGTAAAGTGACTTCCGATTATTTACGCGGTTATAATGCGGACGGAGGTAAATTACACGGTTGGGACTGGATTTTCCCCAGCGATGCAGAGAGCAACAGCAGCAGCGGTTCATCGTCTTCCAGCAGTTCCTCCAGTGGGTCTTATGGTAATGGGACTTCTGGAAATAACTCCAGTGGTTTCTTGGACTTCTCTTCTTTTAGAATTGTACTTAGAACCTTGTTAACTCGCGGTGAAGCCAAGTATTTGGGAAAACCGAAAGTAGTCACTCTTAATAACAAGACGGCTACTATTACCACTTCCACAGATGCTACGGTTGGTATTACACAATCCTTATCCGGTAGCGGTACCACACAAATGACCACTCAATCTGCGGAAAGAAAACGTGTCGGTTTGACTTTACAAGTCACTCCGCAGGTTAACCGTGAAGGATACGTCACCTTGTATGTGCAACCGTCTTACTCAGATTTGGTAAGTTCAGGGTTTGATAGTACTAAAGATACTACGACTCGTGCGGCCTCCACGCTGGTGCGTGTAAAAAACGGTCAGACGGTGGTAATTGGTGGTTTGTTGACCTCTCGTGAAACTGACCAAACCCGCAAAGTACCTCTCTTAGGGGATATTCCTGTGTTGGGTTGGTTATTTACCAGTCGGAGTACGTCTAAATCGACGACAGATTTGGTAATCTTCATCACACCGACTATTTTGGCCGAATAATAGTCTGTGTCTGTTTTACATAATACTTGCCCCCTTTTGATAGGTAAAGGGGGCAAGTATTAGCGAGAGTATCGTAAGAAGTTTAAAGGAAAGAGAATATGGCTAAAGAACTAAGCGAGATATTAATAGATCAGGGAGTATTAAACGAGGAACAGCTTAAGCGCGCTCAGTTGTATGCCAAACAAAATAATACCAATTTGGCAGAAGCGGCGAT
>Ga0310690_10006358_pt1 | contig 15552 bp, 22 predicted proteins | sample AusTroGonzalo_MG_2_FD_207661 | JGI IMG/M metagenome (GOLD analysis project Ga0310690, IMG submission 207661) | Bovine rumen microbial communities from tropical cattle in Woodstock, Queensland, Australia - Gonzalo_04 (v2) (version 2) | ecosystem: Host-associated > Mammals > Digestive system >... | reverse complement strand
ATAAATTTTTGATTTCTTGATCAGTTGCATCATATAATGTCTGAAGCATCTGATAATTTATATTCGCATTCGGTATTTTATCTTCTTCAATTTTACAAATACATGCTTCGCATTTATTTTCTTTGAACTTCTTCTTATAATCAAACCAATCTTTATAATATTTATGCATTTTTAATTGACTGGCTGTTAGAATTATTTGTATATCATCTTTTATAATATCCCAAGGTGTACCCCATATATCTACTACAATAGGATTACAATTATTTACTTCTATAAATTTTCTAAAATCAAAACAACCCAATAATCCCTTTATCCAGGGACAACGAATCATAAAGTTCTTGGTAGATACACTTGGTAACATCATTCCACAACCATCAGTATGTGGAATTGGAATCTCTTCAAATACACCAGGAGTTATTTCATAAGTCTGATAATCAATATTATCTACTTGACATTTAACTAATGTTTCAAAATCATCAACTACTATACACCGATCTATATCAAATGGGTTACCTATCACATCTTCCCATAAATCTGTCGCTGATGAACTTAAAGCAAGATATGCTAGAAATTTATTAATATTCATACCGCCCTGTGCATTAATACTATCAATTGTTAATCCACACATAAGCTTTGGTTTACACTTTTCAAATTTTTCTTCTTCTACAAATACAGCCTTCTTCGTTCTTATTTGACCGGCAGAAGAAGAGAAGTATACATAGTGTTTGCCATTATAATTAAATCCGTTAAAAATTAAATCCTGAAGTATCTCATAATAATAAATCTCCACTATAAACATATCATAAGTTAACTGTCCTATAGGTAATTCAAAACTTCTTGTCAATGTAGACTCAAATACTGAAATAATATGTTCTAAGTTTTTATCTCGTTCACCATCTTCTTTTGTATACCATAAATAATTTTCATCTATTGTACGTATACGTTTCTTCTTATGAGTTTTATTATATTCAATGTTTTCTAAAGCTAATCTTTTTAATTCTTTCTTTTCTACTTTATGTAGTTCCTTGATTTCCTTACTTAAATTTAAAATCTCGGATTTCAAATTTGTAAGATCTTCTTCTTTTGCTGTCTTTAATTGTTTCTCTAATTCTTTTCTTTTCTTTACCAACTTGGATTTCGGCTCAGTGGCCTTTTTCTCTTCTTCTGTAAAGAATGATTTAGTCTCAAGCAAGAAGAGATTAATCTGTCGGTCTAGCACTACACATCACTCCCTTCGCCTTACATCAGGTTTTATTCTTTTTTCAAGAAGATCAAATCCATCATCCTCTTCATCCTCATCCTTTTCATATGGATCGAAATATCTTTCGTCATCATAACAAGGATCATTAATTGATAACATACACATCACTCCTTTCATTATTCAATTAACCTCATACACTGTTGTAATATATATACAAAGAAGTTTAATTCTTCTATCTTTGTCTGTTCACCCCAGCTTACACGAATAGTCCTCAATGCTTCATCCTCACTTAAGCCGAATGCAAGCAAGGTACTGCTCGGTGAGGGATCTCCTGCGTGGCATGCGGAACCGGCAGAACAACAGATACCGTTCTCATTAAGAAGAGAGAGCAGGATGTCTGACCTTACTTCATCTATAGTAATAGATAGAATGTTAGGTAGTTGGTTGTCTGTCTCGTTAATGTGGCAATAGGGTAGAAGATGAAGCCTCTCCTTTAAGTAACCACGTAGGACGTAGTCAGGCTTAATCTCGCCCATCCTCTTTACGTGCTGTCCAGCTGCATAAATGAATGCCGTATTCTCGGTTCCTGGGCGAAGCCCTCGCTCCTGACCTCCACCATACATGAGAGGGAAGAGAGATGTTCCATCCTTTACATATAAGAAGCCAATGCCTTTAGCACAGCCACACTTATGAAATGATACCGTCATGTAGTCAACGTCTAGATCCTTTACATCAATCGGAATATGTCCGTACGCCTGTGTAGCATCCGTATGCACCTTCGAGTCGTATGCATGTGCAATTTTTGCACATTGCTTGATGTCTTGGATGAAACCTACTTCGTTGTTGGCAAGCATGTAGGTAAATAAGCCAGAATAGAAGTCGAAACTCGGATTCCATGTGCATATATCTTCGATAGTGTTCTCATATATATAAGTGTCAGCATCATCAATCGCCTTAGCCACACTTGGATGCTCGTAAGGTGAGGTGACAATATAATCCCAAATATCTCCTTTTATCACCATGTTGTTCGCTTCGGTCGCTCCTGAGGTGAAGATGATCTCTTCAGGGGATGCGTTGATGCTCTTGGCAATGATTGCACGAGCCTCTTCCACGTCTCGCTTAACAGCTCCCGCCTCTGAGTAGGACGCTGAAGGATTGTAGTAGTTCTTCAGCATGTAGTCCGATGCATCCTTTACGAACTGCGGATCGACTGGGGTGGTAGCGGCATAGTCTAAATAAGTAACCATATATAATATACTCCTTTTAATTTAACTCTACAATAAAATACCATATATAGAACAATAAGTCAACTTTAATTTATGCATTAGCAAGTCGTGCTTTCTTAGCTTCGTTTATTACGGCATACCTATCTTCATAACGTCCATAACGATTAGAAATCCTATAACTTCTAGATGATACTGTATATATGATTTCATTGTTTTCAAGTATTTTATTATATTTACATATGGTTATTGCTGAAATTCCACACCTCTTACTTAATGTGGCAATTGATGTAAAGCCAACTTTAGTATAATAACTAATAGTATTTACAAGACATATATAATAATCTATAAGATCCAATTTATTACATCTATCTTTGATATTAATAATTTTATCTATATCTTTATAATCAACACTATAATATTTCCCACTCTTTAAATCTACTTCTGTTCTAAATAATTTATATCTGTTATTGCAAAGCTTATTACCAGTAACTAATCCATGATCAAACATATACTGAATACAATGATTTACTAAATCACGGTTATGTTGAGTATTTCCAAGTTTCATTTTAGCTATTAATTCTTGTGTAGTTATACATTCATCATACATTGCATGTGATACAGCGTATATAAATACTGCTGCATACTTCTTTGGTAAGTTTTTAGGTACATATATCATATATAATCCCTCCATGAGATTTATAATTCCGTATATATGATAGAGTATATAAATTAAAAAGTCAATACTAATTTATATAGTTATTATATCTTCTTATTTAATTATTATTATATATAATACAGTATGTATATATAGCTGATAATATATATATAAAGACAAATAGCATATATAAATAATATGTGTATATAAGAATAAATAATTATATGTGAATTATATATATAGTTAATAATATATGCATATATAAGAATATTAATTATATAGATAGATTGATATATAAGTAAGTATATATATATATGCAGTATTATATATAATGGATAGTACTATTTAATGGTAGGTATTATTTAATAGCACAATTATACTTTGTGGTAAGTATATATACTCGTCAGAATTATAATATTACTCACTACGTTCGTAATATTATAATTCTTCCTCGTTCCGTGAGATCAAAAATGATTTCCCGGAGTTTTTTTTGATTAAAAATAGGATAACGTGAGAAGTACTGCAGTTTACTAGGATTGTGGATGGTATGAAGATCTGTGTGTAGATTGATTGTTTTAGGGAAGGTGTAAAAATGTGTTGCGTTATACGGGTTTGACGATATTTTGGGCGATGTGGGGATGGGAGAAAGAGGGGCGGAAATGTGGGTGATATTATTATGATATAATAAACATTTTGAATGGTAAAAATTGATAACAATGAAATAAAACGAGAAAAAGTTTAAGTATTAAATATGATACAGATTATGTAGCAAAAATAATACTAAAAAAAATGGTAGTGTATGAATGAATCAGCTATAGTATTTTTCTTTAAAAAAGCCGATCAAATCGTGAAAAATACCCCCTATTTTAGTAAAAAAATTATAGTTTTTTTCATATATTTTTTCCCTAAATAACAACTTATAGTATACTTTTCTTGTCACAATTATATATTTTTTCCGAAAGAGAGGGTAAAGACTATGGAAAAAACAAGAGTATTAGCAATTGCTAAAGACGGGATAAAGCCCGAAAGCATCAGCAGTATTAGCAAGCGCAAGTTTAAAGCTTGTAAGAGTTATGGTATCGACGATAGATTTAGTGTTGATACTGGATTGAATGCTTGTTTTCGTTTTAAGGTTAACCAGCGCATAGCACGGTCTTTCTTAAATAGTTTAGCTGGCAAGGGCAATACTACAGCTTTACAGCTTTTAAGGGATGAAAACATGCCGTTTAACTATGAGGATATCTTGTCAACGGTCAATGAGGTGTTATGTATGAATGCCGATAATATCACGTTAGAAGGCACTGAAACGGTTGTTTTTGCTGATAATGTAGTTGTTGATTGTTTTAAGGCGTGTTCTTCTGTTATGTTTCAGCAGTCAACCAAAGTGCTAAAGCATACCAGTACTACAGCTATTATCAATGAGTGTTTACACTCAAGTGAATATGAGGATGGAGTTATACTTGAGGATGAAATCACGGGAGAACCTTATACTCAATCACTTTTGCCGATGGTAAAGTATGATATTAGAGTTATTACAGACTATATCAGCGCAAACTATAAGGATACTACAGCAAGTGAATTAAACAGTCTGTTTTTGGCACGTTTATACGGCACAACCTTTACAGATTTTGAGCGTGAAACGGGTTTATCTCATGACCGTGTAAAGTATTTGAATAGACTATTACACAAGGTTGGTTTAACACTCGGATACACTGTCCCTGCTTACAATACTCCATACACTGAAAAGCCCGTAAAACGGCATGATATCACTGTAAACGGTAAAGCTTATAATGTTGTGTCTGTAAAGCCCGTAAAAAAGGCTATTGTTAACAAATGGATACCTTGCAATAAGCGTTACGAGTGCAAGCCGTTTCATTATTACAAAAATATCAACTTTGGTACTGTTTCGACTGATATAGTACAAGAACCAGCAAAACATATTGAGCCTTTATCAGAGATACCGTTTAAACGTTTTTCTGTAAAGGTTGCTGGTATAGAATACGATATAATCAAATAATTTTATTACTTCCTAAAAAGCCCGTGAAAACGGGCTTTTTTCATGTTTAAAAAAATTTTTTATTTTTTTTTACCCTAAACACTGGTGATTAATCATATGAAGTGTAGTACTTGTTTTTTTCTTGCAAGTACTTGTTTTAGTGGTAAGCACCACAAGATTAAGTCTTATCACTATACTATATTCCTTGGTGTTGTAACAAGCACAAAGGATGATGCTGTCGGTGTCCTTAAACCATAACAGGTGGTGCTGGTGGGGCGAAGGATACATGACGTGACATTCAGAGTGTGACGTGTCGACATCAAGCCCAGCACCGTGGGGTTATGGGTACGGTGCGCTATTCCGCATGGGGTGGCTTGGTCAGGTGAAGCCTACGTTATCTGACACCCGTAAGGTGACTGCCTTACATGGTCTATGTGGTAAATCATAGGATGTTATGTTCATTGTGACCTTATTCCACGGGTTGCATGGGGTTTAGATAACCAGAGTGTGAGTCACCCATGTAACCCGTGTTTCCTTCAGTGAGCACGTGTGACGTGCTTAGTGAAGGGGTCACAATGGTGTGGCCTCTTAACTAATATTTCATGTCTAAGGAGGACAAAAAAATGGCAGGTAAGAAGGTTTATAACATCAATGCAATCCGTGAAGCACTCGTAAGAGCTCACAACACAGGAAACAAGCGGAATCTCACCAGAGACTTTCTTGAAGGGGCTGGCATATCAGGTGAATACTTTACCTACTGGCAGCAGTCAGTAGAGACGCTTAGGATGGCAGTTGTGAAGTATGTTGACCTTGCATGGAATCAGAAGTTTGATTCTAAGATCAAGGCGGAAGATGTACAGGCGGCACGTGAGGAGATATATCCGTCATACAAGGAGATTCTCTCACAGGGCGAGGCTGACAAGGAGACCAAGAAGCTTAAGGTGGATGAGTCAGATGTTGAACGTCTGGTTAAGTTCGCATGGAACTTCACATCGACATCAGGTGCTACCTCAATGGTACACGTTGACAAGAAGAAGTTCAGGCTTGAGGTGGAAAAGCTCATGGGTTGCATCATAGCTAAGGGCGAGATCCTCACAGATGAGGATCGTGACATGCTGGTTAGCTACAACAAGGCGACCAAGAACATTGAGACGGCAACATCCAGACAGGATGAGATTGACAAGGAAGTTGCAGAACTTGAGAAGGAGCTTACAAAGAAGGTCGCACTTTTGAAGGAAGTTGGGGTGGATGATGATAAGATCACCACTCTCACAAAGGACATAACTGACCGTAAGGTGAAGTTAACAGCAGAGCGTAAGAGGCTCGACACCAAAATCACAGAGAACAACGCAACGGTCAAGGAACTTGAGGCCGATGTTAAGAAGCTCAGGACAAGGCTTCAGTTCGCATAGTCAGGGGGTGATACCAGATCGACACCACGAGCTTAGGTTCGTGGTGTTTCATGTGGCATTATCCACAACATAACATCAAATGAGCGGTTACGGGACGTGGCTAAACCCGAAGCGTCCCAGGAAGGAGGAACCGACATGATCATTCCAAGATCATCAATTCACCTCTAGTGATGAACAGGGATATCATATCATCCCCGAAGATATGGAGTGACCGTGAGCACTTAACAGCTCATGGAGATGCTATCCATCACATCTTACGCCCCGGATCAGGTGCAGATGGTAGCTAAGGACAAGCTCAAACACCCGTGATGTCTGGTAAACATCACGTAATGCGTTCTAGATCGCATACCAAAGCGATCGATGTCATAGTGGGCATCTGATGATCAGTTATCCGGAGACTGATCAGTACGATGTCAGCGGTCATAAAGTCAGAACGTGAGATCACGATCACGGGATCGTGGTCTTAATTGTGGCTTTATGGGCATATGGGTAGCCTAAGATATCCATAAGGAAACGGAGGACATAATATGACAGCGTTAAAGCGTGAACTGACTAATCGTGGGATTCTCTATGAGTCATCTGAGGATGATATCATGAGGGGTGTCGAGTATGATGTCGATTCTAAACTTGTAACCTGTAATAAACAGTTTGTTGTTACAGCGATATATAGTGACGTAATGCCGCCCATGCTTATGATATATGATCGTAAGACACTTAAACCGATAGGTGAACAGTTTCTTTATCCTGATCGGGTTTTTGGAGCAAAGACAGATACTTGGTGGAGCCATGCATATGAATAATGTCAGAACAAAGGCATAATCTCAGGATTGTGCCTTTTCTTGTGACCTTATTCGGATCGAAGGAGCGCACGTAGCACGTAAGGCAACGTGTTATGTGTGTAAATAGGTAGGATAAGGCAAATAATAAGGGAAGGAGGCAAAACAATGTACATGGTATATGATGGATCGGATGAAGTAGTTGAGATAACTGATACATTGGCTGACGCAAGGCAAATATGCAATGCAAACGATGGTTACATACTTGAAGTAGTCACCGGAAAAGTATATTCCCTACGGTAAATAAAAATTTAAGGAAAGGCAGGTGATGTGATATAATACTTAAGGGAAAGGAGGTGATAAAGTGAACCTAGAGGATGTATTCTTCGAGGAAGATGATCGTGTGGAACCATATAGGATTAACGAGATCATGCAACGGAAATACATAGACCTGCTGACCATGCTTGCCGGGCTGAAGGCAAAGGGAATCCTAGATTACGAGTATACAAGGCCGGATCAAAATTATGCTCACCATACCATATATGTGACATGGAAGGCAGACGAAAAGGAATTTGTATCCGTAAAAAAGGAAACCATGATCAGCATCTTAGCTCTATTCCGTGACATGGATTCGTTTGCATTTGCGGAAGATGAATGGAACGTATGGCAATTTATGTGCGTAATCTATGAGCCGAAAGGGAAATGACATGGGATCAACAACAACAATGAAATACCTTATAGTAGCCGAAGATGAAGATGGAATACTTGAAATGCCTGAGGCATTATTCCAAACTCTTGACGAAGCAAGGGAATGGCTGAAAGAAAACGATGGTGATTATGCCATCTATAAGGTAAACATACAACCTATATAATGACATAATAAGCCCACTTGACGGAGTGGGCTTGATTATGTTATTATTGAAACCACAAATTAAAATAGGAAGGAGGCATTATGAAGCTGCGTTATCTGATCTATAACGTAAAGTGTCACATCACAAGGCAACTGCCAGCCGATTACATCGATTGGATGTCAACAGAATTATTCATACGGAAACGGAGGGGATACCATGCTTAAGCGAACCATTATCACATCGATCATAATCTTTGTGTGGACACTGGCCTGTATCTACGGAACTTACGACAATACTGTCCGTTCAGCGGAGATTAAGGCAACGGAAACTGGCTACGAGGTGACCTATCACAATACTGGTCATACCTATAAGTATACAAATTAAAAGGGAGGTGTTTGAATGAATCCATACGGTTTAGAAGTAATCGAACGGAACTTATTCGTAACGTTGTCTAAGGACGGCAAGGGAATGTACTTCATACATAACGACTGGAACTACGTAGATAAGTTCTACGCAGATTCAGACGAGGAAGCAAAACGGAAATTCAAGGAAAGGCAGGTAAGATAATTGAAGAGCACAAGATTCAGACGTGGAACTAAGAAGTGGAAGCATGTAGGTCATAAGCCGAAGACATGGTACTTGTCGCAGTACGGAACTTCAGGCATCACTATATACCAGAGAAAAGAAGGCAGGTGAAGGCAAATGATTGACTACGAATTTTTCTACAACGTAGCCACCTATGCCAACGACAATTGGAAAGGCAAAGCCACACCAAAGGAAATCGCCTGTAACGCCTATGAATTCCTGATTTCATTCGAGGAATCAAAGGCAACCGGCAAGACAAACGCAACGATGATATCGTTACTTGAACAGCTTCTTGATGATGCTTGGGAACAAGGCAACGGCAGTCAGGCTGATGAATATTATAAGGCAATCGTTGAGGAACTTGAAAATAGAAAGGAGAAATTAAACATGCCAATGAAGGATTTACACAAAACGGAACTGCTTGAAAAGGCAATCGCCTACATCAATGACATTAACATGCTTGAGGATTTCATTGAGGGCACTGGAGTTGAATTTACAGATGCCGACTACGATTACTTTGAGATAGAGAAGCCGGAATCTGAGTATGAGGTAGAATTAACGGAAACCGTGACGGTTAAGGCACGGTCTGAACAAGATGCAGTAGCAAAGGCAAAGAGCGAAATCAGTGTAGACAGTTTATATGCTTACATTGACGGTGTATGTATCAACTAATGAAAGGAGAGTAAAATTAAAGATGAAGGCGAGTGAATTAAGAAGGGTAATCGACTTAGCAAACCGCACCGATGCGGTAGCAAAGGCACACTGTGGTAAGATCTACAACGGAAACGTTGCGGTATGTGCCGATGATATTTTGAAGGAACCTATAGCAGTAATTGAATTCTTATTAACAATAATTGAAAGGAGTTAAATTAAAAATGACAGTAAACACACCTTATGCAACCTATGACAATTGTTATCTTAGGGTAGACAAGTATCAGGCAAACGACAGCCTCGCCATAGAAATATGGAATGATGAGGATGGGCCAATTGCACGGCTTACAGTTTGTTTGCCTAATGCAATTAAGCCAAAGGAAAATGAATCCTACATCGACACAAACAATTGTCCTTGGGCAATGAATTTTATTGAGAAGTACGGACTTGGCAAAGATACTTTTATGATTGGACTGTCCGGATATTGTATGTATCCGAAGGTAGCTTTTAACATGGATGCAGTTGAACAATATACTAAAGAAACGCAGGAATTATGTGATGAATATCAAAATTTGGATGCGCCATATTTTTATATGACAGGCGATCCAATGGATGTGTAACTAACAAATAACAAATAGGAGGTAAATTAAAATGGTAAATCATGAAGCAATTCAGAACGTAAACAAGGCAGACATTATGGCAAACATGCACGGAACACTCGATCTGTGTGATATCTATCATCCCACCGAGAATGGTCTTCAAACTATCTATGATGAGTGGTCACGGAATAAGGGAAGAGCAGATGTATGGAACGGAATGTCCGTTCTTGATATTATCAGTAAACATCCCGACTATGTACCTGAGAAGGGCTACATAGTAAAGAAGGCAGAGTATGACAGACCCGTTGATTTCAACATAATCACTAAGGTTTTGAATAACATCTTAAGTGCTGCATACCTTTTACTTGAAGAAGTAACACTTAAACCGTTTTCATATAATGAAGTTTATAATTACGTAAATCAATGTTGTGATATAGTAAGAAATTTCCAGCAGTTTGGTGAACCAAAAAAAGTAACATATAAAGGTATATCATACGAATATATCTATGGAGAGTGGTCTAAATGGTGTCTCAAAAAGAGTCAGATAGAAAAGGAATATGAGGTACTTAATAACAATACCTACACAAAGGAAAGCTACAATAAGTATGATACTTTTAAGGGGTTAATAAGATGTTTAACTAATTGGATCAATCGTAAATGGAACAAGTATGCAGAAAGCGATGAAAACTGCACACAACTTATGATTGACAATTATATTGTTGATACAATCAACGATTCAGGTCTTAACATCAGAGGTATCAGAGAAGGTCAGACGTTTAATAAGGTAGTTGGTAAAATACTTAGGGAAATGAAGTTTGACAGCCTGTGGGCTGACTACAACAGGGAAATGGCCAGACTTGGAGATGCTTCTACACCTCTGAAATACACAAGATTCACGATTCTTTCAGCCAATCCTGTTGATTTTTGGAGAATGTCGTTTGGATCTTCATGGTCAAGCTGTCATACTATAGATAAGCTTGGAAAGTTTTCTGCTTCAAGAGGCGGTCAGTCTTATGACGGTATGCATGGAAGTGGAACGGAAAGCTATATGCTTGATAGTTCAACACTTATTATGTATACAGTTGATAAGGACTACGAGGGAGATAACTACGAGCTTCAGCCCAAGATTAACAGGTGTCTGTTCCATGTTGGCGAAGGCAAGTTTGTTATGGGTCGTATCTATCCTCAGGGAAGAGACGGTGAGAAGGAAGTCTATAAACAGTGGCGTAACATCTTCCAGACAATCATAGCAGAATGTTTGGAAATTCCGAACTATTGGAAAACGGAATATGATAGTTCTTATAAGGAAGACCAGATATCATCTCGTGGAACTCATTACAAGGATTACTTCCAGAGTTACTGCAACATAGCAGGATGGTCATGGCACAAGCCATTTGCTGACGCAAGACCGTCAGAGAGGATAATTAAAATAGGTCATATGCCTATTTGTCCTTGCTGTGGTGAAGAGCATGATGTTGAAAATAACATCGAATGCGACTCCTGCAATGAAGATGATGAGTACATTGAGAGATGCTACAATTGCGGTGACAGAATTGACACCGAACGTGACGAATACGAGACAGATGGTGACGGAAGGTATTGGTGCTGTCTTAATTGTGCAAACAACGATAGATATTATTATCCAGCAGACACTGATGATGGTTATGTAATGTATATAGACTATCTACATCTCGATGATTATGACGGTGAGTATTATTACTATTCTGATGACGCAGTTGAAGTTTCTAACGGCAACTGGTACAGTTGTCCAGATCATGCTGAAAGAGATGGTTGGTATGAATACGAAGGTGATTGGTACGAGGAAAACGAATTTGAAGATGATGCGTTAACAGGTGAAAGATTCCCTTATTGGTCAGATAGTTGTAGCTACGCATCATATGAAACAGAGGACGGAGAGACTCTTTACTTCATAGACGATGAGAACAAAGAAGCATGGATGGAAGAAAACAATATAGAAAGCGAGGTGGCATAATATGAGTACACAGTCAACATTTTTTTGGAAAAAGTCAAAGGATACAAAAGTAAATTATAACTGCAAGGGAGAAAAAAACTCAAAGCATTATAAGAAGTTCAAGAACATATGTAGACTAACACAGAAGGAACTCAAGACATATCTTGAGGAAGTGTTAGCTAATTATTATGACGAGATTTATTCTGATGACGGTTTCTTATATGTCAAAGGAATAAATAGTAATGTATTGTTGACTGCACACATGGATACGGTTCATGAACCGCAGGGTAGAATATGTACTGACATCTATGAGTATTATGATAAGAAGAATAAAAGACATATTTTATCCAGTCCTCAAGGCATCGGTGGTGATGATAGGTGTGGTATCTATACGATCATAAATATTTTGGAACGGACGAACTTCAGACCATACATTATCTTCTGTGAGGATGAAGAGATTGGTGGAGTAGGCAGTAAGAAGTTTTGTAAGACAACATTGTCTGATGAAGTGGCAAATGAAGTCAACTTTATGATCGAGATAGACAGAGCAAACGCAAATGATGCCGTATTTTATGAGGAGACAAATGCAAAGTTCCAGAAATTTGTAATGGATGTCACCGGAAATAAAGAAGCATTTGGATCATTTTCAGACATCTGTAATCTGTCAGAAGAAACATTAGTATCAAGCTTTAATATAAGCTGTGGATATTATAATGCACATACAACAGATGAGTATGTAGTAATGGAAGAACTTGAGGTATGTATTGACAAGGTAATTAAGTTAATCGAGGCAGATAAGAAGGACGAACAGAAATATATATATGAGCCTGATATATACTATAATTACGGCAATGGATATAATTATGGTTATGGTTACTACGGCTACGGCTACGGAAGTAGTAAGAATGATGTTGAATGTGAAGTTGAATTTATTTGGTATGACAAAAAGACAGGTAAAGAAACTTCTGACATAACTTATGGAACATCGCTTGAAGATTGTGTCGGCCAGTTCTTGATTTCACATTCGGATCTTTGTTGGAATGATGTTGTGGATTATCAAGAGTATGGTTTTGATAACAATAGGTATAAATATTTTTAAGGAGGAAATATAAATGGAACTTAGAATTGTAGGTACAAACGAGGAACTTGCCGACTTCCTCAAAGCATTAGGCACAGGCAAAGTTGTAGCTGAGGCAATCAAGGTTGAGGATATCAATCCAAAGAAATCCGTAGCCAAACCAAAGAAATCAAAGGTCAAACCAAAGTCTGGTTACCACGTGGTAACAACTGCGGAGTTGGCAAAGAAGTATAACATCTCCACTCAGGCAATAAGAGTATATGCTAAAGCAGGAATGCCACACATGAAAGAAGGTACTAATTTAAAGTACAATGAAGTCGAAGCTTCAGCATGGATCGAAAACTATATGGCAACACATAAATGCCGTAATCGTGGGATGAAGTATGGAAGTAGATCCGAAAAGACGAAGAGTAAAATTAAAAAGGCGGTTGCGATATCCGACTATACGAAATGGAGACGTGGCATCTCTGAAATATGCAAGAATGCCGGGGTTGATGAAGGTAAGATATTATCCCTCACATATAAATATATAACTAAAAACTATGGCATAGTATGGGAACAACTGAATAAAGAGTTCTATCAGGCAAACAAACGTAAAGCAATGTCTACTCTTGAGGTAGCATATGCATTGGAGCAGAGTAGTAACGTCTATACAAACCTTCTTGAAGGTTGTTTAGATACAGTAATCAAAGAAGTTTCATAATTTTTTACTCAACCCCACACGGCAAACACCTCCGCTGTGTGGGGACTCTCTCAAAGAAAGGTAGGTGAAATGAAATGTCGAGGTGGAAAAAGAAAGCGATCAAAGTGGCAAGAGAATTGTACTACTCAAAAGAAGTAATCGAAGCAATCAAGAATGCAGAGACAGAAAGCAAAGTAACATTAATATTAACGACAGCAAGAATGAGAGGTGATTGATATGACAGTACAGATGTTAATAAAGGCATTAATGGATTATCCAATGGATGCTCAGGTAGTTGATACTGACGGAAGCCCAATTATGTATTCAGTTTATGCAAAACCTAATCAATGGGTGTCTGATAAGGATGTAGTTAGACTTGAGCCTAAAAGTCAGATGGATGTTAACAGCGAACTTTATGCATTGATTGAAACTGCTACGGAAATAGCACAGAGTGATATAGATACACTTGAAGATTTGATTGAACGTGGTTATACACTCGAAGATCTCAAAGAATATAGTGAATCAACATATGAATGGGCTAAGAACTTAGCTCAAGAATATGAAATTGATTTTAAATGAAAGGAGAATAAATATGTATAACAAACTTAAAGCAATTTATGACAAGACACGGCTTGACGTATTCAGTATGGCGGTAGCACATCTGTTAGACATAGGATTTAGACAGGCTGAAAAGATAACGGATGATGACATTGCTAAGATGGAAGGCAATGGATTAATGACACAGAGTTTTGTGCAGACTCTTGTAAAGTTATCAAGGGAAATAGCACAGTCTTGTGATAACAATCCTGTCGAATTAATTCAGTTTTGTATGACCGAAGAGGTATTTGACATAAGATGGTATGCAAATAAACCTACATATAAAGATCTTGTTTCATATATTGATAATGCGATTGATATGCTTAGGACTGATGGATATACAGATGATGATATGTGTGAGAATTGGTTCGGCATAGAAGATGGAGACGATAGAAAATATTTATTAGAAGGAAGGTGATTGTATGTATATACCCGATTTAACTGAAAGATATCCCGAAGGATTTAGAAGTTATAGTGATCGTGATGCAGAGTATGATGCATGGAAAGAAATGGAAAGAGAATACTGGGAAAATGAAAGGAGAAATGCAAATGAAGATACCAAACACAGATCTTAATATGAAGTGGAATGATTATCCGTCAGATACATTGTATCTTTGGGACGGAGAAACAATATTCAAGATAGCTGAGGGAACCGGAGAAAATCTGTGGCCTGAAGATGAAGAAGAAGGCTATGTTGATTATTGGATGACCGAAAGTTATAGCTTTAATGAAAGTAACTGTAATGGCGGGCAATGGATGGAGACTGAGTTAATACCTGACATAGACTACACTATACAGGGAGTGCTTGACCGCTTAATGGAATGTGATCTATGGGATTCTGATTGGGAAATTCTTGATAAAGATACTGGGGACGAATTATTTAGTTTCTTTGAAGATTATTATCATCATAGAAATCAGATGAATTTTTATAAGGAACAAATAGACAAACTAACAACACGTTTAAATAAAGGAGGTGAACTAAATGAGAACAACCTATGACAATCGACACTTTACACAGTTGCTACGGCAAAACAACTACATACTGGATAGACAGAGTGGTAGCCATAAGATATACAGCAACGGAAGATCTACTATATCTGTACCGAAGAAATTAAATAAGATGATAGCATTAAGATTAATTAAAGAGAACGGATTGGAGGTAGTAAAATAATGTATAGTGTTGTCATTAGGCAGTATGGGAAAGAAAGGGTAGTCCGTGTAGTCGCTGAGACTATATCTGATGCGATTGAAAAAGTAAGCAGGGTATTTTA
>Ga0310690_10006357_pt1 | contig 15554 bp, 13 predicted proteins | sample AusTroGonzalo_MG_2_FD_207661 | JGI IMG/M metagenome (GOLD analysis project Ga0310690, IMG submission 207661) | Bovine rumen microbial communities from tropical cattle in Woodstock, Queensland, Australia - Gonzalo_04 (v2) (version 2) | ecosystem: Host-associated > Mammals > Digestive system >... | reverse complement strand
CCCTCCCGCCGTACAAGGTCTACAACATCGGCAACAACCACCCGGAAAACCTGCTCGACTTCGTGACAATTCTCCAAGAAGAGCTCGTCCGCGCGCATGTGCTCCCCGCCGATTACGACTTCGAGGCGCACAAGGAACTCGTGCCCATGCAGCCCGGTGACGTGCCCGTGACCTACGCAGACACAAGCGCCCTTGAAGCCGATTTCGGATTCAAGCCCGCAACACCTCTCCGCGAAGGTCTGAGAAAGTTTGCAGAGTGGTACGCAGGGTATTACGGAAAGGGAGAGTAACGGATATAGTAGCGGACAAACCGATAATAAAATTGAATATCGCGGTAGCAAAAAGACCGTCGGTTACTATATTGTGTTACTAATAATAACCCGGAATGAGTGTAAACGATGAAAATTTCTAAGTTTACAGTCTCGATTGAGATTTGACCTATTGGAATTTTGCACGTGAAAAAAGTATTGCATATATCGAAGTACTACTATCCCTTTACAGGTGGCATAGAACAGGTCGCCAGAGACGCCGTTCGCGCCTTGCAGGGAAAATTCGAGCAAAAAATTCTTTGTTTTGAACACGACAATAGCGAAAACCAGAATGTCGTTGATGAAGTCGAAGTCATTCGCTGTAAATGCCAGTGCAAAATTTTTTCGCAATCCATTTCTCTAGAGATGGGTCGTAAGTTCAAGGACCTGCTGAAGACGTTCAAGCCGGATTACATTGTATTCCATTATCCGAACCCCTTCTTTGCAAGCATTCTTTTAAGAAATATCCCCAAAGAAACCAAGCTGATCCTCTACTGGCATCTGGACATCACCCGCCAAAAGATCCTTGGCAAAATTTTCCATCTGCAAAACCTGGCCCTACTTAAAAGGGCAGATAAAATTATTGCGACAAGCCCCAATTACATCGAGGGCAGCAAATACTTGTCACAATACAGATCTAAATGCCAAGTCATTCCGAACTGCATTGACGAAAACCGTCTTGCAAAGACCCCCAAAGCAGTCGAGCTGGCAGAAAAGATCAAGCAAGAAAACAAAGGCAAGACCATCTGTTTGTCTGTCGGACGCCTTGTACCATATAAAGGCTACAGCTATCTCATCAAGTCAGCTCAAAAGCTAAACGAAAATTTTGTTTTCTATATCATTGGCGATGGAGAAAAGAGAAAGTCGCTAGTAAGTCAGAGCAAGAACTGCCCTACAGTCAAGTTCCTTGGGAAACTAGCGGACGACGAACTTAAAGCCTACTATTTGGCAGCAGACATTTTCTGCTTCCCATCAATTACCAAAAACGAAGCGTTTGGAATCGCCCTTGCCGAAGCCATGTACTTCGGTCTGCCCTCCATTACATACACCATTCCAGGAAGTGGCGTAAACTACGTGTCCCTGAATGGCGAAACGGGACTGGAAGTGCCAAACAGAGATGTCGACGCATACGCAAATGCGGTCAAGGAACTTGCGAATGATTCCGCATTGCGGAAAAAATTTAATTTAGCTTCATCGCTTCGTGTCACTCAGAATTTCCTTTTCAACCGATACAAGAAGTTGCTAGAAGAGCTAATAAACTAGAAAAGAACAAAAAGTGACATGACCAAAGTTATTACCTACGGTACATACGATTTGTTGCATCAAGGGCATATTAATCTGCTTAAAAGAGCTAAAGCCCTTGGCGACTATTTAATTGTCGGGGTTACAAACGACAATTTCGACAGGGACCGCGGTAAACTCAATGTGCGCAATAATGTTCTTGAGCGAGTCGAAGCTGTAAAAGCTACCGGAATAGCTGACAAAATCATCATTGAAGACTACGTTGGTCAGAAAATCGACGACATTCAAAAATATGATGTAGACATTTTCGCAATCGGTTCCGACTGGGAAGGGAAATTTGATTACCTAAGTGAATTCTGCAAAGTCGTCTATCTTCCCCGTACCGAAGGTATTTCTTCGACGATGCTTCGTGAAGAAACACAGTGTATTGTCAGAACAGGCATTATCGGATGTGGTCGAGTCGCCAATCGCTTTCCAAGTGAAGCCATGGTCGTCAATGGCGTAAACATTTCTGCAGTTTATGATATTGACTACAAAAAAAGCGAAGATTTTTCAAAGAAATTCGAAGGGATTACTCCCTGCAAGAACCTCGAAGAATTCTTTGACTTAGTCGATGCAGTCTACATTGCAACGCCCCACTTAGCACATTACCAGTGCATCAAGGACGCTCTTCTTGCTCGAAAACACGTTCTTTGTGAAACGCCTATGCTCCTGAACGGACAGCAAGCCAAAGAACTATACAAGCTTGCAGAATCGCAGGGCGTCATCCTCATGGAAGCGAACAAAACCGCACATTGCCCAGCATTCAACCACTTGATAGTCATGATCAAGTCCGGGCTAATCGGCGAAGTTGTAGACATAGAAGCCTCCCTTTCGCAATTATTAGACAAAGGCGGAAGAGAGTTTGATGCAAATCAAGCCGGTGGAGCAATGTACGAACAGGGTTCTTACCCGCTTCTTCCCATACTCAAGCTCATGGGAATCGATTACAAAAATTTGGAACTATTCTCGAGAATCGAGAATGGAGTGGATATCCACACAAAAGGCGTTTTTCGTTATTCCAAAGCAGTATGCACATTCAAAGTCGGACTCGGAGTAAAGACCGAAGGAAACTTAGTCATCTCAGGAACAAAAGGGTACGCCTACGTTCCGGCTCCGTGGTGGAAAACAGACTACTTTGAGCTACGCTACGAAGATCAAAACGACAATAAAAAGTTTTTCTACAAATGGGATGGATATGGACTGCGTTATGAAGTTCAGGAATTCATCAGTTGCATTGTAAACAAGCGATTTTCTTCAGCTAGATTGCGAAGACGCGAAAGCATCCAAATGGCATATATCATGCAGCAATTTAGCGAACGCAAGAATTTCTACGAAATCTAGAGGCTTTTATGATTAATTTTACGGTAGGCCCAGTACAATCCAGCGATGCAGTACGTGCAATCGGAGCAGAACAGGTGCCTTATTTTCGCACTGCAGAATTTTCAGAATTGATGTTCGAAAATGAACGTTTAATTAAGAAATTTGCCAAAGCATCGGAAGACTCTAGAGTAGCTTTCATTACAGGTTCAGGTTCTGCCGGCATGGAAACCGCCATCATGAACACGCTCACCCCTAAGGACAAGGCTATCGTGGTGAACGGCGGAAGTTTCGGGCATCGTTTTGTCGAACTCTGCGAATTACACGAAATCCCTTTTACCGAAATTAAGTTGCAATCGGGTAAAGCGCTACAGGCAGAACACCTCAAGGAATTCGAGAACAAAGGCTACACAACTTTTATCGTAAACAAGCACGAGACCTCCACCGGTGTGCATTACGACATGCAGCTTATCAGCGATTTCTGCAAAAGGAATAATTTATTCCTAATCGTAGACTGCATCAGCACATTCCTCGCAGATCCCTTTGATATGGAAGCCCTTGGCGCCGATGTAATGATTACCGGTTCACAGAAAGCACTTGCTTGTCCCCCAGGCATTTCAGTGATGGTACTCTCCCCCAAGGCATTGAATCGTATCGAAAATACCAAATGCTGCTGCCAATACCTCGACTTGAAAATCGCCTTGAAAAATGCGGAACGCGGTCAGACCCCTTGGACACCTGCAGTAAGTATACTTCGTCAAATTCATGCACGCCTAAAGGAAATTGATGCAAACGGTGGCGTAGAAGCTGAAATCGCCCGTACAGCATCACTTGCAAACTACTTCCGTTCTAAACTTGCCGAACTAAATTTGCCTCTAGAAATTGCAAGCGAATCGCTATCAAATGCAGTAACACCGTTACATCCACTTAACGCATCTGCTTATGACATATTCCTCAAACTAAAAGACGAATATGGAATTTGGATTTGCCCCAATGGTGGTGATTTGAAAGACTCGATATTCCGTGTTGGGCATATCGGCTATTTAAAAACTGAAGATTACGACAAATTGCTGGACGCATTAGCCGATCTAAAGAAAAAGCATTTCTTCAAAGAAAAGAAAGTTCTTACCGTCGGTGTTTTCGACTTATTGCACACAGCACACATAAGTCTGTTTAAAAGAGCAAAAGCGTTGGGAGACTACCTGATTGTCGCAGTCCAAGAATCTTCAGTTGTAAAAAAATACAAGCCCAATGCAAATTTGGTTTATTCAACCGAAGAACGAATGCTCATGGTTGAATCCATAAAATATGTCGACGAAGTAATCACTTACAAAGCTGTAGACGACATTGTCAAACAAGTTGATTATGACATTTTAGCAACTGGACCTGATCAGAACCATTCAGGATTTCAAAATGCTATTCAATGGACTAAGGAACACGGCAAGGAAAGCGTCATCCTGGCTAGGACAGAAGGCATATCGACATCTTGGCTAAAAGATCAAATCAAGTCGAATAAGTAAACAAGCCTATCTACCTTTACATCTGAACGCCATAGGAACAAGAGAATTTTATGAAAAAAATGACAACACAAGACATTCAAGCTGTCAGTTTGGAAATGATGTCAGACATTCATAATTTCTGCATAAACAACGATATTAAATATTCTTTGGCTTATGGGACCCTACTTGGAGCAATCAGACATAAAGGCTTTATTCCATGGGATGAAGATGTCGACATCTGGATGCCGCGAAAGGATTATGAAAAATTCATAAATCTATATAAGGGCCCCAAAGAATATCTTTTTACATCATACAGGTCTCAGGGAAACTTCATTGATTTCGCTCGATTATATGAGACTAGCAAAACTTTAGTCTACGGGCTTTTAGCAGACAACACCCAGCCCACTGGTGTATGGATTGACATATTCCCTATTGACGCGATTCCCGATGACGAAGCCCAACAAAAAAAGGAATACGAAGAAATCAGGAAAACCTGGAAGAACATAAAAAGGCTTCGACGTTTTTATCGACTAAAAACAGCAGACAAGATCAGTTTAAAAAAGATTGCAGCGAATATACTTTATTTTCTTAAAACAACAATCAACGGCAGTGTATTCCATTTAATCAATTACAGTAACGAATTGATTTCTAGACACGCACAAGAACAAACAACACGCTGTGCAAGTTTGATGTGCAGAGACGCATTCAAGAAAAACAAAATAGAATCGTTTCCTAGGGAATGGTTTGAAAAATTCCAGCTGGCACCGTTCGAAAAGTACTCTTTTTACATTTCAGAACAGTACGACAATATTTTAAGCTCCATTTATGGCAACTATATGGAACTTCCTCCTAAAGAAAAACAAGTTCCCAAACAGGATGATCATGATTTTTTGTGGAAAGAGTAAACACTGAAAATGACATCCATTAAACAACAAACCATAAACAGCGCAAAATGGAATTTCATTGACCGTGTAGCGGGACAAGGAATACAATTCCTTTTGGGCATTGTTATAGCGCGCTTTTTGCTGCCCTCAGATTATGGCGCAATTGGAATGCTCGCTTTCTTTTTCGCTATATCGCAAGCGTTTATTGACAGTGGCTTCAGTTCAGCACTAATCCGTAAGAAAAATCCAACTGAAGAAGATTTTAGTACAACTTTCTATTTCAATTTTGCAATATCAATCGTTGTATATATCATACTGTTTCTCATAGCTCCTTGGGTTGCTGTTTTTTTCAAAATACCAATACTTTGCTCCGTAATGAGAGTGCAGTCCATTACGCTAATTATCAATGCGATAATGGCTGTTCAAGTGGCAATGCTCAACATCAGACTTGATTTCAAGTCACTAGCCAAGAGAAATATCGCAGCGACATTAATTTCAGGGATTTGTGGAGTTGTCCTAGCATATTTAGGCTATGGAATTTGGGCTTTAGTATTCCAACAAATTGTAGCTTCCGTTATAAACTTGATATTTATTTGTGCCGTATGCAAATGGTATCCCAAAACAAAATTCAACAAAAAGGCATTCAAAGAACTAGGCGCCTTTGGAAGCAGATTGCTTGCTTCTGGATTGCTGAATACAATTTACACGCATTTAACAACGCTCGCTATCGGAAAATTCTATACGGCTAAAGACCTTGGTTTCTATTCCCGAGGATCTGATTTTGCCCGCGTACCCAACTATGCGATAAACGGAGTTTTAGGGACTGTAACATATCCTATTTTAGCCCAGATTCAAGACAACGAAGAGCGTCTTATTTCGGTTTACCGGAAATACATACGAATAACATCTTTATGTATTTTCATTTTCTCAGGATTACTTTGCGCACTTGCAAAACCCATAATATTATTGACTCTAACAGACAAATGGGCAGAAGCCATAATTTTCCTGCATGCATTTGCTTTTTCTTGCGCTTTTGACCATTTTAGCACAATTAATTTAAATCTGCTCAAGGTTAAGGGGCGTTCAGACCTGTATTTAAGATTGGAAATCATAAAAAAAATAATCGCCGTAGCCATTTTATTCGCCGCTATCCCTTTGGGAGTTCTTGCAATATGCCTATCCAAGCTCCTAAACAACCAAATCGCCGTATTCATCAACACTTATTACACAGGAAAGCTTTTCCATTTAGGCTACGTTCAACAAATGAAGGATGTTTTGCCATTCTTAATCTGCTGTATTTTCGCATGTTTGCCAGCATATGCTATTACTTTAACAGATTTGCCCCATATTTTAAGCATCATTTTGGGATCAAGCGTATCCCTGTTGCTATATTGGTTTTTACTTCGCAACAACCCCGATATGCAAGAAGTAATCGGCCTTTTCAAGAATAAATTCGGAAAGAAAAATGCATAAGATACTAAAAAAATTGCCAGGATTCAGATTGCTTAAAGAAATCTTCTTAAGCATAAAAAGCTTTTTTCCAAAATTATTTAACAAGTTATCTCGCAAAAACAAAGAAGCCATTTTATTTATTCCGCATACAAACTGCAAGCTTGATGATTATGATATTTTGAACGGTCAATCGAGCAATGTATTATGTCTTTTCAACAGCATCCTAAAAGATAAGCAGTTTAAGGATTTTTCTTTATACATCGTTTACTATAACAAAGAAAAATTATCGCTCTATCAAAATTACTGCCAGGATTTCAATCTAGAACGTGTACACTTTATTTTTTTTGAAGATTCCTGGAGCTTATTGAAAGCTGTAGCCCAATGTTATACCATTTTCACAGACTCCGACTGGACACGCATTTACTATAGAATCGCATCTCAGCGTCTTATTTGTCTCAACTATTTTGGCGGACTTATAAAGAACGAGTTTTACCGTTGGGAATGTAACGGAGGATTTAAGGAATATTTGGCAGAACAGAAAAGAATGTTCCGTCTATACGACTACCATCTTTCAATCTCTGACATCTGCTCAAAGTTTATAGCATTGGATAACTGTCATTATTATCCGCATTTTGTATCCCTAGGATTTCCCCGCAACGACATTTTCTTCGAAGACAATTCCTATTTGCGACAGGCTATACAAAAAATAGTCGACTTCCCCATTAAAAAGATCATCACCTACGTTCCCACACATCGCGATTACGAAAATCCTGAACGCGATTTTTATGATAAGAAAAAATCTATAAATCGATCCATTTGGGGGTATGTCGGCACCGAAGAATTAAGCGATCTTGAAAATACTTTAGTTGAAACAGGGACCTTGATCATCGCAAAGGTTCATCCCATTCAAAAAGAGACCGGAACTATAGATTCAAATAAGACCACAAAGCACATTATCTTCTATAGCGATCTCGTCAAACAGATAAAAACAAGCCTTAATCCATTACTTGCAATATCAGACAGCATCATTACAGATTATACGACTACGGTATACGATTTCCTTTACCTCAACCGTCCAATAATCTACTATTTCTATGATCTTGAGCAATATCGCGCAACTCGCGGCTTTTTCATTGAGCCTATAGAAAGCGTCTGCGCAGGCCACATCACAAAGAATTTAAATGAACTACAGAGCGCAATAAAAGACATTTATGCAGGTCTTGATCCTTGGGCTCAAAAAAGAAAGTTTCTGCAAGAAATATTCATAAAAGACTTAGACGGGGATTCTTGTAAACGAATCAAGAAATATTTCTTCCAGGATATTATCAAATGATTTGTTTTTTCCTAATCATATTCCTACTATGTTTATACCAAATAAAATTTTCACGCAAAGATTTTCAAAATGATTTTCTAGGAATAGATCAAGCGACTTGTATCAAAGGAATTTTCATACTATTCGTTTTTTTTCGACATATTCTATCATACATCAGAAAAAGCGGTTACGACTTTAGTTTTTTTGGAGACATCGCATTCAAGGCCATCGATGTTGGAATCGGTCAATTGATGGTCGTAATGTTTTTATTCTATTCGGGATACGGGATAAAAGAATCCTTCAGTCGCAAAGGTTATTCTTATGTCAAAGCAATGCCTAAGCACCGTATATTACCGACGCTCCTTAATTTTGACATTGCTGTAATTTGCTTTTTGCTTATAGATTTATATTTTGACATTTCCTTTTCTAGAAAGGAGCTCCTATTAAGTATTATCGGCTGGGAAAATCTAGGAAATTCAAACTGGTATATATTCGACATTCTGTTATGCTATTCCTTAGCATTTCTATCATTTTATTTTTCAAAACATCATTTAGCAACCTTGAGCATAGGCATCATTCTATCCATCATTCTCTTAGCCTACCTTAAACCCTCATGGTGGAGCAACACCTTATTGTCTTTTGCAGGAGGTGTATTTTTTTCCGAATACAAAGCCAAAATTGTAGACTTTTTAAAGAAGCATTATTGGGCGACTCTTTCTTCATTATTGTTAATATTCTTGTGCATATACGGGACAACGTTTATTTACAAGCAGGAAAACATTTTCTGGATTTGCCTATACAACATCGCATCTATTCTTTTCGCTATGTTAATAGTTTTGGCCTCAATGAAAATTAAAATTTCAAACAAGCCACTCTTTTGGCTGGGAAAAAATTTATTTCCTCTCTACATTTATCAAAGAATACCCATGATATTATTCTTTGAAATCAGCCCTGATTTTGTAAAAGACAACACAATAACCTACATAATTATTTGTATCTTACTAACAGGAATAATTGCACATTTTTATAAATATTGGCAAGTAAAAATCAACCCCTAGCAACGACATTGATTCAACAATGAGTAAACTCGTTTCCGTTATAATCCCCACTTATTCAAGACCCGATTTCATTAGTCGAGCCATCGAAAGCGTACTTAATCAAACGTATAAGCCAATCGAAATTATTGTTGTCGATGACAATGGTCGAGGAACAAACAACCAAATTTTAACGGAACAGGTTCTCACAAATTTCATTAGGTCGAACCAAATCAAATACATCGTTCATGAAAAAAACAAAAATGGTTCAGCAGCGAGGAATACTGGAGCCGCCTCAAGTCATGGCGAATACATTACTTTTTTAGATGATGACGATGTCCTCCTTCCTCAAAAAATCGAAAAACAAGTAAATGCAATTGAACAAAATCCAACGTACGCAGCAGCATATACTGGATTCAAAATTATCCGTAATTCCAAAACACTAAAGGAAGTCATCCCCACCAGAAAAGGATGCATGCATTACGAAATGCTAGCACTCACCTGGGGTATTGGAACGGGTTCGAACCCTCTTTATAAGAAAAATGCTTTTGATGCAATAGGTGGATTCGATGAATCATTCACACGTCATCAAGATCTGGAATTACTAGTCCGCTTTTTTAGAAATAACTCTATAATCAATATTCCTGAAGTTCTAATAGAGCGTAATATAGACAGTCGAATAAATTCTGTAAATTATGAAAAATTTGCAACTGTCAAAAACAAGTTCTTGAGTACTTTTGAAAAAGACATTCAAAAATACCCCATTAAAATGCAGAACATTATTTATAGGAATCATTATGCAGATGTGGCTTGCCATGCTATGCAGGCCAAAGCATACCGGGTAGCATTTCGTTACTATGCCAAAGCAAATTCCTACAAAACACTATCTTTAAGAATCATTGCCAAAGCTATTCTTTATGGATTCATGGGTCGAGAGGTCGAATAGAAATGTTCCTTAAAATCATATTATATCTAGCTTTATTCCTTCCTGCAATGCCCAAAATACAATTGTTCAAGGGTGTAACCATGTATCCCCTTGAATTTGCGCTATTGATATCATTTCCGTACTTGCTTGTAAAAAGTACCCCAATCAAGCTGTGCCGACTTCTTTACGGCTTATGGGGATTGCTTTTTATAACAACAGCAATTTCCCAATTAGAAATTGTAGAAGCTGGAGGAATTTTAAGATGTATTAAAGGCGTGATCTATGTTCCGTTAATATATGTCGGGTATACGTTAGCCAACAAGAATAGATTCTCATTAAAAATTTTCCTCAAGCCATTTATTATCGCGTCTATAGCAAATTTATTTGTTCTTTTCTACATGGGCTTTTCCTTCGGGAACGTAAACATTTGGGACAGTGAACTCATCGGAAGCGGCTTAAGTAACAAAGCATACGACATCGAAACAATGAAAATATTCAAGTTGCCCGGCGGGTCCCACGGAGCATGGGGTAACTACAGCGCAATGCTTTTAGCATTATTTTTGTATTATTTTTCAAAAAAAGAACTTTCTAAGCCTCTGCTTTATAGCGTATTTTTCTGCGTATTATTCAACCTGGGCATGTCTGTTTCCAGAGAGAGCTTGGTGAGCATATTTATGATTCTATTATTCTACTTTAAGCGTTCATTCATCCTCGGAAACAAATCATTCAAGCTCAACGAAAAGACACTGTTGGCATTATGCTGTTTCATTGCACTAGCTTCTGTCTTGCTGATAGTCTACAAAGACAAGCTATATATCATTCCTAAAATCGAGTATACCATTGAATCGATAGTAACTTCAGGAACACTTGACAACAACCTCTTATTAAGAGTAAATGGCTGGAGAGCGTTCGCATACAGTCTAATGGATAACCCCTGGAGATTGCTATTAGGATACGGATTCAATTTTTCCAATTACCAGTTTGCAGTATCAAGTGCAGCAGGTTTGCATTCTATTTTCCAATTTGCAACAGTTCCTGAAAGCTTCTTTGTAGAAATATTTGCGTTTGGCGGAATTACAGCCCTTTATTTAGGTTACCGTCTTTGGAAAGAATTTTTCAAAACGACAAAGAAATTCGATAAAAAAGATGGGCTTGTATTCGTAGGCTTTTTCTCTGGCTTGCTTATTGTCAATATTTTCTCGGGGGCATCATTATTCGTCGATATCTTATATTCCCAGGTTCTTCTGCTTTTGGGAATCTTGCTAAATCAAATAAAGCTCAATAAAAAAGCAGAACAGGAAATCAAAGAAGAAACAAAATGAAAGAATTTATCTATTTAATAAAGAAGCACAACTATTTCGGGGCTTTTTGTGTACTATCATTTCGCATAGCACATTTTGCATCAACATCTAAGCTCCGTATAATCTTATTTCCATTGGAAATTTTATACAATATTATATTCAGGCACATAATCGGATTTGATGTACATCCCAAAACTACTATAGGAAATTATTTTTCACCCTGGCACTGCAATGGTTTAGTGATTTCACCGAAAGCACATATTGGAGATCATGTCATCGTTCACCACAATACAACTATCGGTGAAAAAAACGGGAAAGCCCCAACAATTGAATCCGGATGTACAATTTCGCCGCAAAGTTGCATTGTCGGCCCAATTACAATAGGGGAAAAAGCCTTTATCGGAATCGGAAGTGTTGTCGTAAAAGACGTTCCAAGTAATACTGTTGTCGCAGGCAACCCCGCTAAAATCATAAGGAATCTGTAATGAGACTTTTACTTATAACAGCTCGCAGCGATTTTGGTGGAGGTCCACGACATGTAGACCAACTAATAGATAATTTATCATCTGATATTGATATTTTTGCAGCTTATCCATACCAAGGCGATCCCTATGGAAAAAAATGGGATAACGAAAGCAGGATAACAAAACGATTTCCATTGCCCTACAGAAAATTTTCCATAAAGACATTATTGGAACTCAAAAAATTTATTGAAGAAAATAAAATCGATATAATACACTCTCATGGAAATGGAGCAGGTTTCTATTCAAGACTGTTAAAACTCATTGGAACAAAAGCCAAGGTAATCCACACATTTCACGGAGTTACAACCAACTATACAAGTTTTTTAAAAAAAATAGTCAATACAATTTCAGGAAACTTTTTCCGTCATTTTACAGATTGTTTCATCTGTGTGTCAAAAGGCGAGTACGCACAAGCCTTAAAAAATGGATTTCTTATTCCTGCGAAATCAAAAATCATCTATAACGGCATTGAAGATTTCAAAGGCTCTCGACAAAAGCCAAGCCAATTTAACGTTGTAACGCTTTCAAGATTTGACTATCAAAAAAATATGGACAAGGCCCTCGAAATAGCAAGATTGCTTAAAAATGAGGACATTCAGTTTACATGGATCGGCGATGGTCTTGATTTTAACAGATTAAAAGAAACCGCGACTCAAGAAAATTTGAATATAAACTTCACCGGTTTTTCAAGAGAGCCTTTTAAATATTTACAATCATCATCCGTATATCTATCAACAGCCCGATTCGAAGGACTCCCTTACGCACTAATAGAAGCAGCCAGCGTCGGGCTTCCGATAATAGCAACCAACGTTATAGGTAACAACGAAACTCTTGAAAACGAAAAATCAGGTTTTCTATTTAACACCGAAAGCGAAGCCGTAAACTATATACGATTACTAAAAAGTAATCAGCAGCTATATGACGACATGAGTTGCGAATCAAAAAAGTTTTTTGAAACAAACTTTTCACTCAAAAAAATGATTGAAAAAATAGAAGAGGTATATCAGCAATAGTCAGTCTTACTAGACATGTTGATTAATCCAATCTATTCGTTCTTTTATCCATTTTTTCATTTTTTCTATGGAATTCTCAAAATCACAGGACTTCCATTTTTTGCATTCATTCTCTGAAGCTTTTTTTAACATGGTCTTGTAAACGGTTATAGAATCCAAAACACCATTAAACAAATCTGTATTTTCTTTCCATGTATTCTTTACAGTTTCTAAATATACGGAATCCTTAAACAAGAATTTATACCAATATTCCGACCTATTGTTCCAGGCATCACTATTATTCGGACTTGCATTAGGCACAATGACATAATTCCCATAAGCCAAATCAAAATCCCACACAGGCCCCATCTTTATTTTTTCCCCTTTTACCCAGGAAAAATATACACTTGTATAAAACCACGAATCTGGATTTTTAGAGAACTCTTCTACCCAATAAAACTTGGCACATTCTTCAACATCAATCCATTCGTCTATCTTATTATTTTTTCCAGACTCAATCGTCTTCAAAAACATTTCAAAGTCTTCAATATGTTTCTGCACAGTACCCAAAATTTCATCAGATGCATTTTTAGGATCATGAATCCTAAAAGCTTTACCCTTACCATTTTCAGTTAAAACATCCGAAAAAACGACCTGTTCCCCTGTTTTATACTTTTCATCAACTTCTACTATATACGAATAATCATCATTCGGATTATTTACTCTGTTCTTTCCAATCTTTATTGTCTCCGTCAACAAATACACACCCAAATACTTTCCGTTTAAATACAACTCAGCAAATTCGCACCGCGGTGCATAATAAGCCCCAAGAGCAGCAGACAAACGATACGAAATAAAATTTCGCATCAAAGACTTGTCATAATAATTTGCAATAAGCGCCCAGTCCTTATCTTTGGGCATACCCAGTACCGACCGTTTCTTTTCAAATTCTATTTTATAGCTTTTCTTGGGAACATCGGTCCAACTTGTATTCCCTCTTCCCCTTATCGTCAAATCCATTATTTCACTTTCAGATTCGTTCTCTCCCCAGATTTGTAGCTTAGCAGGGATTTCAGTTTCGCGATCGTTGATCGCTTGGCGGTTTTCCGTTTCAATCACAATACGCGGAATATCTGCATAGGGGTATTCCTTATCATCAGGCTTAAACGAACTCGGATAGGAGCTCTTTGAAGAGCCCTCGCTTACCAAAGAGTTTTTCACGCTCAAAGAAAGATCATCATCTGCAAGTTCCGCTTGACCTTCGGCTTCCACATCTAGGACTTTATTGCTACAGGCGCAAAAAGAAGCAATCCACAAAAAGGTACTTAGAAAAACAAAAAGCGAAACCAGCCTATTATATCCCCTATTCATATCCAACCTTACCAAGTATCCCCAAAAATAGCATCATAGTAGGGAATTTCAAAGGTATCAAATTTAAAAGGTTATTGTAATAAATCAAACATTCAACAGAATCACACAAGTAATGGAACAATCCTCTCCACAATTTTTCTAAATTTGCGCGCATGGCAGAAAAAAAGAAAATTCTCGTAATGGTCGCAAGCCCGAAAAGGGAACGCAGTGGAACCCTCATCCCGACGAAGGCTTTTGTCGAGGGCCTGGAACAAAACGGCGACTACGAGACGGAATACATTTTCATTGACAAGATGAACATCAAGCCGTGCCGCGGTTGTCTCAGCTGCTGGGGGCGCGAAGACGGTTCGTGTTTCATGAAAGACGACGATGTTCCGATGATCCGCGAAAAGCTCATCAATTCGGATATTGTCATTTGGAGTTTTCCGCTGTTCCTGTTTGGCGTCCCGGGCCAGATGAAGGTCTTGATGGACCGCATCGTGGGCATGGTCCACCCGTACATGGGCCAGAAGCTCAAAGAAGGGGCTAACGCCATGGGCACCCCGCTACACGGGCTCCAGTTCCAGAAAGAAGGCCAAAAGATCATTCTGCTTTCGAGTTGCGCCTGGATGGACTTGGACGTGGTTTACGAGCCGGTCCGCAAGCAGTTCGACATCATTCTCGGGCACGATGGCTACACGCTTATCGCCTGTCCGCAAATGCGTGCGCTCGACCACCGTGGCGGGCCGCGCCGCTTGAACATGCTCCGCGATAAGTACCGCAAGGGCGGCGCCGAACTTGCCAAAACGGGGACGCTCTCGCAGGAAGCGATTGACTTGATGCAGAAGCCGATTTTCAGTGACGACGCCTACGAGACGCTCGTCGTGGAATTCGTGACGCACATGTTCGATAGAGACGATAATTTCTAGGCGAGTTGTTAGTCACAGATTATTAGTCTTTAATTAATAGTCGCGGCTTCGCCGCATGTGTCATGCCCCGCTCCGACGTCTTTGACTACTTGCAGCTATGCTGCTTAGTAGTCATGATCCGCGTATGGGGAGGGCATCTCCTTTTTCAAGCACAAAAATAACTGGATTGGGCTGAAGCCCCAACTCTTTGGCTCGGTTATAAAAATGAGCAAACTCATTTTTGCAACGCTCGCCTTCTGAGTTGTCTTCGCTACGCTCAGGATGACGTATTGGGAATAAATACAGAAAAGCCTCCGCAGAGCGGAGGCTTCTCTTGAAAAGCAAAATCGCAGATTAGCGCTTGCTGAACTGGAAGTGCTTACGAGCCTTCTTGCGGCCGAACTTCTTACGTTCAACGGCACGTGCGTCACGAGTCATGAGGCCTTCCTTCTTGAGAGCCGGCT
>Ga0310690_10006355_pt1 | contig 15555 bp, 14 predicted proteins | sample AusTroGonzalo_MG_2_FD_207661 | JGI IMG/M metagenome (GOLD analysis project Ga0310690, IMG submission 207661) | Bovine rumen microbial communities from tropical cattle in Woodstock, Queensland, Australia - Gonzalo_04 (v2) (version 2) | ecosystem: Host-associated > Mammals > Digestive system >... | reverse complement strand
CAGCCCGAAGAAACGAAGTTCCTGAGGAATGGGTTGAAAAGATTTCTTCCTATTTGATTTGATTTATACTCCCCCGCCCTGCGGAAATAACCAAGAGCCAGCGGCAGTATTGTCGCTGGCTCTTGTTTTGGCTTATTTTCAACTGTCACACCGTCACACTGTCACAACGCGCCCGCACTACGGCGGGTGGAAGACTTGCCCGTAGGCGGCGTCGAGGGCGCGGAGGTCGACCTTGCGCATGCCGATGCCGAGCTTGGTGGCAACCACAGCGCGCAAGAACTCGCGGGTTACAGTAAACTCCTCCGGCGGAGGCAACAGGTCGTAGCCGTAAACCTGCTCCTCGTCGATGACGGTGTTGAAACACACGTCCCAGATGAAGTCGTCAGTGGCTTCCTCACCAAACCAGTCGCGGAGGATACGGCGCGGACAGAAGCGGTAACACTCGTCGTTGAAGCGCTGCCTCGTGCGCTCCAGCTCACGCCAGAGCGCCACGAAGCTTTGCTTGTTGTTCTCAATAGTAATCATAACTATCAACTCTCAACTATCAACTCTAAACTTTCTAAGGAACTCTTCCGTCTTGACATACCGCCCGCCGACTTCGTCGAAGACTATGTATTTCCGCGAGGCCCATTGCCGCAATGCGGCGTTACCATCGCCGATCTTTCCCTGGCTCAGCCGCATCTGCTGGTACTGTTCCTTGGTGAACTCGTCGGGCAACAGGCTCAAGAGGTTCTTCGGCCCCGACTGCCGCTGGATCTCCAGCTCCTCATTCAGCTCGCGCTCCAACTGCTGACCGAAGTAGAGCATCTTGCACCAGAGGTTGTACTGCTGACTCCAACGGACAAACTCGGCGATCTCCTTCGTCCACTTGTAGCCTTGCGCCACGTAGAGCACCATCCCCTTCAGCCAGGCAATGACGTTAGCGCGATAGCTGAACACGCGATAAGCCTCAGAGTCATAGAGTTGCGCCATCGCCTTGTTCTCCTCGCGCATCTCCTCCGACAGCTTGCGGGCTTGCGGACATTCGATGAGTCCGCTGGCGGCTTCCAGGCGGTCGATGTAAGGCTTCAGCTCGGCGGCATAACGGTGGTCGTAGAGACCCAGCACGGGCGGCTCGTCGCTGTCGTCGTTGCGAATGATGGTGGCGATGTCCAGTCGGCTCACCGTGCCGTCATTCACCATCTTGTAGAAGAACTTCCTTGCGTTTGGCGTCGTCGTGCTGGCGTTGAAGTTCCAGCGCAAGGGGGCGATACCACTCACCGAGTCGGCACCCACGCGCTCCTGACCCGCCAAAGAGTTGTCGAAAGCCTTGCGGATGAGCAAACCCACCTCGTCGGCCGTACCCTTCGAAGTCACCTTCTTCAAACCGTCAATCTCGTCCACGATGGTGTAGATGAAACGACCGCCGTTGTTGTTGGTGTCGATGATGCGCTGGTTGAAGACGGCGTCAGTGAGGTTGTCGATGAGCATCTGGATGCAGATGTCCGTCGGACGGGCGTCCTTCTTCGGCTTCGCGCCAGGGTTTTTCTGCTTCCACTCGGCCTCGCGCTGACGGTTGGGTTGGTCCCTCAGGCGGATGTCCTCCATGATGTACTCGATGGGTTTCTTGATGCTGCCTTTGCCGATGGATTGTCTGCCAATCAGCACGTTCATGAAGGTGGGCTCATGGTCGACATTGTCCCAGTAGCGGAACTTCACCCCATGGACATGCGCCCCCAAGGCGGGGAACACCGCACTGGCCACAGCGGCTTTGTAGAACCAGGGGACGTTCTTCGTCAGCAGCTTGATGAGGGGCGGCAGCTTCTCAGGCATGGGCGGTGGCGTGGTGAGCGTGCCGCCACAGGCTTTGATGCCGGAGTTGGTTTTGAGTGCCTGCATCACCTGCTTCAGCCTATAGGGCATCCCCTTGCGCGGTTGCTTCAGGGCGTTGTCGAGGGTGGCGCGCCATTCCTCGGCATCCTCGGCTGAGCATTTTCCTTCGGCGTCAGCCCAGTAATTAGGGATGACTTGCATCATCTTCTCCAAGGAATAGCCGCAGATGCTGCGCAGCGTCACGGCGAGGTCAAACGTCAGTGCATTCCTGTCGCCCTCAGTAGGCATCTTGCCACCGTTGAAGAGCTCCCAATACTTATTAATAATGTCGCTGAAAGCAACACCATTATAGTCCGCCGCCGCGCTTTGCGCCACATCGCTTTGCGCCTCTGCCGCTTCGCGCGTCCCCCTTTTAAGGGGGTGGCCGCAGGCCGGGGGATTCTGGTCATAGTCATGGTCATGATCCATAGTCATAGCCTCATTCTCAAACAACGCTTCATCAAGGAAAATCAAATCCTCCTCACTCCCAGTAGTCGTATAAAACACCCTGGTAATATCCTTAGCTCCCTTATCGAACTCCACCCCCAGCAGCTCACTCGCCCACTTAAGGTTCTCTTCTTGAGACAATTCCGGCTTGCGCTTAAAGACCAGGTGATACCCCTGAGCACGGGCACTCAATTCCAGCATCAACAATCCCAACTCCTCTTTCTTATTCAGGATGCGTTCCTTCACGGCCTCCATCTCCTCAGCTGGGATATGGTCGACATCCATAGCGATGGAAGTACTCATCCGCTTCGAGCCTTTCAACGAGCCATCATCATTAGGCAGACAGCTGTAGTTCATCTGAATAAGCGCCTTCTTCCACTTGTCATCACCCTCTCTGATAATCTTGACAGTATCCCTTTGCTTCTTGCTGTTGCGGAGCTTTCTGTACGCCGCCGCTGTAAGGACGGGGCGCATGAATTTCGCCCCGTTCTTAATACTGATCAGGTATGCACTCATTTCCTGCTCCTCCCCTTCTTTTGGATGTACTTGTTGTCAAACTTGTTGGCGATGTTCGATGCCTGCAGGAACAGCTCGTCGGGCAGCTCCATCTTTCGGCTCTGGGGGAACTTGAAGAAGAAGTAGTAGTAGCCGTCGCGGCCCAAAGATAGCGAGCTGTTGTCCTCGCGGAAGAGCTTCTTGTTCTTCTTGTATTTGTACTTCTTCTCGACGATATGCACCGTGCCGTCGCGCATGATCTGCACCTTGCAGTCGCCCGTGAAGGCAGTTAAGACCACGCCATTCTCATCCGGCTTAAAGTCGAGGAGATTCAGGTTGTCGTTGTCCTTGCCGAAGGTCATTTGACCGGCAATCGTCATGATGCTCATGAGCGCATCGTTGAGTTGGCCCTGCTGAGCCCTGTTGTCTTTTTTATTGTTCTTCATTGTTGAGTTGTTTTGTGAGAAGAAGGTCGGATTCTTTGGCCATTTACTCGAGAACATCCTCCTCACTTCAACTCGGGTTAATACTTAGTTGAGTTGAACGATTTCGTTAGCCACGATGTCCTGATACCACACTCCGTTGCTCTCGTGGGTGTTGAAGCGTATGGCGGCAACCACCGTCGAGCCGGGCGTGAACTTCTTCAGCGCGAGGTTACCCAGCACGGTGCACTGGTACTCGTCCTCGTAGTCGCTGCCAAGTTCGCGGAGGCGGATTTGACATTTGGCCACTTGGCCGTTCTCGTTCTTCTTCGATTGCACGTAGATCGTCTCGGTCTGTGCAATCACTCTACAAATCTTAGTTTGCATGATGATAATAATTTAATAGGTGAATACTAATGGAGTTACACTCCCTGTGAATAGTCAAAGATTTTCTTGATGTCCGTTGCTTTGATGCCGTACTCAGCGGCGATCAGGCAATAGCCGTGTTGTAGCAAAATGTTCAACGTAGGGTCATTGGTGACGTGAATCACGTAATCCCAGACGAAGTCATAGAAGTCGTCGGCGAGTTCAAGCTGGCTGTCTTCGTCAAGCCCAACCAGCAGCTGGTAGAGATGATGCCAAAGCTCGGGACTCACCAGGTTCCTGAAGTCTTTCATAATCGTCTTGGCTGTGCATAAGACCTCAAAGTCTTTGAGGTTCTTCCGCCTTTTACTGTTCAGCGCCTCAACCGCCTCCTTACCCAAGAAGCTGGTGGCACCTTTTTCATTGACTTCCCGAAGCGTGTCGTTGAAGTCGTACTTGCTGTTAAAAATGTCTTTGTTCATTGCTTAATAATTTAAGGTGTGAGTATTATCGTCGCGGGGTCTTTCCCCGCACTTTGACACCGCAAAAATATTGGGACTTTTTGGAAGCACAATACGCTATAATACAATGTTTTACACCATGTCCAACCCGTCCAATAACTTTCTGACTTTTTGTCCAACCATTCCAACTTTTTGTCCAAAATCGGTAGGCATTTTGGACAGAATTCAGACAAACAAAAAAAGCCTCTGGCGAGGCTTTTTTATCAAATGTAGTATTTCGACTTTTCTATACTTTCAATTTCTTCAAATTGCTGAGCAAACCCTTGCAAACAATAAGATCGATTCGTTTTGCTTTTTCCGATGACAGTATCTTGCCCATGTTTTCATGCCACATATCCACCAGCTTAACTTCTATCTTTGTATCGGGTTTCTTCCAATGTTTTCTTTCTTCGGATATGGATTTGGCATATCTTCGTTTCATATCTTCAAACTGCTCTTCAGGATTCGTGGTAAATAGTTGTGGATACCACTCCACCATCTGTTCCACAAACGCCTCATCGGATTTCGACTTGGTGAGTCCCGCCTCGATAAGAGCTTTCTGGATATAAAACCAATTGCATTTGACTGAAGGATCAAGGCGTTTCTCCTGCGGCTCACCATACTTCTTGGTATCATCCCCCATATCGATGGCAGCGGCTATCGTGTTGCGCAATTTGATGAGCCGGTCGTTGGTTTTAAACAAATCGCTAATGAAAATGAAATTCTTCAAAGGCTCGTTATCATCGTTCGAGTCCTCTCCGGGTGAATCATCTCGACCATCCTTTTTCCCCATATAAATATGCTGATGCTCTATATTAGGCTGATAATTCAGTATCCAAGCCATCTGGTTGTAGATATTCCCCTTTTCGTCTTCTTTACTCATCTTCCAATAGTTTTGTGTCTTGTTGTCCCATAGGTGGCAATGAAGGCATTTGAACATTTTGATTCTTTATCCTGGGCTTGTAGTTATCAACATGGGGTATTTCGGTTTTCTGACTAACTTTGTCGCCTTCAACATAGTCTCCATGTATTTGAACTTCAATTCTCGTTTCCGTTTTCGGCATGTTCAAAGTCCTTATCTTCTCCATCTTGGCTTGATAGGCATATATCTCCATCAAATGGTGTTCAAACATACACGAACGCCGCATTTCTTTGATAAGCAGATGGGGTTTGGTTTTGTAGCGATTATAAAGGTTCAGCAGGGACGGCAAGGAGAATAATTCTTTCAATTCATGCTTTGCCTCGCTAACATCGTAAATTTCATCGGCATACTCTTGAAGCATCTGAACGTTGTCCTTGCAATACCTCATGTACAGGTTTTCGTACATATTCTTCATCTGTACATCATTCAGTTCTTCGAAACTTTTGAAAGCATGATCTATATAGAAAAACAGTTGACCAACAACTTGAGCAAAATTGTGAACAACGCTCTCGGTCATTCTGAGCATCTGACGGTTCAGCATCTTAGTGGGCTCGTTTTCTTCTTCGGAAACCATCAATAGCTTATTCATATCCGACATCTCGTTGCTACAATACGGCAACAATCTTGGCAGGATGTTCTGTAGCTTTTTACATATATCATTATACTCCTCCGGTAGTTTACTGCCATTTGCTAAAAGCAACATCTGCCCCATGCTTTGGTCGAATACTTTGGCATATTTCAAAATGCCCTCAACTTCGGAAGCGGCAATATTGATTTCGCATATTAGTTCGCTGTTGCGACATTCACGTACCATCAACCAATCGGCCTTTTCGCAAAACTTGCCGAGTATCCACATCACATCATCAAGTCTTTCGAAGAAAAACTTCACAAACTCGCCACGATCACTGATGTCGGTCTCAAGGTCAATATATGCCGATTCTTCTGTCATTAGTCTTTGATGGTTACTTGTCCGGTCATTAGTAAGGGTAAGAGATAGTCGCGAAGAGATTGAAGCTCGTTAGTTTCGTTTAAAGTATTCATCTGCTTCTTTTTTATTTCGGCAATAATTGAACCAAAGCATTTTTGAATATTCTCAACTGGGTTAACCAACATGTAATTCTCAACGCCCTTTATGTCTAAATGTTTTACATTAGTTCCGGAAGCGAATGGCTTTATATAATTATGATAAAATGGTGTGCGAAGGGAATAATACAGATAGTATTTATCAATATCGATTGGGGTGATTTTTGCCAAATCCATACTATATACGAACCATTTATATTCTTCTGTCACTAATATGGGTATTCCGATAATATCAGCACCCTGAGTCATATCAGTACACGCAACAAGCATGTCATACGGTAACACCTTATCGCAGTCTTTTACCTCACCCGTAAAAAACTTTAATTTTCCCCATCTATAATCTCCCTTTTTTGTATAACAAGCCAAATTTATCATTGGACAGCCAGTGTTATCCGCTATATCTTGTGTTGAATAAGAAACACCTCTCTCGATTGGCTGTATAAACTGTTTTATTAACCCGACTCCCCACCCATCCGGTATATCTCTCTTCAACTTTTCATTCCAAACCATCTTTCCGCCAGAAGATTTATAAGGATTGCCATCTTTATTAGGAAAATCAAATTGCACAAACCAGTAGTCATAGATTTGCCTTGCCATAGACTCAAGTAAGGCATTCTCTTTTCTTTTCAACTCTATCAATTTGTCTATTGTTGAAAGCAATTTTCCTATCTTTCTCTGCTCATTAGGCTTGGGAATAAAAACAGTACATGCTTCTATTTTGTCTGGCGAAGTGTGACGTATTTTTGTTTGTTGGGCACCTGCTGCTAATTGTTTCTTCACTATTTCTGAAGGAAGAAGATAATAGCAGAAATCCTTATCAATCATTTCTTCATCACATGTTACAAGCCCTACGTCCTGACTTTGAATATACTTTCCACTCTCAGGAATTCTGGCTGTGCTACCTAAAAGTCCTGGTGTCTGTTCCGTCATAGGGGTAATAATATCCCCTTCATTCAGAATGAAGTTGTCTGCAACAGGGCCGCTATAATAAAGATTATCTTTGGAAGTGTTCAACTTGAACCCTCCATTAGCATAGTCAAAATTTCCAAGGGTCAACCTTATCAAATCGCCTTCTTCCTCAAAATAATGGCCAGAAAGCGATGCGCCCCTTGTTACCTTAATCAGTTCCTTTAGCTTATGTTCACTCAGATACGCCATAATCTTTGAATATTAGTTTGTCAAGTTGTGACATAAGCTCGCTATTAGTATCTGCATCAGCATTAAGCATGATTTGGAGTTGACTCTTATAATTATTCAATCTCTGATTAAACTCATCGTGAGTAATGTCCACATATTCTATATTTACATCGAAATATTGACCAGCATTAAGTGAATAGCCATTATCCTTCACGTCCTGATGACTAACAACAACACTAAAACCATCTATGATAGTTTGATTGCTAAAAGTATCAACGATGGTGTCTATTTCTGTTTGATCAAGAAATGTTCTAAGATTGTTACCATCTTTTTCATCATGCCCCATGTGAGAAGCATCAATAAGTATTACTTTATCTTGTTGTCCGCTCTTATCAAAGAACAGAACTGAAACATTTGTACCAGTAGTTGCGAATATCCTTGATGGCATTTGTACAACCCCATAAATGATATGGTCGTCTACAATCTTTTCAATTATTTTTTTCTTGATTCCAGTCTTTCCTGTAATAAACCCTGTTGGTACCACAATTGCACCTTTACCTTTTGGTGCTAATGAATAAAGCATATGCTGGATAAAGCAAAGGTAAATTTCCATCTTGGGCTTATCGGGATTGATTTCTGTTGGTTTGTTGGGTACTCCCGCCCAAAAACGAACCGTATCGGCGGCGATAGCGTCGCGTTCATCAGGGAAATCAAGTTTAAATGGAGGATTAGATACGATATAGTCAAACTTCTTCAACGAGCCATCATCCTCGGTGTGTCCGGGTTTCAACAAGGTGTTGCCTTGAATGATGTTCTGAATACTACTCACCAGATTGTTCAGAATCAGGTTGAGGCGCAGCATCTTTGATGATTTCTGAGAAATATCCTGGCTATAGATGGTGCAACGGTCCTCGCCAATCTCGTGGGCTAATGCCATCAATAATGTGCCCGAACCTGCAGAGGGATCGTAGCAAGTAACGCCTCTAAGATTCCCCTTATCATTACCCACCAGCAAACGGGCCATAATCTGGGCAATGGAACGCGGCGTGTAATATTCAGCATACTTACCGCCACCATCCTTGTTATAATCCTTGATGAGGTACTCAAACATCGTGGAGAAGAAGTCGTACTTCTCGCTGAACATCTGCTCAAAGTTGGTCTCGGGATTGGCAATATAGCGCATAAGTGATACAGCGAACTGATCTCTTTGGGATGCATCGGGAATGAAAATGGTAATTGGCTCAAAAATGGTCAGCTTGGTCTTGTTTACTGTAGCCATCGAAAAAATGTCTGCGTTGAGATAGGCAATTGACACCATTGTTGAGTCAAACAAGTTGGAGAAATCACCTTGCCCTTGGGCATTATACAAATGGGCTATAGTATGCTCAGGACGCATCTTTGGCGTGTTTGAAGGTAAAAAGGTGAACAAGTCTTCAACTTCCTCATCAGTAAAGCTATCGTATTCTTCATCCCATTTGTCTGCTTTCGACAGTCTTTCGCCATAGATAGGTGTTTTTTTGGCTTCGTAGGCAAACTTGTCATTAAAGTATTTGTACAGGAAAACCTGAACAATGATTTTGTACTCGTTACCGTCATTACCTAATCCAAATGAAGCGCATGTCTGCTTCAAAGCATCAATCAACTGCTTGGTTGCTTGGTCTGTATTTCTTGTTTCCATTGAATTACGATTATCAGGCGCTCCTTCTCATATAACGCGCCATATATTCCTCTACTATTTCTTGTCTTATTGCTTTTTTATCGTTCACGGGGGCTATAATTCCGTTGCCCTGTAATGTCCAACTGATATCCTTCAAGACGTCCTGTCCGAAGGCTTCTTCGTTGTTTAAAATATGAACGTTAGCGTAGATTTGCTCATCAATCTTTATCTTCATCTTGCTCAATTCCTCTGCCAATTCTCGTTCATTATCAGAAATGATTGGCTTCTCTCTTGGTACACGTTCCTTTCGCTTTTCGTTTTCCTCACGGATACGCTTGTGGATGCGGGCAAAGCTTTCATCGTCGTTATACTTCCGTTTCAGCATTTCATTGGCGCGATTGATAGCACGGATACGATCCATTACGCTATCCATATAGCCTATTTCCTCTTTTGCCTGAACCACATCCTGCAACATGAAACCACGCTGACGGAAGTATTTCTTGAATTCATCCGCTAAACTGACATAGATGGGGTCTTTTTGTTTATCAAAGTTAGCTTCAAACTCACGCTTCACTTTCTCATAGCGTTCCATCAGGTCGTTGTAAATGATTTCCATCTCTTCCTGACCTCTTTTGCGGAACTCGAATTCAATTTGGGAAATTGCCTCACGAATAATACCCGTCACATCGTCGCTATGGTCAGTCGAATCCAGCAAATTGTTACGCTCGATGCGGTGATTTACCTCTTTTAGCAAATCGTTGAGGTCGCCTGGATTAAGGTCTTCGATTATTATACGCAATTCCTCGGAACCATACGAACGCACTTGGTTCACTAATGATTTAGCATCCATCAAGGTGCCACGTAGTTCATAGAGCACTTCGTTATCGCGTATATCGTCAATCTGTTCTCTGAACGATTCTTTATTCTTGCAGTCGTATGGCCAAAGAACATCTTTGATGTCATTCATCTTAGCCACAATCTCATCCGGTTTGGCCATCAAGATGTCTCCCGCAAGTGGCTCGTTCTGCGCCTCAGGGCTTTCCTCGTTGGTTCGGTTTAATTCTTTCAGATAGAGATTGTTTGTCTCAATAAAATTCTCCTTGATATTGGCAAAGTCAACCACATATCCATACTTGAAATCCCTATAGGGGCGGTTTACACGGGTTAGGGCTTGGAGTAAATTATGACCGTCGAGCTTACGACACAGATACAGTTTCTTCACCCTTGAAGCATCAAAACCCGTCAGCAGCATATTGTTGACAATAAGGAAGTCTATGCTTTCTTTTTTCTTAAATTCGTTGATGAAGCTTTTTCTTGTTTCCTTGTCATCCTCATCATGAAGAATCAGTTGGGCTCGGAGCGGTTTTTCGCCTGGTTGCAAGTTTTCAGGTTTGAAGCGTTCTTGAAACAATCTGTACATCTCGCGTGCCTGCGGGTTGGTCTCGCAAACTATCATTCCAGCCATCGCTGGTGCTGCAAAATGAATGCGTGAACGGCGAATATCATGTATAATATAATCGAGTAACGCGTTAATATATTTCTCACTCTCAATTATCACATTATGCTTGACATCGCTTGATTTCACCTCTACATTCTGAGTAAGCCGCTCCAATATGTCAGTAATCTTCTCTTTATAGGAAGTTTCAATGTCCTCGCGCATCAGCTTCAGCGTATAGCCGTCACTAATGGATTTATCGTAGTAATACTTGTCAATGTATTGGCCAAACACGCGCCAAGATTCCGCCTCTTCTTTCAATAAAGGAGTACCAGTGAGGGCTATTTTCACAGAGTCTTTGTCGGCGTCCAGCAAATTAGCGAGGAAGGAACCATCAGCCCTATAGCCTCTATGCGCCTCGTCAATGAAGAATATGCGTTGAATCTTGGTGTTATATGCCCCTTCCATTGACACCTTTTTGTGGTCTTCCTTGAACTTCTGAATGTTCACCACCATGATTTCAGGCGCACCGCTGTCGTTTTTCCGGAAACTGATATCACGGATGTCTTTCATCAGCGAATCGCGGTCTTGCGCTTGCCTCACCAATAATCCTCTTTCAGTAAATTCAATGGTAGCCTGATCCATAAGGTCAAGACGGTCTACGATGAAGTAGAATTTGGCGACAATGTTTTGTTTGGCATAATAGTCAGTCAGGTATTTGACGTTATAATAAGCCAAAGCTGTTTTACCCGACCCTTGCGTATGCCAGATAATGCCTGACTTCACACCGCTTTCAAGTCGGTTGCGGATAGCCATCGTAGCAAACATCTGCTGATAACGCATGATGTGTTTTTGAAGCTCCTCGTGATCTTCATCATTTTCATCCTTCTCTTTCTTCTCAACGTATGCGAATCCATAGCGAATCAGGAAAAGTATTCTTTCGCGGCTTAGCATTGAGGTTATGATGCGGTTGGTCGGTGTATCGGGACGTTGGTTGAATTTATATTCCTCCGAATCTTTAATGGGTATACAATTGCGGTGAATCAACACCTGTCTCTCTACTCCATCAGGTAGCTGTTCCCTATAACCACTTTTTGCTAGCAGATTAGGATCAGCCTCTCTAAACACATTGAAAAAGGCTTCTGTTTTGGAGGTTGTGGCGTAGAAAGCACCTTGGATAGGCACAACGCCTTCGTGGTCGTATTCCTGGTTGTTCGAGAAAATCATCAACTGGGTGACATTGAAGAAGGTGCGGAACACTTTCTTCGACATCCGCTTATTGATGCGTTCTCTTTCCGCTAATATGCCATCACGGTTGTTAGGCTTCTTCACTTCAATAATACAGACAGGGATACCGTTAATGAAGCAGGTAATATCTGGGCGGAAGTTGTCTCCGCTCTGTTTGTCTTCACACGTGAATTCTGTGGTAACATGCCAATCATTCTCTTCGGGATGTTCAAAATCAATCAACTTGATTCCGCTATTGGCAGAAAGTTTTTGGTAGAACTCCCTACCCAGGTCATCATTTGCGGACATCCTGATAAGTTCGTTCAGAAGTTTTTCCGCGTCCTGTGCTTGAAGGTTTTTGTCCTTATTGATATGACAGATTGATTCGACAAACACCTTCTTCAAGATATTTGTCTTGCTGTCATAGTCTTCTTCCTTAATTGCCGACAAATATGTATAACCTAAACGGCACAAATGTAGTGCCGCTGGAACCTGAACACGGGTGTTTTCTGTGAAGTTGCCGTTTGCCATTTTATTATTCCTTTTCTTTCTCCAGCCTCAGTTCCCACAATGTCTTTCCCTGATAGCTGAAGTATTTCGGGCCTTGGTAGGCTCCACTGGTGTTTTGCATGTTTTCGGGCAGGTAGGTGCCGCAGAAGGCGGACAGGCTCCAGATGCGGCCTTCGTGCTCCACCTTGTTTTTGCCTGCCACTTTCAGTTTCAGTTTCAAGGGGTCGAACTGCACTGTATCGCCCACTGTCAAGCCTACCATGCTGAAATCGAAGGGCGGACGCGTGGGCTTCCTTTCACCCTTAACCTCCTTGGGCTTCTCCATAACGGGGTACAACTGGCGCGGTTTGCCTTCCTCGTATTTCACCACCACAGCGTCTTCAACGGCGTGAGCCAAATCCAGCAGGATGTCGAGAGCCTGCGAAGGGTGCACGTTGAAGAACTCACGGTTCTGTCGGATACGCAAGTCGGTGAGGCGGTCAATCTGCTTGTGGACGATACGCTCAATCTCGCCGTACTTCACCGTCTGCATCGTGGCATAAATCTCAAAAGGCAGCGGCACAGCGGTATTGTCCAGCTCCTTGCTCCTCACATCAACAGGACGGGAGCTTTTGCCAATCTTCACCCAGTCCTCTCTGAAGCTGGGGTTAGTGAGAATGTAAACGTATCCGGGCTCTTTTGTATTCATAGTTTCTTGTTTTTACAATTCAAACTTCGCCCTTTCCTCCAATGTCCCGATATCGTAGTCCTCAAGGGCAAAGAGCGGCTCTATGCCGTGCATCCGTGCTTCGCGGTACTGGCGCTCCAGTCCGTAGCGGCGGGCGAGGGCAATAGCCGCGTTGTCAAGCTTGCGCCCACGCAGGGGACGCAGCATCCACCTTAATTCATCATACCAAATCATGGCATTATGGATTAAACGTTAATACTGTATCCGGCAACCACACCGTATCCAGTGTGATGCCAAAGGGAGTAGTGCCGTCTGTGGCGGGCAGGATGGATGGCCCCGTCTTTGTGTGGATTCCGTCAGCGGACTCGGTCTCCGGGAATTCGCTAGAACCGGAAACTTTACTGCATCCGCTGGCGCCAAAGAGGAAACAGCCCGCCAACAGGACGGCTATTAAAATAATTGATTTACATGATTTTAGTCGAGGATTAATACCCCCCCCATTGATAACGTGCTGTTTTTCAGCGTATTAGCTGAAAACAAGCTGCGTCTTGAGGTATTGTTACTTTTTGTGTTCATTTGTCGTAACGGTATATTTCGCCTGCAAAGATAGGAAAGAATTTTAAAAAAACCGACAACAATCTCAGGAATCTGTCAACCCGTTCAGTAAACGGATGACAACCTCTTCAGGAAAGTTTGTGACAGTTGTGACAGTGTGACAGTTGAAAATATGCCCTATTATAGTCAAAAATAAATTTTATATTTATATAAATAAATATAAAGAAATTTTTTGGGGTGTGTTAGCCCCAAAATGAACTGTCACACTGTAACACTGTCACACCCCCGAATTTTTTTTCAAAACACCCTAAAATAGTTGCCCAAAAATTCGTAGATTAGAGAACTTTTTCTTATCTTTGCATCGTCAATCGGAACCAGGAAAGCTGGGGTTTCCAACTCCAACCTAAGTCCTACCTAACTCCTACTTTCCTCCTACCTTCCTCCCACTTAATTTCGAACAAAAAAAGACTCGAGACTCGAGACACGAGACGTCCGAGCTGTCTGACCTCATCCCGGGTAAAAAGGTCAAAGCCCAGTCGTCCTCCGTCCTAAGTCTTCCGTCCCTCGTCAATTTAATTCACCTTATTACTAACCTAACAAACCTTTATCACTATGGCAAGAATTGTTTCTATCATCCAGTTCACTGGACGTGCCGGCTCCGCAGTCGGCATGAAGGGCAAAGGCGGCAAAGTCCTCCTTCGCCAGTACCAGCCCTCTGTGGCTAACCCCAAGACCGCTGCTCAAATGAGCAACCGCGCCAAGCTGAAGCTCGCCGCCCAGGTGGCCGGCATGCTCGGCGAAGTGGGTCGCACGGCCCTGCAAGCCAACGGCAACCGCAGGACCGACCGCGGCAAGCTCATCAAGCAGCTGTTCCAAAACATCCGCGTCAATGCTGACGGCAGCAAGGCCAACCTCGGCTATGACCTGAACCTCATCGCCAACCCCTCGTATGCCCGCAGCCTCAGTCTGACGGTCACCAGCGAGAGCAACGCCTTCGTGGCTACCTATTCAGGTGCCCAGCAAGGTGAAGTGATCGCCAAGTGCATCCTCATCCACGACCTCGCCACCGGTCAATGGCGTCACGCCTCGGCGATGGACACCAACACGACCTTCAGCATCGGCAAGAGTGCCAACGAGAGTGGTGACGCTCTGGAGGTCTTCGCCTACGGTATCGTGCTGATGCCCAAGACCAAGGAAGGCTTCAGCAACGTCGGTCAGACCGGCGCCGATGATGCCGGTTATGTCATCGACCTCAACAAGGTCAGCGCCACCAACTACGACTTCTCGCCCTGCGTGAGCGCAGCCCTGAATGTCGAAGGTAACGGTGCTACCAGTGGCGGCAGCGCAAGCACTCCTGGCACCGACAGCTCCAACGCCGGCAACAGCGGCAGCCAAAGCGGCACTCAGAGCGGTGGCTCTGGCAACAACAACGGCGGCTCCAGCCAAGGCGGCTCTTCGACCTCTGGCACTCCCGTGCTGACCATCAGCAAGACGGGTAGCGGTTCGGCCTCTGTGACTGCCGGCGGCAACATGGTGAACAGCGGCGCAAGCATTGCTGAGGACACCCAGGTGAGCATCACCATCACGCCTGCTACTGGCATGACGCCTTCTGCCACCATCAACGGCAACAACGTGAGCCTGACTGAGGATTCCGGCACCTACAGCGGCTCCTTCGCGATGCCCGGCTCCAACGCCACGCTGGTGATCAACACCGGATCGTCCGGCGACGGGGATACGAACTAAGCGGACTGCGGGATACGGGATTTTGAAGGCTTCAGAAGTCATGTCATTCCTGCGTTGGACGGTGGGGGGCATGGAATCTATGACTTCTGAGGCCGTCCGTTAAAGGTAATCCTTTATGAGCCGCCTCCTATAGATTCCAACCTCCCCGCCTGCCTACGTTGGAATGACATAGGAGGCTAGGTAAGACCTTTACAAGCCGCCGTCCTCCGTCAAAACTCCCCTAACTCATTAACTATTAACCCTAAAAACACTACTACCATGAACGACAAAAAGAAACGTATCATCGAAATCGCAGTTAAAATTCTGGTCGCCGCCCTCACCGCTTTCGTAACGGCCATTACGACTACCAGCTGCATGGGACGAGGACCGATCTTCGTCTAACCCCTCGTGTCGAAGACACGGCATCCTATTAACCCCACACTAAACGCAGTGCAGTGTGGGGGACACACGAGTAGCGTGTCTCCGACACGCGGCGTGGAGAGAGCAAGCAGCTCACTCAGTCCCCACACTGCAAGTGTGGGGTTATTGGAATCACGTGTCT
>Ga0310690_10006354_pt1 | contig 15557 bp, 24 predicted proteins | sample AusTroGonzalo_MG_2_FD_207661 | JGI IMG/M metagenome (GOLD analysis project Ga0310690, IMG submission 207661) | Bovine rumen microbial communities from tropical cattle in Woodstock, Queensland, Australia - Gonzalo_04 (v2) (version 2) | ecosystem: Host-associated > Mammals > Digestive system >... | reverse complement strand
GCTTCTATAAATATATCTAATTCATCATCATACATAGCTACTACCTCAATACAAAGAAAAGGCGGTAAAGCCTGTTAAACTCTACCGCCCGATTTTGTTATGCCTATTACATATATCTCCTTGTTTGTATGCCTACGATTCCGTCTACTGTGATACCTTTGCTCTTTTGGAAGCGTTTAACCGCATCTTCCGTTCGCTTCCCGTATACGCCGTCTATATCGCTTTCACTTAAAAAGCCTGACTTGTATAGTGAGTATTGAACCCATCTAACATCGTTTCCGCGACAAGTGTATATTCCTGCGATCTTTTTAGCAGACAAAACCCGCGTAGGGATTGTGTAAGGATTGCTTATTACTATCTTTTCAACTAAAGGTGTGTAAAATACGTTCAAGTCAACATATCCCTTGATACCGTTTACCTTGCCTTTACTTGTATATTGCCAACCGTACATATTATCTATATCCGGCTGATATTTCACGTTTCTAACACCGTTGTTAGCGCCGTAACGTGCTATCCACAAAGGGCAATCGAATCTTCCTTTGTACTTTTTCAGATATGAATTATAGAACGAATATCCAGTGTAAACGCCGAAGTCAAGTCCTGCTTCTTTAATGGTTTTCTGATACGCATTGATAATACTAACAAGGCCAAAGCCTAGATTAGTTTGGCATTTATCCTCTATATCAAGCCACACCATTGTTTTGCGCCCATTGAGCGCTTTAATAACTGCCTGTGCGTCTTTAACAGCCTTTTCAACGTTTGTAGCGTATGAATAGTTATATACGCCTTTGATATCAACCTTGTAAGCCTCGCATCCAAGCCAATTACGCTCAAAACCTTTGTCCGGTTCTCCGTCTTTGCGGATCACTTTCAAAATTGCAAAATCATAGCCCGCTTTCTTGACTTTGTGCCAATCAATTATGCCGTTGTAACTCGATACATCTACGCCAAGTATCATATCCGTACCTCATACATTGTCAGGTAAGTGTGATGCAGCTTTTGCCGCCCAACCTTCCTCAATAGCCAGTGCTTTCTTTAACTTGCGTTCAAACCGTTCTTCTTCCGACAAATTCATTTCTGCCAGTGCAGGTTGTTCGATATACTCTAGTTGTGATTTCTTTCCATTGAAACATCTGTCGATAGCTGTTGAAACTGCGCTGAGTACATACATACCGCTATACCAATTAAGGCTATCCAGTTCCATTATCTTTATCCTGTGCGCTTCTTCATACGGCGCAAGTTCTTTCGGACAAGATATATCTATCGTATGTTTGTCTATTCCAACGGCTATATAATAAGGCAAAACTGATTTGAGGTATGTTTCTTTGTTTAGGAATTGTTCTTCTCCTGTTTTTCGGGTTTCTTGTGATCCTGCGGAATCTCCGCTATCTTCTCCGCTATTGTCTGCGGCTTCCCCGATAAAAAACCTGAATCTCTCAATTCAGATGCAAAATCCCAAAACATTTCAATAGCGCTCTCGTCCGGCTCTCCGTCCTCGGGATCGAAATACTCATCGAGTAGCTTGTATACCTTTTTCAGTTTCGCCTTAACATCTTCCTGATCGTCGTAGTCAACGCCAAATTCATCATCGTGGTATCTCTGCAATCCGGCAAGTGCAATTCTGCCGATAAGAGGCATTACAGTTTGTACCACCTTATAGATATTCGCATCATCGTCAGCGTCAACTTTCTGTAAATCCTCTGTCATATCAAGCACTTCTTTAATAATGCCGCTTGACGCAACAGAAAGATAACCGAATTTCAACTTGTATTCTGTGTCGTTAACCTTAATCTTCTTCATTTTTAACCACCCTTTCTACCCTATACATAGGGTGGGGCAGCCCGAAAGCCGCCCCGTATATATGCTATAAACGCCGAAGCGTCTATATCTTATGAAACCTTCGTTACGGTGAAAGTGCCGTCATTGTTCTCAACAACGGTATAAGCATCGGTAACAAGTTTCGGTGCAGTATTAGGAATGATCGAAACGGTCATTTCAAGAATACTGTCAATGCCGGAAGCATCGGAAGGTGTAGCGGTTACAGTACCAACATAAGCGTACTTTGCAACGCCGCCTACGCCGTCAGTGCCGTAAAGCTGCAAGATATCCAGTTTGGTATCGCCGAGTGCATCAAGTGCAGACAGCTTATCCTTTTCAAGATTTCCGGTAACTTCCTTTGTATCGGACTGCTTGATACCTTTTTCAAAGGTCTGCGCATCGTCCTCGTAGGTTGTGGATTCCACGTTGTTAGGCGGGGAAACAGGCGCGGGCATAGACTTCGCACGAAGCATAAGATTGTAAGTTCCCGCGAAATTGTAGTCCGAAGAACCGCCGGAAGAACCCGCAGTGTGAGATTTGTAAATAAATCTGCTAAGATAGGTTGTTGACGCCATTTATTTGTCCTCCTTGTTATTGTTAGTGCTGAATATTGTCGGTCTGTCCGATTGTCCTGTGTGAACGGGCAATGCCAGTATCTATTGAATTGCCGCTTATATATACGGCATTTGATACCGTAAAGCGCAATCTTTTGAACTGATCCAAAACCTCGCCTACAACTCTTTTCGTACTTTCCCGACCTTGTTCTTTACTGCAAGTAACCTCTATCTCAAAGCTGAATTGAAACGCATTTACATTGTCATTTTCTGTGTCTTGACCGCGTTCCAATCCCTCTATAGAATGGATATACACTGTAGGATATGCTGTGCTGTTTGCACCTGTTCCCTCGTTCGTAGTAAACTTAATGTTTGGGAACTGTGCTTGCAGATTGCGCATTGCTCTCGCCTTGACAAGCGTGTATATGTCGGATTCTCTTTCTTCTACCCACGCATAGCCCATTAGAAGTATCTCCTTGCAGTGTTTTCAATTTCCTGCTCCATTTTTAGTAGAGCATTGTGCAAAGGTCTTGACGGCCTTATAGCTGTTCCTGCTTTCCAACCCGTCAATTTGCCATCATCGGTTACGCTAGTTGCTATCCACCATTGCGTTTCGCTTGAATGACCGTACTGTGAATTAGTACCTTGACCACCATAACCACCGAACCGCGTTTGCGGCGGCAGTGCATAAGCGGCTGTACCAAACTCTGCGGCAAGCAAGGCATTTAACACGCCTCCTACTTCTTCTACGCCGCCTTGTCCGTCAGAACGATACCATCTGCTATATAGCTTTTCACCGCTTGCCATTAGTATGCCTCGGCATCCATCTTCGTGAATTTCAATCCTCTTATCGAAAACAATACGTTTTGAAAGTTGGTGATCGTCGTTCTCGGCTATAACAGCCTGTGCCGTTGCAATACCTTGTTCTAGCAAGTCTTTTACGAAGTACCACAACTTCGTATCTAAGCTATCTCTGTATTCAATCAGTTCTTCTTTTAAGTTCCTGATACTTGATACAGAAAGCAGATTGACTTTGATTACCTTTTTAGCCACTTGCCGATTCCTCCGGCGTTTGCCTTTGCAACATATAAAAATCGTTGTGTTGGTATTCTGTAAGTATTCCTACTACGGTGTAATCTGCCGAAGATTGTTTCGGGATTCTTTGAGTTTCATCATCCCACTGTATCGGCGATTCACGCCATATAATAGAACCTACTTTAAGCGGAAGCTGCCCTTTTTCACAAATCAGTTCAGAGTAAATAGACGATTGATCTATACCATACGCTTTAACGTGCATCTGATTGAGATTTGACGTTATATTTGCGCTAAACGAAACTGGCGGCGAATAAACCGCTTTCTGTGTTCCAATTTCAACAGGTATCGGATAACCCGTATCTTCGTCTATGATGTATCGTGTACTCGTTCCTTCTTCTTCGTAGACTTCTTCCGCGGCACGGTAAAGCGAGTAATACATAGCCTGTTTATTTTTCCGAAGCGTCCTCATTCTCGCCACCGTCCTTGTTGTCTATCTGCTCTTTCGCAGATAAAAGAATGTTAACTATCCACTTTGGCATTATTCCAGGATTGCAAGCGTATAGGTTTTCGCAAATGCTTATACTCTCGTTCAAGACTATATAGAAGCATATAATCATACCGAACGGCGTATCTGCTTTAAGCGTAACGCCTATACTATTGCACATATACGGAATCAGGAAATCGAGGAAAAATCCGAAAAACAGGCAGACCAAAAGTGCCATCTTCTTAAAGAATCCCTTTTTGCCAACCTCGCTTGATATTTCCTCTTTAATCGTCGCTTTAATCATTCCCGTAACGAAGTCAAAGACTATTGCTACGGCAACAAGCATTATCATTATTCCGTACTGCTGTGTAAAAGAAAGAATAAGACCACACAAAGCGGATAACAGCCATTTAGCCTTTTCCATTTTGCTACCTCTCTTTCCTCTACAAGACGGAAACAAAAGCCGGAATATTGCCTAGCAATTCATCCCTTGAATACCAAGACCTTTGAACATCATCCTCTGAATGAAGCGATTGTCCTTGTGCGCCGACTTGATTGTAGTCCAGTACCGCAAGCCCCTCGATAGTGGTGTAGTACCTCTCTAAATCATCGGCTATCATTTCGTCCGTGTAATGTCTAGGATAATTGCGTCTAGTCTTGACTTCACGGATTGCATTTTTCACCTTGATCTCCAACAGATTACTGTCGAAATCCGTATCATTTTGAAGTTCTGTTGTTAAATCGTCTATGATGCTTTCCTGCATTTCCGCTATTGTCATTGGCTTTATCCTCTTTTGTTTCGGTTTTCACTTCCGCAATAAGCGGCGCGTTTTGATTGTTTTCACAAGAGGAAAGTTCGGCAATCCTTGCCGCGCTTGCCTTAAAACCACTTCTCGGATAATAATCACCTAACTTGTAAACGTGGTTATCATCGCATTTATCAGCAAACGGGCTTACAACTCGGTATGCCATTACTTATTCCTCCTAGAATACTGCCTTTTTGCGGGTTTCTTTTCTTCCGGCGTTTCCTCGATAACAGGTTTAGGCGGCTCTACAACAGGTGCAGATACCGCCTTTTCAACCTTTTTATCGTTATCGGGGATTGTATCGCCCGCTTTGTACCATACGCCGTTAATCTTAACGGTGTTCTGTGCTACCATACAACCACCCTCCGATCTTTCTCTTATGCGTCAACCTTCATAACAACAACGCTGTTCATATTCTCGTAAGAAGGAAGAACAATCTCGGAAACAACGCAGTGAGTGTTAACAGGATGATTGGTAACATAAGTGTTGATAGCAACGCCAGTTTCAACGATAGACAGGCTACCGTCAGTAAGGCCGCCGCTTCTTTCCTCGGGAGTAGTGCCGTAGAATACGTCACCAAGACGATTTACGCCCTGTGCAATACCGGTAACAATGCCGTCAGGAATGAAGGTAAGAGTTGAAGTACCGCTAACATATACATTGTTGTATACAAGTACGGTGATACCGTAGTTAGCAAGAAGGAACTCTTTTACGTCGGAATCTTTCAGCATAATACCCGCATTGTATGCGATTGCGCCAAGAACCTGCTTTTTGGTATCAGCAGCGTTCACAAACTGCTTCCAAGTTTTCAGGTTCATAACGAAAGTGGAAAGACTCTGACCGTGATTAGCGGTCTGCTGTTCCTGTGCAGCTACAAGGTCTGCGATCGGTGTGCAGGTGGAAGGTGCGCTCCACTTATCGTTAGCTGTTCCAGTAATATCAATGAAATTGGTTGCTTTGTATGCAGTACCGCTGTCCGGCGTATAGTCGATTACATAAGACTTGCTTGTGTAGTCGCCGTCAACTGCGATAGTGATCTTCGGAACACCGTCCGTAGGTGCAAGAAGCTGCCAAATCATTCTTTCAGGAACAATGTTAGCGCCCTGAACAAGCTGTAAGGGATTCTTCATAATGAGGGTGAGTACGTCATTATCCGCATTGGAATCTACGCTGTTCATAAATGTCATATAGTCCTGTTCTTCCTTTTCAGTTACCATATAGGACTCGCGGAAGAAAGGCATATTCTGCTCGATTGTCTTGAATCCGATGCCCTCTCTCAAAGGTGCTTGTGCATCGAAGTTAGAACCCTTCAACTCACGGGGAACTGCATCCTCACCGAGAATGTATTTAAGGTCAAGACCTGTCTTTTTCTGTGTTCCAAAGAAGGAACGACCAAGATAAGGCGGCAGTGCCAAGGAAGCCTTATAGCTATCCCAAGCTGTGCCGATTGCTCTAGCGGTAAACGCTTCTCTCAATGGTAAAGCCATAATAATAAACCTCCTTTACTTATGATGCCGGATATGCTGCTTCGTAGAAAGTAACCTTCGGAGTTGCTTTCTTTGCAGAACTGTTTACAACGATACTGTTTGCAGAAAGTTTCGCCGGATCAATAGTGCCCTCAAAAACATAAGTACCTGCTGCATCGCCCTGTGTTACATCCACGTCTGTCAGTAAATAGCCGAGGCAATTTCCATCATTAGACGGGAACGGTGTACCTGCTTTCACAATCTTGTTTCCGTTCGCGTCAGCTTCAACGCCGTACTGCGGAACTACACAAGCTGCGCCCTGATAAGGGAAAAACTTTAAGCAAGTGCTTTCAACGCCAAATTCTTTTACGATTGGTGCGCCCATTTGTTTCTACCTCCTTGATTATTTGTAGTAGTCTTGTACTTTAGCCGCATCTTGCGGCACAACGCCGAAAACAAGTTTTTCAGCGTTTTCAACATCTTTAGGTTTTGCGTTCGGATCATCATTACCGCCGGACGCGCCGCCGTTTGGATTGCCCTGATTGTTAGCAATCTCCTGCTCTTTCGCGGCTTTTGCCGCTGTTTCTCTATCAGAGATAATTTGACCTAGAATGTCATAGTCAAGTTTGCCGTCCTCTGAAATCAGCTTTTCAGCCTGTTCTCCTGTGATGCCTTTTTCTGCCAGTGACTTCAACTGTTCTGCGCGATCAATGCGCTTCTGCAAGGCCGCCACCTGTGATAAAGCATCTTCTGTCGCTTTGTTCGCTTTCTCAACCTCTGACAAATTGTTATTTGCGATCTCGTCAAGCTGTTTCTGTAATTCAGCAGCTTTGTCAGCATCCAACTTGTACCTGTCTGCGCGATCCTTTTCTTTCTTTGCTTCGCCGTTTACAGTATTCAGATAATTTGTAATCTGCTCGTCTGTCGGTTCGGCAATACCTAGATTGATAAGGTTCGACTTTGCCTGTTCTCTTGTCATAATTACCTCTTTCTCCGTCACGCTTATTTACGGCGGTTGCATCGCCTAACGGTCTGTTGTTTTACGCACAACTGCTTATTTTTATGTATTAAAAAAGCACTACCTTATCGGTGCGCTAGTTTAACCGCTAAATCTTCGACTAAATCCTGATCCTTGAAATACGACGAACGCGTTATCTTGTAATTCCTTTGTGCGTTCGTAAGTGAGCCGCCTATCAGATAATCAACGTGGTCAACAAGGTTTGGATTCAGGTTTGTATACTCTAAATGGTTCGCTTTGCAATAATGGATAAATACTTCATCATCGCATTTGCCATTCATTACATAAGTTGCGAATTGTTTTTGAACTCTCTCTGTGTAAAACCATTTTGCACAATCGGCAGCAATGTAGTCAGGTATATGTATACAAGGGAATGAATACCACATACCGTAGGATTTGCTAAACTCAAACATACTACAGCAAAACCCACAAACAATGCCGTCTGCGTATTCCTGCGTTCGCTTTGCAAAGTCGCGACTTATAACCACATCGTCCTGCAAATGCCAAGTGCTTGTGCCGTAGTTTTCGCAATCTAAAAAGGAATCCATACAGCTTTTCAGGTTTCCATCACGGTTTACGTCAACCCAAGCATCCACTGTATCAATTCCCTGTTCATACAACGACGGTATCAGATAATCTTCCACATACCACATCCTGCTTTCGCAAGCGTGTATAAGGTATCTCGGCTTTAGTTTCGCCTCAATTTCTTCTACGTCTTTTTCTTCGTCGATATCGCAAGTGTAATCGTTTATCGCAACGTAGTTGTAATAATTTATGTGGTTTATCATTGTCTTTTTAATGATTTGCCACAATTCCCACGCTATCGGTTCGCGTTTCCATTTGTGCTTGTTTTTGTATTCCTTGACCGTTTCTATGCACTGCCTGAAATACTTTTGGTCTTGTACTTTGAAAGCAAACGGTTCAGCCCATTCTCTAGCGTAGTTATTATCAAAAGGCGGCGCACTGGCAAAAAACTCTATGCTGTCCGTTTTTGTGTTAACGATTGTCTTTATCGCGTCCGGTGAAAAGAATACATCACCGAATACATAACACACTGGCTCGTCTGTAGGATAAAAAGCATTTACCCAATCACCGGAACTATCATACCTTATGATCTCTGCGTCACAATTAGCAAAACTGCCGCTTGTCGTCGTTATCGCTATATCCTCAACGCCATTACTGCGCAATAGCCGGATAGTGCGATCTACAATGCGTTCGCCTTTAATCTTAACAAGTTGCCTTTGAACACCATTTATCTTGTAGCACGTTCCGCAAAGTATAATGTATTTCATCCGTAAGTGCACCAACATCGGCAACCCGCTATTTCTTCCATTCCCGCGCCAAGTGAAGTATCTTTCGGTTGGTACATTTCATAAGCGCCGACTTTGAATGTTTCCATTATCGGGATTGTCAATGATTCCTGTTCTTCGTGAGTATGCCTGACTTTTGTATCAAGCATTGTGTTCCAAGTTTTCCTTGTCTTTCCACTGTCAACAGCATCTTGAAAAGCTGTATATTCGCAAACGCTGTTCACTTCGTTTTCAGCAATCAGCATCGCCCTGTCGTCAGAAGTATTCCATTCATCATCGGGCTTTTTAGCGTTCTGTTCTACGACTTCTTTTGCGGCTTCTTGTATGTGAGTTGCAAGCCACGGGTAACGCTCGTCTGCGTCAATCCCGTGTTCGTCAAGCACATCTTTATACTGCCGTGCTGCATAATCGGTGTAATACGCTATATCAATCTCATTTCCTAGCGCTATATCTGCCGTAATCAGCAGAAATAAAAGCATAAACACATCGTCTAAATCCTCGGCAAGCCTTATCCTGCGTTCAATCTCAGCTTTTGAAAGCCCCATTTCACCGAAATACTGCTCATACGGTATCGCCAGGTTGTTTAACTTGTCCTGTTTGAGTAATGCCATTATTCTGCTCCACAAGCGCTTTCGCTTGTTCTACCTGATCTTGCAAGCCTTGCTGTTCTATCGCATCGTCAATCGTCTTGTAAAGATTATCAAGATACGGTTTCGACAACAGGAATACTTTTTCAGGATCATTCCAAAGGCCGCATACCTTAATCGCTACAAGCGGCGCAATTCCTGCTTGCACAAGCATTACAAACGTCTGTGCTTTCACCTGCATATTGTCTGTCGGACTATGGTTTATAACAGGTTCGTAATCAGCAATCGTTAAAGGCAGTTCTGCTTCACCTTTTCGTATGCGGATCGTATTTCGGATGCACGTTGATAAGCGGTATTCGCTTTCAATCACATAAGCATCTTTGATATTCGCCGCCTGTTTACTAAAATCCCAACCATTGCGCAAAAATACAGCGCCCGCACGATCTCCTTGACCGCCGCCATCCTGTTTGCACGGAATTGCCAGTATCGACAGCGCGTTATCCCATAAGTCGTCTTTTGCTACCTGTGATTGCGTTTGATTAAGTTCCTGCGTCATAATGTCAACGTCGGCCTTATTGTCAGAACCGTTATTGCTCTTAACGACTAAAGCGCCTGACATTTTCATTTTTCGGAACTGTTCTTCGTCAATATCGCAGTTTATAAACTTGATCCAACTCTGCACAAACTGTTCGACAGAATCCATCCTGTTAGATTGCATATTGTTGATAGCGTCAAGCATCGTGATAACAAGTTCGATATCAGACATTCTATCTTGATTGTTCGGGTATTCCACAATCGGGATTTCACCGAACGTATGTAATTTGCTATAAACAACGTTTCCGTCACTACCTACAAGCGGCATTAAAGCGCTGTTCTGAATCCGGTATTCGTGCGTGTTTGTGAAGCACTGATAATATACTCTGCCGTCCTCGTCTTTCAACTCCTGCACCGACATAAGCGGCTCTTGCGTCTGCTTTGCGTATATCACGAACGTATCTAAAGGACTAGGCACAACAATTCTAAACGGCAGGTCTGCTCCTTCTTCACGAAGTTGTACTGCCTCGTAGCCAACGCCTACTGCGCTTTGCCATTCGCCCATAGATAAATCCTTTGCCGCCTTGCCCGCAGCGCGTGTATAGTTGTTAAAGCGGTCTACGGCATCGTTTATTTTTTCATCCTTTGACAAGCTGTTGTATCTTATCGGCTCGCCAAAAGTCTGTGCCATTTTGAAGCGTACTACTTCCCACGCGTGGTTTTCCACAACTTTGTTGTTTATATCGTCGCGCACTGTCTTTTCGCGGTATAAGACGGGCTGATCTCCGTTTTTGTAGTTCCAAAGATACTGAATCGCCTGTCTGTTGGTGTTAAAGACACCTATACAATCCCCAAGTATTTTAACGACATTCTGCTCCGTAACTTGCAAAGCGTCCGTATATGCTATTTTCCGTCCGTATTGTCCTTTGACAACATCCTGAAAATACATCGAGTTATTCTGCATATCTTTTCACCAAATGAAAAAGCGCCATAGCAAGGGGGATGCTACGACGCTGTATGGGGGATAAGGTTCACGAAAATCTTTTTACACTACCACATTATCACTGCGAAAACTGCATATCAATGACATTCACTGACGTTTCATACTTTCAACTGACAACTTTATAGGTATCACCATATTTTGCTTCAAAACTGTTCATTGCTTTTCTGCAAAGGCGGTATGTTTGGCGTTCCGAATACTTCAATTCGCTAGAAATCTTGTCTGCATCCCACCCGTCAATGAATCGTAAACGAAGTACGCTAAATTCTTCTACGTCCAGTTCTTCAATCTGTCCGACAATCAGCGCTCTTTTGTCGATATAACGGCAAACCATTTCGTCAATATCGCGTTCCGCGTCTATGATCTTCACTACGATGCTTTCAAGCCTGTCTTTCCTGCCGCTTGAAATAACAAGGTCTGCTACTGGCTGTTTGGAAGATACACTCTCTGCGAGTTGCCGCATATCCTCTAAGTCTTGCAACCGTCCGTTTATCATTTTGTTTAGCTTTCGTACTTGTGATAAATACTCTTTTGTTGTCATAACGCATATACCCCTTTTGAACGAAGCGGATTGTATACCGCTGTTACCGTTGCTAACTTCGGCCTAAGACCGTCAACATAAAGCCTAAAGTTTGCAAGACCATCCGGCACATCATCGTGGCTGTTTTTGCCAACTGTTGAATAGCATAAAAGCCAATTCATCATCACGCCGTAATCTTCTTTCGGCGAATAAAGCGTCTTATCACGGAATAACACTCTGCGCTTTACCCATTCAGAGTGAACAATAATTCTCGTTTCTTTGTTCTTCTCTGTCGGTCTTGTTGTTATTGTGCAACTACCGCCTTTTGCCGTTACCCTGTTTTGCACTTCGTATGATGCCCTGTCACCACCGGCGTTACTTTCAAATTCGCAAGCGTGTACTTCGTTGTCAAAAAGCAAATATGCCATCTTTTCGTATTGCACATCGAAATCCACGTTATCATCGCATACGCAATCGACAAGGTAATAATCTTCGCCGTATTGATAAAATATCGGCATAAACATAAAGTCTGTTCCCGTGCCTTTTACATCGCATACGGCAAGGCGGGCATCCGGCTCTTTCAACGGTAAAGAAAGATATCTGCGCAAATCTTCTTCGTGGTACAGTAAGCCTTCGCGTTCAATCGGTTCATTCTTGTAAAGACAACGATAGGTGATATCGTCCATAAGTAACGCTTGATCATTGTAAAAATCAACCGAAAATCCATCGTACTCATAGTCAAAATTGCTTTCGCCAGTAACAGGATCAATGTCTGGAACAGATATAAACTTCGTCCTTACTTTCGTATTTCCTGAATATGCTCTTTCGAGTTTGCCAATCGGATCATGAACACTCCAACGGGTGGCTATGTGAATTTCTTTGCACTTATCAATTTTTCTTTGTCGGGAATCCGTACTGTAACTTCGCCAAAGTTTCTCCAAGATATTGATATTCAACGCTTCTTCTAACTTGCCGATAAGGTCATCGATCATCAAAAATTTGTTGGCTCTGACTTTGCCCGCATTTTCCGCGCCGGTGCTTGTTACCTGAAGGCTTTGGAATGGCTTGTATCGCCCTATGTTCATCATTCCCATTTTGGCGTTTGTGCTTGTAAGCGATAGTCCGGCAAAGATTTCTTGCCATGTGTACTCAAGATCGTTTGAAATAATGTCATACACACCATCGTAATACATTCTTGCGATATCCGCAGAGTGCGACCAAAACAGATTGAAGTCTTTCGGAAACCAACCCATCACGGCGGAAATAAAAAATTTAGACAGCGAGGTTTTCCCCGTTCCAGGCGGCATTGAAATAGTCAGGATATCCAACTTATCGTCTACCATATCTTGTAACGCATTTATTATCCCTATCTTTGAAAATTGCTTGCGTTTCGGAAGATACAGCCTATCCTTTTGCAGCCTATTCTTTTCGAGATAAAGCAAATAACTGTCAAAATCCATGTTCTGCGCCATTAAAAGCAAAATCCGAAGATAAAGACCTGTTTCTTCTGTCGCCAAGTTATGATCTCGGCATAAGTCCATTACATCCCACGCCTTGCGAACACGCGTTACATCGTCAGCTACGTCAGGCGCTAAAATTCGCTCAATACGATCTCGCGTATATCGTCCAACCTCTACGCCGCTTTCGTGGTCAAGTCCGTATGCGGCACTTGTAAGGTCAATTAGCGCGTCAAGTGATTCGATACTCTCTTGCACATTCTTTAGTTGCTCAAATGTTTGTTTAATCTCCGGCAGCATTGCTTCCCCCAAGTTGCGGCGGCAAGCATTTGTACCTACCGCCGCTGTGTGTGTAAGAAAGGATAAAGAAATAGAATGAAACTAAGTCAAATGTCACCTTCTGCGCGATGTAAGCTGTGTTCTGCGTCAAATCCGTCGGGATAACGCTTAATCAGCTTCTCAATGTTAGTGCTAAGGCACTCGTCAAAACCGATTCCTTGCGAAGTCAAAAACTCCGCTACAAACCACAATAAATCGCCTGTTTCTTTGATTATGTGTTCCCTATCCGGTGCGCCGTGGCCTTGATACTCCTTTTGGTAAAGGCTGTGTATCTCGCCGATCTCACCGACCATTCCGTGAAGCGCGTGATTCCGCTGTCCTAAAAGCGTTAATTCTTTGTTGATTGTCCTTGCGGCTTTCTCCTGATACTCTTGTCCTGTCATAAAAGCCTCGCTTTCTTACCCGAATATCGGTAATTCGTCTGATGCGTTGTCAGGCAGATTCAAAAAACCTTCGGAATTTTCGTTTTTTGCATTTTCCGCTTTTCCGTTAAATTCCACTTTTTCAACAGCTACATCGGTTGTATAAACCTTCTGACCGTCTTTGTTGGTGTAAGAGCCAGTGTTGATCCTGCCCTCAACCATTATCGGACTACCCTTGTGAAAATACTTCTCCAAAAAGTCGGCTGTTTTACCAAAAGCCACGCAGTTAACAAAATCTGCGCCGTAATTGCCGTCCTTGTCCTTGAAATTGCGCTTGCAAGCTATGCTGAATCGCGCTGTTTTCGTGTTTCCTGCCTGTTTTACTTCGGGATCACGAACTAAATTCCCGTTTGCTATTACTTTGTTCAAAGTTCGTTCCTCACTTTCCTTCCCACTCATAGCAGAAATCTTTGTATTCAACCCAATCGGATAGGTTGTCACTGTCGGGATTCGTGCAAACAAAACCTTCATCCTCGCCCTCAAACTTGCAATGCTTGCACGTTCCACATACCTGCTGTTCATCATCCATCTGTTTCTTCCTCTTTTCCGGCTGTCGCCTTGAATAATATCGTGAACCACGCAAGCAGAAAAACATTGAGCGCCGCGTATTTCACATCGGCTGTGCCGAATTGTATGATCGCTTTCGGCATCGTGTAAAGCAGTGCTATAAACAATCCTGCGGATGCAAGCGCCGCTAGTGCATTTATGATCCTCATTCTGTTTCTCTCCCGTCGATAAGCGATGCAATAATCTCTAACCTTGTGCTTGCCAGTATTTCCCGCACGTCGGTTAAAACTGCGTCAATCAACTCGCGTTTCATTCTTCCGGCTATCGTGTCCTCTGTTTCAGCTTCGCCGCATATATCGTCGGCTATCATATCTGCCATACCGTCGCTAACTGCGTCCAGTGCGTAGTCAAACCCGTCTATTATCGGCTTGTCTGCATCCCGCAAGGATTCGTAGTTGTAATATTTCTCGTCAATATACATTTGACTTTTCTCCTTCTCTGTATTTATATATAATATATATATCTAATCTCGATTGAGTATTATATATATCTATTAAGCGTAGTGTATATTATATATTTATATCTTTAATAACTCATTATGTTATTGTGTTGAGTATTTTGTATTATATATAATACCTTTGGATATTGTTTTGGTGGTTATATATATTTATTCTGTACTGGTTTGTATTTATATAATTATTTTATAAATATCTTTCCGCGGAGAGGCCTTTTTGTTTGCGGGGATATTTTGGGGACTAAGGCGGGGTTTCGCGTCCACCCCACACGCCCCCACCCCATAAAGCCGGAAGCCGTCTACATCACTCTGTAAATTGTCTATGATCCGTGAACAATTCAAACAAATCAGTTGAACTGTTCGTTAAATGACCATTTTGCGAATAGTTGCCAGACTTCAAAAGCCCTGGAGCGCCCATAAAACCGACATTCTTTATTGTGTGGAATTGTCAGACAATTTGACAGGCTGTTTTTGCTCTATCTGTCGCCCGTCTGCGGGTGAATTGTCAGACAATAAAGCAACGCTTTTTTGTACGTCAGAAAGCCGGACTTGTTGCGGTTTGCGTTCTTCCATATTGCCAACGCCCGCCCAGTTGTGCCAATGATTAAGGCATCCGAGAACGCCGACGGGATTTTTTGTGCCCGATGCGAGGCGATCCGACAACGTGCGCTCTCTCTCTGAAATAAGTCTTTTGGCGACGTCAGAAGTCCGCGCACTTGCTTTCCTACTCTCATCCCTTGACCACTCATAGATAGTTTCTTTTGGGATGCCTACCATTTTGCTAAATCCCTCTACGTTTATAATTTTATCGTAATAATCACAAAGTCTTATATACTCATCACATATAGACTCTATAAGTGGTATATTATAAGCATTACAAGAAGTATTAGCCATAATAGATTGATTATATATATCACTACTTTTCAGGTTTACATCCTTAAAGATATTTTTATATAAAAAAGACAATAAAGCAGAAAATCTATTTTGAGATATAGAGATAATATCGCTAGTATTCATACCTTGTTTTTCACACCAAATTTTAGTATATAACTCTATATCATTTTCAAATACATCTATAGTATTTTCAGTTTCCTTGATATGTTCTAAAGACATATATAAACCACCCTTAAAAGACATTTATTTTTAATATAATAAACCGTGTCAAGCGGGCATTTTCCAATACTGG
>Ga0310690_10006351_pt1 | contig 15558 bp, 8 predicted proteins | sample AusTroGonzalo_MG_2_FD_207661 | JGI IMG/M metagenome (GOLD analysis project Ga0310690, IMG submission 207661) | Bovine rumen microbial communities from tropical cattle in Woodstock, Queensland, Australia - Gonzalo_04 (v2) (version 2) | ecosystem: Host-associated > Mammals > Digestive system >... | reverse complement strand
CAGAAGTGGTTCGTGCCGCAGAAGCTGCTCAAGACCGGCACGAACACGCTCACGGTCACGCGCACCGACGGCGGCACGGGCGCGCTCAAGCTCGACAGCGCCGTCCTCGGCGGCGGCTGGCAGGTGGGGTCGAAGGACGGCACGTGGAACACCTTCAACCAGGAGGGCAATGCGCTGCTGGACTACTACGTGGCCGACGGCAACATGCGCGACGTGCGGCGCGTCCTGCACCACACGAACACGACCTGCCGCCTGAAGCACCGCATGTACGTCCATGCCGTGACGCCGGTGCCGCTCGCGGGCGAGTGCGATTGGAAGTTCCACTTCTCGACGGGTGCGAATGGCGGTTCCGCCGGGACGATCCTCGGCGTGGACCTGGACGGCACGCGCATCCTCACGCAGCCTGCGCCGGGCATCGCCCAGACCTGGTCCGCGACGATCCCGCGCGAGATGCTGACGGCGGGCGAGCACGTGTTCAAATTCGTGAACGAGGGCAACGCCTCGACCTACATCAGCGTCGATTCGATCCAGTTGGAGCCGATCGCCCCTCCCAACGGCACGGTCTTCTCCGTGCGGTAGGCCGTCGTGTCATGATAAAGTCATGTATTGGTAGAATGGTACTGTAAAAAGTCAAGGTTGAAAGAGGAATAAACATGAAGAAGTCGATTATCACAATGTGCCTTGCGGGCATCTGCACGGCGTTTGCCGATCCGTACACGCTGGTGGACGGCACGCTGACGTTTGACGTGGACGTGGCCGACTACCCGGAAGCGACGCCATACGAGTACGCGACGAGCCTGAGCGGCGTCACGTCCATCGTCAAGAAGGGCACGGGCGCGGTGAGCCTCGGCGCGACGGCGACGGCCAACACGTTCACCGGCACGATGACGGTGGAGGACGGTTTCCTCATGGGCTGGAAGCCACGCTTCGGGAAACCATCCACCGTGACGGTGGAGAACGGCGCGGCGGTGGTGTTCACGGAGCCTACCGACTACGTCTCGACAGTGACAGACTATTTCGCGAACACGAAGTTCTACATCGCAGGAGATGGACCGGATGGCCACGGCGCGCTCCAGCGCCCGTGGGCGCGCGCGCTTACAGACGCATTTTGCCTGTCTTCCGTGACGATGACGGACGACGCGACGATCAACGTCGGCTCTCGCTGGGGCATCAGCGGAGGTACGCTGGAGATGAACAACCACACGCTCACGCTCACCTCCGCGAAGGAGGATACGGCCTATACTTCGATTCAGTATTCACGAATCTTTGACATCGCCCGCCATACGAGCGGCAGCAACGGAAAGACATACATCAAGGATCCGGGCGAGATCATCGTCGCCGACAACTGCCGCTTGAATGTCGAACATGCGAATGCCGCGTTGTTGGATGCCGCAGGATCGAACGGTACGGTCTCAAACATGACGGTAAGGCTCAAGGACGGCACGTTCCTGCGACTCTTTCAGGTGTCCAAGAACGCATTCCCGTGCCGTGTGGTTTCGGAAGGCACGTCGGATATCATGATCCACAACAAGAATCTCTCGCCGGAGAACGGCCTCAAGCAGTCCCACATGGAAGGTCCTGTCGAGATCGCGGGAACGAAACTGAACCTGAGCCTTTATGCGGGAGGCGTGGAGGCCAGCAACGCCTGCCTGTGGGTGAACGGACCCGTCTCGGGACCAGGCATGCTGTCGAACGCCACGCGCGGGCATCTTCACTTGACCGGGACGAATACGCATGTGCTCGGAAGCATCCGCCAGACCGGTTACGGCGACATCGTGCTGCAGGATAGCGTGACCGTGAGCATCACCAACACGCCGAGTGTCGCGACCTACGCGCTCGTCGGCGCCAATTCGCTCGCGACGCCGACCGTGATGACGGTGAAGGACAACGCGCGTCTCCTTTGCCTTCCGGGATACGAGAAGCTGTCGGAGTTTACGTTGGGCTATCATACGACGGGCGGCGACAACTGGGGCGGCATCCTGAAGATACAGGACAATGCCATCGTCTCGAACAATGTGTCGGTCGGCTGCTACGGCAAGGGGGCGTGTTATCTTTTTGGTGGTCAGCTGCACATGCTCACGGGCCTGATGAGCACCAGCGTGCTGCTGGCGAACAACAGCAACAGCTACGGCTACATCGGCGTCGACGGCGGTTTCTTCCATCTAAGCAACTGGTTCTATTTCGGCAAGCGCGGTCCGGGCTTCTTTGTGCAACGAGGAGGCGAGTCGCTCTTCGGCACGACGTCCAACCCGTTCCGGCTTGCCGACAAGACGGCGTCCTCCTACGGCAACCTCGCCATCCTGGGCGGCACGTCCACGTGGAACAAGATGTATCTCGCGATGAACTTCGCGAGCTATACGCCCGTTGGCGAGTATTCCACGGCCGTCGCGACGGTGGCCGGCACGAACACGGTGATGGACATGACGCCGTCGTACATCCTCGTTAGCCCGGCCACGAACGCGGCGAAGGCCGTCACGGCGATCCTGAACATCAACGACGGCGGCACGCTGAAGACGAAGAACATTACGTTCAAGCTTGTCCCGAGCAGCTCCAACCCCTCCTGGAACACCATCAAGAACCTCGTGCAGGACTCGACGCGCTCGTACCTCAACTTTAACGGCGGCGTGCTGGTGACGACTGCGGCGGGCGAGTTCTTCGAGAACGGAACCGATCCGACCCGTCTTCTGACGCGCGCGACCATCTTCGAGAAGGGGGCCGTGATCGACACCAACGGGAAGAACGTCACGTGGCGCATGCCGCTGGAGCGTCCGTACGGCCACGGCATCGCGTCCGTCACGCTGCCCGCAGCGGCCCTCGCCAAGGAGACGCTCATTGGCCCGACGCGTTGCTACATCACGTCGGCGGAAGGCGGCGTGGCGGCTGACGCGCTGATGGACTTCGACGACACGAACCGCGTGGCGCGCGGCATGATCGTGACCTCGCGCGGATTCGGCTACGAGGCCGCGCCGACGGTGAAGGTGCACAAGGCGAACTGCTCGGACACGTGGGACTGCACGGTGGAGACGGTGGACTTCGACGCAGCGGACTTTGCGCACGGCGGCCTGACGAAACGCGGCGCGGGCACGCTCACGCTCGTCAGTACCAACACCTACGGCGGCGCGACGCGTATCGAGGGCGGCACGCTCGCGTTCACGCACGAGCATGGCTACCCGGGCGGCGACCTGGAGTTTCCTGCGTCGGTCGTGCAGGGAACGCTCTCCGCGCCGCTCCTCACGGCGCATACGCTCGCTTTCGCCGCCGGGAAGGGCGTGCGCGTGACGGCGGCGGACACGCTCAACGACAAGACGTTCGGCCGCGCGAAGACAATTGCAACTTTCACCACGCCCCTGTCGGAACTGCCGTCCCTCACGCTCGTCGATTCCGACGGTGATCCGATGCCTCCGAGCGGACTCTGGAACCTGCTGCTCGCCGACGGCGGCACGACGCTGAAATTCGGCGCTGTGAACGGCACGATGCTGATCCTTCGGTAATGCTTGCGGAGAAGGGGTGGTTATGGTATTTTATCGTTGTGGAATTGTGAAGGCTTTACGCTTAAAATGAAGGACGAACAGATGAAGAATATGATCCTTGCGGGTGTTGTGGCGGCGATGTGCCTGAACGTCGTCGCGACCGAATGGTTTGTTGACCGCACGCGGCCCGATGACAGCGGCAACGGCACGTCCGTCGCCACCGCAAAGCGGACCATCCAGGCGGCCTGCAGCGCGGCGTCGGCCGGGGATACGGTGACGGTCCTGCCGGGCATCTACGACGAAGGCGGCAATTCGTTCACCTCCAGTTCGGTCGTGTCGTCGAACCGCGTGTACATCATGAAGAACCTCACGCTCCGCTCGCGCGACGGCGCGGCCGTCACGCACATCGTCGGCGCGAAGGATCCCAACGTGGCGCAAGATGTCTCGCCATGGGGCATGGGCCCCGGCGCGATCCGCTGCATCGCGGTGGCGACGGGCGTCACCAACGTGAAGATCGAGGGTTTCACGATCCGCGACGGCGCGACCGCGTTCGGCAGCGACACCGCCCCCGTGCGCGGCGGCGGTGTCCTCAACGTCAAGGCCCAACCAAAATCCGAGGGGGCCGCCTGTATCGTCGTGCGCGATTGCGTGATCCGCGACAACACGGGTACGCGCGGCGGTGCCATTTACGGCGTCACGGCGGTGAACTGCACGTTTACGGGGAACCGGGCTTCCAATTTCGGTGCGGCGGCGCGCGAGTGCTGCCTGGAGGGCTGCGTCCTCTACCGCAACACGACATTGGGGAGCTCCGCCGTCGGCGTGATGGCCTACGGTTACACCGCTGTGAACTGCACGATTGCGTACAACGAGACGCTTTCAGCCTTCTCCAACATCGATGGAGTCTCGACTCGGTTTGCGAGCAACTGCGTCGCCGTGGCCAACAGCGGATGCGGCGTGGACCAGAACATCTACACGTGCATCACGGACGTCACCGGGAAGCCCAACGGCTGCCTCTACGTGAACGAGAGCTCGTCCCGCCTGTTCGTGGCGCCGGCGGTCGGCGACTTCCGTCTCCGCGCCGAAGGCCTGGCCGTGACGCAGAATCCGTTGACCGACGGCTACTGCGGCGCCGTGCAGGAGGTTGTCTCGTGCGCGGGAAGTGGCTGCCTCACGTTCAGCGCGGCATCCGGCGGCACAATGTACGTGGACGGTGTGCAGGTGCGGACGTCAAGTACGTACGCCTTTGCGGCACCCTGGCCGCGCGCCTACGCCGTCACGTTCGCGCCGGACGCCGGCAAGGGACTCGTCTGCTACCAGTACGCGGGGGCTGCCCGCTGGCCGACCATGGACGAGGTCTACTACGTGATACCGCCTGCCTCGGGAAGCGCACCGGTCGCGGCCCTTGTCGGCGAGGCGCGTTACGTCTCGCCGAGCGGCGACGACACGGCGGCCGGTACGGCGGAGGCGCCCTGGCGGACGCTTCAGGGGGCGATGGACGGCCTCGTCCGGGACTCTGTCTCCGACGCGGTCGTGTATGTCCACCCCGGCCGCTACGACGAGGGCGGCGCCGTTGCGCACGGCACGTCCAACCGCGTGGTGTTCGCCGCGTCGCAGAACGTGCGCATGAAGGCGCTCGAAGGCCCGTCGAATACCTTTATCGTCGGCGCGGAGGATCCCGCGCCGGCTGTGGCGAACGACTGCGGCCTCGGGCCGAACGCCACACGGTGCGTCGCGTTCCTCTCCGCCGCCAACTCCGTGCAGGGCTTCACGATCACGGGCGGGCGCACCTCGGTGAACGCGAACGGTTCGGACAGCAAGGCCGTGCGCGGCGGCGCGATGCTGTCGCTGTCAACATCCAACAACGGCACCTTCACCTCCGCGCTGCTGGACTGCGTGGTGTCGAACTGCTCCGCGAGTCGTGGCGCCGTGTTCTTCGGCGGGTACGTCGAACGTTGCCTGCTTACGGACAATGTGGTTGCGTCCGGCGGAAACTCCATCACGCGCACGGGAACTGCTCGGAGCTGCGTTCTCACCCGCAACCGTTCAGGAAACGTGATCGTCGGACAGAACACCAAGGCGTACAACTGCACGGTGGTGAGCAACTACTGCACGTCCGTACAGGTGGCCTCGACCGCCGATTGCGCGTCCAACATGGTGTTCGCCGCGAACGCGACCACCTACGATATCGACCACTCCACGGGCGTGGGATGCAGCGTCTTCGCAAATCCCTCCGGCATCCCGTGGTCCAGCGTGAAGGCGACGACGTTGTTTGCGGATTACCTGAACGGCGACTTCCGCCCATACGCGGCGTCCGCCGGGTCGTATTTCGGCAATCCGAACGTGTTCACGGACGGCGGATGCTTCGCCGATTTCAACGGCAAGCCGTTCCCGATCAGTCCGAACGGGCGGATCACGGCGGGCGCGGTGAGCGACCTCGTTCCGTCCATGAGGGTCGTCTCGCCCGTTCCCGGCGGCACCGACGTCGAGGGGATTGTGGCGGAGTTTCCCGTCACGGTCACGTCCACGAGTGCCGACCGCCAACTGCTCGGCTTTGAGGTCAACGGCGCGACGCAGACCGTGTCGGGCGCATCGGTCTCGTTCACGGAGGAGCAGGTGGCAGACTTCACGTCGTTCACCGTGAAGCCAATCTACAACACCGACTGGTGGGCGGACTCCGTTAACGGAAACGACGCGAACACGGGCTGGGACGCCGCGCACGCGAAGAAGACGCTTGCCGGCGCGATGTCGCACGCCTGGGCGGGCGACACGGTTCACGCGCTGCCCGGTTTGTACGATGCGGGCACGATGGTGCAGGACAATCCCTACCTCACGTCCGGGACGCTGAACAAGTCAGACGTGGTGATCCCGTCGCGCGTGGTGGTGCAGACGAACGTGACGCTCGTTGCGGAAGGGGCGGTGGACGAGACGGTGATCCAAGGAACGGCGGATCCAGAGACGGTCGGAGCCTACGGCGTCGGTCTTGGTGCCGTGCGGTGCGTGTACCTGAACGATGGGGCAACGGTGAGGGGCTTCACCATACGGGGCGGTCGCACGGACGGTGTTGACGAGCAGGACGACAATAACCGAGGCGGCGGTGTGCTGGGGCGTACGGTGAATAAAGTCTTTGTTGAGGAATGCATCATCACCAACTGTGTCTCCCACCGCGGCGGAGGCGGTTATGCCGCAGTGTTCAGCCGCTGCCGGTTCCTGGGCAACCGTGCGACCGGCAATTCGCCTGTGGGACGCTACGTGACGCTCTACGGCTGCTATGCGGCCGACAATGTCGCGCGGGACAACGGTTTCTACAGCGGCCTCGTGCAGTACCACTACGATGTTGTCGGCTGCACGTTTGCGGCAGACAACGGGTATGGAACGATGTCTGGGCGTACTGGGGACACCCGCCTTTCGGTGGCGCAGATGAAGGGCAGCAAGTTCTGGAACAACGTGGTGGCGATGCCGAGCGACGACAACTATGTCCATGTGATCTCCAACGCCTACGGCAACGTGTTCTCCACCGCGCTGCGCTTTGACGACGTGCAGGGCGGGGACAACGTCTATGCCAGCCTGGACGAGATCGCGCTTGGCGCCGACGGCGTGCCGCGCCACGGTTCGGTTGCGATTGACGCGGGCAGCTTCGAGTATGCGCTCACGAACCTGACCGGCGAGACGGGCCTCAACGGCGTTCCGCGCGGCCTGGGCGGCGGCGTGGACAGCGGCGCGTTCGAGTTCGACTGGTTGCCGCAATTCGCACAGGACCTAGGCGGAAGGGGACTTGTCGTGACGGCGGCGGACAACGCCGTATTCGAGAACAATGACGGACTTGTCGAGATTCCGTCCGGAAGCTTGGCCCTCACGTGGACGCCCGCCGCGCAGTCTGCGAGCTGCCCGTGCATCTTCAAGGTGAACGTTACAGGTACAGGCACGCTCACGGTCACGAAGGATAGCGAGACGCTCGGCACCTACACGCAGGGTGAGCAGGAGGTTCACTTCTCCGGTTCGGGCGCGATGGCGCTTGAATTCGCCTACGTGCCCGGCGCGAACGACGAAGGCGGCGCAGTGCTGTCCGGCTTCTCCGCCGATATCGGCACGATGCTGATTTTCCGCTGAAAGGAGAGATTGACATGAGGAGCAGTTTGTTCGTATGCATGGCGGCGATGCTTGCCGCTGGGGCGGCATGCGCCGCAACGAGCGCAAGTTACGTGCAGCGAGGGTTGATTGCGCAGTGGGACGGCATCGACAACGTCGGCACGGGCGTGCACGACCCCAACGCGACGGTCTGGAAGGACCTGAAGGGGAGCCTCGACATGGCCCTGACCTCCAAGGGGCGGTGGATGCCGCGCGGCAACGCGCTGTTCGTCTCCGGCCTGGGCGCGCAGGGCGCAATCGCGGCACCTGCCTACAAGACGATCGAGGTCGTCTACCGAATGGCCAAGAACGGCGGGCGGTTGCTGTTCGTGAGCGGACTCCAGTCGCGGATCGTCGCCTTCGATCCGGCTGCGGGCATTCCCAAGAAGCTCTATTTCGACGGTGCCGCTTCGACCAAATACATCGGCTGGTCGCTTGACACGGCGGCCTTCTGTTCGGCGGCGGCAACCTATTCGGGCAACAGCGTCGCGAACACGTATTTCAACGGCGCCGTCCTCAGCGACGGTACCCTCGGCAACGGCTGGGGCGTCGGCGACGGCAAGGTGGCCGTCGGGAACAGGAAGTCCAGCGAAACGTCATACGACTGGACGGGCGAGGTGTATGCCATCCGCCTGTACGACGAGGTGCTGACGGCGGAGGAGATTGCCGCCAACTACGCGATCGACCGGGAACGCTTCCTATCTGCGGCGCAGGAGCAGGGGCCCACGGCCGCGGACTACGTGCAGGAGGGCCTGCTCGTGCAGTGGGACGGCATCGACAACGCGGGGACGGGCGTGCATGACCCGACTGCGACGACGTGGAAGAACCTCAAGGGCGGTGGCTACGACCTGACGCTTACGAACAACGCCACTTGGAACGCGGAAGGGCGGGCGCTTGTCGTCGACGGCGTCTCGGCGGCCGGGGCGACGGCCGCGCCGGAATATAAGACCATCGAGGTGGTCTTCAAGCGGACGAACACGGGCGGGCGTATCCTGTTCAACAGCGGAATCAAGTCGCGGTTCGTCCTGTTTGACGGCACGACGAGTTTCGCGGCGTATTTCACCGGCGTTAATCCCACGAAGCGCATCTACCAGCCGTCTGTCGCGTCTGAAATCAACTTCTTTGCGGCGCGGTATGACGACGACGGCACAGTGACCGACGTGTTCAAGGATGCCGACCTGCGCGAGGATGGCACGGTCAGCAACCCGTGGAACCCCGCATCGACCATTTTCATCGGCGGACGCATCATGCCCGGCAAGAATCCCGAATATCTGTGGTACGGCGAAGTGTACGCCATCCGCCTCTACAGCACGCGCCTGACGAAGGCGCAGCTCGCGCACAACCATCGGATCGACTGCCAGCGTTTCCTCACGAGCTCGAGCTACATCCAGGAGGGATTGACCGCGCACTGGGACGGCATAGACAACGCCGGGCGCGGTCTGCATGACTCGGCCACCAACACCTGGAAGAACCTCGCCCCGGGCGGACAGGACCTGACGGTCGTCTCGGGCCTGTGGTCAGACATGACGCTGATGAGCCTTGGCAAAGACGCGCCTGCAGCCACAGGGATCGTCCAGCAGACCTACACGACGCTGGAGGCCGTCTTCAGGAACTTGAAGCATGACGCGTCCACGATGATGTACAGCGGCGGTCTCCAAAACAGGTTCCTCGCACTTGGGCCGGCTTACATCCAATGGGCCAGCGTCGCGGGATCGACCAACTTCAACCGTACCCTCCCTGGAGTCCATTCGGTCGCGGGCGTCATGACCGGCAGCAAGGCGTTCATCGACGGTTCCCCCGCTTACTACAACACGGCCTACACCAACTGGTGGGATCCCGGCACGAACTACGTGCACATAGGCGCCCGAATCTGCGAGTATGGCGCGTACGCCTTTTCCGGCGACTTCTACGTCCTCCGCACTTATTCGAGCGCGCTCTCCGCCACGCAGGTGGCCTACAACTTCAAGGTGGATCGGCAGCGCTTCGGCCTGGGTCCGAGGTCGTTTAGGTGGAACAACAGGCAAGACGATGTTCTGGCGAGCGGCGCCTTCGGCACGAACGGGAACTGGAAGGTCGTTGAAAACACAAGTTCGGTACCGGGCGCGTCGGACGCGGCCGTTCTGCCAGCGGGCGACTACTCGGTGACGTTGGATGATGAGCGGGTGCTTGAGACGCTTGCCATCGAGGATGGCGCAACGTTGAAGATCGCTCTGCCACAGGACGTGGAAGCGACGCCGCTCACGGTCGTGAAGGGCGTCGAGGCGGCGGAGGGCGCGGGGCTGGAACTGGAGGCGAAAGCCTTCAACAAGGCGCATCCTCGGGAGAGCGTCACGTTGATCGAATGCGGCACGGACTCGTCCGCCGCGTTCCAGCGTCTGGCGGACAGCCTCAATACGCGGCTGGGCAAGGACCGTGCTGTTGTAGAGGACGGCACGAAGCTTATCTACACCGCGCCGCCCGAGGGCGGTACGATCATCAGTATCCGCTAGGAAAGAGTACTACGCTGCTAAGATGAAATTCTCTGCAGGCTATCAGGCGGATGAAGCATGGATCGATGCGCTCGTGGCACGTCGGGATGCTTTGTGCGACGTGTACTTCGCATTCGGTTCGATGCCGTCAGGGCGGAAAGCCATCACGAGCGAGGAACGTCAGCTGGAAGACCTGGGCCGGATAGCGGACGCAGGCATACCTCTCCACATCCTCTTCAACGCGAACTGCTACGGGGCAAGAGCGCAGGCGAGGTCGTTCTTCGCGGAGATCGGCGAGACGATAGAACGGTTCGCCGCCGACGGTGCGCTGACTGGAGTCACGACCACGTCGCCGCTCGTCGCGAAGTTCGTGAAAGACAACTTCCCCCAGCTGGAGACGCGCGCCTCGGTGAACATGGAGATCGGCACGGTAGAGGGAATGGACTATCTCTCCGACGTCTTTGACGGCTACTATCTCAAGCGCGAGCTGAACCGCGACCTTGCGGCCGTGCGTCGGATCAAGGAGTGGTGCGATGCGCACGGCAAGCGGCTTTACCTCCTTGCCAATTCCGGGTGCCTCAACTTCTGCTCGTCGCACGTGTTCCACGACAATCTGGTGGCGCACGAGGCGGAAATCGCGCGCGAGGACAACGGCTACGCCTACGGCGGCACGTGCTGGAAATGGCTCGCCAAGCCGGAGAACCGCGCGATGTGGATGGAGCGCACGAACTGGATCGCGCCGGAGGACGTGATGAAGTACGAGGGACTCTGCACGGCGATGAAGCTTGCTACGCGCATTAACGAGCATCCCGTGCGGATTCTGGAGTCCTATGCGACAGGCTCGCATCTGGGCGACATCATGTCGTTGCTCGAGCCGAACCATTCAGCGCTCTTCGCGCAAAAGGAGCAAGGATGATTACTGAAACTGCCGAGGGCGTGATACTCAACGTGCGTGCCGCTCCGCGTTCGTCAAGGGCTGGCCTTGACGGAACCTTGGGCGACGCCGTGAAGGTGCGCGTCCGCAGCGCGCCGGTGGACGGCAAGGCTAACAAGGAACTGATCGAGACGCTGGCAGACGCGTTCGGCGTGGCCAAGTCTGCGGTCTCGTTCGTCTCTGGCGAAACGTCCAAGACGAAGCGCGTGCTCTTGCGAGGCGTCACCAAAGAGGCTATACTATCTCGCCTATGAACAACAAGACGCTTCAGGAACGGTATCTCCGCCGCATTCTCAACTCGAAAGTGTACGACGTCGCCTTCGAGAGTCCGCTCGAGGAGGCGAAGACTCTTTCACGCAAGCTGGGCAACCGTTTCCTACTGAAGCGCGAGGACCTGCAGAGCGTCCACTCTTTCAAGTTGCGCGGAGCGTACAACAAGATGTCGCAGCTGCCGCGCGAGGCGTTGGAGAATGGCGTCCTTGCCGCCTCGGCCGGCAACCACGCGCAGGGCGTGGCGCTCAGCGCGCACCGCCTCGGCTGCAAGGCGACGATCGTGATGCCGGTCACTACGCCGGAGATCAAGGTCGCCTCGGTGCGGAGTTACGGCGCGTCGATAGTCCTTTCAGGCGATTCGTATTCCGACGCCGCGGCGGAGGCGGCGCGCCTCGTGAAGGAGAGGGACTACACCTTCATCCCGCCTTACGACGATCCTGACGTGATCGCCGGGCAGGGAACCGTTGCTATGGAGATCCTCCGCCAGAATCCGGGACCGCTCAATGCCGTGTTCGTGCCGGTGGGCGGCGGCGGCTTCGCGGCCGGTGTGGCTGTGTACATAAAGGCAGTCAGGCCATCCGTCAAAGTGTACGGCGTGGAACCTGTCGATTCAGACTGCATGGACCGCTCGCTCAAGGCTGGGCGGCGAGTGGAGCTGCAAGAGGTGGGACTCTTCGCCGACGGCGTGGCAGTGAAGAAGCCGGGCAAGATCACGTTCGACCTCTGCAGGCGCTTCCTCGACGGGATTGTCCGCGTCTCGACCGACGAGACGTGCGCGGCGATCAAGGACATCTTCGAGGCGACGCGCGCGATATGCGAGCCGGCCGGCGCTCTCGCGCTCGCGGCCGCCAAGCAGTACGCAGCGAAGAAGGGGAAGAAGGGCGAGACCTACGCCTGCATCATATCAGGCGCGAACATGAACTTCGACCGCATCCGCTTCGTATCGGAGCAGACGGAGATCGGCGAGAGGCGCGAGGCCATACTCGAGTGCCGCATTCCCGAGGTTCGCGGCGCGTTCAAGGCGTTCATCCGTCGTTTGGGTAAGCGCAACGTCACGGAGTTCAACTACCGCTATTTTGACCCGAAGCGCGCCTACGTGTTCGTCGGGCTTTCTGTCGCCGACCGCGCGGAGACGCGTCGGATCGTTGAGCAGCTTACTGCGGCGAAGATCGGCACAATTGACCTCTCCGACGACGAACTTGCAAAGGAACACATCCGCCACATGGTAGGTGGACACACACAAGGAATCCACGACGAGGTTGCATACACCTTCGAGTTCCCTGAGCGGCCTGGCGCACTTATGGACTTCCTGGAGGCCATTTCGGACAGGTGGAACATTACTTTGTTCCACTACCGCAACCACGGAGCGGACCACGGCAAGGTGCTCGTCGGCCTCCAGGTGCCCACATGCGAGCGGCGTGCCTTCACGAAGGCGCTTAAGGCGCTGGGATATGCGTACCGGGACGTTTCGTCGAACCCGGCATACAGGCTGTTCCTGGGCAACCGGGGCTGAAGCTGATCAGACGTTGCGGTACTTGCCGCGGCATTCGCTGCAGAAGAAGTCAGGACCGGCCCAGGTAGTTTCCTCCTCGCGACCGCACTGCTTGCATGTGCGTGTGCGCATCTCGCGCACTAGCTTAAGCTCGGCGGCGTGATCGTCAAGGAAGATCGGATCGAAGTCTGAGACGCGTGCCTTTCCTACCAGCGACGTGCCGGGAAGCGGCAGTCCACCGTCAGTGTCGTGGATGCTTACCACTTGCACACGTTTCCCCATGAGGCGGACGCGGCGAAGTGCCGGCACATATGACAAGTCGTCGCTGACGAGTATCGCGACGTCATAGGCGGACGGCATGGCAGCGCTAAAAAGCATAGACGACGCCAAGGCCATCGGTATCCACATGTCATCAGGTCGACTATCTGCATGGCCTACGTCAACCTCGTGAATTTCGGTATCGTAGTGGCATGACTTCTCGAGGAAATCGTAGAAAGCGCGCTGCTTGGAGGTGTTGAACGAGGATCGCGAAGAAGGAATCGTTCCAAAATACATTGTTCGGACCAACGAAACGTCTTCGTCTATCGCGTTCGCCAGCGCCTCTGAGAGAATTTTAGGAAGACGCGCATAGTCAACCTCAAAATTCTCTTCGCCTAACTTTGCGAATACCGTCGAACGGCTCCTATAGAGCCAGCTACCATCTATGAATACCACGGCTTTCAGTGCCATAACTATCTTCTCCTTTCATTTGCAGAACAATTGATTTAGAGGTCCTGCTGCTCTATCAACCAAGGCGTAGCGTTGCCTGATGGCGTACCGACATCGATCGTCTCCGTCTTAGGCGCTTCTGGATTCTTCACCGGTGGTTGAGAAGGGGGCGGCGGCTTGGGCGCGGCAGGTTTCGCCGCAGGCTTTGGAGCAGGCTTTTCAGCTGGCTTTGCAACAGGTTTTGCCGCTGGTGTCGCTGGCTTAGCCGCCGAAACCGTAGCGGTCGGTTTTGCTGCCGGAGCTGACGGTTTTGCAGCTGGTGCCGGCTTCGGGACAGACTTTTGAGCTGGTTTAGTAGCCGGTTTTGCAGGAGGAGTATCATCAGATTGCTCAAAATAGTTGATAGGCTTAAGGTTCTCCAGCGAAGTGCGAACGCGCGCAGGAGCAGGAGCGGGAGCTGCTGGACGCGCTTTTGGCTCAGACTGTGCGGGCGCTACAGGTGCTGGAGCCGGAGCGGCAACAGCGGCAACAGGTGGCGCAACTACTTGAGTCGGCGGTGTCACTGGTGCAGGCGCGGGAGCAGGGACTGGAGCCATCTTCCGGGCTTCTTCCTGCGCATAATATTCTGGATACAGTCGACGACGATGCTTCTCGATCTCGGCCTGCTTGAGCTTCTCCTGGGCTTCCTTGAGACGTGCGCGTTCGGCTTCCAGTTCTTCCTTCTGCTTCTTGAGCTCTTCGCGCATGCGGGCGGCTTCGACGCTTTCCGTAGACGGCTGAAGGGTTTGCATAGGCGTACCAGTCGTCACCACTACGGGCGCAGGTGCGATAGACTGTTGTTGCTGCTTGGCCACGATTGCGCTGACCAGCGTTTCCATCTTGTCAAGGAAAGGCTTGAGTTCAGACTCGCGCGAATGGACAGGAGCTGGTTGCACGATCGGCTGCGGAGCAGGCTGCTGCACGACGACCGGCGCGGCCTGGGCAGGTCGTTCGCGAAGCGCAATCTCAAGTAGCCGATCGGAGAGAGTCTGATTGCGGTTGATGACAGACATCATGACGATCGTGAACGTCACGACCACTGCGACAAGTAGCATGATGAAGAAGATCGACAATCCCAACATCCGCTTGCGAGCTTTTGCCTGTTCGGCATCGATGTATTGCTGAAACGCCTTGAGGACAGGAAAATCGTTCTCGGCATTCTGGCCGATAAAGCTCAGGACCGTCCCGTCTGAACGCGGGATGGCGTCGTCGCTTTCAATTGTTTTGCTCATATCTCCTCACTTGTCTCTATATCGGCTAGGGACTTTGAAAGTTTAACAGGAAACTCCGCCTAGCGCAACTGTATTCTTGAATAAATACGTTTTGCGCATAATGCGCGTTATGTAAACTAGCCACAATTCCAGTTTAGGGATGTTGGACAGGCATAAAGCGCACTACCATGCAACCATGCTGAGGAACGCCCTTCGCAGTGAACGATTTAACTGCTTGTCCGAGGTTACGATGCGTCCATAGGTCGCGAACGTTGCATGTACCGTCTAGACCAAGATCGTCCCACGTCGCAGCAATGTCGCATGGTCCATCGTCATCTACATTGACGAATCCAACGGCAATGTCACCATTCTCCAGCGGCTTCACGAGGATACGTCCGCGTGAAACACTCTTGTCAAAGGCTTGAATGCCGAGGGCATCCTGGTTGATCTCAAGCATCTCGTCGTTAGTGAGGAGAGAAACCGTCCATTCATCAATGAGGTCGATCGGACAGCCGATGATAATAGGAGAGCTCCAGAGGCACCAGAGCGAGATGTGGGTAATCTGCTCGTCCTTGGTCAGGCGTGTCGGCGTAAGCGGCTTGTTGTCCCAACCTCCAAGCATACCAACGCGCGTTGGACACGGCATGTTCCAGTGACCAGGCCTGTTGAACGCCTGCCAGAGTCTCATCTTGTCCATCGTGTCGAGGATCCCCATCGCCCAGCTTGGAACCTTCATCTTGCGGGCAGCGGAATCATGGCTCCAGATGTCGATGAGGTCGGAGCCTGTACGTGTCATGTTTCCAAGCTGCGTGAAGTTCCATCCCTCGCCGAATGGCGC
>Ga0310690_10006350_pt1 | contig 15559 bp, 12 predicted proteins | sample AusTroGonzalo_MG_2_FD_207661 | JGI IMG/M metagenome (GOLD analysis project Ga0310690, IMG submission 207661) | Bovine rumen microbial communities from tropical cattle in Woodstock, Queensland, Australia - Gonzalo_04 (v2) (version 2) | ecosystem: Host-associated > Mammals > Digestive system >... | reverse complement strand
ACTCCCCAATCTTATTACGATCAAAAATCCCTGTCCGATCACAATCCTGCAGTCGAGGCATAAAACTCAAAATCCCAATCTTTTACAGCCCTGTTACAGTCCTATCTGTGACGCGTACGGCTCAAAGTCGCCCTTTGTGAATACCTTACCAACCTTGATGAACTCGTACTTGATCGCCATGAGATAATGCTTCATGTGCACTTCTTTGCCGTCCCCGTCGGCTGCCGCAAGGAATGCGGCGTTCAGGATGCAGTTCTTGATATTACCGCCGGCAAACTCGAATCTCTCGGCGATGAATCTGAAATCAACATCATCTGCAAGAGGCGTTGTCTTGGGAACCGTAGTCCTCCAAAGCATCTCACGCGTATCCACATCGGGGAACTGGAATTCGACGATGTACTTCATACGTCTGAAGAACGCAGGGTCGATGTTGTGCTTGTAGTTTGTGGCCAGTACACAGACACCGTCGTACGCTTCCATCTCCTGAAGCAGGAGGGCCGTCTTGTTGTTGGCGGATGCCTGGTTCGAACCGCCGTCGTCCGAACGCTTTGCGAAGATCGTATCGCACTCGTCGAAGAAGAGGACGACGTTACACTTCTTGGCTTCGCGGAATATCATAGAGAGCGACTTCTCTGTCTCGCCGACGTACTTGTCGACAACCTTCGAAACGTCTACTCTGTAAAGCTCGAGATTAAGCTCATGCGCAAGTACCTGCGCCATCATGGACTTACCTGTACCGGGAGCTCCGAACAGAAGCACCGTAAGGCCACGTCCGTAAGGGTATTTCTTGATGTAGTTCCAGTCGTCGTAGACCGCGTTCTTGAAGTTCATCTGCTCGATGGCATGCGAGATCGTCTCACGCTGGTCGGGGTTCATGACGATATCGTCAAATCCGAACTTGGCCTCGACACGTGTCGCTTTCTTGGAAAGCTCCGAAGACATCTGGGCGTTACAGCCCTTAAAGAGCATCGCCCTCGAGATCCTGTCCTCTTTGTTCATGGTTGCAAGGCTTCGTGCATGATGAAGAGCGTCCTTGATCTTACCGGGTGTAAAGAGGAACTTGATGGTCATCTCGCCGAGATCGCAATCGTCTCCGAGGTCGTAAGGCTTTGCATAATAGTTCCAGCACTCCGTTCTCTCGGCAGCCGAAGGCGTCTGTATATTAAGCTCGGTGAAATCCTGCTTTGTGATGGTCTTGAGCTGAAGAGTCTCCATCGAGAGGGTGAACACGAGCACGCCCTTGTCGGTGAGCTTAGCGAATGCCAGATCCATGTAACCCTGGAACTTCTCTTTTTCTTCCTCGCGATACGAAAGCTCTTCGAGCACACAGGCCGCGTTTGTGAGGATACACTCTCTCGTGGCTGCCCAAAGCGCTTTCTCGACGAACGAATGGTCATAAACAAAAAGCTTGCGGCAGTTTAGAGCGATCGCTTTCATACCACGCTCTTTGCAGAAATGCTTAACGAAGAACTTCCTGCCGCTTCCTTCATCTCCGCAGTATGAGAAGATCCTGACACCCTGGTCGTAGGAGATCTCCATCGCCTCAAGGACAGCCTTGTTGGCGAGAATGGGATCAAGCTCCTTGGCGTCGGTGAGCATCCTCATGAATCTGATAAAGTTCTCATCGATCTTGTCGGGATTACGTCCGAAGAGGAAATCGATGACTCTCTTGTCGGGTGAAACAACCGTCGAGAAAGGCATACCCGGATTGACTCTCAGGTCAAATACGGGAAGCAGCTGCTCGAGGCATACCGACATATCGGCATAGACGCTCGTGATTGAAAAGCTCTTGCCGTAGAAGAGCTTGGCAGCAGACTCGATGGTCGGTGCGGGGAGGGATCCGTTCTCGTTGATGACCTGGAACACGCCCGCGTAATCTGTCTGGGTCGACGAAAGAACAGCCGCCGCAAAACAGAAGACCGTGAAAGGCTCGAACTCCTGCTTTTTACACAATTCGTAGAAGGGCATCCTGATACCCGCGTCAACGGAAGCCGCAGCCCTGCTCATGATATATTCCATGATCGAAGGAAGATCCTGTTGTTCTTCCTCCTTTGAGGATTCTTCTTTAGAGTCTGAGGTAACGGAAGGCTTGTCGGCGAATCCCGACAAAAGGCTCATGAGATCGTCATCGTCTCCGAACCCGTCATCCTGTTCCTCTTCCGGTTCATCTACGGACTCTGAGGGGGCAGAGCCCTCCTCTTTAACCGAAAAAGCCCGCATCTTGTCGCGACAGATATCGTGTGCCACTTCAAGATCGGGATACAATACGTTTTTATAGCCACCCTGACCGGTCGCAAACGTGAGCTTCATCACGGAAAGATACTCATCGAGGCCCGTGTTGACGCAGGCAAACAGATTCTCCATCAGCTCGTCGTAACTTGCGAACGGTTTCCCCATTAATTCCTTCGAACAGATCATTGCAACGGTCCTTCCTCTCGTTTTGTCCTGAATACCGCGTACTTGTCAAAGACGCTTTCCTGCGTGTTGATTCCGCTGTTCATGACCGACGTAAAAACTCCCTGACCCTCATTTATGTAATGCCAGACCTTTTGCTCACGCTCGATCTGGTCGTCCTCGGGCGCGTCGTCACGGCGTCTTTTGACGGCCTTATCGTTCTGAGCTCTTTGATTCTTCTGTGCGAGCTGTTTCTCAACTCTCATAAAGCAACTCCGTTAGTTTCCGAAAGCAGGCTTAATCTTGCGAAGGGTGAAGACGTTCCTGCCGTCTTTTCTCTCGTATTCAACCTTATCCATGCTCATCTTGACCATGTAGATACCGAGTCCTCCGATCGAACGGTCCTTCGCCGGAAGTGTCACATCGGGATCCTCCCTGAGGAGCGGATTGTATTCGACTCCCGCATCTTCAAAGACTATTGTAACTCCTTCGTTATCGGTATCCACCGTGATGTCCGCAAACTTCTCTGCATCCGGCAGCTGCGCGTACGCATATGAGGCAATGTTGACAAATATCTCCTCGACGGCAACATCCATAACCGCCATTGCTTCCTGATCCCAGCCGTCCCCCGCAAGAGACTCGTTCACATAATCGACGACCTGCGGCAGATTCGGAATCTCCGCATCAAATCTCGCTTTGACCATAATACCCCCATTCAGAGCCGTACCTGTCGGCTCACTCAATGGTAATGATGCTGTCAAATCCCGAAAGCTTCAAAACCGCCATAAACGATTCACCTACATTGATCAGCTTCATCTGTCCGCCCTTGGATTGAGCAGTCTTCTGGCCGATCAAAAGTGCCCTCAGTCCCGCACTCGAAACGTATTCGCACTGCCCGAAATCAAGCACCAGATTCCTGACCTTCTGGAAAGCAACAAGTATCGCGTTCTGTAACTGCGCGCTTGTGGTCGCGTCAACTCTTCCTTCTATCGATAATGTGATGGATTCACCATCTCTTGTCTCTGTAATATTCATCAGTATCCCAGCTCCTTCTTACGATTATAAGGCAAGAGTCAGCTTCCGCTTCCGAGCGGTCCCCTCTGACCGAATGCCCCACATATCATTATATTACACCTTGAGTGATACGTAAAACAAAAAGTTTATCCCCTGTATCACTCAGTGCGGCATACTGCATGCGCTCAGGTCACTGCAGGATCATCCCGCCGCCACCGTTCTCATCGGCAAGCATAACACCGTCCTCGACAGGTGCATCGGGCATGAGTACATTGGCATCAAGAGTCATATGACTGTCAAGCTTTCCGTCACGGGTATCAAATACGGAAGCATTGATATCGAGGTAGCTGTGAGTGTCAAGCTCGCTCCTGCCTTCGAGGTAGATGATCCTTAAGTGTGTCCTTACGGGCACGAACTGATTGAGCAGGAACGAAAGCTGAGATTTCTTCTTCTCTTCCACAAAGGACTTTACAAGGATCGTGACATCAAACCTGCCGTTTCCGATCATTCCGGCAGTCGGGTTGCCTTTGTTCTCAACAATGATGCTCTTCTCTCCGAGGACGATCTCACAAAGCCTCTCAAGAGCGGCCTTGGTGCCTTTCCTTCTGTTAAGCGCGGGAGCCTCCTTAACAAGTGTCCTCAGGGTCTCCTCGTCAAGGAAATCTCCGCTCACGTCGATCCCCATCCATCCGGCGTACGTGACAAGCAGCTCTTTGCCCGCCACGTCGGGGTCAAGGTTGACCGCATAGTTGTCGATCTTGTCCTGGAAATCGTTGAAGACCGATGAAAGTACCGAGAGGTATCTGTGAAAGAATTCTCCCCTCTTTCTGTATATCTCGGGGAGAGTACTCATAAAGGTGTCTCCCGGATTTATGACACGGATATCGCTTAAAGGTCCCGAAAAGCTTCCCTCGATCCTGATCGCGACAAAGAGGTAACGTCCCGTCACGTCATACATGAGCAGATCCGTGGTTCCTCTGACAGACTTCGCACCGAAGAGCGAGAAGAAATCAAGCTTGATCCCGGGATCCTCATCCGTCTCGCAGAGGAAATCGCTCATTTCGGTATCGACATGACGTCTCGTAAACACAGTAGTGTCGGTAGCGAAGTAGAATACTGTCACTTCACAGTCATCGGGTATATCCGCCTTAAAGGAAAGCCTTCCCCACTCGGCATCGGGTACTCCGCCGTCAAACGGCGGCAGGAAAAGATAATGCATCCTGTCCGAATCATCACAGAAGATCCTGCCCTTCTCGTCAACACTCAGGGCATACAGTGACGAATGATCGAGTCTGTTTTTTCTTACCGAGTATTTTTGCAAGTAAGCCATAAAAGAATCCTTTCATCTCAGAACATGTTAAGCTCGATCGCGATCCTGCCGGTGCAGCAGAGCGCATTCTCCGCAGGAACGATATCAAGTCCGCTCATAACAGCGTTCTGATTCTCCGGTTTGATCGAAAGCTCGTAGATATGATCCACGCAGTCCATCTCCTCTATATCATTGAAGAGAGCATCAAACTTAAGTATCTCACCGAAGTTCTTTTCGTTCTTTAAATAATCCAGATGCTTTTCGATCACCTTGGTGATCTCCTCAAGGCAGTTCTCGTAGTGTCTTCTGACGTAGATCGTACCGGTGACCTCTATCGGAACGTAAGCGGGCTGAACCACCTTGATGCCCGTGGTGAGCACCCTGCGTTCATCGAGGAATTCCGTGATCTTGCGGATATATATGTCCGAAAGGAAGGTTCTTTCCTCGTCGGCATAAGGCTTGACCACAACCCTGACCTCGTTCTTCGCACGATCCGCGATGGCTCTCACCTTCTGGATGCAAAGATCCGGTATCATCCTGACGAGATCCTCGTAGTCAGACTGCTTTACCGCAGTGTAAGGCGTGTTAAGATCCTCCGTAAAACGTGCCGTAAGCTCCTGAAGGTTCTCCTTGAGTCTTCCGCCCTCACCCACATAAGGATTATAGAACCTTACTTCTGTTTCGTAGCCGACAGGCACGAACGTGTTCCCGGGTCTGACGTTACCGCTCGCTCCCATCGTCACCGCGCATGAGCAGACGAAAAGCTCGGCACCGACGAAATCGCCGGCATCTCTGATGAAGATCCTTCCTTCCCTTTCATCGAGCGAATAATAGAGTTCTCCTCTCTTGTTCCTTCCGGGACGGACGAAATCGTAGACCTCTTCGCCGTCAATTACCCTCTTCGAAAGAAGTGTAAAGCTTTCGGGTACTATATTCTTAACGGGCAGCTTGATCTCCTGATCATCGTAACCGATGACCGTATCAAGTGTTCTCTGCCTCATCAATTCTTCGTTGTATGCAACGATCTTGACACTGTCGGCTTCCCCGGAAGGTCCGTATCCGAACTTCTCCTTGTCGAACTCAAAGGAGTAAAGTCCGAATGCTTCCCTGTTCATCCTGTAGTATCTGCCCTGTTCGGTGACCCTCAGTCTCGAATCACTGTAAAGCCTGTATGATCCCTTCTTGCCTTCCTTTACAAAGACGCTCATAAAGCCTTCCTCAAGGAGGTCACAGTATACCTCAATGGGATCCTTCCCACGGAATGTGTGACAGATCGATCTCGTCTCCTTCTGCCATACCTCGAAAAGGAAGCCGTGTACCGAGAAGAATCTCGGAGGAACATCGTAATCGGCTCTTTCAAGAACAGCTCTGAGGCAATAGCCGTACCGGCCTTCTTTCTCAAATTCCGCTCCCTCAACATCGGGGATCGAAAGCCTGAGCTCTCCTCCGTTGAGGAACGCGCGTGTCTGATCCTTCTTTTTGATGTCGATAAAGCCGTCTTTCGTGTAGTACTGCCAGTTGACCGCCGCAAACACGTTCTCATGCTTATCTCCGCCGGGAGTCCTGTGGAAGCGGTCGTCAAATCCGAAGTAGAAAATGAGTTCCGTGTCCTTTATGGGTTCTTCGCTCAGGAATATGTAAAGCTCGTCTCCCGCTGCCGGCTTGTCTCCGAAGATCCTCACCGTCATGGTCGAATGCCTGTCGATGAGCGAAGCGCAGTCGATCACCTTTCCCGAAGCCACCGAGAAAATGGATGTGATCGAATTGGCATGAACGATGCTCTTTCTGTTTGTCTCGAAATTGATGTTCCCGATCCTGAACTTCTGATCGTTGGGCAGGTAGAAATCGTGGTCGACATTCTCGGCAGCCAGGAGTACTCTGCCGCAGCGTCCCTCCATCGGTGTAAAGCCCATAAGCTTCAGGATGTTCTCCTTTACATTGTCCGAGACCCTTGAAAGCTGGTTGCTCTGGATCGCGTTAAATGCAGTGAGTATCTCGAGAAGGGTGATGCCCGGGTCGGAAGGATTGAAGTTGGTCCATTCCTTCGTCAGAAGCGGGATCTTCGCAAAGGCATCCCCTAACATCGTCTGATAGTCCTTTGGTTCTTTTCTCTTTATCCTGATCATCAAAATACCTCATCTGTTGAAGAACTCAAATATTTGATACTCTGTCTTCCCTAATGGTATGTGCCCTGTGCGTTCCGCTTTTCACCACATAGAACCTGTTCCCGGGAAGATCCTCAAGATCGCACTCGTGCCGGCCGTCCGCATCGCTGTATGTTCCGGTGATCACCAGCCTCCTGATGAACGCGCCCGTTTTGAGGGAGTTGAGCTTCATCATGATCTGCGACCTGCCCGGAAGCTTGCCGATATCCCATCCCGGATGGAACGAGTCGGAAACGGGCGACAAGAAAGCTTCCAGAGCTTCCGTGAGCTTGAGGCCCACTTCGTAATCAGTCTCGTCGCTCATCCTGTTCATCCAGATATCAACATTGATGGCCACACCGATCGGCTCCACGATCTCCATCGTCTCAAAGCCTGCCGTGAGCTCAACACAGTTCTCAAGATGTTCGCGCAACTTCGGAACAAGCCTGTCGAATGAATGTGTTCCCTGTCCGAAGTCTTTCATGAGGAGCACAATGCTTATAAGACCGTCCTGCACTCTCCCGTCTACCGATTCACCGATGATGCATTCGGCCTTGTTGATGCTGTCGCTGAAGCTGAGTATCTCGTTCTTGTAGTCAGCCATGGTCACGATACGGTTGCGGCTTCCGATGATGTTGGCCGCCCTGTTGACGGCACTGTCCACAGATTCGATACTGCTTCCGCCGTAAGCGGGGAACGGATTGTAGATGCCTCCGAGGAAGTCGATCCTGTTCATGGTGTCCGTGAGCTCGCCCGCGCGGACATTTGCATCCGCACCGCTGCAGCTTCTGGCGATCACACGTACCGCGGTCGAATCCGTGACCGAAGGAACGGCCACATGCACACCGTCTCCGAAGACTACCGATCCCTGCTGCCTGTCAAGAACGTAGTGGCGGTCGCCCTCATGAGAGCAGTCGAAGTTGCCGACTTCTTCCCACAGAACAAAGAAATCGTTTATGTTGCCGTACGTATCATACTCAGCGTACGCTTTGTCCGGATCACTGCTCATGATCTCTTTCATCTCTTCCGTGGTATGCTTATTGACTTCGTTTACCCATACCTGCGCGTCAAGGATATTTGACGAGGAAAGGTTGAAGCGCACGCTCGGAGTCTCCTTCAGGATGTAGAAGTCCTCGGGCACGTGTGTGTCGATGTTGCTGACATCGACTGCATTTATGATCAGATTCTTGATCACCGGGCGATATACGCCTTTTGCCCCGAAGTGACCATTAACGTCAAGGATCCTCAACCAGAACCGCTTTCTTCCTTCGATCGTGGTTGCGGCCATATCCTCCGAAGGGATAAACCGCAGCTGTCCGGTGCGTGCGAGACTGTCCGTCTTGTCGATCACCTGCAGAGGTTTAAAACCGTCTATCGTAGAGTATTCGAATCTGAGAGTCGTGCCGACATAAGCGGACTCGTCCTCGAGGACCATAAGCATTGAGACAGGTCCCGCCGCAAACTTCCTGTCAAAGCCGAAATAAAGAGCATTGTCGGTATACGGGCTCACTCTGAAGGCAGTGATGCCTTTACCCGACATGAGAGCCATGGTGGCATCCTCTGTAGCTATCCTGTTCACGACTTCAACACGCTCGGGGCGGACGAAGCTGTCGCCGTACGTGTACTCGACCGTGGCGTTTTTGATTATGGGGTAATTGTGATTGCAGGGCATCATGTAGCAGTTGTTGCATCTGATGGTCTGGAATCTTATCGCTCTGCCGCGACCACCGTCCTCGATCCAGTCCTCGGGCGCAATGAACGAGAAGGAACGTCTGCCCGCTTCACCTGCGGCAAACATCTCCGATTCGTCGCTCATAAGCATCAGTCTCTTCCAGCCCGTCTTCGAGGAATACTCGATGGAGATCTCATCGACGTAGGACTCGACAACTCTCGTATTGATCGCGAGATGAGGCTTTCTCTTGACAACCTTCAGAGAATCCTCGATCTGCGCATATGACATGGTCACGGGGTTCACGCCGAACTCAACATCAAAAGAAACAGTGATCTTTGCTCCCACTCTCGAGAAATAATCATCATGCCTCATGAAGCATTCCTGGAACATGGCGAGCTTGTCACCGAAGGGTCTGAAGTTTGTGGGGTCGAGGTCCGTGCCCAAAGTCGAAGCCGACTTGAAAGGCTGCTTTTCGCCTTCGGAAGAGAATTCGATCCCTTTAACGCGTATATGATCGTTCACGGCTTCCGCGGCTTCGATGACAAATACCGAATACTCGCGGTCGCGCATGATCTTGCGGCAGTCGCCGCTCTTTTTGAGGCAGAGCACATCCTCGCCGATAAGCTTTATTTCATCAAATGCGCTGAGCCCTTTCTCAGTCAGGTACGAAAGCCTGTATGTCCCGTTCACGATCTTCTTTGCAAGGTCGTCGGGACTGTCGATCTTCATCAGGATCTTCTCGTCCTTGATGTCAAAATAAAACGAATGGAAAATAAGGAGTCCGTTCCGTCCGAGCTCGGCTCCGCAGTCGTCAAATGCTGCGAAAGGCTTAAAGCCGGCCGTTTCGGTCTCGGTCTGTGCGGCGCCCGCGTCACCCTCTGCGGAGACGTCCTCTTCCGCCATGATTCCGTCGAGCTCCGGCATAAGCGCCATTCTCTTCGAAGGACCGTAGATGTTTCTGATGGTGCCGGTTTTTGAGTCTGTCGAAAGGATATCCGTGAGCTTTGAGCTCGTGATGTACATGGGATGGGCGGTTTCAAAGATGACCCTGTCCTCGCCTTCACCGCCGTAGATCTTCGTTCCTTTCGCAACGTAGCTTCCGTTGATCAGTCCCGAAGAAAGCTCCATGACAACCATGGTCGAAGCCGGCTGTGCGGGCATAAGGGATACTCCCGCCATGTTTGCCAGCTCGGCATGATACACATCAAGAAGCTCATCAAAGCGACTCGTGTTTTCCGCCACCTGATCCGCAAAGATCATCGCGATCACGGAACCGATATCGGGATTCTTTGTATCAAAATGCCACTCGGGTACGTAGACCTTTGAGAGAGTTTTTATCTGCTCTCTGATATCCGCAGCCTTTCTCCCGTCGAGATCAACCCTGCTTTGTTTCATCAATAGCCTCCTCTACAGCACCGTACAGATAGAAAGGAAATACCAGATTGTCCTTTGTGTTGGTGTCCGTGACCGTGTACGCAATGTCGACCATCAGATATCCGGGCTTCGACTGACTGTCAAAAGAGATCGTCACATCGGAGATCCTCGGCTCAGCCGTTTTCAGATCATTGACAAGATCCATCCGCAGGATATTGAGCACGGTCGCGTTGGGCTCCGTGAACGCAAATCTCTGGATCTCCGTACCGAAATCGGGCCTGAGCCAGCGTTCCGTCTTCTGTGTCATGAGTATCATGTAGACGGATTCTTTCACGTTTTCAAGTTCGCTCGATGTCTCAAACCGTCCGGTGGTCGGATTCACCGCGGGAGGGAATTTCATCCCTGTTCCTAAAAAAGCTTTGGCCATTTTTAACTCCTATCCTATCCAACGTTTATGGTGCCGCCCTTAACAAGCGTGCTTCCTTCCGCTTCGATCTTGGCCGAACTGCTCGCCTTGACCGCGTAATTCATAGCTTCCACATTCATGTTCTGCTGAGAACTCAACTTCATATCACCCGATGCGGCAAGCTCGATCTTTTCATTGGCTGTGACCTTGAAGTTGTCGCATTTTATCGAAACGTTTCCCTTGCCGTTCGCAACTTCAAGAGTCGCCGTGACGTTGTTCTCACCGACCTTGACCTCGACCTTTTTCTGTGCCAGAACACTGATCAGTCCGTCGGCTTCCTTGGTCTTGAGCGAGATGAAGTTCTTGTTCTTTTTGTCCTTGAAGTCGGAGATCATGATCGATTCTTCCTTCGAATCGAGCTCCATGTAGAGCTTTCCTTCAAAAAGCTGCAGGCGGAGCTTGTCATCCTGGGGCGGATCCTGCTCGTCATCCTCGTAGCGGATCATGGAACTGCCGTTACGGGCCTTTATTTCCTTGACGCTGTTCGATTTATTGGCACATTCCGTGACGAGCTTTGAGCCCTGATCTATGCTCCCTATAATATACGGTTTATCTATGTTTCCTTCCTCGAAAACAAGCAAAACTTCGTCGCCGACTTCGGGCAGGTAGTAGCAGCCCCACTTTGCTCCCATATACGGGAAAGCGACCTTTGCCCACTTAAGGATGTTGCTGTCGGTGTCCCTGTTCGGGATACGGACACAGACCTTTCCGTGCTGGGCCGCCGTGTTCTGTGTATCCCACTTGGAGTCCCAGAGCTTCTCGACAATCCCGACGACCACGCCGTAGATCCTGTTGTCGCCCGTCTCACTCTTGGTGACCGCACGGGCACTGACTTGCTGCATTATATCGATAAAATCCATTTATAACTCCTGTTTTTAACGCGTTTATCGCTGTTTGTTCTCTCATCAGACCATCACGAATATCAGCGGGTCAATCTGCTTATTTGAGGGTGGCTGCACATCCCTCGAGCGTACATCTGTACTCACCCTTCTTGGTCATAACATGCCGTACCTTCTTGAGGTAGAACTTGTTGTTGAGTTCTTCTCCGAGTCCTCTTATCATGATGAACGATCCGGGTATAAGATCGGGGATACCGACCGTTTCACATCTGAGTGTCCCGAATCTGTATGCGACCGATTCGGCCAGGTACTTGACCCTCATGTCCGCTTCGGCCTGTGAATGAACCGTTGAGTCGAGGTAAGTCATCACATTGTTGCTAACTAACGACTTCGCATCATTTCCGAGTGACCACTTGTTGTTGATCTTTTGCTTGGATGTGATGAGCTTGCCGGTGTCTGTATCGGTCGCTCTTACTTCGACCTGTCCCACCAGTCCCGTGATATCAAACTCGACATCAAAAGTTCTGAGGATGTTCTGCGGTCTGATGGTCATAAGGCTCAGCGTGTCGGCCTTGGCCGGTCTGAAGATGACGGTCCCTGCAGACACAAAGAAGTCAAAGTTGACTTTCTTGGCCATCCTGACAACGAATTCGTAATCGCTTTCACCCACCATCTCAATGGTTGGCTTGTCTTTGCCGGATGTATCCTGCATCTGGGCAAGAACATCAGGGGTATTCTCGACGGTGACACCTCTTATGATCCCGGCCGAAGAATCCGTCTTACTGCCGTACGGCTCCCCGTCAAAAATCTCTTTGACTGCATCGCTGACAGTCGTGGCTTTGAGCTGACGCGAGTGATTATTGGCCATCATTAGTCCTTTTACATCCATGGCTGTAACTGCGACATACGGAAGTCCGAGATCATCAAACACAAAATTAACCTTCGTGATAACGCCCACAAACACTGTCTTGACCGAGGAGGTATAACCCATCGCGATCTCGACGGCCGACCCGATCATGAAGAATTTACCGTAGTCCTTGATCTTAAAGTTACCGGTATTCACGTCGTAGGTTCCGTACATCCTGTAACTTGCAACGGAAGCCTCAAATCCGCTTGAAAGATCCACATCTATCTGTGATATAGCGATTTCCGGATTTTTGACAGTAAAATCATCTTCACCGTTGATCTTGATCACCACGTGAGGATTCGTAAAACCCTTTGCTTCTTTTTTCAGAGCGTCATAATCAAGACCGCTGTACAAACTTGCCATAAAAAAGCCTCTTCATAGATTGAATGGTTTACGCGTTCAGGTTCACCAGCGAACCTGCAAGATCCGCAAACGAACCCATATCGATCGTCTTGGACTCTCCGGGAGGTCCAAAGAGTTTTGTGAACGCTTCGTCCCAGTATTCGACACCCATGTTGACAACCTCGGCTCCCGTTTCATCCTTGACAACCGGAGCTGTCTTTTGGAAGATGGACATTTCAACGGTCGCCGCGATGGGGTTACCGTCCGGAGAGAACATGGTATACCGGGCGTTCACACTTTCGATCTCACCAAAAAACACCACATCACCGAACACAAATATCGCCTGACGGGTCGCGTACTGGGTTATAAGCGAAACAAGTCCCTCGACAGGCGTCTGTACCGAGTAGGTACAGATGAGCCCCGCTATATCCTTGACGATCGCCGAAGGAGCGACTATCAGCTTGTCCTGCATGAATGCATTGGCATTATTGATGTCACAAAAATGCATCGTGAAGCTCATTCTGGTCTGCGCCGGATGGGTTGCCTTGGCAAGCTGATTGAGACCCGACTCAGGCGGACCCTGTCTGACGAGAGAAGATCCCACTCGAGAGCTGAGGTTGATCGTTTCGGGATTGTATTGAAACTCAAAATAATCCCAGTCCGATTTATACTTTACAAAATTGATAAGGTCCTTGCCTCTGCGGGCTCCGCTGCTTGATGCAAGTGCCCCCATGAGGTCTCCCGCTGTTCCGGCAGCATCCATTCCGAGGTACAAAGAGTTCTGAACAGTGCTTATAGCCTCATTGACCAATTTCTGAGCGAGGTTGCTCGGGTTGATCCTCCGCACAAGAAGCGCGGCTTTCGTCGCGTTACCGAGTAAGCTGTTGGCTAGATTTGCTCCGACCGATCCTATTCCCATAAATACTCCTTAAAAATCAAATATTAAGTATCGAACTAACCTGCTGTCCCGCCTTGGCATTCTTGATGATGTTTGTCGGATTGAGGAAGCAGTCGTTGTAACGATCTGCCCACTGACCCATATCGCCCTGCTTGACGGTTGTATCGTAGCACAGGATCGAGAGGTTCACTTTCGCCCTGATGGGCTTCCCTGTGGGAGAAAACATGGTATATTGGACATCAACTCCGCTTATCAGTCCGCTGTAACTCATCTCCGACCAGGTGAATGTGATCTCTCTTGTGTACTCATTTCGAAGTACCGCCACCAGACCTTCAACCTGCTTCTGAACTGAGAACTCGGCACCGCCGAAAAGTGTTGCCGCTGCCGTCGCCAGGTTCTTCATGATCGAAGTCGGGCTCATTATCAGCTTGTCCTGCAGGAATGCATCCGCATTGTTCTCCGCGTCAAATATGAGCGGAATAGTTACTGAGATACGAGGATCAACCTTCTTGGATGAGAGACTTTTCCCACCCGTTTTTTTATCTGCTGTATCACCTGAAAAGTCCATGACCTGGAAACCATCACCGCCGATAGCCTGGAAACTGATAGATTCCGGATTAAACTGAACCTTCATCGACTTTTTTACGGTCCCCATTGCATTCGGATTGTACTCGCCGATCGGCAGCTCTCCGACAGTCTTATAAGCAATATCAGCTATCGCTGTCTGAATATCCTCGATCGCCTGAGCCACCTGAGTATCGGGACCGTTACTGGTTCTAACGGTAGTGGCTTTTTTCACTTGCGTTTCGGTTAGAGTTCTTCTGTCGATGATCGTAATGACAGCTTCGACCGGATTACCGGTAACACTCGCAAGCAGATTTGATCCAACACCCATAGATTAAAAACCTCTTCTCTTTCTTTCGGAAACAAGCATCTTTTCTATCCTGTCATAGACCTTTTCCGAGATCTCGTCCATGTCTTCCCTGAAACGATCCGTGATCATTCTGTCCACGGTATCACTGTTTAACATCTCCGTCGTGGTGGTCGTCTGTTCACGGACTAAGGTCCTACTAACATTGACATTCTCCGTCAGGTTCTGAACCTGCTCGGTCGTTTTCTTCAGTCCCTGCTTCTGACGGTTCAGTTCCTCTACTATCTCTTCCGCTTCGGTAAAGTTTCTCTCGTGTTTGTGCACAAGATTTACATCCGATGTATCGTACTCAGAACGCGAAAGTCTTGTTTCACTGATCCTCGTTGTTCCGGCATCTGTCAGCTCGCGCGAGATTTTCTCCTGCAGTGCCTCCCGGGCAGGTTCTTTGGCAGTGGCCTCCGTGGCATTACCTTCCAGATAGTGAAGCTCCGCGGCAAGCACTCCGGGGTCTGCGGATCTGAGTTTTCCCGAGGTGACCGCCTTTACGGGATTTTCCATGTACTCCCGCACGACGTTCATTATCTGCTTTGTCTCCTCGGACATCACATTCATCACCGCTTTTTCGGCAATCTCGGTTTTCTTCTCAACCACGTGTCCTTCCTTGAGATATTCGATCTCAAGAGGAGATTTTCCCGAGAGGATATCTTGAACGGCAAGTATAGCCTGCGACCGGTCTACCCTGAGCTGTCCGTCAGGTAATCTCTTTGCCGGCTCGGACTCCGTCCTGGCAAGCTTAGCCAGCCTCTCGAGATTCTGCTGATTTATGATATCGATAGCCTGCTTATATACATCCTTATTGTCAACGTTCGTTGTGAACGACCTGTTGTCTGTCTCTGTATCACCCTCTGTGTTCTTAACAAGGGTCATATCAACATCCGTAACATCGGTATACGAATCACCCTGAGGCCTGATCTCGGTCCGATCCGACATATAAACATTTTTGTCCGAACTCATTATGTCGGTCCGATCCGAGTACATGTTGCGTACGTTATATACCCGGTCTTCCGCAGAGATTTCCCTGCCTGCCGCCGGTGTATATGTTTTGTTGAAGACATTCTCAGTAAGGGTAGCTGACTGCCTTTTAACCGTGGTCTGCGCAAGTTTCTCAATGATCTGTCTTGCGGCATCCACAAAGACCTTATCTCCCTCGTTGAGTACAAACCTGCCCGTTTCGTTCTCTCTCTCGTGAACGTAGTGTACAAGCTGCGTCAGAAGTGAGACTTCGTTTGTCTTCTGCTCGCCGGAAACCTCCAGTAGGTTCCTGTCATA
>Ga0310690_10006349_pt1 | contig 15560 bp, 17 predicted proteins | sample AusTroGonzalo_MG_2_FD_207661 | JGI IMG/M metagenome (GOLD analysis project Ga0310690, IMG submission 207661) | Bovine rumen microbial communities from tropical cattle in Woodstock, Queensland, Australia - Gonzalo_04 (v2) (version 2) | ecosystem: Host-associated > Mammals > Digestive system >... | reverse complement strand
ACGTTGGTTGTCATCCACCATACCGGATTGTTGGAAGCCTAACTCTTTAAGCATCTGATCTACATCCGTACGGGTCAGTACTTGGAAATTGGATTGCCAGCCGAATGCCTTACGCAACTCACCGCGTACCATGTTCAACTCGATCGGACGACAAGCGTCTGAGCCTTCTGCTACACGCGGTTGTAACAGCGCCATTTTGATTTCTTCTGCACTTGCAACCATGCCAAGCATGCAGAATAGAATAATTAATAGTTTTCTCATTATTGTTATTGATTTTATAATACAAAAAAGTGCAAACTTTTTACTATTGGTTCTTTCGGGCTTGGACTCCCATCACTTCCAATATGCAGAAAGTTCACACTTAACGTGCGAACATTCGCATTATTTCGGAAAGTGATTTTCAAAGTGTCCAAGTTTGAAAGAATCCTAATAAAGCAAATGCTTCTTTAGCGCTCGCTTGCGCCTATATTTTTCTATGTTACCCTATTTTACGTCTTGGGCAGCTGACGTCCGGTTTTACGTCATGGATGGAACGAGAGGTCATAAAAACCTTTGCGGTTGCAAAGGTACAACATTTTTTTGACATATGCAAATTTTTTAGTAAAAAAATGGGTTACGGGTTACAGGTTACGGGTTATGGGATAAAAAAAAAGTAAAAATGCGTGCGCGCTTGCGTATGTGGAAAAAAAGTAGTAACTTTGCAGCAAATAAACAGAAAACATATGCGGGTAGTACTACAACGATGCAGCCGTGCGGAAGTGCGGATAGATGGCGAGCAAGTCGGACAAATAGGCACAGGGTTTGTGCTGTTGGTGGGTGTGACAGACGGTGACACGGCCGCAGAAGCGGATATATTGGCAAAGAAAGTGGCACAGATGCGGGTGTTTGAAGACGCGGAAGGCAAGATGAATCTGGCACTCAAAGATGTGGGCGGTGCTATTCTGAGTATATCGCAGTTCACGCTCTATGCCGACTGCCGAAAAGGCAACCGTCCGTCATTCATCAAAGCAGCACGGCCTGAGACCGCTTCGCCGCTATACGACTATTTCAATCAGACATTGCGGGAGCAGTACGGTTTGCAAGTAGAGACCGGACGTTTCGGCGCAGACATGAAAGTGGATTTCATCAACGACGGTCCGGTGACCATTCTGCTCGACAGTGCCGAACTATAAGTGACAAACTGCCAAAATGGCAGAAAGGGTGCCTTTGGCACGATAATTGGAGAATGGAGATTGAAGATTGAAAATTGAAGATTTTTAAAACAGATATACTATGAGCAAAATTCAACCATTAGCAGACCGTGTGCTCGTTAAGCCGGCGGCTGCAGAAGAGAAGACTGTAGGCGGAATCATTATTCCAGACAGCGCTAAAGAGAAACCGCTCCGCGGCGAAGTGCTTGCCGTAGGTAACGGTACGAAAGATGAAGAGATGGTTCTCAAAGCCGGAGACCAAGTGCTGTACGGCAAATACGCCGGTACAGAGCTGGAACTCGACGGAGAGAAATACCTGATTATGCGTCAAAGCGACGTGCTGGCGAAACTTAATTGACGAATGAACGATTGACGAGGTACGATTGATTGACGATTTAGTCAATTGTACAATTTAATTCAATCGTAAATAACTCGTTAAATCGTAAATTGTAAAATCGTAAATTTAAAAATTATGGCAAAAGATATTACTTATAACGTGGAGGCGCGAGAGGCGCTGAAACGTGGTGTTGACCAGTTGGCAGACGCAGTCAAAGTGACGCTGGGTCCGAAAGGCCGCAATGTCATCATCGACAAGAAATACGGAGCTCCGCACATCACCAAAGACGGTGTGACGGTAGCCAAAGAGATTGAACTGGCAGATGCAGCCGAGAATCTCGGTGCACAGCTTGTGAAGGAAGTAGCATCGAAGACCGGCGACCAGGCAGGTGACGGAACAACGACCGCTACGGTATTAGCGCAAGCCATCGTTGGCGTGGGCTTGAAGAACGTAACAGCCGGTGCTAACCCACTCGACCTCAAACGCGGAATTGACAAAGCAGTTGCTGCTGTTGTAGCCGAAATAAAGAAGAACGCCGTTGTCGTAGGTAATGACTTCGACAAGATTGAGCAGGTAGCTACCGTTTCCGCTAACAACGATGCGGAGATCGGCAAATTGATTGCAGACGCAATGCGCAAGGTCAGCAAAGACGGTGTGATCACCATCGGCGAAGCCAAGGGTATGGACACCACCATCGACGTGGTACAAGGTATGCAGTTCGACCGCGGTTACATCAGCCCGTATTTCGTAACAAACACCGAGACGATGCAGGTGGAGATGGACAAACCGTATATCCTTATCTACGATAAGAAGATCTCGAACCTCAAAGAGTTGCTGCCCGTTCTTGAACCGGCTGTGCAGAGCGGACGTCCGCTGCTGATCATCGCAGAAGATGTGGACAGCGAGGCACTGACCGCATTGGTTGTCAACCGTTTGCGTGCGCAGTTGAAGATTTGCGCAGTCAAGGCTCCGGGCTTCGGTGATCGTCGCAAAGAGATGCTCGAAGATATCGCCATCCTCACCGGCGGTACGGTTATCAGCGAGGAGAAAGGTATCAAGCTGGAGCAGGCTACAATCGAGATGCTCGGTACGGCTGAGACCATCAATGTCAGCAAAGACAACACGACCATCGTCAACGGCGCAGGCAACAAAGAAGCTATTGCAGCTCGTGTGGCACAAATCAAAGCACAGATCACCGCTACGAAGTCCACCTACGACAAAGAGAAACTGCAAGAGCGTCTGGCTAAACTCGCCGGCGGTGTGGCTCAGCTGAATGTAGGTGCAGCTTCCGAAGTGGAGATGAAAGAGAAAAAAGACCGCGTAGATGATGCCCTCTCTGCCACTCGTGCAGCAATCGAGGAAGGTATCGTACCGGGCGGCGGCGTGATGTACATCCGTGCACAAGCAGCGCTCGAAGGTCTCAAAGGTGAGAACGAGGACGAGCAGACAGGTATCGAGATCGTGCGTCGTGCGATCGAAGAACCGCTGCGTCAGATCGTTGCCAACGCAGGAAAAGAAGGCGCAGTAGTCGTTGACAAAGTGCGTTCGGGTAAGGGTGATTTTGGTTATAACGCCCGCAAAGATGCGTACGAGAGTCTGTACGAAGCCGGTGTCGTTGATCCCGCCAAGGTGGCTCGTGTAGCCTTGGAGAACGCCGCTTCGGTAGCAGGCATGTTCCTCACGACCGAATGCGTCATCGTCGATCATCCGGAAGAACATCCGGCTCCCGCAATGCCGGCTGGTGGTATGGGAGGGATGATGTAATCATCCCGTTAAAGGGTTAAATAGTTAAAATGGTTTTTATTCCATAAAAACGTTAAACTGTTTACAAATAAAGGCACTCAAACGAGTGCCTTTATCCATATATGTGCGTCATCTTCCAGCGTCCAATGCGGCAGAGGAGAAGGTGTATAGCCTGCATTGCGATAAAGCGTGTTGCAGGCAATGTTTTGAGTAGCAATAATCGCATACAAGACGCGCAGATGCAGAAAACCGAACGCATACTCTTCAATCTGACGCACTGCTTCCTTCCCTACTCCTTTCCCCCGAAATTCAGGCGCTATATACATGCCTAAAGCGGCACGTCTGTTACGCGGATCCAAATCGAACAGATCCATGCATCCGCACGTAACGCCCTCATCTTCAATCATCAAACGCAGTTGTCCGTCCTTATAGATATCGCCGGTAGTGGATGCTATATACGTGCGTAAGTCCTGCTGCGAAAGCGGATTATGGTTCGCACCATCCGCCCATACAGACGCATCGTTCTCCCATTGGTAGAGAAACGGCAGATCGGTAGGTTCTATTTTGCGCAACTTAATCATTGAAAAGCCGTCCGAAGAAGCCTTTTTTCTTCTTGCTCAGATCTTCCATATGGCCTTGCGGCGCAGGTTCGTAGGGATGGCCTGTATGGATCATATTATAGATCACTCCCCAATCGGGCAGTCCGCCCAAGTTACGGTCATCAATCCACAAATCCGCTACCAGTTTGCGTGCCTCGTGATGCTCCGGAGCCTCTTCCGGATAATTGGAATTGATGGCATAGAACTCAAGTCCTTTCGACTTGCAATAGTCAATCGCCTCCTGCAGCAAGTCTCCTTCACGCACCGTCCAGAGGATAATCTGATGATGGTCCTCGTCCTGCAATTTCTTCAATGTCTGAATGGCAAATGGTATTGGTTTGCCGATTTTCGGGTACTCGTGGGTAACAATAGTCCCGTCAAAGTCACATGCTATAATCATTCTATTTACGATTTGACGATATACGATTTACGATTTATTTACAATTTGACGATTTAGTAAGTAGGGATGTTGGGATCGGGAGGAGTCATCTCCTGCTCCATCTTGCCGAGCGTAGGCTTGGTGAAATACCACGCTACAGCCGCAATAGCAGCCACCCAAAGCATCGATTGATAACATCCCATCCCATAGTATGCCAAGATTCCGAGCGGCATCGAGTTGCTGACCAACAAGATACGCGCTGCCGCTATTTTGAAGTATTTATCCTCGGTCTGCGGCTTGAACAACTTCACCAGATACAAACCCAGCGGAATAGTGATCAAGGCATCAAAAATAATGATATACTGCACAATTACTCCTACGTGCGACATGCGATCCAGCGGCTCGTACAGTCCCTTCGAGAAGGCGTAATACATAGCGGTCAGTACAATGAGGGCTATGATCATCTGGCTGTAATAAATCCAATTCAGTTTTCTAACTACTTGTTCCATATTATGCTTGAAATTCTGTTCTGTTAACAATTGAGCGTCCTAATGTGATCTCATCCGTATATTCGAGCTGGTTCCCCACCGCCACTCCTCGCGCAATTTGCGAAATACGCAACTCGCCTGTCTGTATTCTGTCTGCGCATTGGTCAGCGTTCTGTATTCTCCGATAGATATAGAAGTTCGTGGTGTCACCTTCCATCGTCGTCGGCAAAGCCAGAATGACTTCATCCACATTGCCTTTCGCTACCCGCTCAATGAGCGAATCAATCTCTATATCCTTCGGTCCGATGCCTTCCATCGGCGAAATAATACCTCCGAGCACATGATACACACCGGTAAACTGCCCCGTGTTCTCAATGGACATCACATCCTGTACATTCTCCACCACACAAATCGTGCCATGATCTCTTCGTGCGGAGGCACAAATCGGACACAATTCCGTGTCGGATATATTATGGCACTCGCGGCAATAAACCACATCTTTCTTCAAACGCGCGAACGCACCTGCAAATGCTTCCACTTCGGCTTCCGGCTGCCGTAACAGATGCAACACCAGCCGCAACGCCGTGCGTCTCCCTACTCCCGGCAAAGATGCCATTTGGTTCACTGCCTGCTCTAATACTATACTCGGGTAGTCACTCATGATTTTTTTGCCCATCTGGCAGGTATCATGCGGTACGGATACCGCTCGCGTATATTCATAGCATTCGGGCAGTCAATGCGGTGTATTCGAATCCCTTTGAGCACGGACACAAAGGCAAAAATAGGGTCTCCGGGCTGCGGGTTGCAGCATTTGGAGAGGTTGTAGTCCACGTTTTTGACATTCATATCCACCTCAATAGCCAAGCCCTTCAACTCGCTTTTGTCCACGTACTCGGTATGCTCGCGAGGCACATTAGGCTGCTCGTCCGGCGTCAGCATCACGTCCCTCAGGCGCTGAATCGTCTCCTTGCCGGTAGCCAATGCCTGGTACATATCGGATACTGCCTTGTAGCCGAGTTTGAGCGCCATCCTTGTGATGTCTCCTTCCGTGTAGTCGATCTTCCAATTCTTGAACCGACGCTCAATCATCTCCTTGCCTTCCGCTGCCTGGGAATACTCCATCTCTTTGAGCGCCTGACGGATCTTGTTCTTGGCCTTTGACGAAGCGACAAACTCAAGCCATCCTGCATTCGGATGCTGGTTCGGCGAAGTCAAAATAGACACCTGGTCGCCGTTCTCCAACACATGCCGGATGGGCACATTCTGATTGCGAATTGTTGCACCGACGCAATGCGCCCCTACTTCACTGTGTATCGAGTAAGCAAAATCCAACACAGTTGCCCCTTCGCACAAACGGCGCAAATCACCTGTCGGCGTAAAGACATAGACATCGCCTGAACGCTGCACAATAGATCCTTTGACACCTTTGTACGACCAGTGAGCGGCTACACCCTGCTCGGCTATTTCGTCCATACGGCGCGTACGGATCTGCACTTCCACCCATCGTTTCTCTGGTCCTAAAACGGTTGTATGCAGCGATTCGTAGCCGTTCTCTTTGGGTACGGAAAGCCAGTCGCGCAGACGTTTAGGGTTCGGCGGGAACACATCGGTGATAAGTGAATAGACTTGCCAGCAATCCGATTTCTCTTTCTCCAAGGGAGAATCAAGGATAATACGGATGGCAAACAAATCATATATCTTGTCCACATCGCAGTGCTGCACCTGCATCTTGTGATATATCGAATGAATGGATTTCGGGCGACCTTTGATCGTAAAAGTAAAACCCTCCGCTTTCAGTTTCTTCTCCAACGGCTCGATGAAGGACGCTATATACGCCTCTCGCTCGGCTTTCTTGGCGTTCAGCTCGTGCGCAATATATTTATAGGTTTCGTAATCCAGGAACTTAAGCGCCAAATCCTCCATCTCTGTTTTGATCTGATACAAACCGAGCCGGTGCGCCATTGGCGCATGCAAGGTCTGGGTCTCTTTGGCGATGTGCCGACGACGATCCGAATCACCTTCTTTGTCTAATTGGCGAAGGAGTTCCAAACGCTCATTTAGTATCGAATATAAGACTTTGTTACTGTCTTCCATAGGGGCTTCGTTCAAAAAAGTGCGCAAATTTAGTAAAAAATTTCTATTTATACAAATAATTGCGATTATTTTTCATAAAATTTTGCATATATAAAAAATTTTTAGTAATTTTGCAGCGTTTTTATGCAAACATATTAAATTTAACCTATAATGAAAGCAACAAGAGCTATTGTAATTTGTACGCTTGCCGTCGCTGCTGTAGTGATGTGCTTGTTCTGCGTACAGAGCGTTACCACTCCTATTAAGTTTGAGAACACGCGTGCTGAGCGTGAGGTAGCAGTGATTAAACATCTGGTGGATTTGCGTACCGCTGAGGTGGAGTTTCACCACCAAAAGGGCAGATTTACCGCTAACTTGGACAGTCTGCTTCTTTTCCTGAAGACCGCTCCGAAAAAAGAGGTATTGAAGGAAGGTAGTTTGACCGACAAGCAGTTGGAAGCCGGTTTGACAGAGCACAAGGCTGTGAAGATTCTGGATGCAGCCAAGAAAGCTGCTCTGCGCAACAAGAAACTAAGTTTCGAGGACAACGACGCATTGTATGCCTATATCTGGGAAAACGACAAAGACGTCAAGAAAAACGGCTTGCAAGGTTTCCGTCGTGATACCATCGAATTGAATATGCTGCAGTCGCTCTACAAAGGCGAGTATGACGAGACAAGCATCGACCGCATCGTAGAGATCCCGTTCAGTAATGGTCTTCGCTTCGAGATGGAGGTAAACAACGACTACAAGACCAGCCAAGGTATTCGCGTACCGCTGTTCGAGGCTCGCGCTCCGTTCCAAAGTTATCTGGGCGACCTCAACAAGCAGGAATTGGTGAATCTGGTTGACCGTGAGGAGAAACTCGAGCACTTTGCCGGTTTGAAAGTCGGCGACGTCTTTGCTCCGAACAACAACGCAGGTAACTGGGAATAATGAGAATCATTTCCGGTACATATGGGGGGCGGCGGTTGTCGCCCCCTAAAAATATCACCGCGAGACCTACCACCGATTTCGCCAAGGAGAGTTTGTTCAATCTACTCAACAACCGTATAGATTTTGAGGGGATTGATGTATTGGACTTATTTGCCGGTACAGGCGGAATCGGTATCGAGTGCGTAAGTCGCGGTGCACGGGAAGTGACGGCGGTTGAGATAGCGCACGTGCAGCAGAACTGGATCATCAGCTGTTGTCGGCAACTCGGAATCCGTAACCTCAGTCTCATTCGAGGGGATGTATTCAAGTTCCTTAGTGCCTGCCGGACGAAATACGACCTCATCTTCGCCGATCCTCCTTATGCGTTGGACAAAATAGAAGAGTTGCCGGATTTGACGTTAGACCTTCTCAAAGAAGACGGCTGGCTGGTGATTGAGCACGGCAAAGACACAGACTTCACCGCGCATCCGCGCCATAAAGAGACACGCACGTACGGCAGTGTACATTTCTCATTCTTCCAATAGACAAACAAAAAAAGAGGCTCGCGCCTCTTTTTTTAGATCTCAACATAGACTTCAAGCAACTTACACTGCCCTTTCGGCTCTATGAGAATGTCGTTAAGCGAAGCCGGAATAAGCACCGCTTCACCTGTTTTTATGGACACTGCCTTCTCTTCCATCTCACAATCAAGCGCTTCTACCCTACATTCTCCTTCTACGCACATATATGCCACAAAGGAATCCAGTAAGGTATAATCGCGTTGCACTGAACGGGTGAGTTTCAGCAGATTAGTCGTAAAATACGGCGTTTGCAGCAAGTTCACCGCTCCGTTCTCAACAGGCTGCGGATGCGTCACGGCTGCTTCGTTGTCAGGCGAGAAATCCATCACATCGAGTGCCTTTTCCAGTTTGAGCGGACGCATTTTGCCATCGTTACCTACCCGATTGTAGTCATACAAACGATAGGTCAGATCGGAATTCTCTTGTATCTCCGCCACAATCGTGTCACGACACATGGCATGCACCGTGCCGTTGGGGATATATGCCACATCGCCCGCGCGTACCTTATAATCGCGCAGGTAGCGCGCGAGAGAGCCATCTTGAATCGCGGTATGAATACGCTCGGCATTCATCTGCTCCTTCCAGCCCAGATAAATAGACGAGTCTCCTTCCGCCGGCATCACATACCACATCTCGGTCTTACCCAACGAGTCTTCGTTCTCCAAAGCATACTCGTCTCCAGGATGTACCTGAATAGACAGATCATCCGTAGCATCAATGAACTTGAGCAACAACGGGAAATGATTTCCAAAGGCCTCATAGACCTTGCCGCCTACCAGTTCATCCATATACACCTCAAGCAGATCCTGCAACGAATCGCCTTCATGAGAACCGTTGCTGACCTCCGTCGGGTATTTGTCAATGTCAGAAATGACCCATGCCTCGCCGACGTTTTCAAAGTCAGCGGGCACATGGTCGTACCATTTCTCTATCGTGTGACCTCCCCATAGTTTATGGAAGAGCTGCGCACGGAATTTAAATGGATATAATGACATTTTTGTTTCTTACTTGATGTTACGGATGTGTTTCTCCCATTTCCAGGCGCTTGCCAATACATCGCGAATAGGAGTGTCAGCTTTCCAGCCCAGCACTTCGTTCGCTTTCTTTGGCGCAGCCCATACTTGTTCGATATCTCCTTCACGACGACCGACAATGCTATACGGGATCTTCACGCCGGTTGCTGCTTCAAACTCATTGATAAGCGTGAGTACGCTGAGACCCGTGCCGGTACCGAGATTGAAGACCTCTACCTGCTCACGATCCTTTGCTGTCAACATACGCTCAATAGCTTTAACGTGCGCCTTTGCGAGATCAACCACATAGATATAATCGCGGATACACGAACCGTCCGGTGTGTTATAGTCATTACCGAACACTTTGAGTTCCGGACGCAATCCGGCAGCTGTCTGGGTAACAAACGGCAGCAAGTTCTGCGGCACTCCGTTAGGCAGCTCTCCTATCTTGGCGGACGGATGCGCACCTATCGGGTTGAAATAACGCAGAATAGTTGCGTGCAAGCCTTTGTCTGCATGTGCCTCATCGCAGATAATCTCCTCGTTGATCTGTTTGGTGTTGCCATAGGGCGAGAGAGCTTTCTGGATAGGAGCCGTCTCATCTACCGGCAGATGCTCTTTGTCAGGCTGACCATATACGGTGCAAGAAGACGAGAACACAAGGTTCGGCACTTGATGCAACTTCATCACGTCGAGTAGCGTAATAAGGCTGCCGAGGTTGTTGCGGTAATACAGCAGCGGCTTCTCCACCGACTCACCGACAGCCTTGCTGGCAGCAAAATGAATGACGCCAACAATATCCGGATATGCTTTGAACACATTGTCCAAATCCACGAAGTTGCCACAGTCAATATTGGCGAACTCCGGCTTACGGCCAACGATAGCGGCAATGCCGTCGAGCACATCAACAGACGAGTTGCTGAGGTTATCAACGATAGTTACCTCATAGCCCTGTTGCATCAACTCAACGGTCGTATGCGAGCCTATATAACCGGTACCTCCGGTAACTAAAATACGAGCCATATTAGAATAATTTAGCGGGATAGTCTCCCTTTGCGATTAACTGATTGATTTTCATTACTACCTGCGGACGGTCTTCTGCATAGGTTACACCGAACCACTTGGACGGTGTGTCAAGCACTTTGCAGGAAGCTTTCTTTGCGCCAATGAGCTGGTTTACAAGCGTCGGGATATAGAACTCCGATTTGAGCTCTTGACCGTGCTCTGCAATGAATGCGCGGAAAGCGTCCTCTGAATAACGGAAATACTCCGGCGTGAATCCCCACATATTCATTGACACCGGCGTATTCGGCTCCAACGGAGTATCAACGCCATCTTCTGTGAATACAATCTGTCCGTTCTTTTCCTCAATCTTTGTGCGCTCAACTACATCCGTGAGACAGCCTTCTGCATCCGTAGCACATACACCACGACTGACAGCACCGTTCTCACTAAGCGTATTACATACACGATAGCCGACCATGCAGTATTTGCCCTCTGTGCCCTCAACGGAACACAGATAGTCTGCCAACACTTGGAACGACTCTTTGCCATAGAAATCATCGGCATTGATAACAGCAAACGGCTCATGGATAAGGTCTTTACCCATCAGTACAGCATGATTAGTACCCCATGGTTTTGCACGCTCAGGATTGTATGTACATCCATCAGGTACTTTGTCAATAGCCTGGAAGCATACTTCGCATTGCACTTTGTCTGCGTATTTGGACAATACTTTCTCACGGAAGTCTTCCTCAAAATCCTTGCGGATGACAAAAACAATCTTCCCAAAGCCGGCACGCAGCGCATCAAAAACGCTGTAATCCATGATTGTTTCACCATTAGGTCCCAGACCGTCCAATTGTTTCAGTCCTCCGTAACGACTACCCATACCGGCAGCCAAAATAAATAATGTTGGTTTCATATATTTGTATATTTTAATTATAATCTATCATCAATAACCTTTATTCGTTTACAATAATCGTTTTGCCGCCTTTTTTCTTATGCCTAAACCACAGGCCATAAACCTCGGAGCAGTTTCCGGCAGTAATAAAGGCTTGTATCTTGTTATTGCGGATAAAGGCCATGAGGGATGAAAACTCATCTTGTGTCAGCAACACTTGAATTTCCAAGTGCTCTTCTTCACTATAACCACCCTGAATCTTATAGAGCGAGCACCCGCGCACAAGTGTTTCCACAATGTACTTACGTACACGTTCGGGCTCATTCGATATGATACATACACGCTTGCGTTTGTTAAGCGAGGCGGTGAAATAATCAATCGCCAAACCATTAATCCAGGTACCGATAATACCGATGACAACCATACGGAAGTCGTTGATCAGGAATGAAGTGCAGCAGATGATCACGCCACCTATCGCAACCGATGTGCCAATATCGAAATGTAAGTATTTATTGACAATCTTACCTAATATATCCAGACCTCCGGTGGAGGCATTGATTCGGAACATAACGGCTTGGCAGGCGCTGAGTAACAGCACAAAGCAGATGAGGTCAAACCATACATCTCCCATACCAAGTCCGCCGCTCATAACACTGTCTCGCACACGCTCTAACACCTCGCCTCCGCGACTGAGCACATACGGATTGCCGTTTGCGTCAAGCACAGTCTGACCGGCTTGCAATTGCGCAAGGATTTCCGGTGCTTCAATAACCTTATGCGTAAAATGTGTATTCGGGTAAATCCATTCCCACATCTGCGTAAGCGGACCAAGGATCATCGCCGTATAAACGGTTTTGGCGCCAAACTCGTTGCCAATAAGGATAAACGCTAACAGTAACAAGAAGGCGTTGATACCCATTACCCAATAGGAGAAAGTGTCCGTCGTGCCGCCGAAGAGCGTATTGAGTACAATAGAAAGACCGGAGATAGAACCTACAATCAGGTGACTCGGCATCAAAAAATAATATACTGCCGCTGCGCCGAGACTCATACCGATGGTCATCATCAGCAGTTCGCGCCAGAACTTGACAGTGCCGAGCGCATGGATAAAACTGCGCATCAAGTCACGCCAGTAGGCATATGTAAAATAATTAGATAGTGTGTTTTCCATGGTTTATTCGTTTTCTTTGACCACTAACCGAGCAGTGCGGCGGGTGGTTTGGCTCAGCATAATCGTTCGGCCGGCTTTGGCACGCTCCAATATCTCGGGCGTTGTTCCGCGGATAGTGAGCAACGAAAGACGGTCATTATAGCTCACATTGAAATGCGTTTGCAACTCTTCGATGGCGACTGGTACAAAACGGGTATTATCCACGCACACCGAGATAGTCACGGCCGAAGACTGGATCAGCGATACTTTGAGACGATTACGGTGAATGATTTCAAAGATCTCACTCAAACTCTCCTCAAGCACAAACGCAAAATCCTTTGCACGCATGGTGATAAGAATCTGATTCTTGCGCCATATATACACCGGCACATCAATCGGCCCTACTCCGTCAGCTGCGATCCGCGATCCTTCTGCCTCCGGATCACCGAACGGCTTGACGCAAAGCGGTATATTCTTGTTCTCCAGCGGACGAATCGTCTTCGGGTGAATGACTTGCGCACCGGAATAAGCGAGTTCGACGGCGTCTTGATAACGCAACGACGGGATAAGAACCGTCTCAGACTCAATACGCGGATCGGCATTCAGAATACCCGGCACATCTTTCCATATTGTTACAGATTCGGCATCCAGGTAGTTGCCCAGCAGCGCAGCTGTATAGTCCGAGCCTTCACGACCAAGCGTAGTTCGTTTGCCGTCTGCAGTACCTCCGATAAAACCTTGCGCAATTACAATCTGCGGGCGTTGCGGTCTGTCCCATCCGGCTCGGATAACGGCACGACTGGCCTCGTCATCCACTTTCGCCTCACGCCAAGTGTCATCCGTACGCAGCAGTTTCGGCATGTTCCACCATTCAACGGAAAGCCCCTGCTTGAGCAGATAAACAGCGATTATCTGCGTGGACAAGATCTCTCCCATCGACACTACTTGGTCATAGTTCTCGTCGTAAGGCAACGTCGGGTCATACGGTATTTCGCCCTGCAAACGCACATCGGTGCCGGGACGAAGACCGAGCTCCTTCATAATCGCCACATGAAAATCGATGATGTCTATCCATTGGTTAAGCGCCGCCTCTTCCTTACCGGCATCGCAGAACTCAACCACGCGTTCAAGGGCATTGGTCGTCTTGCCCATAGCAGACACAACGACCATCAGGTCTGATCCCGCCTGACGCACGATCCGTTCCAAGTTCCGGACGCCGTTCGCGTCTTTCACCGATGCCCCACCGAACTTATAAACCTTCATCTCTCTCCCGTAACCTGTAACCCGTAACCTGTAACCCGTAACCCGTAACCTGTAACCCGTAACCTGTAACCCTTACAAGTTCGCCATCCTGATAGCGGTATATGCTCCCTCGACACCCTTGTTGCCGAGTTTGCCGCCGCAACGATCCAGTGCCTGCTGGTGGTTCAATACCGTAAGCACGGAGAAAATAACGGGCACTTTGCCTTGCGCGTTCAGCGTCGCTACACCTTGCGTCACGGATTGACACACATAATCAAAATGCGGTGTTTCACCCTGGATAACACAGCCGATAACGATCACGGCATCCACGCGCTCTTCTTTCATAATACGCGCAGCTCCGTATGTCAATTCAACCGTTCCGGGCACATGAACAACATCGATATTCTCTTCCTGCACACCGTGTTTGACGAAGGTATCGATAGCACCTTGTGCCATAGCGTAGGTGATTTCGCTATTCCAGTCCGCTACTACAATTGCATAGCGCTGACGTCCGAGAACATCAGCGCTAGGCAGTTGGTTAACATCATATTTCGATAGGTCTGTCGTCATAACTATAAACTATAACTCACTATAACCTATAACCTATCACCTATAACCTTTACTCCGCGATAGCGATATATTTGTCGATATCTTGAGCTTCAGCACTCTGCGGATAATCAGCTTTGATAGCCTTGAATGCCTTCAAAGCTTTTGCTTTCTGACCCTCGTGCAGATAAACGACACCTGCTTTCTTGAGGCTCATCGGAGCAATGATATCGTTGCCGGACTTGGCAGCAGCCTCAAAAGCCTTTGCTGCTTTACTGTACTCACCGAGCTCCACATACGCATCACCAAGCAATTGGCTGGCTGCGGGATCGATGTTCAGATCGTCAGCAGAGAACTTGCTCAGATACTTGGCTGCCTCTTCATACTCGCCTTTCTCAAAATAGCAGATACCGGCATACAAAGCTGCGAGCTCACCCTGTTGATTGTGATACTCGTCAGCGATAGCTGCAAATCCGATACACTCAGCCTCGTCACCGTTGAGCGCTTTGTCAAAGTCACCTGCCATGAAATAAGCAGCTGCCTTCGCATTCTCGTTGCTTGCCTCCATAGCCTTCGGTTTGATGACATACTGGTTAATCGCGATAATCGCCATAACAACAACTGCTATACCGCAAACAATCCAACTGATGAGGTTAGCGTTGTCTTCAATCCATTTACCTGCGCCTGTCAGCGCTTCGTTTACTTCTTGCAATTGTTCGTCCTGTTTAACGAACTGTTCTTTCTTTTTTGCCATTGTTATTTGTTAATTTTATTATTTTCAATAATACTACTTTCAAAAAAGCGTGCAAAGTTACACAAAATTTTTGATATATGCAAATATTTGGGCACAAAAAAAGCACCGTGTAGCATTTTGCGCGAGAAAACTTCCTTAAGATAGGATTTGAGGCCTGCTTTTTCCTCTGTAATCCGGCTTCTCATCGCTACCGTTTCCGGGTCACGGCGTAGAGTACCGGCACGCCATTAGTGAAGCATTTGCACTCGGTTAGATGTTATTTGTTGAGTTTTCCGGTCTCGTTAGCTACACGATGCCGTATGTCTTATCTGTGCCAACCGATAGTCACTACTATTCGGTGTGTATTCGTGTTGATCCGATAGGGATCGATTACGTTCTCATGGGCATAGAGGTTCGTCCGTTGCAAGCGGTACTGGTACGCTGCCTGAACCATGAACCAGCGCCCGCGAAAGCCGATAGCTCCGGAGGCGTAATGAGTTGACGGCGTACGCAAGAAATAAGTATCCTGCCTGTTCAATGTCTCGTCAAGGGTCACTTTCGGGAAGTTGCTCCTGAACGGGCTCTCATAGGCGTAGCCGGCATTGATATACAGTCCCGTCACCGGCACTACCTCAATACCCGCACGCAACGAGTGGTTCGCTATCTCG
>Ga0310690_10006348_pt1 | contig 15561 bp, 13 predicted proteins | sample AusTroGonzalo_MG_2_FD_207661 | JGI IMG/M metagenome (GOLD analysis project Ga0310690, IMG submission 207661) | Bovine rumen microbial communities from tropical cattle in Woodstock, Queensland, Australia - Gonzalo_04 (v2) (version 2) | ecosystem: Host-associated > Mammals > Digestive system >... | reverse complement strand
CTGGATAGATTTTTCGTTTAAACTACTGTCAACAAACTCTAATCTTCCCTTCAAATCAAGAATAATTTGTCTGGCAAGTTTTTCCCCTATTTTAGGGAATTTTTTTAAATATAAAATATTTTCTCTTTCAATTGCATCCATTATTCCCTCAATTGAACCTACTGCTAAAATAGGAAGTGCCATTTTACATCCTAATCCTTTTACACTAATTAGTTTTAAAAATAAATCTTTTTCCTCTATGGTTTTAAATCCAAATAAACTATTCTCATCTTCTTTTATTTGTTGGTATATGTATACTTTGTATTCTTTTCCTAGTTCAAATGAATAAGGATTTGATACATATACAAGATATCCAATTTCATTATTCTCAACAACAATTGCATTTGTTTTTAAGTCCGTTATTTTCCCAATGATATACTCATACATATTGATTCATCTCCATCTATCCTTTGTCAGTATATATTCATTATATAACACGTACACTTGTTCGTCAATTAGAATTTATAGTGATTTTCTATAGTAAAAGCTTTTGATAACTCATTATTTTTATATTCCATTATTGATATATGAATCGGAAATATAAAATTTACCAACTGAAGGGGTCCTGTTATTTCATGAAATGTTGTTAATGGTCCATTTACTAACAATTTATCCTCTTTTGTTCTTAACGTTTTTCTTGTGTTTTTTGCAAATAATTTTTTTATTGGAGAAATAAATCCTCTACTTGAATTCCATATTTCATTGAGTATTGGGAAGACACAACCGTTATGCATATGTCCCGAAATAAAGTAATTATATTCTATCAATTTATCATAAATCTGTTTTTTTGTTGAACTAGCATTCTTATAATTTCTTTTATTCATTAAATTCTCTGGAGAGTGAATTAATAATAATTTTTGTTTATTGATTGGTAGATTTTTAAAATATTTACTATCTATATGGACTAATTCATTTAATAAATCTTCCGCCTGCTCTTCCCTACAATAATAGGCATTCGTTAAAGTAAGCCCAAATATATAGAATTCTTTGTCTTCATATGAACTATTATTTAATAAATATATATTTTTTAAAGACTTCAACTCTTTGAAGAATTTTTCATCATATTTATAAATTTTTTGATGTCTTTTAATTTTGTCTTTTTCATAAAATTCATGATTTCCTATAGAAATAATAACTGGCGCAATAGATCCTAATTTTTCTAAAAAATGATAAAGTCTTTTCTTTTCTGATACGGATTGAATCATATCCAATGTATCTATTATATCTCCAGGAAATAATATATAATCCAAACTAGCATTTTTTAAATATTGATAAATTTTTGTTAACTTTTTATCTTTTACATTGTAGCTGAAATGTAAATCACTTATGATTGCTAGATTATAATTTTTTCCTAATTGTGGTTCATAAATTTTATATTTAGTTTCATATATACAATTCATAATTCTATTTCCTTATATAAAAGAAGTAGGATAGCTACTTCTTTAATAATCTTTTTATAAATATTTGTGCACTTTTTAATCTATCCTTTAAGTTTTCTGATACCTTTGGTATAAAAGTACTTGAGGCAATTAGAATCAACCATAAAAGATGAAAATAATCACCTAATAATAAGGCTTGTATTCCTATTAATAGTAAAGCAATAATTACTAAGAAAAGGATAATAATAATGATTAGATTTAAAATATGATTTCCTATTTTTTTATTTTCAAAAGATATTTCCTTTTTATTAAGAAATAAATCAGTCTTTTCTTTAAATTTATTATATCTTTCTTCTATTTCTTCAAAAGAAGTTATTTCTTTAGATGGAATATATTCATCATCTCTCATAATAATGTGCCCATTTTCTAGTATTGTTACATCAATTGATTTATAATTATCTAGAGGAAAGTCGATATCAAATTCGTCTCCTAACATTTTTATTACTTTGTTACGACATTTATTCGATATGAAATTAGACTCATTAATATAGACTTTTATTTCATTATTCATCTTATTTAATTTTTCCTTATTATTCATACAATCCTCTATTTATTCTTCTTTCAAATTATAATAAACATCTTGCACATCATCTAAATCCTCTAATGTATCAACTAATCGTTGTATTTTTTCTTTTCCTTCTTCATCTAATTCAATTTCCACATTCGGAACATAGGTTAACTGACACTCTAAAAATTCTTTAACACCAGCTTTTTCTAGTGCATCTTTTACTTCTAAAAAACTTTCTGCTGAGGTTGTAATTATATAATTATTATCAATTTTTTCAAAATCTAATGCTCCCGCATCTAAGGCTACCATCATCATAGTATCTTCATCATATTCTCCAGGAATTACGATAGATCCTTGTCGTTCAAACATATAACTTACGGATCCGTCTGTTCCTAAATTTCCCCCTGCCTTTGTGAAAGCACTTCTTACTTGAGAAGCAGTACGATTTCTATTATCCGTTAAGCAGTCAACCATGAAGGCAACTCCTCCATGACCATATCCCTCATATCTTACATTTTCATAGTTTGTAGAATCATTTAATCCGCTTGCCTTTTCTATTGCCTTTTGAATATTATCTTTAGGCATATTTTGAGCTTTTGCCTTATCTACTGCTAGTCGTAATGCTGCATTTTGATTTGGATCTGGACTACCAGATTTTGCAGCTACCATAATTTCTTTTGCTAGCTTTTGAAATACTTTTCCTCTTGCTGAATCTAATAAACCTTTCTTTCGATGTATTGTTGCCCACTTTGAATGTCCACTCATAGTTATATACCTCCATTTCTATAATATGATAACATAATTTTTTTAAATATTAAAGTATTCATGTTATAATATTTTTAGTGGAGGTATGATATATGTACTTAAAACTAAAAGACAAGATAATCCCTGTTCACGAGCTAACTAAATTTTGGGAAAGGTTCAAGGGATTAAAGTTTGTTTTTCAAAAAATTGACTATGGGGTAAAATTCCCTAAAAGGCATGGATTTACAACAAACTTTTTGTGTCAACCCGTTGATATTATCCTTACCGATAAGAAGGAAAAAATTATTAAATTATATAGTAATTTTAAGACCGAAAAGTATATAATTCCTAGATTAAAAGTTTATAATGTATATTTATTCCCTCTTGGTACCGCAAAAAATTTTAAAATAGGAGATCATTTATCAATACAAAAAGAAAAAGAACCAAATTCTAAATAGTGAATGGTTCTTTTTATTATCAATTCATTTCTTTAAAATAAATGGTCTTTTCTACTATGCTTTTTACTGCTTGTTCACTAAATGGTTTTTCTAACATATCAACAATGTTATAAGTAAACGCACGTTCTATTGTTTCTTTTGAAGAATCGCCAGAAATAATAGAAACAGGCGTCTTTTTAAATAAATTATTTTCTTTCATGTAATCTAACACGGCAAAGCCATCTACCTTTGGCATATTTAAATCTAGTAATATTGCTACAATATTTTCATTGTTTACATTTGCTTTTAATATATTTAGAGCTTCTTCTCCATCTTTTGCAGTTCCTACTTCATAACTATCACTAAAGATTCTTTTCACAAAATTTCTTACAATGTTAGAATCATCTACTACTAGAATTGTCTTTGTATTATAGATTAGTTGATCTGAAGAAACGGGAGTAAATGATTGCTGTGTGTTTCCCTTATTTAAGAATTCTGTTGCGATACTAACAGCATTCGTAACTGCCTGACTTAAATCTGGAAAACTGTTATAAATATATAAAACGTCCCCCTCTTTGCTCTTCATTTCATGATTATAGGCAATATTCATTAATTCTACGAATCCAAAATTTCTAGCATCACTTTTTAGTGAATGAGCATAGATAGAATAATTTAATAAATCTCTAGCATTTTTATAATTATCTAACTTACTCAATTTATCTTTAATACTTAAAATAAATTCTCCCAATGTATCCTTATAAGTATTCATATCCCCAAATAAGTTCATACTATTTTCAATATCTACACCTTTGGAAATTAAAAAAGTTTTATCATCCATCTTATCACCTCATACTATACTAAGTTAATTATAGCATAAGTTTTGTATTTAGCAAATTTTTTCCAAAAATAAAAGAAGGTTAGCTTCTCTTATTGTAAATTACTGGATAGGGATCATCGTAATCTTCTAAGCTGGCATATTGTAAAGTTCCAAGTCCATATCGTTCTACCCCTCTTGCAGCAGTATATAATATATTTTCTTGCCAGATGTCCCACTGATCATAGTCGCTTAAATCAGAACCATAGGCAGCTTGATCACTTAAGGCAATCATAAAATCTAAATTGTGTTGAAATGCCATTTCAAGCAATGTTTCTGTTGCTTCACATGGTGTAAATCCTATTAACATATCTTTGCCACTAACATCGGTATGTAATGTAAAGGATTCTTTCTTTAAAATTAGATTTTTGCCTTCTATCAATTGGCATAATTTCGGATCATACACTGTTATACTTCCGTGAGTTTGTACTAATTGTATTTTCTTTGCTAAAGAGGGGATTCTTCCGCCTCCAACTTCCACTAAATTTCTATTTATATCAAACTGTTGTCTTAATAATCCTAAAAAGGCGGTGTAAATATTTTTATCTTCTTGAAGTAAGTCCGTTTCATCATATATTTGACGAAGTATATCTGGGACAAAACTATAATTTATTCCCCAAGTTGCATTTTGTATGAGAAAATTTCTTTCGTATTCTGAGTACCAATCTTTATGTTTTGAAACAAAATTATATACTTTTTGTTTAATTTCTATTGGTGTTATTTCTTTCTTTATCATTTCGTTACTTCTTTCTTTTTAGATGTAGTTATGATAATAACAAATTATAAATATTTTGTCAATTAATCTTTATAATCAAAATAGAAATCTAGTATTCTAACTTGATCATTTTCTTTGGCTCCTAGTTCTGCTAATTTGTCATCAATACCCATTCTGCGTAATTTCTTAGCAAATCGATAGATTGCTTCTTCGCTACTAAATTTTGTCATTTTGAAGATTTTTTCTATTTCTTTGCCAGAAATTACCCATACATCATTTTCTCTTGTTATAGTATATGGTTCTTCTTTCTTAAATTTGTATAAAATGTGTTTTTCTATTTGACTATCATCATATAATGGATTCTCTGGTAATTGAGTTAACATGTCCGCTAGACAATCCACTGCTGCTTGAAGTCCTTGATTTGTTGCCGCGCTGATTTCTATTACCTTACAATCCACTTTCTTTTTAAAATCTTCTAAATTTTCTTTCGCATTTGGAAGATCCATTTTATTAGCAATGATTAATTGTGGTTTATCTAGTAGCTTGGAATTAAATGCTTTTAATTCTTCATTAATTAATACATAATCTTCATAGGGATCTCGCATTTCACTCCCACTCATATCAATAACATGAGCAATGATTCTTGTTCTTTCAATATGACGAAGAAATTTATCTCCTAGTCCTTCTCCTTGACTAGCTCCTTCAATTAATCCTGGCAAATCGGCAATTACAAAACTGGTACCATTGCTTGATTTTGTAACACCAAGATTAGGGACTAAAGTTGTAAAGTGATAAGCAGCTATTTTAGGTCTTGATTTAGATACCATTGAGATAATAGTACTTTTACCAACACTTGGAAGTCCAACCAAACCTACATCTGCAAGCAATTTCACTTCTACCTTCAATAATTTTTTTTCTCCTTCTTCTCCATTTTCAGAAAAATTGGGGGCTGTATTAGTTTGGGTTTTGAAAGCGGTATTTCCTCTTCCTCCTCTTCCCCCTTTTGCAATGATTTCTTCTTGATTTTTATGTGATAAATCGGCAATAATGAGTCCTGTATCTAAATCTGTGACAACAGTTCCTAAAGGAACTTTTACAACTAGAGGATCAGCACCTTTTCCATTTTGATTTTTTCCTCGCCCATTTTCTCCTTTAGAGCCTTTTAGAATTTTTTGATATCGTAAATCTAGTAAAGTGTGTAATCCTTCATCCACCTTAAAAACAATATCTGCTCCATGTCCGCCATTTCCTCCAAATGGTCCTCCCATAGGCACAAATTTTTCACGGCGGAAAGCGGTACACCCATCTCCTCCATTACCAGCTTCTACTCTGATTTCTACTTCATCTACAAACATAATTATCACCCCTTATCCGTTTTAAACAAACGAATTATACCATAATTTTGAAAAAATGAAAAGAGTCTTTCGACTCTTATTTATGCTTCTACTTGATAAACTGAAGCTTGCTTTTTATCTCTTCCTAAGCGTTCAAATTTAACAATTCCATCAACTGTGGAATATAGTGTATCATCATTTCCACGACGTACATTTGTACCTGGAAAAACTTTTGTACCACGTTGACGATATATAATAGAGCCTGCTGTTATAAACTCTCCATCAGCAGCTTTAGCTCCTAATCTACGACCGATAGAATCACGACCATTAGATGTTGATCCTTGCCCTTTGTGGTGAGCAAACAATTGAATATCTAATTTCAAAAATTTCATAATTCTCCTCCTTATTTTACTTTTATATTCTTTGGATAGTTTTCTTCCAATTCTTTTAATAGATTCATCATATTATGAATTAACTTTTGAGTAGTATCATCACTTTTAATATTCTTAATTACTAATCCTGATTTACTCTTCTCATAACTTAGACTACCTTTATTTAAAGATAAAATACCATTTATACTAGTAGTTACTATGCTGCTTGCAGCACTACAAACGATATCTTTTCCGTAATCTGCATATAATGCATGCCCAGTAATAACTATTTCTTTATATAAATTTGACTCTTTCTTTACTTCTACATTAATCATTATTAACCATTAATTTTTGTAATTCTAATTTTTGTATAAGGTTGTCTATGTCCTTGTGTCTTACGATTCGATCTATCTTTAGACTTGTACTTGAAAACTTTAATTTTCTTTTGTTTACCGTTTTTGATGACTTCACCTTCAACAGTAACATTAGTAAGATAAGGACTTCCTATTTTACTATCAAGCATTAATACTTGATCAAATTTAACTGTATCACCAGCTTCTGCATTTAACTTTTCAACGAAAATTTCTTGATTTTCTTGAACATAATATTGCTTTCCACCAACTTTAATTACAGCATTCATCAATATAACCTCCTTTATTTAAACTTAAGACTCGCTCTTAAGGTACAAGTGTTTCTTGTTTTTACCTTTTCAATGCGGTTTGAGCATGAGGCGTCAAACATTTAAAGTATAACATATGTATTTTTTTATGTCAAATAAAACACTATTTTTTTTCAGGCGGAGTGATTTCTTTCCTTATGGATTGATACTCTGTATCTGTTAAAACACTACCGCTTACAACACTAACAAATAATCTCTCATTCTCATCCATTTCTATTCCATTTAAACGAGAATAATTCCTCAAAACACGATTTTTAGATAAAATACAATTTCCAATCTTATAAGTTCTTGGAGATGCCGTATAGCTAGATAAAAATTCTGGTTCTACAACCTCTTCTTTTTCTGGAACTGCAGACAATTTTTCAGAGATACTGATTGGAACAGCATTATACAAGTAATTATCTATCTGGCTATCTGGAAACATAAAGGTAGGCGTATCTAATATACCCATTAATTCTTCTTTTGTAGTCACTGGCATATTCATTGCTTTTAAAAGTTGTACTCTTTTCCATCTATCTTTTTCTCTATTTAATAGTGATATATCTTTCGTCAATTCAGTTTCAAACCCTAATTCTATAATTCTATCTATTTCTGTTTCTAGATTTTCATGAGATAAAAACTGGTAGTTATCTCCTCTCATACTTTTTAATAAGCCATATTGCTCTAATATATCTATATTCCTCTTAAAAGTCTCTGTTGGTTGAAGAAGAGCCTCTGAATTTTGTCCAAATGTAAGCGGGCTTACTTCCTTACTAGTAAAATAATGCAAGTTTTGGAAAAAGTTTGCATGATTTATACTACTCGGAATAAATATGTCTGGATTATTTGAAAGAATTGTTTGATTTATCATTCCATTTGTGGTAGAAACATATAGTAATGTAAACGCTTGTAGATTTGCTGATTGGATGATTGCACCTATCACATTAGGCGATATTATTTCAAACTGTTTTAGCGTTTTTATCATCCACTCTACATCTTCTAAACTATTTTTCTTTACAGCTTGTAAATTAACTAATGTAGGATTGATTCCATTTTCTCGTAATATATTTTGATACACTAAATCTGAATTTTGTAATAGATTTTGATATTCTGATGCTAAACTTTTATACCCTCTTATATTGTGGCAATAGACAGCAAACAAAATGGCGTGTTTTATGGAATCATTAGGGAGCTTCTTTAGCTCTTCTGGTAATTGCGTAATTTCTCCTATTTTTTCTAAAGAAGACATCCATTCTTTTAATTTTTTATAACTACTTATTTGCCTATTCATTTGTTTTCTAGTTTGTTGATCTTTTCTAGCACTATCACTATAATATTTTAAAATTTCTCCCATTAAAGGCTTATTATATATCATTTGATTTACATATTTTTCATTTATTTTTTTCACTTTTTTAGTAGGAGATGTTATTCCAAATTGCTTCATGGTGCTTTGATAATTAATGATAGCCGCTCGTAAACTGTTAATATTAAATATTGAAGCAATTCCAGCGACAAATCCTTCTTCACTATTTTCTGCTAAATATAAAATGATATCCAAATCTTCCATAGCATCTTTTTTAGATTCTCTAAATAACCCTGATATATAGCTCTTCATTTTTTCAATTACTACTTCTTCTTTGCTTGGTTTTTTAAAAAGAGAAAATGATGCTCCTTCTTTTTTGACATATGCTTCTCTTAATTTTTCTGCTCCAAAAAACTGTAACTCGGTAATAAGAGTATCTAAGAATTCAGCATGTTCTTCTGTATGCCTCATCTTTTCAATAAGTGGGACTAGATGTTTTGTTTTTTCACGTAACTCGGTAATAGTAAGCTTATTATTTTGAAATGTTAAATAGGCACATAAAAAATAATCGAATGTAGATATATTTGCCAACTCTTCTATGGGAACACCGATATAAGGATTTAAGACATCATGTAAATAGTTAAGTTCCTCATTTGGTTCTTCTACTTTTTCCTCTAACTCACTAATTCTTATTTCTATATTTTTAATGGTTGTATTAATTTGCTGATTCACTAGTCTTCACCAACCCTTTTTCCCCTTCTGTAATAGCACCTAATTTGTTATATAGCTCTTGCTCATAACCTGATTGAAGTTTCATAAATTCAGAGCTAGCAAGACAAGATTTTAAACTTTCTTCTTGTCTTCTGTAATTTGCAATATTACTTTCCAATCTTTCGTGATATGCTTTGGGAGAATTTCCCTTTTTTAGAATAATTGAAATAATTGCGTAAGTATCTACTCCAAGTCTGTCAAAGATTACTCTGGTTTGCCCTGATTTTACTTCACTAATTCCCATTACTGTAGCATTATCTGTAAATCTTTTTACTTTCTTAAAGGTTCCATTTTTAATTGATTTTAATCCCAATAAAATATCTGAATAAAAATCTATAGGTAAATGATCAATTTCATCAAAAACTCTGATATTCCCACTAGCTGTAGGAACAAAAACCAATCTATTTTCTTCTTTTTGATCTTCTTTTTTATCCACTTTTTGTGACCTAATTTCTTTGAGTAAGGCCATTTTTCTTTTACATGCAAGCACTTCTTGTCTTAGCATTTGTAAGTCATCGTCTGGCATAGAATCTTCTAAATCTAAATACTCCATAATTTCTTTGATTTCTCTCAAATAACGGGCGGTTATTCTAAACATTATTTTATTGTAGTCTTCGTGATTTCTAGATGGCAAAACATCACATACTATATTTAGATCTCTTAATTCTTCTTCTGATAGTCTTTCTAATCCTTGGATATAAAAATCTATTTCTTCTTCGAACTCTGAATCATTTTCTACTTCTTTTTGAACAGGGACTTCCTCTCGTATAATCGGAATATCTGTAATGATTCTTACTAAGCGGCTATTGCCAGCGGTTTCTAGACTTTCTCTTCTTAATTTTTCTGATTCCGTACGGATTTTAGCTGCTGTTGCGCAATTCATTTTTATTACACTTTCTAACTCTTCGCAACTAGCTGTTTTAGGATTAATACTGGTAAACTCTAGCATTTCTATTCCCCCTTTTCTTCGCTTTGCATATTATAACATATTTTGACTGATTTTTCAAGGTTTAACTTTTTATGTATATGAAAAGTATTAGACTATATTCTAATACTTTTCTATTTTATTCTCTATATTTCCTCTATTTTCCTATATTGATTATCCATAATCGAATATAAGTAGCATTCCACTATTTTATTCGTTTTTTGCTCTATATACTTTCGGTATCCATTTAATTGTTTATCATAATTACTATTTTCAATATTTTTTAATTTATAGTCAATAATAATAATTTTATCCTCTTGTTCTAACATTAAATCAATGATTCCATGATATACTTCGTTTCCTTCTTCATATAAAAATTCATATTCTTTATATACTTTTGAATTTTTATGTTCTTGAATCATTTTACTATTAATAAATTGTTCTATTTTTTCTTTGATATCTTCTGATATATTAAGACTAGTTTTATCGTAATTGAAAAAGTCCATTTGTTCTAAACATTCATGTACTTTTGTACCAAAAGATAATAGTTCTGATTCTTCTTTTGATATTAGATGAAGTTCATCTTTTGAAAAATGTTTTTCTTCTATTTCTTCATTTTCTATCACAAGATTGGATACTTTTAGTTGATCTTTTGTTATCAAATGATCCAAGTTTTCTTTTTGACACACTTTTTGATATTCTTTTGTGCAATCAACTTCTTGCTTTTTGACATAAGGAAGAAGATAGCTATAAATACTTTTCAAAATGGATTGAAAACTATTATACTTTAAACGATTAAATGTAGAAATAAAACTAGGGGATTCCTGATTTTCATCCATTTCTGGTACTACAATAATCATTTTTTCTTTCGCTCTTGTTAAAGCAACATATAGTAATCTTATGCGTTCTGATATTTCTTCTTTCTTCCTATCTTTCTTTAATATCATTTTTAATATAGTATCTTTATAATACTCATTTACTTTGGGAATAATAATTCCTAAAGATTTATCATAAATGATTTTTTCTTTTAATTCGCTAATATGAAATCTACTATAGAATCCTGCAAAATAACAGATAGGAAATTCTAATCCTTTTGATTTATGAATTGTCATAATCTTACAGCTATTATTATCAAAATTATTAAAAGAATATCTCAAGTCAAAATCCTCTTCATATATTTCTTCTAAAAAATCTACAAAGTTATAAATAGTGTTTCCTAAACTTTCATAGTTTTTTAAAAGATTCCATAAGTATTCTTCCCTTATTCTTACTGATTTCATATTCCCTATAGTAATTATTTTTTCATCATACTCAAACTCTTCTAGTAGAAATTGTAAAAACTGTGAAGGACACATATTATCTATATACCCTACTAAATTTAGGCATTTTTTATATAGTTCTGTTTCCAAAAACGTATCTTTAATATAACAGTCATATATTTCTTTATCATTCATCCGAAACAAAAAGCTTCTAGCGATTGATACAAAGTTATATTTAAATTCTTCATCATAAATACCATTTTTTATACAGATAAGTAATTTTAACAGATTTTTAATTACTAAAACATCTTGATTATTTGTTAAAGTTTCATCTTTTAAAATGGTTAAGGGTATCTGTAAATATTCAAATATTTTTTTATACAAATCAAAACTTTTACTTTTATCTATTAAAATTACAAAATCACTATAATTGGCATTTCGTAATGTTTTTGTATCTTTATCAAATATTTTATAATGAGAATTCATCTTTTGTTTTATATCATTAGCAATTATAAAGATTTCTTGTTCTTCTTTGGAAAAAGAATCTTTTTTATCATGATAAGTTAATACTTCTATATTATACTCTTGGTCTGTTTTTCCCTCTTCTAAATATAGATTGTTTCCAAAAATCATTTGATGGGACTTTCTATAATCTGCTCCTCCTACTTCATCATCCATAACCAAATTAAATAGTAAATTAATATTATTTAATACTTCTTGTCTAGATCTAAAGTTTTTATTTAAATCAATCTTTATGCCATCATCATTATTAGAGTAATCATCATATTTTGATTTAAATATATAAGGATTTGCATTTCTAAATTGATAAATTGATTGTTTAATATCTCCTACCATATAGATATTATTTTTAGAAATTAAAGATACAAATTCTTCCTGAAGATCGGAAGTATCTTGATATTCATCTATTAAAATTTCGTTAAAACTATCTGTTAATTCTTCCCTTACGTCTTTATTTTCCTTTACAACTTTCATGGATAAATGCGCTATATCTGTAAAATTAAAGACATTATTAGATAGTTTATATTCCCGTAATAAATCATCAAACTCTTTTAAAATACTTATTATTTCTAAAACATCTTCTTTGGTTTCTAAGATTTCTTCTATCATTTGTTTTTTTGTATCATAAATGAAGAACTCTTTTAATTCTTTCACTAATTCTGAAAGATTTGCTTTCATTGCTTTTGCCAAATCACTACTTCCTCTTGGAACTGGGGGAATTTTTTCTATACTGGAAATACTGATCTTTAACTTTTCATACGAACTTGCTTGAAGAAAACTAGAAAATAACGTCTTAATTTGTTCTACATAAGGGCTATCAAAATAATTAGAAAATTCATCTAAAATATTTATTATATTATTTTTATAATCATTTAAAATATTTTCATATTTTTTTATGTAAGAATTCAAATTTTCTTCAGAAAAATATATATTTTCATAGTTTTCTAAGTAAAACGTTTTATCATATTTTAATTCTATTTTTTTATAAATATTTAAGATATAGTTTTTTAAATCTTTATCATCTTTTAAACAAAAATCTTTTATTAATTTAGAAAAAGATTGTTTAGGAGATAAGTATCTTTTTTCAAAGATACTTTCTAATATATTTTTTTTGATCAAATCAATCGTTACTTCATCTGTTACTTTTATATTATTTGTTATATTGAGAGTGGTATGATATTTTTTTACAATTGATAAAGCAAAGGAATCAAAGGTACATATATAGGCACTATCAATTAAATCTAACTCTTCTTTTAAATTTTCTTCTTTACTTATGGCTTTTCTGATTCTTTCTTTCATTTCATTGGCAGCAGCATTTGTAAAGGTTAGAATTAATAATTCATTGATATGAACTTTTTCTTTTAATTTTCGTAAAACCCTTTCTGTTAAAACGGCAGTTTTTCCTGATCCAGCTCCAGCAGAGACAATAATATTTTTTCCTTCTTGATGAATTGCTTCTAGTTGTTCTTTGGTCCAATTAGGCATTATTATCACCTCCTAAAAAGGATAAGTTCTCTACTTTATCAAGATAGATTAAGTCCTTTTCACTTTTATAGCAGATATCTTTATAGCTGCAATACTCACAAGATATATTTTTTCCATCATAAAATTTAGGATTTATTTTAAAATCAGCAGCTAAGATTTCGTCTGTATTCTTACTAATTAAATTTTTCGTATAATCTATGAGATTATATAAAACATCCTCACTAATTGTCTTTGTATATGAACCAAAACCTTTCTCATTTGAATAATTCATACTCTTGATATAATTACTTTTTTCATATGTAGGATCAAAGCGTTCTAATACCTTGATATCATCTGTAGAATATCCTTGTAATAATAATCTTTTTTCTTTCATTTTGTCAATATTTTGTTCCCAAATTGGATAATTAAATAGTATATTCTGATAATAAATTCCTGTAAAAATCGGACTAGAAAAAATTTTAGAAAAATGTATAAGATATAAATATACTGGTAATTGCATATGAAGTCCATATTTCATTGGTTCAATATGTGTATCAATCGTACCCGTTTTATAATCAACAATTGAAAAATAAATATCCTCTATTTTTTGATAATACATAATTTTATCGATGATACCAGTAAAAACAACACTGACTTTCTTATCTAAGGGAATATCTATTTGTTTTTCTAACAAGTAATCATGATAACCCGTTATCTTATCTTGCTGTTGTAAAGCTTCAATTAATTCTTTTAAATCTTTTTTTATCTTTACTAATAACAATCTTTCTTTTAACGATAAATCTCTTTTTGATAAATAGTTTTGATATTCTTTCTCAAAATCAAATCTTTCATTTTGATATAAAGATAATATTTTATGATACATGGATCCAATAAAACTAGGAAAATTATCAAATTTTTCTTTCAATTTTAAAACATATTTTAAATAATATTTAAATTTACACTCATTATAGGTATTTATACTGGTATAAGATAATTTTAGCGGATAAGGAAGGTGTTCTAAATACAAATTATTATCTATTTGATTAAAATCATTTTGATACGTTCTATAACGAAGCTCATAGGTAGAATAAAGAAGAGATAGATTAGAAGTTTTTGTTCCATATAGATTATATAAATCCAAATCTTCTGTAAGCCTTATTCTATTATACCTATCTGTATAAGATAGACTGTCTTTATCAGGAATTCTTACTTCTAATTTTTGTTCTTCAATTATACTGGATGGATAATATGTATTAAAGGATGAAGAAAGTTTATAAGATAAGAAAAGATTTTTTATAGAAGAAAACACTTCTAATAAAATGTCTCTATTCCGATGGTTTAAATAAGTTGTGGTATATAGAGGAAGATTCTTTTTTATATTATCAGAAATATATTCTATATCTTTTTCTATTTTAGGAAGACTATTTTGATTTAGGCCAATGACAAAAACATATTCATCATCCCAAAACTCTTCGTTGAACAAATCCTTAATGTTAATGGCATTCTTTTTTTTAGAAAAAGAAATATAAGTATTCTTTAATTTATCTATTAAAATTTCTTTATATTCGCTAGATTCATCATTTAATTCTTGTAGGCTATTTACTACATTTATCAATTTTTTATGAATAGAATAATTGTCTCTATTATCTAAATCTATCTGCTTCGTATTTAGGTAATCTTGTACTACTTTTGTACCATATATGGAGTATTTCATATCTATATTAATAGGGATTTGATAATAAGAAAATAATTTACGGATTGTATATAAATATTCTTCCGTAACATTCGTTAAATATATTTTGTTAATATCAATACCTTGTTCTAGTAATTTTCTTATTTTTATACAAACATAATTAATTTCATCTTCTAAGGTATTACATTCAACTACAGGCGTCATTATTTTCTTTTTTCTATAAGAATATCTATAATGAAAAATTTCTTCTTCATATTTGTCTAAATCATAGTTTTTTACAATAATTTTTTTATTTTTTAAATATTCTTTAAATTCTGTATTTATTATCAATAAATTATTAGCAAGTAAATCCTTCTTTATGGTTTGAAGAAGTCGAAGTTTCCCTTCTTTATAAAATTTATTATCATCAATAATATATAAGTTCTTTAAATACGTTTTTGCAACATCAATATGATAGTGATATTTATTCATTAAAAAGGCTAACGCTTTTTCTGTATAAGAAAAAAAA
>Ga0310690_10006347_pt1 | contig 15561 bp, 12 predicted proteins | sample AusTroGonzalo_MG_2_FD_207661 | JGI IMG/M metagenome (GOLD analysis project Ga0310690, IMG submission 207661) | Bovine rumen microbial communities from tropical cattle in Woodstock, Queensland, Australia - Gonzalo_04 (v2) (version 2) | ecosystem: Host-associated > Mammals > Digestive system >... | reverse complement strand
TGTGGAACAAATGCAAAAAATGCGGCTGCGATAAAGCCGCGGATTCTGAAAAATTTTGCGAATCTTGTAGCGAAAAACGTCGCGAATTTTGGAGCGATATCAAGAAAATTGTGGGTGTAGGCGGTGCCGCCTTTTTAGTGCTTATCGCTGGTGGCAAAATGACGAAAAAATCCTAAATTCATTCTTCGGAATATGAATAAGTACGCGTTCTTCTTGCTTTTAGTTTCTGCCGCTTTTGCTCAAACAGCGGATACGGTCTCGTTTGTCAACTTCGAAAATCGCGAAGTTGGCGTTTACGGCAATGCAGAGGCTAAGGAAGATTTCAAGCGCAACACCACGGATAAAAGCTGGTGGTATGCGATGGACAAGAACAACGGCGAAAATTCGCGCGTTGTCTATGACGGCGAAAAACACGGCAACGTGCTGCAACTCAAATACCCCAAAGGCTGCCTCGGCCCGAATGGCAACGAAAGCTTAGGCGCACCCGCGTGTGCTGGGCAAATCATCCAGCCGCTTGTGCGAACTGCCGACACCATGTGGAGCGCATACGACATTTTCTTCGAGGATGGCTTTGAATTCAACCTCGGCGGGAAACTCCCCGGACTTTGCGGCGGCGAATGTTATACCGGAAATGCGATGCTCGCGACTGGCGACGGCTGGAGTGCACGCATCATGTGGCGCAAGGGCGGGAACGCTGTGCAACTCATTTATTTCATGGGGCAACATTCTGAATACGGCGATGATTTCAAGTGGGATCTCGGCGGTAAAAATCCGCAAGCGCAATTCACGATTGGCAAATGGCATCGCATAGTCAATAAAGTCTCGATGAATACGGTCAAGACTCCTGGCGCGGGCGACAAGAACGGTCGTGTGCAGGCGTGGCTTGATGGCGAGCTCGTGCTTGATGTCGATACGCTCAGGCTCCGCGATTACGATACATTGCATGTGGACAAGTTTTATCTTTCCACGTTCCATGGCGGAAGCTCCGCCGAATGGTCTCCAACGCACGATTGCTATATCCGTTTCGACAACTTTACTGTTTCTACAGATTCCATTGCTGTAACGGAAAAAGCCCCCGATGAATCATCTCGAGTTCTAGTGATACAGCGAATTCGCCCCGAAATTCGCTCTGCTAAGCCGTTCCGAGTCAATGGCTCCAAAGTTGGAATTAAAAAAGCACACTACGAAGTTAATGTGTATAAATGAAGTATTGTTTGTTACTTTACGAAAACTCGTTGCATTCGTTGTCCGTCTCGCACTAAATACGTACCCGGAGTCTTGAAGTTTTCCCGTACTGCTTCGCTTATGGATTTCCCACGCATTTGTTCCGGCCGCAAAGTTCCTAAGTAACGCCCTTGCAAATCGAACACAGCCGCTGTTTCTGCGACATTTGCAGAACGCGCGTGATACATTGCGTTGGCCGATGCTGCCGAACTCGACGAATTGTGCGCGGAACTGCTCGACACCGCGACCACGTTGCTCGAAAGTCCGTATTCAAAAGCACCTAAATCCGGAGCATTCCCCGCAAATGGGAACCCGATATCTTCGCCCTTGTCAATCGCACGGCTCCCGGCCTTCAACTTCAAAAAGCCTACATCAGGCAAGCTACCGTCATCTTTGCGCGGGCCAAGCATCCCCGAAATTGCCGAAAGGTCTTTTCCCGTAACAGTCATGCTCGGGTCATCGAGACTCACAAAATCATCTTCCGTCAAATCCAGTTTCAAATTCCACGTATTATTTTCGCCAGCCGGGCAATCCACATAATGGTCGATGTTCTGGCTCGATATCTTTTCCCAGCAAGTCTCGATTTGCGAAAGCTTGTTCGGGAAGGCGATGTTATTTTTCATGATATGCGCACTGTCGCCCGTCAATGCGGCTACATCGGCAATACGATTGCCTTCACCATCGAAAAGCGTTGATGCCATGTTGAAAGAACGGTCGCCATTTTGGTAAGAAGTATTGTTGTACCAGTAGCTTCCGACACCTGTATAGTTTGCATAAAATCCGGAAGCTTTGTTTTTCCACGCCACGCAATACTTGATAGTATGCCGCCCGCCGCCCAGTGTGCTTTGGCCCATCTTAATCCCGTAACCATTTCCGTTTTTCGGATCGCCCCGCCCGTAATCGCTGTAGCCATTTCCCATGGCGTAGCAATTCTCCAGAACTACAGGAAATTCCTGATTGATAAAATCGAAACCGTCGTCGCTGTTCCACCATGCACGACACCCGATGAACTTGGTCGTATCGCCTTGGCCAGGTTTCTGGTAATGTGCACCAAAGCCGTCGGCATTCTCGCCATCGCCCTGCCAACCCGTAGGATCGTAATTGTCGTGCGCGTCGCAGTTCAAAAAGATATGCCCGCCGCCATTTGCCGCACCATCGTTCGCAAAAAATCCCGGACCCGCATTGTGATGGCTTTCCATCTGCTCTAAGAAAATATGCTTGCTCGCATGAATGAACACGCCGGAATTCGAATTGTGCACCATGGGCGTGTTTCGAACCTCGAACCCCTTCAAATGCAGGAACTTCGCCGAAATCACGATGGGGGAGGTGTACATCGTCCCCGCAGGCGTACCATCGCTATGGTCCGTGCCAATTCCCACCGGGAGATTCGCCCCGTCAAAAATCGGCCGCTCGCCAGGATACGCAAGGTAATGAATGCGATTGTCATCGCTCTCGCCGCTTGACGTCAAGAGGATTCCCGCCGTCATCTTGTACCGCGCGTAAAACACCGTATCGTGCAAGTCGTAGATGCCGCCTCGCACCCACACCGTATCGCCCGCATGCACCACAGCATTCGCCTTGTTGAGCGTCGCGAACGGCTTGGCTAAAGAACCCGCATTAGCATCGCTCCCGTCAGTCGCCACATAATAAAACGCACCGAACGACTGTGCGGCAACCAAAGCAAAACCTAATGCGAAAATGAACCTGTTAACCAAATTCTCCTCCTGCCATTAGGTATAGTATAATAAAATGAAGAGCGGGCTTTACTTTAAATCATTCAAAATGATTGGAATAAATGTTTTTGGGGAATATGGTGCTTGTGCTGCTTTATGGTCACAAATTTTTGACCTTCAGTTTTCAATCGAATCTATATCTTTCATTTTTATCTCTTTTTAACGAAAATTTCATCAAACATGATTACTCCTTGTTTTTTACCCAGTGACCTTTCTTTGACGCACCTTCCCAAGCGTAACCAAGTTTTTTGAGATCACGCATAATCGTTTTTACAGTCACTCCGAACATTGTTGCTAAGGCTTCTCTTGTTTTCATGGAATCAACCAAAATGACTTGTTCCACCTTTTGCGTTCTTGTTTCTTCGATTTTGTTTTGGGGGACATTTTGGAGGACATTTTGGAGGACATTTTGAGGGACATTTTGAGGTGCATTTTGAGGTGCATTTTGGGTAACAATCCTGCCGTTTAATTTGGCTAGCGGGAAAGTAACCACCGTATATCCTGCCTCTTCACTCCAGAATGGCTCTGGGGAACCTTCAGCCTTGCAGACTTCGATAATTCGCTTAACTCCCGAACCCCATTTTTCCAAATATGTGGTTTGGTACAGTACATTGGCCAAAACCTCGTTTCGCGGAAATGATTTATGCACTCGCTTGATTGTTTTAGGAGTTAATTGATGCGGCAATAGCCCTGGGCTCTCTATTTCAATGCGGTCGTCATAGATGGCAATGCCAATAGAGCATTGGTAAATGTCATAATCTCTATGGCACAAGGCGTTAATCAAAGCCTCGCGTAGCGCTTTGACGGGAACATCGAGGTGTTCTTCTCTCATAATACCCTTGATTTCGCCACTTAAAGATAAATGCTTGAAAAAGAACGCCATTCCCGCGTCTAGCAATTCAAAGAAGTTTCCGAACGCCTGCTGGTTATCGATGAAGTAATCCTTATCCGTTCCTCTAAAACGCGCTAAGCGAACCTCGTAAAAAATGGGCTTTTTTCGAGAAAATAAAAATGCTGCAGCATTTCTCACCTTACCGTTATCAAGCAGATTCCATTTTTCCAGAATAACTTCGATCGGTTCAGAAAGCGATTCTTCGGGGATTCTGCGTTCTTCAACACCGAGGCGGACGAGTCCGCGAATTTTCCGTTCATCCAAATCTTCGATAGTGATTTTGTCTGCTACACGCATTTCCCACGAGAACTGGTGCGGAAAGTTTTGCCGAAGTCTTTCGTCAAACATGTCCCTGGGCATTACCTTGGTAACGCTCTCCAACCTGTAATATGGCTTCCCGTGAAAAGTATAAGGCTTTTGTCCATAAACCCACGGATTGAACCTCAACACAATTACTTGAAAATTCGGTTTGTTCGGAATATTGACATATTCGATGACCGGACTGACTGCGGGCTCAATCCCAGCCAAGGCCTGAGCAATATCGCGGCGAGTCGATTCAGATACAATCTGACCCAATATTTTTAACGATGGGGATACCCCAAAAACAAGAATGCCACCATCGGAATTCAAGAATGCACATGCGGAATGCATGCCTTCCCGAAGTTCACCTGTTGACTTCTTCAGTTCGATATTCTTCGTTTCATCTTTTGATATGAGTTGTTCTAATTCATTAAAGTCCATAAAGTTTACCTGTTTAAAGTCATGCGACAACACGAACGCATGGATACGTCGTGTCGATAGGTTTGTGCAAAAATTGCGACAAACGTGTTTTACAAGGCCGCTTTGTGCCTTGTCGATTTTATGTGGATTTTCCGAGCGATGCCCGGGAGGATGATCTTGCAGTGTTGTTGGCGAGGGTTTTCCTCGGCGTTACTTGGCACCCGCCTTAGCGGACGCACCCGAGCAGGTCGTGTTCCTGCCAGCTATCCAACAGCATCAACAAGAAGGTTGATGGGCCCCATCGCGGATGCACGTACGGACCATAAGGTCTATGCCGACTGTCACAGGGATTGTCGAAATAACGATTATAATATAAACAAACAGGATGATAGGGGCAAGAGGGGGAGGTTCCCCCCTGTCTTCAGCCCCGCTACGCCGGGTCTTCCGCCACCCCCTCGCCTAAGGGCTCCGCCCTTAAAAACCTGAATGCTGAGAATGCTAATAGCTTGCTAGACCATTTTGCCGATGTCGGCAAAAAAAAGCAATGTGAGGAAATCGTTCCACGAGATTTAATTCATTATAAGATAGATGTAAGAGAAATGCTAAACATTTATCAATCTATAAAAAAAAGAAGGAGCTAGTAAAATGGCTGCACCTTCTTAACAAAAAAATCAATGTAGCGAAGCTATTCCAAGAGAATACATTTTTATCCTTGTGTACATTCTTCGATATATTCGCCCCATATAGCCACTTCTTCATCCGTTTGTGGCTTTGTTATCACGCATTCTATAAGGCGGTTTTGAGGTAAATCTATTCCTGGGAAAATCCCTGGTAATGCATCGTAAATTTTTTTCGGAATTTCAACATTATGAAAACCATCATGTGCAGTTCCATCTTGATTGATGGCTAAAAGGTCTTTTCCTTTTTTCATAACATGAATATGTTTTTGCCCGTGAGTGTCATCATGAGGTGAATCAATTCTGTAATCATATTGTCCTACAGAACCATATTTTGATTCACATAAAATTTTACTCTGCTCTATTTCCTTTACTAGGCCATAGATATGAAAACAAACATTGTCACACAGAATGCGTATTTGAGACATTATTCCCTCTACTCATAAATATTCTCTAATAATGAAAAGTCAAATGCAAATGTACCCAGCCCAATGCAAATTAAGGATTTGTTTTTTTGAGGGGTGGTTTGGGCAGTTCCTTGTTCAATTTTGGTATGAGTGTGTAGTGGTATTTATCTTTTCCTAATAGAAAATCAGTTGGTTCCTTTCCCATATTTGCACAAAATGTTTCAAACGTCCTTTTCGCAGCTTCTCCAAGCGTTTCGCCCGGTATTACATAAACACCAATTACAATCCATTCTCTTTTATTTGTAGTCTGATTCAAATAGTTTATCTCTAAAAGACCATCTGATTGATACATTTGCTTTATTTCTTCTGGGCTATAATCCATATAGTTAAACATCTTTTTTTTCCGCCCCAAAACAAAATGCATGAAAAAAGGGGGCTTTCTTTCATCATGCCTTCAACATTCGTGTCTTAATTTTATATTTATTTTGTAAAAAAAAGCAACAAACAAATTCTTTTTTTTTATTTATCACACTCATATACAAGTGTATTCCCGAATAGCCTTTTCTCAACTGGATCATTTTGGAGCAATCAGGCTCTAACCATCCCAAGCAGTCTAAATTTCTATAAAACAGCCTTAATTCATCATTTTTTGCATTCCTTTTTGTTTATATTTTCCCCTAAAACACCCTTTATAGGTTCAAAATGGCCGACAACAAGAAAGAGATTGAACGGGCGGAGCTGCACCGCACTATCTGGAACATCGCAAACGACCTTCGTGGCTCAGTTGATGGTTGGGATTTCAAGCAGTATGTGCTGGGAATGCTCTTTTACCGCTACATTTCCGAAAATCTGACGAATTACATCAACCAGTACCAGTGGGAAGCCGGCGAAAAGGACTTTGACTACGCCGACATTTCCGACAAGGAAGCGAAGCTGATCAAGAATGACATGGTCAGCGAGAAGGGGTTCTTCATGCTTCCGAGTCAGCTTTTCAGCAACGTCCTGAAAAAGGCTGCCGAAGACGAAAACTTGAACATGACCCTAGAAAGCGTTTTCAAGTACGTTGAAAATTCAGCCAAGGGAACCTCTTCGGAAGATGATTTCTCCGGCCTTTTTGACGATTTTGATGTCAACAGTAATAAGTTGGGTAAGACTGTCGCTCAGAAATGCGATAAACTCGTTAAGTTGATGAATGGCGTTGCACAAATGAATTTGGGCAATTACCAAGACAACACCATCGACGCTTTCGGTGATGCTTACGAATTTTTGATGGGCATGTATGCCAGCAATGCAGGCAAGTCAGGTGGCGAATATTTTACGCCACAAGAAGTATCCGAACTTCTTGTGAAAATCGTTGTTCATGGTAAAAAGAATATCAAGAAAATTTACGACCCTGCATGTGGTTCCGGATCTTTGTTGCTCAAGGCACGTAAAATTCTAGGACCAAATGGCGTACGCCAAGGTTTCTTCGGTCAAGAACGCAACATCACGACTTACAACCTTTGCCGAATCAACATGTTTCTGCACGATGTAGGCTACGACAAGTTTGACATTGCTCTTGGCGACACACTCACAGATCCTCAGCATTGGGACGAGGAGCCGTTCGAAGCCATCGTGTCAAATCCACCTTATTCAATCCCATGGGATGGAGATAGTGACGCGACCTTAATCAACGATCCTCGTTTCGCACCAGCTGGAGTTCTAGCCCCTAAAGATAAAGCCGATTTTGCATTTGTGATGCATATTCTCAAATGGCTTTCTACAGATGGCACAGCAGCTATAGTATGTTTTCCCGGCATTATGTACCGTAAGCACGCCGAAAAGAAAATTCGGCAATATCTTGTTGACAACAATTTCATTGACTGCATCATACAATTGCCCGACAATCTTTTTTACGGGACACCAATTGCAACATGCATTATGGTGTTAAAGAAGAATAAGACTGATAACAAGATTTTGTTTTTAGATGCTAAAAATGAATTCACAAAGGCAACAAATTCAAATAAATTAACCGACAAAAACATTCAAAATATCGTCGATTCTTGGACAAATAGAAAAACAAAAAAATATGTAACAAAACTTGTTGCAATCGACGATGTAGCTGAACAGGATTACAATCTTTCCGTTTCCACCTATGTGGAACAAAAGGACACTCGTGAAAAAGTGGATATCGTTCAGCTGAACAAGGAAATTGCGAAGATTGTCGAGCACGAAGACGAATTACGCAAGGCAATCAACAAGATTATCGCTGATTTGGAGAAGTAGGAAGGACTGCGATGAGCAAGATTGAAGAAATGATTGCGAAATTATGCCCGAATGGAATTGTTTATAAAACATTTGAGGACGTTTGTGAATACGAACAACCTGGAAAATACATTGTTGGCTCGACAAATTATTCAAATGACTTTAAAATCCCGGTATTAACGGCAGGACAGACATTTATTCTTGGCTATACAGATGAAACCGATGGTATATATAACGCAACAAAAGACAAGCCTGTGATAATTTTTGATGATTTTACAGGAGCTTTTAAATGGGTTGATTTCCCATTTAAAGTGAAATCATCTGCAATGAAAATAATTATAACAAAAGAAAATTCGGTTTTACTCAGATACGTCTTTCATTATATGGGTTGTTTGAATTTTTCATCAGATGAACACAAAAGACTTTGGATAGCCACATACTCTCAATTTAAGATCCCTGTTCCTCCTTTAAAAATTCAGGAAGAAATTGTAGCCCTCCTTGATGACTACACAGAAAAAACCTCTGAATTAATCAGCAATTTAGAAAAGGAACTTATCGCTCGCAAGAAGCAATATGAATTCTATCGCGACCAATTGCTGTCCTTCGGAAAAGTTAGCTCTCCCTAATATCTGGAATAAACAAAGTAAATTGGATAACTTTGGGAGAAATTTCAGAATTATTATCTGGCTTCCCATTCAATAGCGAACAATTTGCGCAGAAAGGAATTAAACTTGTTCGCGGAATGAACGTAAAACGTGGCTATCTTGATTTTGCTGAATCAAACAATAAATATTGGGCAACCGATATAGGTCTCGAAAAATACAGATTAATGGAAGGCGATATCATAATTGCTATGGATGGATCTCTTGTCGGAAAAAGTTTTGGACTTGTTTCAAAAAATGATTTGCCTTTACTTCTCGTTCAACGAGTCGCTCGCATACGAACCAAAGAATCTTATAGCAACCAATATATATATCACTGTATAAAAAGTGCACTGCCTGCATATGTTGATTCGCAAAAAACAGCAGGTGCAGTTCCACACATAAGCTTAAAAGATTTATCAAATTTCAAAAATCCTGTGCCATGTTTTGCCGAGCAAAAACGGATCGCTACAATTCTCACCCATTTTGACACGCTTGCCAACGATATTTCACAGGAAATCCCCGCCGAAATCGAGGCTAGAAAGAAACAATACGAGTTCTATAGGGACAAACTCCTATCTTTCAAGGAAACTGTTTAAGCCCGAATGCCCTCTTTCACCACATTTTTTATATATTTAGGGCATGGAACTACCCTAAATTAGTAGTTTTGTTATAAAAACAGACCGTTTACGACGCAAGCGAAAAGAACTAATGTTTAACACCGTTGCCCAAACCAGTGAATCCACAGTCGTTGCCGAATACCGGCCGATTCGTTCAAAGTCTAATGCCTACCAGAGCGAGGCAGACCTTGAACGTGAATTCATCAAGCAGTTGCAAGCTCAGGGCTACGAATATTTAAAAATCAAATCCGACGCTGATTTAATCGCAAACCTTCGTACTAAAATTGAAATCCTGAACCACTACAAGTTTAGTGACGAAGAATGGAAGCGATTCTATAACCAAGAACTCGCCAACGGCAACCAAGGAATCGTAGAAAAGACTGCTACCATTCAAGAAGACCACGTAAAGACATTCAAGGATGACCACGGGCGTTCTAAGAACATCACCCTTATCGACAAAAAGAATGTTCACAACAATAGTCTTCAAGTCATTAACCAATACGTCATTGGTGAAGAACAAGGCGCAAAACACGACAATCGCTACGATGTAACAATTCTCGTGAACGGGTTTCCGCTAGTTCACATAGAACTCAAAAGGCGTGGAATTTCCATCAAGGAAGCGTTCAATCAGATTAACCGTTACCAGAGAGACAGTTTCTGGGCAGGAACTGGACTTTTCCAGTACATCCAAATATTTGTCATTTCCAACGGAACGGAAACCAAATATTACTCCAACACAACCCGCGACGGGCACCTGAAAGAAATTGCAGGCAGAAAAGGCAAAGTGAAAACGAGTAATAGCTTTGAGTTCACCAGCTACTGGTCTGACGGAAACAACAAAAACATCCGCGATCTTGTTGACTTCACGGCGACATTCTTCGCGAAGCACACCCTTTTAAACGTTCTCACCAAGTATTGCATCTTTACCGAAAAAAGGATGCTTATGGTGATGCGCCCTTATCAGATTACTGCAGCCGAACGCATTCTGGAACGACTCCAAGTCGCAAACACATACAAAAAGATGGGCTCGGTCGATGCGGGCGGTTATATCTGGCACACAACAGGTTCCGGCAAGACACTTACAAGTTTCAAGACAGCCCTTCTCGCCAAGGACTTGCCCTTCATTGACAAAGTCCTTTTCGTCGTTGACAGGCAAGATCTGGACTACCAGACGATGCGCGAATACGACAAGTTCCAGAAGGGTGCTGCAAACGGAAACAAGTCCACTGCAGTGCTTACTCGGCAACTTGAGAACCGGAACGAGAAGGGCGGTTTCCAAGAATACAAGATTATTGTCACGACGATCCAAAAACTCGGATGCTTTATTAAGCAAAACAAGACGCATGAAATCTATAACAAACATGTCGTCCTGATTTTTGACGAATGCCATAGAAGCCATTTTGGCGAACTGCATCAACGCATCACAAAGACATTCAAGAATTACCACATTTTCGGCTTTACGGGCACACCTATTTTCCCGCAAAATTCCGGAAGTGGGAAATCTCCGCTTTTAAGAACGACGCAGCAAGCCTTCGGTGACAAGCTTCACCACTATACAATCGTTAACGCCATCAACGATGGCAACGTTTTGCCCTTCCGCATTGACTACATCAATACAATTAAGGCTAAGAAAGGTCGCGCCGACAAGCAGGTTTCTGCAATTGAAACCGAAAAGACCCTGCTTGATGAAAAGCGAATTAGCGAAGTCGTCAAATACGTACTGGATCACTTTGACCAGAAGACCAAACGCAACGAAACTTATGCTTTGGAAGGCAAACGTCAAAACGGATTTAATTCCATCTTTGCTACAGCTTCGATTCCTGCTGCAAAACTCTATTATAATGAGTTCAAGAAACAAATCGCAGAGCGTAAAGCAGGCGAACCCGGCGCAGGGCTTACCATAGCAACCATCTTCAGCTATGCACCAAACGAAGAAGATACAGGTCTTTTAGCGGAAGAAGATTTTGACACAATGGAACTTGACCAGAGTTCCCGCGATTTCCTGGAATCTGCAATCTTTGATTACGACAAGACTTTCAAGACCAATTTTAGCGGAAAGAACAAGAACGCTAAGGTTGTCGCAAAGAAAGATGATGCGAGAAAGGGCGGAGACAAATTCGACAACTATTACAAAGATTTGTCGGAAAAGATGAAGACGAGGCAAGTCGACTTGCTTATCGTCGTAAACATGTTCCTTACCGGCTTTGATGCGACTACGCTTAACACGCTATGGGTTGATAAGAACCTTCGTCAACATGGTCTTTTGCAAGCCTATTCTCGTACAAATCGTATTCTCAATTCCGTCAAGACATTCGGAAACATAATTTGCTTCCGTTCCCTGCAAAAAGAGACAGACGATGCAATCGCCCTATTTGGTGACAAGGATGCCGGCGGCGTAGTTCTCTTGAAAACATTCAAGGATTATTACGAAGGCTATACCGAAAAGGGTAAGCATGTAAAGGGCTATCTCGAAATCGTCGCCGAACTTGAAAGCAAATTCCCGCTAGAACTCCTCAAAAGTGGAGAAATCCTCGGCGAAAAGAAGGAAAAGGAATTTATCCAGTTGTACGGAGCATTGCTCCGCCTCAGGAATATTCTTAACTGCTTCGACGAATTTAAAGACGACGAATTCTCTGCAAGGGCATTGCAAGATTACCAAGGCGAATACTTACGGCTCTACGAAAAATACACCAAGGAAAAAGGCGAGAAAGAAAGCATCAAGGACGATGTTGAATTCGAAATTGAGCTTATCAAACAGGTGGATATCACCATCGATTACATCTTGGAACTCGTCGCAAAGTACCATAAGGGTAACTGCAAAGACAAAACAATTCTTGGCGAAATCAACAAAGCTGTCAACGGATCTATTGAACTCCGCAGCAAGAAAGAACTTATCGAAGCATTTATCGCTCGCGTCAATACCAAAACCAATGTGGATAAGGATTGGCGAGCTTTCGTTCGCGAACAACGCGATGCCGACCTGGACAAGCTCATTCAAGAAAACAAGTTGAACGACGAAAAGACCCGTCAGTTCCTTGCTGATGCATTCCACGACGGCACCATGAGCGATATCGGAACAGGACTCCCTGCTTTAATGCCGAAAAAGAGTCTCTTCGCAAAGAAAACCGAAACCGCCGAAAATCGTAGCGAATTAAAGAACCGTATTTTCGCCCTACTAAAAGGATTCTTTGACAAATACTTCGGAATTTGCGGCTTTGATGATGATGCAGAATCGCCTAAGTCGGAAAATATAATCGATCTCAGCGACAGCGATATGATTCTGCATGAAGCAGAAGAAGTAGATGATCTGTCGATGTACAAAAATGTGGCGGAAAATAAGAAGAAATATTCTTCGCGTAAATAGATTGGTAAATTCTGAATTATGAAAAAAAAGTTTTTTTCTATATCTCTAGTTGTTGTCTTTGTCGCATTCTTGCTGCCTTTATTTTTAGTTAAAAAATGTGGTGTTGATTTCGAAAAATTAGGACAGTATGGAGATTTTTTCGGTAGTTTTAATGCTCTTGTTTCGTTATTAGCTTTTGGTGGGTTGATTTACACAATTCACTTGCAGAGAAAAGATCTTGAGTTGCAGCGGGAGGAACTGAAGTTAACACGCGAAGAACTAAAACGTCAAGCGGAAGCTCAAGAAACGGCGGCAAAAGAACAAGCTAATCAGGTAAAACTTTTAGAGGATCAAATCAACAAGGATATTCGGCCATATATTAATGCCTATATAGATTTTCAGAGTGGTCTATATTTGGTGATAAAGAATATTGGAAAATCGACATGTCGAAAATTTTCGACTACAATTTCTTTTGATGAAAATTTAAATGAAAAACAAGCTCTAGCTTACTTAAAACAAAAGTTAGAAACCATCGTATCGTTTGCTTTGATTCCTGCAGGTGTTGAATTTTTTATTCCTCTTGGAGATAAAAATCTTGACTATAGACATATTTTAGCTTTAAAAACACCGTTGATAGCTCGATTCCAATTTGAATATAAAGGTCGTACCGAAAGCTTTGAAAATTTATTGCAATTTAATGAAATTAGGTCTCATGGTGATAGACTTAATCGTAATTTGAAAAATATTTCTTCAAGTATAGATGGCTTGCGTTCAGAATTAAATTCTATAGCATCTCGTATTCGCTAAAGAGTAGATTCTTGGAAACAAGGATTCTCGAAAGAATGTTGTTGCGAAAAAATATCCCGCCACTTGCAATGGTTTATCCCGCCAAATTGCGTTTTATCCCGCCATTTAAACCGCCAAATGCAAATTTATCCCGCCAATATAAGCGAATTGTGTCGCTATAAGATCTGTAACTGGATTCTTCGGGGCTTTGCCCCTCTGAATGACGAATGGGAGAGGTGTGTCGCTCTTTTTGCAAAAAAAAACACCGCCAACGTTAAGTTGGCGGCGTGCAATCTCGCATTAAGTCTCACGACTCTTGGCTCTTAGTAATGGCGCTAAAGCGCCTTACTCTTCGCCTCAGCTATAAAAACAAGCAAGCTTGTTTTTGCAGCATTCGGCTCTTAGTAATTTTCCTCATGCACTTCGAAGTATGCTTGCGGGTGAGCGCAGACGGGGCATACTTCCGGAGCCTTTGTACCGACCACGATATGTCCGCAGTTGCGGCATTCCCAAACCTTGACTTCGCTCTTTTCGAAGACCTTGGCCGTTTCCACGTTCTTGAGGAGGGCGCGGTAGCGTTCTTCGTGCGTCTTTTCGATGGCGGCGACCATGCGGAACTTCTTGGCGAGAGCGGTGAAGCCTTCTTCTTCAGCGGTCTTCGCGAAACCTTCGTACATGTCGGTCCATTCGTAGTTTTCGCCTTCGGCGGCGGCCTTCAGGTTCTGTGCGGTGTCGCCGATGCCTTCGAGTTCCTTGAACCAAAGCTTGGCGTGTTCCTTTTCGTTATCAGCGGTTTTCTGGAACAATGCTGCAATCTGTTCAAAACCGTCCTTTTTGGCGCGGCTTGCAAAGTAGGTGTACTTGTTGCGGGCTTGTGATTCGCCTGCGAATGCGGCTTCCAAATTCTTTTCGGTCTGGGTACCAGCATATTTATTTGCCATAATAAACTCCCTCGTTGATAGGTTTATTTTAATATACCCTTTTTTGTTGTAGTGCGGAAACTTTTGTGACACTTTTTTGTAATAAGTTGGAGTTAGCTGTTTGGGTTTAATGATACGTGGTGTATCTTTTAGATTTTGAAATTGAAAAATATTTATAAAAATCATTAAAAATTTGCAATTTTCTTTGATTTTGTATCGTTTTGAATATTGCGTGCAGTTTGCTAAAAACTTAAATTTATACATGTAAGAACGGTTGTTTTAACCAATGACCATTGACTAATAACTAATGACTACTTATGAAACCGATAACAGAATATAAGGATTACCGCCTGTACATGCAGGACTTTTACGAAGAGCGTAAAAGAACGAGCGCATTTTCGTGGCGTGAGTTTTCCAAGCTGGCGGGGTTCAAGTCGCCGGTTTACTTAAAGCTTGTTTGCGAAGGCAAGAGCAGCTTGAGTTTCGTCAAGATGGAACAGGTCGCACATGCGATGGGGCTTGCGGGGCACGAGTTTGCGTACTTCACGCAAATGGTCAAGTTCGGCAATGCAACGAAGGACTCCGTGAAAAAAGAGGCGCTCATCGAAATGCAGAAGATTGCTATGGAGCACAAGGTGCGCGTTCTCGATGCGGAATCATTTGAATTTTATGAATCGTGGAAAAATCCGACGATTCGCGAACTCGCTCCGATGATGCCCGGAAAGAGGCCGCTTGAAATGGCGAAGGCTTGCCATCAGGTGATTTCAGCAGAACAGGTGCGCGACTCGCTTGCGTTCCTGGTGCAGACGGGGTTTCTCAAGCGCGAGGCGGAACATATTTATGTGCAGACGGAAAAGACTGTCATCGGCACAAAAGAATCGCTTCCCATTGCGGTTCGCGGCATGCACAAAGAAATGGCATCGCTTGCGAGAACGGCTATCGACAAGTTCCCGATTGAAGAACGTCATTTCACGGGTGCAACGCTTGGGCTTTGCGAAGAAGCCTACGCCCGCATTTCGCAGGAGTTGGACGCGTTTGTACGCAAGGTGGCAAATATCGCTGCCGAATACGAAAACATCAACCAAGTTTATCGACTGAATCTTCAGTTGTTCCCTTTAACAAAAAAAGTTCAGGAGGAATCTCATGAATAACATAATTAAATTCACTATGGCTGCGGGAGTTCTCGCTTTAATGGGCTGTACCGATAGCAATGTCAGCGGTGCTGCGATAGAAGGCAATGCCGTGGCAAATAATAGTAGTTCGTCGGTAATGTCGTCGAGCTCTGTTGAAACGAATTTATCTAGTTCGTATGTTCCAAGCTATTCGATTGATTTCATGACAAAGCCTACTCAGG
>Ga0310690_10006346_pt1 | contig 15562 bp, 13 predicted proteins | sample AusTroGonzalo_MG_2_FD_207661 | JGI IMG/M metagenome (GOLD analysis project Ga0310690, IMG submission 207661) | Bovine rumen microbial communities from tropical cattle in Woodstock, Queensland, Australia - Gonzalo_04 (v2) (version 2) | ecosystem: Host-associated > Mammals > Digestive system >... | reverse complement strand
GTTAGCCTCTGCATTACCTGCCACAAGGAACGTCACAAAAGCAATGATGGCCGGGATGTGACCTTTCACAATGAGCCAATTCCAAGGACCAGTCTGATACTCCACAATGCCGCTCACCTGCATCGTCCCAGTCAGGATAACGGCGGTGATAAGACAAAGGCAGAGTGACATTTCGTAGCTGATCATCTGCACAGCACCACGCATGGCAGAAACCACCGAGTACTTGTTGTTGGATGACCAGCCGGCAAGGAAAATGCCTACGACTCCAATGGAGGAGATGGCAGAAATGAGGAACAGGCCAACATTGAAGTCGAGGATACCTGCGCCCCTGTTCCAGGGCAGGAAGCAGAACGTACCTACCGATGCCACAATCACCAGTACAGGTGCGACGGCATAGAGCAGCTTGTCGGCCTTGTCAACAAAGAAGATTTCCTTGATGAGCATCTTCAGGACATCGGCAAAAACCTGCAACAATCCCCAGTAGCCCACACGCATGGGACCCAGGCGGCACTGGAAGTAGGCGCATACCTTGCGCTCCATGAAAATGAGCAGGCAGGCTATCAGTGCGTAGGCCGTGAGGACGATGACCCCCACCAGCACACACTCAATCAATATTGCCAACCAGGCAGGGCAACCTAAAGTCACCTGCAGAAGTTGGTCAAACCATGTTGTTACTATACTAAAATCAAACATAATCTTTATTTCTTTGCCTCCTAACTTAGGGGGCTAAGGTTATCTGTCAATATCGGGAATAACTACATCAATAGCGGCACAAGTAGCAATAAGGTCGGCTATCTTCTGCCCACGCAGCATCGGGTCGAAAGCACCCACAAGCGAAAGGCCCATGGGGCGCATCTTCATGCGATAAGGGCTCTTGTCGCCACGGGAATCGAGATAGATGCCAAATTCGCCGGCCACGCCCTCGACTGAGTAGTACCACTGTCCTTCGGGCACTTTGATGATAGGCTTCTGCTTCACATAGAAGTCGCCCTCGGGGATGTTGTCGATGAGCTGTTCAATGATGTTCAGGCTCTGATACATCTCGTTGATGTGCACAAGGTAGCGGCCCATGGAGTCACATGTATCGAGCGTACACTGCTCCCACTCAACCTTGTCGTACATGTCGTATGGATGGTTCTTTCGCACGTCGTTCTTCCAGCCAGAAGCACGGCCGGCAGGACCGGTGACAGCATAGCTGACACAATCTGCCAAACTCATCGGGCCACAATCCTCCAAGCGGTTATGGGTGATGACATTATCGCCAAACACATCCATATACTCCTGAATCATCGGGCGCAGATACTTCACCAGGCCCTTCACATTCTTCACGAAGTTCGGGTCGATGTCGGCCTGCACGCCGCCTATACGGTAGTAGTTCTGGATGAGGCGTCCACCGGTAGTCTCTTCCATACAGTTGAGCACGTGTTCACGGTCGCGCATTCCATAGAGGAAAGCAGTAAGTGCACCCAGGTCCTGAGCTACGCAAGACGTATAGAGCAGGTGGGAGTCAAGACGCTGCAGTTCGTCCATGATAGTACGGATGTAGCGGATGCGGTCGGTGAGTTCCACTCCCATAGCCTCCTCAATGACACCAACAAGTGCATGACGGTGCTGCATAGCTCCCAGATAGTTAAGACGGTCGGTTAAAGCAAGGGTTTGGGGATAGGTCATATCTTCCCACATCTTCTCTATGCCACGATGGATGTATCCAAAATGGGGATAGATGCGCTTCACAACCTCACCTTCGAGTACGGTCTGCAAACGAAGCACGCCGTGTGTGGCGGGGTGCTGCGGACCGATGTTGATGACATAATCGTCGGTAGTGAAGAGCTTGTTCTGCTTTGACTGCAAGCATCCGTCCTTGTCGATGAAATACTCCAAGCCATAGTCAGGTTCTTCATCGTCTTCCAACGAATACTTGTCGTTGAACTTCCAGTCCTTGCGGAATGGATAGCCCTTGAAGTCACTGCGCAGGAACAGGCGGCGCATGTCGGGATGACCGAGAAACACGATGCCGTAGAAATCATAGACCTCACGCTCCAGCAAGTCGGCAACGCGCCAAATATTCGACACAGTGGGGATATAGGAAACAGCTTGGCCGTCAGTGTCGCCAGTTCCGTTGCTCGACATATTGTCGCCACATACCTGCGTCTTGGCCATCATCTTCACAGAGCAGCGCTCGTGAGTGGTGGTGTTCTCAAGAATGTAGATACAGCCCAAGCCTTCCGACTTGCCAAAGTCCTCGCCGACAATGGTGACGAGATAGTCGAATCCCTTTTTCTCTTTCAAGTTCTGCATTTCCTTAGCGAACTTGTCAAACTCAAATGATAAGAACTCTAATTTCATGCTTTTGCCTCCTCTACTTTAACAGGTTTTGCTGATTCTCCAGACAATTCTTTTACAAATTCCTCGGGCACGTCGGTAACCACGATTGGTATTCCCGACGTTCCGTCGCCTACCTGTAGCCTTTCACGCCGATGGTCGCCAAGCTTGCTGCGGAACGTCAGCTCCTCGTTCGACACGCCCAGTGCTGCCTCTTCGGCATCTTGCTTGTGGTTGGCACCACCAAAGAACTTCTCAATCTTCACCTTGCGCTGCAACTGCATCATGCCATACATGATGGCTTCGGGACGCGGGGGACAGCCTGGGATGAAAACATCAACGGGCACGATTTCCTCAATACCCTTCACCACGTGGTAGCTAGACTTGAAGGGTCCGCCGCTGATAGCGCAGCCACCCACGGCAATGACATACTTTGGCTCGGCCATCTGGTCATAGAGACGCTTCAGGGCAGGAGCCATCTTGTGAGTGATAGTGCCGGCGCACATGATGAGGTCGGCCTGACGGGGAGAGTTACGGGTCACCTCAAAACCGAAACGGGCGAAGTCATAGCGCGAGCAACCGCAAGCCATGAATTCAATGCCGCAGCATGAGGTAGCGAACGTGAGCGACCACAGAGAATTGGCACGCCCCCAGTTGATGAGACGGTCCAGAGAACCAGTAATGACATTCACACCGCCTTCATGCAGTTCATCAATGATTTTTTCCAGCGACTCATTGTCGTTCCACTCTTCGTATGGAACTGACTTGATGTAGGGTTTCTTTACTTCCATTCCAACGCTCCTTTCCGCCAAGCGTAGGCCAGGCCAAATACTAAAACCAACAGGAAGAATCCGATGCTGAGCAACGCTGCTGCACCGAACTGCTTCACTACCACTGCCCATGGATACAGAAACACCGTTTCCACATCGAACATGAGGAACAGGATGGCGAACAGGTAGTAGCCCACATGTATAGGAATCCACGAGGAGCCGCGCGTTGGAATACCACTCTCATACGGCTCTCCTTTCACCTTTGCATACGAGCGCGGACCTATTAGCTTAGCAATAATGTAAGCTGCCGCCACCAATGTAATTCCCGTCACAATGACGGTAACTAACAAAGTGAAATTCATAAAACTATTTAAATGTTATAACAATTTGTTTTCTAGAATTTGCTGCAAAGGTACAAAATAATTTGCAAATAAGCGATATAATTCTAAAAAAATAAAAACAAACCTGCCCATTTTCAAGTAAATGAGCAGGCTAGTGCAAAAATGTCTGAATTCGTGATGATAGCGGAAGAGAATCTTCCCGCGCAAACGAATTATTTGTTCACCTGGAAACGCGTATCACCATCCTTGAAGAAGGCATTGATCTGCTTGGCGGCAGCGATGCCGGCGTTGGTGTTGGCTTCGGCTGTCTGGGCACCCATCTTCTTGGGCGTGCTGAAATAGCGACCCTCGAACTTCTGGAACTCAGCATGGGCATCGGGCATGATGTCGGTGACAAACTTCAGGTCGCTGCGCTCTTCCATCAGCTTCAGCAGTTCCGGCTCGTTGATCACCTCTTTGCGGGCTGTGTTCACCAGGATGCCACCTTTCTTCATCTTCCCGACCAGCTCATAGTTGATGCTCTGCTTGGTCTCAGGCGTTGCGGGAATATGGAGCGACACCACATCGCACTGCTCAAAGAGTGCCTCCTGATTCTCTACTGCGTGAACACCGGCTTTCTCAATGACCTCGGCGGGGCAATAGGCATCGTAGGCATAGACATCCATGCCAAAGCCCTTGGCGATGCGGGCCACGTTACGGCCTACATTACCGAAGGCAAGGATGCCCAGCTTCTTTCCCAACAGCTCAGTGCCGGCCTTGCCATTATAGAACTGTCGTACGGCAAATACCAGGAGTCCGAATACCAGCTCTGCAACGGCGTTGGCATTCTGTCCGGGTGTGTTCTCAGCCACGACCCCATGGGCTGTAGCAGCAGCCAAGTCGATATTGTCGTAACCGGCACCGGCACGCACCACGATCTTCAGCTGCTTGGCAGCGTCAAGCACCTCTGCGTCTACCTTGTCCGAGCGGATGATCAGGGCATCGGCATCCTTCACAGCGTCGAGCAACTGTGCCTTTTCAGTATATTTCTCCAGCAGCACGAGCTCGTTGCCGGCTGCCTCTATTTCTGCTTTAATACCATTCACAGCAGCTGCTGCGAAAGGCTTCTCTGTTGCAACTAAAACTTTCATTTCTTTCAATGGTCAATGGTCAATGATTAGCCTCAAACTCCTTCATGCAGGCAACGAGTGCGTTGACGCCCTCGATGGTCTGTGCGTTGTAGCAGCTGGCACGGAATCCACCCACGCTGCGATGTCCCTTTACGCCAACCATACCCTTGCTGACGGCGAAGTCAAGGAAGTCCTTTTCCAGTTCCTTGTACTCGGGAGCCATCACGAAACAGAGGTTCATCAGCGAACGGTCTTCTTCCTTGGCCGTGCCCACGAAACACTTGTTGCGGTCAATCTCACCGTAGACGATCTCTGCACGTTGCTGAGCCAGCTTGTCCATAGCCTCTACGCCGCCTTGCTTCTTAATCCAGCGAAGATTCTCAAGGGCGCAGTAGATGGGCACCACGGGAGGCGTGTTGAACATGGAGCCTTTATCCACATGGGTGCGATAGTCGAGCATAGTGGGGATCTCGCGGGGAGCCTTGCCCAGTTTCTCATCTTTCAGGATGATGATGGTAACACCGGCCATAGCCAGGTTCTTTTGGGCACCGGCATAGATGGCATCATATTTCTTCACGTCGACGGGACGGCTGAAGATATCGGACGACATATCGGCAATCAGGGGTACAGGAACATCGAGGTCCTTGCGAATCTCAGTTCCATAGATGGTGTTGTTGGTCGTGATATGCAGGTAGTCGGCATCTGCAGGAACAGTCCAGTCTTTAGGAATGAACGTATAATTGGCATCTGCCGAGCTGGCCACCTCGACCACCTCACCGAAGAGCTTGGCCTCCTTCATGGCCTTCTTGGCCCAAACGCCTGTGTTCAGATAGGCAGCCTTCTTAATCAGGAAGTTATAGGGTATCATGCAGAACTCCAGCGAGGCACCGCCGCCGAGGAAGATGACGGAATAACCCTCTGGCACCTGGAGAAGCTCTTTCACCAGAGCCACTGCCTCGTCGACGACGGGCTGGAAATCCTTTGCACGATGGCTGATCTCCATGAGGGAGAGACCTGAGCCATTGAAGTCTAGACACTGTTGAGCTGTTGCCTCGATGACTTCGCGGGGAAGCATCGAAGGACCTGCGTTGAAGTTGTACTTCTTCATAATTTCTGAATGTTTATGTGGTTTGTTATCTTATGTCTGAAATACGGGTGCAAAATTACACTTTTATTTCGACATGACCAATTATTTGGCCATAATTTTTCTAAACTAAGGTATAGTAAACCTACATAGGAAGTCTTCCCATTGCCCTTGGTAGCCGTTGAACACGTTTAGGTCTACTTCGGGAATGATACCCTGGACGCGTCCGTCGCCACACAACTGCCAGATGTCCAGATGAATGTCGGGTTTATACTCGCCATAACGGGCAATCCAGAAGTGATAGTTTTCCTTCAAGTCTGGGGCAAGGGGCAGATAATTGTTGACGAAGCGCTGATTGATATATAGCAGAGGCCGGGTCTTTGTCTGCCGTTCCACTATGTCGAGCCATTCGCGGATATTGTCGAAAAGCACGGTCGGACCTCCCATCTCCTCTATCTGTCGGTCTGTGGGTTCTATGTCGAGCATGGGAGGCAGGTCACCTTTCCTGAAGCGGGTGTACTGCAAGAAATGCATGGCCTGCTCCTCGGGCGACGTCTTGGTTGAGAAGAAATGGTATGCTCCCACCGGGATACCGCTCTTCCGTGCGTTTGCGTCATCGGAATAGTAGTATTTGTTCTCGATGGTGATACCTTCTGTTGATTTGATGTAGGCAAACGACACGGGATAGTCCACTTTGTCCTGCACGCATTCCTTGTCAATACGTTTCCCAAGATGAGCGATGCGCATGCGGCTCCAGTCTATGGCATAATGCCGCCGTCCCTTGTCGTGCTGATAGCGTGACACGTCGATGCCGTAAATACGGTTGCTATGATGGCTGACATGCTCTCCCCTAAACCTGTTTTGTTTCCAGGTCCCCACTTTCAGGTGGTTTGTAGAGATGCTAAGCCCGTAGCCATCGCGCATGTCGTTCTCCCAATGCCCCTCATAGTAAGTTCCGTCGGCCAGGCGGCAGAAGCCGTGACCGGATGCCTCTCCGCGCCGGTTCATCATGCCGGCATATATCCCGGTAGTATCGATACGCACGCCGCTGAGAAGTGTGTCTGCCTGAAAACGCCCTACTACCAAGCGTCCCAATGAGTCCTTCACCATCACTTTCCCATGCTGTAATGGCAAGAGGTTTCTCAACGACATACGACCAGGCGGCAGATAGACGGCCATCGACGAATCTCCGTACTCGGCATAGCGCACAACCATATCGAAGCCTTCATCCTGCGGGTCATGACGCTCCAGATAGTAATCAATCTCTGCCCGAATCAGTTTCTGGCGTTCCGTCGAATCAGAGGACTCTATACCGGGTAGAGAGGTCAGGAAGGGGTCGTCATAATAATCAGGCGAAGAGGATTCCTCTTTGCCTGAACATCCGAACATAGCGGAAACAAACAGTATGGTGTAAAAAGCTCTTGGCAATGATACCTTAAGCCTGTTCCCTATTGTCATCCCAGTAGAGCAGCGCCTTGATGAATGTTTCATTCGGGTTATGCTGAAACTGTCTACCCCGAAATGCCACAATCGTCATATATACCATATAAATAAGCATACAGAGCAAAAAGGCCGTAGTGTAGGCTTCCCACGTCATGCCCCGGAAGAAAAGGCTGAACGCCGCCACTGTCAACAGGAACACTGAGCCAAAGACTAGCAACCGGCGATTGCGCCAAGTATCCTTGAAGTCTTCGAACTTCTGTTTCTTTTCCAGATAGGCTTCAAACGATTCTTCCGTGATGCCATAGTTTTCTATCTTGGGCAATGTCGGGTCATTTTGGTGGTCTGTACGGATGTCCCATATCCTGCTCTGCAGGGACTCTAGGTTTACAGACTCTATGTAGGAGCGGTCTATTTGAAACATTTTGTCTGTCCCCCAAAAGTAAGGGGGAGATGGAGGTCTGAACAAGCGTTTGTCAGACAGTTTAGTATTATGCTACAGATAAAGTCAGGGGGCTGGGCATCTGCGCTTGTTCAGACCCCCAACCCCCTGACTCAGGGGGCTTGTACTAACAGAGCTTACGCGAGCCGTCGCCAATGACTACATCAATGACCTCGGGTTCGTGGCCGAACTTGGCAGCGAACTTCTGCTTGGCATCGGCGATGAACTTGTTGTACAGGTCGGCACGTACCAGGTTGATGGTGCATCCGCCAAAGCCACCGCCCATGATGCGGCTGCCGGTCACTCCGTTCTCCTTGGCGATGTCGTTCAGGTAGTCCAGTTCCTCGCAGCTCACCTCATACTCCTTCGACAGGCCATAGTGGGTCTCATACATCTTCTGGCCCACGGTCTCATAGTCACCGGCCAGCAAAGCGTCACAAACGGCAAGCACGCGGTCTTTCTCACCGAGTACGAAGTGTGCACGACTGTAGTCCTCTTCGCCAACCTCGGCGCGTACTTCCTCCAGCTGCTCCCAAGTGCAGTCGCGCAGGGTCTCGAACTTGCCCTCCGGGTGCTTGGCAGCAATGTGCTTCACGACGTTCTCACAGCTGTTGCGACGGTCATTATAGGGCGAGCCGGCCAGTTCGTGCTTCACCTTGCTGTTGAGCAGCACCAGACGATAGCCGTCGGGCTTAAACGGGAAGTATTCGAACTCACGTGAGCGGCAGTCGAGGCGCATCAGGCAGCCGGCCTTACCGAAGACAGAGGCAAACTGGTCCATGATGCCACAGTTCACACCGCAGTAGTTATGCTCAGTAGCCTGTCCAGCCAGCACCATATCCCACTGGCTCACCTTGTTCTCACCAAAGATGTCGTTCAGGCCACAGGCAAAGCAGCTCTCCATAGCGGCGGATGACGACATGCCGGCACCAAGGGGCACATCACCGGCGAAAGCGATGTTAAAGCCCTTCACGGGAACGCCCAGCTTCTGCATCTCCTTGGCGATACCATAGATATAACGGGCCCAGCTGGCACGGGGGCCTGCGGGATCGTCCAGGTGGAAATCAACGCGGTCCTTCAGGTCAATGGCGTAGGCCATCACCGTATCTTCGGTTCCGTTGGCACGCATCTCAGCCATGATGCCCTTGTCTACTGCACCGGGGAACACGAAGCCACCGTTATAGTCGGTATGCTCACCAATCAGGTTAATACGTCCGGGTGAATGGTATACATTTCCAGTTTGACCATCGAAATGCTTGATAAAACGGCTTCTTACGAATTCAATATCCATTTTGATTTGAGGTTTAAGATTTGAGGTTTTAGATTTATTTATAGTTAATCCTCAAATATGGTTAATAATATTAATAATTTTGAATCTCTGATGATAACTTCAAGTTTAATCCACCTTGATGTCCTTATTCACGTTCTTGCAGCCGATGAGGGCATAGAACAGGATGTAGGCCACCATTCCTACCTGCAGCCAGTAGCTGGAGATGGTGTCAGTCGACTTGGCAATGATGTCTTGCAGCCAGGGCATCAGTCCTCCGCCTACCACCATCATCATGAAGATGCCTGAAGCAGCCTCGGTGTACTTGCCCAATCCTTCAACAGAGAGGTTGAAGATACCACCCCACATGATGGAGGTGCAGAGACCGCAGGCAGCAATGAAGAACACCTTCATGGGGACGGCGTGTCCGCTGATGTCAATGGATACGCTCTCAGGCAGGAAGATGGCAATGAGCAGCAGGATGATGGCAACGGTCGACACACAGGTCATCTGCGTCTTCGTGCTCACCTTACCCGAGATAAGGGTCGACGAGAAACGGCCGATGAGCATCATGAACCAGTAGCTGGCAGCCAGCGTACCGCCCAGTTTGGCAGAGCCTTCCCATCCCATGTTCGTCACGTAGAAGTTCAGCTCCATCGGGATTCCAATCTCGACGCCCACATAGAAGAAGATGGCGATGACCCCCAGGATGAGGTGACGGAAGCGCAGGGCACCCTTCATCGAGTCCATGAGCGACTCGCTCTTTCCCATGTTGGGCTCGGGAATATCCACGCGGCTGATGATAACGAACGAAATGGCGAACACGGCCATACCGATGAACAGCAGGGGCGACACATCGGTCATAGAAGTGTTCTCAGTGACGGTACCGACGAGCAGGCCAGCTAGTAGCGGGGTGAGCGTTGCCGTCAGCGAGTTAAGCGTGCCGCCTACCTGGATGAGCTGATTGCCCTTGTTGCCACCGCCTCCCAGCATGTTGAGCATGGGGTTCACCACCGTATTGAGCATACAGACACAGAAGCCGCAGACGAGGGCGCCCAGCAGGTAGATATAGAGGTTGAGGGCAACGACCGTTCCGCCCACCTCGTTCACTTTGATGTCGTCGCCGTAGATGCTGGAGAGATATTGCAGGGCAAGGCCCACAATACCCACAAGCAGGGCGATGAGAGCAGTTTTCTTGTAGCCGATTTTCTTCAGCAGCATACCCGAGGGAATGCCCATGAAGAGATAGGCGACAAAGTTCATGAGGTTACCCCAGGAGGCGGCGAATTCATACTTGAATCCCCAGATGTTGCCAAACGGAGCACCCATATTCGTTACGAAGCTGATCATCGCGAAGATGAAACACATCGTAATGATAGCAATCAGTTTGCTGTTGTTCTTTTCTTGTGCCATAAGAAAGAAATGTTGTTTTGATTGGTTACTCAGCTACGCCGAACTTATAGATTGTCTTTTGCTTGTAGCGATGGTGGGGATTCAGCACCACGCTGGGGAAGTAGGGCCTGTTGGGGCTGTCGGGGAAGTGCTGGCACTCCAGGCAAACGGCCGACCGGCGCGGGAAGGTGGCGCCATTGGCTCCCTTGTAGTCGCCGGTGAGGTAGTTTCCAGTATAAAGCTGTACGCCAGGCTCCGTGGTGTAGCACTCTAAGGTTCTGCCACTTATCGGATCGGTGATTCTGGCAGCGAAGCTCAGCTCACCCTCCTCGCGCTTGTTCAGCACATAGTTGTGGTCGAAGCCGTTGCCAAACTTTATCTGCTCGTGGTCGGCATTGATATCCTGCCCGATGGGTTTCGGTGTGCGGAAATCGAAAGGCGTGCCCTCGACCTTGAGGATCTCACCGGTGGGAATGGCTGTCTCGTCGGTGGGAACGTAGAAATCGGCATTGATTTCCATTATCTGGTTGTCAATAGTCGGTGTGGGGTCGGCTGTGCCTGCCAATGAGAAGAAGGCATGATGCGTCAGGTTGATGATGGTCTTCTTGTTGGTAGAGGCCATGTACTCCAGGATGAGCTCGTTGTCGTCACTCCAGGTGAACTCCACGGTGATGTCCACCTCGCCGGTAAAGCCTTCTTCACCGTATGAAGAGACACGATGCAGGGCCAGCGAGCGGGGACCCATCTGCTTGGCATCCCAGACGCGTGCATGGAAGCCGGTGGGACCGCCGTGCAGGTGGTTGACGCCATTGTTGATGGCCAGCTGGTACTCCTTGCCGTTGAGCGTGAACTGCCCACGGCAGATGCGGTTACCCCAGCGTCCGATGAGGGTGGAGAGGAACGGCTCGGGAGCATTAAGCAGCTGCTGGATGCTGCTGTAGCCCTGGATCACGTTACCCACTTTCCCATCCTTGTCAGGCACCATGATAGCACAGATGGCACCGCCATAGTTGGAGATTGCTACTTCGTAGCCTTTACGGTTACGCAGAATGTAAAGATCGGTCTTACGTCCATTGATAGTGGTCTGGAAGTCTTCGCGCTTCAGACCACAAAGGTTCGCATTTTCTGTTAATGTTGCCATAATACTTGGGTTTTAGTTACAATCTAGTTGCAAAAATACGCAAAAAAGCCGACATGCGCAAGCATATCGGCAAAAAATGGTGTTAAAGATAACTAAATGCGTGTTTACAGGCGTGTTTTCAGGAAATCTGCCACCACGTATGTGCTTCCACCCACGAAAATGAAGACGTCTTTGCTAGCTCCTTCAATGGCGGCACGGTATGCTTCGGCCACCGTGGGATAGCATTTGCCGCGCAGGCCCACCTGCTCGCCAAACACCTTCAGCGAGGTCTCGGGGAACGCCCGTTTGGTCGTTCCTTTCGTCCAGTAGTAGGTGGCTTTCTTGGGCAGCATCTGCAGGATGCCGTAGATGTCTTTGTCCTCCAGTATCCCGTATACAATGCGCAGTTCGCTGCATTTCACGTTCTCCAGCTGCTTGCTCAGGTATTGCCAGGCACCGGCGTTGTGGCCTGTGTCACAAACCACGGTGGGATTCTCCCTCACTCGCTGCCAGCGCCCTTTCAGTCCCGTCAGCAGGCAGATGTTCTGGAAGGCCAGGTTCAGTTCCAGCTTGATGTGTTCGTTGTTCTCGGGGATCTTGCTGTCACTCAGATAGCCCGCCTCTATCAGCTGGTGGATGGCATTAAGGATGGTATTGGTGTTCTTGATTTGGTAAGTACCTGCCAACTCGCTCTTGAACTCATTTCCATGCACCGTCTTGTACATGATCCCGCTGCCGTCGGGCAGGCAGGTAGCCGACGTAATCCAATTGTTGTCTTCGGCAAAGACGACGGGTGTACCTGTCTCTCTGGCCACCATCTCAAAGACGGGACGGGTCTCGCGTGTCGTCTCACCGACGACGCAAGGCACTCCCTTTTTCATGATGCCGGCTTTCTCCATCGCAATCTGCTCCATCGAAGAGCCTAGCAGCTGGGTGTGGTCGAGCGAGACATTCGTGATGACCGACAGGATGGGCGTGATGATGTTGGTGGAATCCAGGCGTCCGCCCAACCCCACCTCAACGACAGCTATGTCTACATTCTGTTCGCTGAAATACTTGAAAGCCATCGCCGTTGTAATCTCGAAGAAGGTGGGATTCAGCTGCTCCAGAATATCCCGTTCGTCCTCCACGAACTTCGCTACATAGTCCTGTGGGATAGGCTGCCCGTTGAGACGTATCCGCTCACAGAAATCAACCAGGTGAGGCGACGTATAGAGGCCCACTTGATAGCCGACAACACGCAGCTGGGCTGCCAGGCTATGCGACACCGAGCCCTTGCCATTGGTGCCGGCCACGTGGATACAACGGAAATGCCGGTGCGGATGGCCAAGATGCTCGTCAAGCGCCATCATCCCGTCCAAGCTCGCCTTGTAGCCTTTTACACCTTGCTTCTCGTAGTTTGCCGTCTGGCTGAACAAGTAGTCAATGGCCTCGTTGTATGTCATCAGCTGAAATAGTTTTTGAATTTGTTGAAGATAGAGTCCTTAGTTTGCCTGTCTCCCTTGAAGTTATCGCTATCGCGGAACGACTCCAGCGCCTTTTTCTCTTCGCGCGAGAGGGTTCTGGGCACATAGACACTGATGTTCACCACCAGGTCGCCGGTTCCCGAGCCGTAGCCCTGCACGGCAGGCAGTCCTTTGCCCCTCAGGCGCATGGTCTTGCCGGGCTGTGTGCCGCTGTCGATCTTCACCTTCAGCGTTTTCCCGTCGATGGTGGGAATCTCGGCCTCGCCCCCAAGTGCTGCTGTAGGGAAGTCGAGCAGCAGGTTGTATATCAGGTCGTTACCATCCCTGACGAAGGTATCGTTGTCTTCCTCTTCAATGAACACCTGAATGTCGCCGTTGATACCGCCGCGCTGTCCCGCATTGCCCTTGCCGGGCACGTTGACAACCATACCGTCGGCCACACCGGCGGGGATGTTGATCTCCACCACTTCCTCGCCTTTCACGATGCCCATGCCGCCACATTGGTGACACTTGTTCTTGATGACCTGCCCTTCGCCCTGACAGGTGGGACATACCCCTTGCGTCTGCATCATGCCGAAGATGCTCTGCGTGGTGTGTGTGATGTAGCCCGAGCCGTGACAGGTGGGACATTTTTCCCTGGTGCTGCCGTCCTCAGCGCCTGTGCCGTGACAATGGGTGCAGGGCACGTCCTTACGCAGCTTGAACTTCTTCGTCACGCCTTTGCTTATTTCCTCATAGCTCAGTTTCACCTTCAGTCGCAGGTCGCTGCCGCGGTGCTGCTGCTGTCCTGGCCGTGCCCTGAAGCCTCCGAAGCCGTGGCCGCCGAAGATGTCGCCGAACATGGAGAAGATGTCGTCCATGTTCATCGACGTTCCGCCGAAGCCGTCGAAGCCGCCGCCGCCCATAGAACCGCTGAAGCCGAACTGGTCATACTGCTGGCGCTTTTGCGGGTCGTGTAGCACGTTGTAGGCCTCGGCAGCCTCCTTGAATTTCTCCTCAGCCTCCTTGTCTCCCGGATTACGGTCGGGGTGATACTTGATGGCAATCTGCCTGTAGGCTTTCTTGATCTCGTCTTCAGATGCCGTCTTGGCTACGCCCAGCACCTCGTAGTAGTCTCGTTTGCTCATTATTGTCCCACAGCCACCTTGGCGTGGCGAATTACTTTATCGTTTAACTTATATCCAGTTGTCATGCAGTCAATTACCTTTCCTTTCTTCTCGTCGCCCATACCGGGGACCATAGCCACAGCCTCGTGCACGTCGGTGTCGAAGTCGGCATTCTCGGTGTCAATCTTCGTCACGCCCATGCCTTCCAGCGCTTTCATCAGCTTATGGTATATCAGCTCCATACCTTCGCGCAGCACCTCCGGGTCGTCGGTTTTCTTGCCGTTGTCCAGTGCACGCTCCATGTCGTCGATGATGGGCAGCAGCGCCACAATGGTCTTCTCGCCGCCGTTCAGGATCAGCTCGGCACGCTCTTTCAGCGTGCGCTTCCGGTAGTTGTCAAACTCGGCCACCTGCCGCAGATACTTGTCTTTCAGGTCGGCTATCTGCTCCTGTGCTTCCTGCAGCGGGTCTTTCTCCGGCGTCTCTTGCTCTTCCGGCTCCTGGCTCTCTGCCATGTTGTCACTGGGGCTCTCAACTGCCATTTCGTCAGTCTTCACCTCATCTTCTTCGATATTGAGTTCCTTTTCTGTCATAATTGTTGCGTTTTATAGATGTTTAGTTAAATCCAGCAAAAAACATGCCACACTATTTTTCCCCGCTCTCCCACCCCCTTCCACTTCTTCTACCCGGACAAGCCCATGCACGTCGCGCGCATTTCAGGGGCCTGGTGGTGCCCGCCTCGTTGCATCTGCGTTGTTCCTGCCATTATGGCACGGAATTTGCTTTGGAGAAAACAAAACGACAAATTAAAAATTGTGTATTATGCAAAAAGGTAACATTGGAGTAACAACCGAGAACATTTTCCCGGTCATCAAGAAGTTTCTGTACAGCGACCACGAGATTTTCCTGCGCGAGATGGTGAGCAATGCCGTCGATGCCACGCAGAAGATGAAGACCCTCGCCGAGAAGGGCGACTACAAGGGCGAGCTGGGCGACCTCACCGTGCGCATCAGCATGGATGCCGACAAGGGCACCATCACCATCAGCGACAACGGCATCGGCATGACCGAGGAGGAAATCGACAAATACATCAACCAGATCGCCTTCTCGGGCGTCAGCGACTTCCTAGAGAAATACAAGGACAATGCCAACAACATCATCGGCCACTTCGGGCTTGGCTTCTACAGCTCGTTCATGGTGTCGAAGAAAGTGGAGATCATCACCCGCTCCTGGCAGGAAGGTGCCAAGGCCGTGAAGTGGAGCTGCGACGGCAGCCCTGCCTACGAGATCGACGACGCCCCCGAGTTCAAGGCTGGCGAGCATGAGCGTGGAACCGACATCATCCTTTATATCGACGATGACTGCAAGGAGTTCCTTGACAAATACAAGCTCGAAGGGCTGCTTAACAAATACTGCAAGTTCCTCCCCGTGCCCATCGCCTTCGGCAAGAAGACCGAGTGGAAGGACGGCAAGCAGGTGGATACCGACGAGGACAACATTATTAATAATGTGGAGCCGCTGTGGACGAAGACACCCTCCACGCTGAAGGACGAGGACTACAAGTCGTTCTACCGCACGCTCTATCCCATGCAGGACGAGCCGCTGTTCTGGATCCACCTGAACGTCGACTATCCCTTCCACCTCACCGGCATCCTCTATTTCCCCCGTATCAAGTCGAACATCGAGATCACGCGCAACAACAT
>Ga0310690_10006343_pt1 | contig 15565 bp, 17 predicted proteins | sample AusTroGonzalo_MG_2_FD_207661 | JGI IMG/M metagenome (GOLD analysis project Ga0310690, IMG submission 207661) | Bovine rumen microbial communities from tropical cattle in Woodstock, Queensland, Australia - Gonzalo_04 (v2) (version 2) | ecosystem: Host-associated > Mammals > Digestive system >... | reverse complement strand
ATTTCAATTTTGCCGTTACAGCATTAAGGAAATCATCTGATGATGTAATCAGAAATAGCTTCTCAAGGGTTTACTATGAGAATCCTTTGGATGCGTGGAAGTTTCTCTTTTTCTTAAGGGACATCCGTGGTGGTAATGGCGAGAGAAAGATTTTCCGTGTTTGTCTTAAATGGCTTGCCGAAAACAAACCAGAGGCAACAAAACATGTAATTAATCTGGTTAGCGAATACGGCAGATTCGATGATCTTTGGTGTCTGCTTGATACTAATCTCAAATACGACGTCTGTAATTATGTAAAAACGCAGATAGAATCTGATATTGAGAACGCTGAGAACGGCAAACCTATTTCGCTACTTGCTAAATGGCTTTGTAGCGAGAATGCATCGTCGAAAGAGACGAAAAGGTATGCTGGAATTATCAGAAGCAATCTTGGATTAACTTCTCGCCAGTACAGAAAAACGCTTTCCAAACTTCGTCAGTATATTGATGTTGTAGAGAGAAAGACGTCTGGCAAAATGTGGGGCGAAATTGATTATTCAACAGTGCCATCTCAGGCCAATCTGAAGTATAGTTCTGCATTTCTTCGTAATGATGAAGAACGTAGACGAGCATATCTTGAGTCACTTAGAAATGGTGAAACAAAGATTAATGCTAAGGTACTTCAGCCGCATGAGATTGTGAGAGCATATAATCCTAACAATTCTGGTTGGAGAACTGTGGAATCATATGCAAAACCATATGATGAAACACTCGAACAACTGTGGAAAGCATTACCTGATATTACTGTTGGTAATTGCCTTGTTGTTCGTGACGGTTCTGGGTCTATGACATGGGGTTGTGACAAAGTACGTCCACTTGATGTAGCGTCTGCGTTAGCTATTTATATGGCAGAACATAATGATGGCGTATGGAAAGACAAATTCATCACGTTTGGCAATCGACCGCAGATTGTTAGCCTTGAGAATTGCAATTCATTAAGGGACAAACTCCTTGTTGCTTATGAATATGCAGATTGTTCAAATACAGACATCGAAGCAACAATGATGTTGATTTTGAATACAGCTATCAAAAACAACTGTTCTCAGGAGGATATGCCTAAATCTATTGTGATTGTTAGCGACATGAGATTTGACCAAGGTTGCGAACGTGCCGACCAGTCTCTGTTTGATAACATCGCAGAAAGATTTGAACAGAATGGCTATTATATGCCAAGGATTATCTTCTGGAATGTAAATGAGGCATTATCTAAACAGACAGTTCCGATGCAGCAGAATAAGCTTGGAGTTGTTCTTGTGAGCGGCTATTCAACGCAACTCATGAAGATGATTATGTCTGGCGAGACTGATCCGTACAAGGTACTTCTTGAAGCAATTAATGCCGAAAGATATAAGCCGATTGAATTGGCAGTAAAAAACTATTTATAATATATTAAATAGATACATACAGCAATATATTTTTGGTTACAGATTATATTATTACTTTGCCATAAGTAAATGTATCTAGTATATTTAGGCGGCTACAGCAAATTTTAATTATTAGCAATGGATAATAAATTATATGCCGCCTAGCTTTGTTTGATTATATATCTGCGGTGTCTGGTTCTCAGCAAGAGCTAAAGCACACTACTGGACTTAATATCTGCGTTCGATTCGTGGATGCCGCAATTATTTATGCTGTGCTGGAATAGGTAAACAGATGCTACGGCAATATGGGAAGAAGAACACTTGAAAGTAAGTCCCAAAGAGTCTTCATATGGGGTGCAAATCCCCATCAGCATAATTATTCCGACGTATCCGTAGATTAATAATCTATCTGGACGGATCTCAAGCGAAGCAGATACGGCGATCTTGAGGTCAAGCTGACATGGCTTAAAGTGGGGTAAACGGTGTGAGGTTCAAACAGTCAGATTATAGCACCGTGACAGCCGGAGAGACGGCAAATTATAGCCGCATAGCCTAATGGTAGGGCAACGGACTTCTTTGGGTAGCATAAGTAATGCGCTCTTGTGAGAGATGGTAGTTCAAATCTATCACCATTGCTGACTCCGTTTGTGATGGTTCAATTCCATCTGCGGTTGTTGATATATAATTCCTTTTTATGTATCAAGCAGTGTTATATTTTTTTGTTTTTTCATTTTTTTCCTTTCACCAGTTGGCAGTCTGGATAAAACTGCCGTTTGAGAATGTGGCCAAACGGTTTAAGGCATCTGGCTCATAACCAGACGATTTTGTAGGTTCGAATCCTACCATTCTCATATGCCTCAGTGGTGGAACAGGCAGACACCAAGCTCTTAAAAAGCTTTGAGATTAATCTCGTACCAGTTCAAGTCTGGTCTGGGGCATTTGGCAAATATATTTGTCAGCAATTTTCAAAGAGTAATTGCCGAGGGCTATGACTAACAAATGTGGTGTAGAGGTGGGATGTCTTGATCGGACTAAGAACAGGCAATGATGGTATGAAGGTTGTTAGCACCGTAGTGTTAATAGGTAGCACACACTTGGCCAGTGTAGAGCGGATTCGAATTCCGTCGGTGCAATCAAAGGAGAAAAGGCATCAATAGCCGATGCTGATTTGTGTTGAAATGATATATACCCTATCTCTCCGGCGACAGGCTTTATCTGCTGAATTATATTACTATTTTTATCTGCATGACTAATTGATTATCGGTTAGGTCGGTTGTTAATCCGTAATAAAGCTGCGGAGTGGGCAGATACACTTAATACAACGACGACTCAATGCGGAAACAAGAACTAGAAATCATAGTTATCTTTGTGTGAGGAGTAGGAAGTAGGTGTGGCGACGCAGACCAACTTGCAGTGTCTAGGCGTTCGTTGTAGCAAAAGATGCTATGATTTCTGGCGATTGTTTTTTATTAACAAGGAGATATTATGATTTGGATTTGTGTGGCGATTATATTAATAATATTACTTATTCTTTGTTGGTGCATATGTGCTGCAACGCCGAGAGAGCCTTGGGAAGATGATGCACAGATAGAGTACGTTGATGAATGGATAAGAAAGAAAACAAAGTAATGAAATCTTGCAAAGATTGTCCATATATTAAAAACGAATACGATAGAATTAGAATAAATAATAAATTAACTACATGTGAAACGATTGTATCCAAATGTTCCTGTTACAAAGTTGGCGGTAAAATTGGATTATTTGGATGCTGTAACGAGGAGGCTGATAATGTGTGGAATGATACGTGGAATAATAAACATAAGCGACGACCAAGAAAATCTAATGGGTATGCCAGAAAACAATCTTATAAACGACATTTAGCGAATTTAGCAGATAATGCCAGAGGATATCCAGCCGGTGCTTATAGAGTTGGATATGATGGTTGGTGGACGGATGATATAAATGAAACGAAATATATAAGGCGATGTTACCGTGGCAATCATGGTAGTAGGCGAAGTAAATATTTAAAGAATGTTGGCAATCGACGAGTGCGTAGATATAAAGAGTTTGTTCCCAACAGAGGTGGATATAAGAAAGTTTTTGATTTCTGGTGGGAATTGACTTGACGCAACAGCAGATACAAAAATTAAGTGATGATAAACTCTACGCTTTATCGTTACAAAAAACAAAATATGGACATTATTCCAGAGATGCGGATAGGGCATATTTAGAACGGCAATTGCGATCTGGATATATCTACTGGAGCAATGTTAGTAAGCGATGTGGGAAGTATCAAGCAGATATTGATTATTATGGAGCACCGATGGCATGAAAGTTATATTTTTAGATATTGATGGCGTAATCAATTATGACGATACTAATGCGACGGCACCATCTGGAGCTATGGGTGTATCAAATTCGAGAATAGAATTGCTAAAGCAAATTGTTGATGTAACTGGTGCAAAAGTTGTTTTAGCGTCAACATGGAGATATGATCGACCATGCGGAAGAGACTATCAATACTTGGTACGCAAACTTAAAAACAATGGAATTGTAGTATTTAGCCATACACCAGATATTTCTAGTCCACGGCGAGGTATGGAAATAAGCGCATGGCTCGGACGACATCCAGATGTTGATGGTTGGGTAGTAATAGATGATGTGCGATTTTCTGATTTTGATCGGGGCGAATTCGCTGGGCATCTGGTTATTACCGACACTAAATATGGACTCACTCAGTCAGATGTTGACAAAGCAATAGCAATACTTAACGGAGATTAATTAATGGATTCTTGCATAGATAATGTATTTGAGTGGTATACTGGCGAAACGATAGCGACAGTAACGTTCTCTCAGCGTCGTATGGTGAACAAACTAAAAAAGTATGCTGAAGATTATCCAGAAGATATTAAGATTGTCGTCGAGAATGACGATGGTAGCATTGTAGCACATGTGCCAGTCAGTTATTTCAAGTTTACTCCGCCACGCAAAGGTCGTGAGTTCACCGATGAAGAAAAGAAAGCCGCTGCTGATAGACTTGCTCAAGCCAGAAAGAGGAAAAAGAATGTGTGAAAACATAATTAAACCAATTGACAAAGATGAGCTGTATAAGCTAACAGACTTCTGGGCATCGTGGGAATGTAATAATTTAATTGAAACGCTTCATAATTTTGGGCTTGTGATTGTTAAAGAAAAAGACGTTGAAAGAGTAAATCTATTTTGTAGTTTATACGATGATGATTTGAAGTAGGTGGTGATAAATTGAGAGTAATAAAGAGAAACGCCATACGATGTAAACTTTGTGGCGATGTGATTGAGTCAAAATTTACGCATGATTTTGTTGAATGTAGCTGTGGTAAATCGTTCGTGGATGGTGGCAAGGAATATGCTCGAATTGGCGGCGATCTTGATAACATCGAGATATTAACTGAGTACGAAGAGGTTCCTAGTCATTTCATTACTCGTTATGACATGTTTGGCAACACTTACACATTTGAAACAGCAAGAAATGTAAATGGATTGATTGAATATTATGAAAGCAATAATTATTATTTAATTGTAGAAGACGAGGATCACAATGAAATATACAGAACGCGAGGAATTGAGCGTGTTATTGCTGCTGCCGAACATAGTTATAATATTTTAATTCCAGAGAAAGGAGAAAACAGTGAGAATTAATATTGCAAGAACATCTGTTGACGCAGATTATCTACTTGAACAAGCAGAAGATTACGGAAACCGAGAAGCGGTGTTACCGTATCTGATTATGAACCAAAAAACAATTAATAAACTGATGGAAGTATGTGGTGATCAGATTCATGTTGATGATAATGGCGCATATACTTTTGGTGATTACCGCTTATTGATAAATCCGAGTTTAAGTTTCGGCGACGTTGATATTCGGTGAAAAAAGATTAATTATATATTAAGCAGAAGTATTGACAAAATGCAGGTTGATGAGTATAATAGTTGACGCGAGGTGTTAATGAATAATAAAGAATATGTATTTAAAATTCCATCTGGTAAGCATATGTTACCGTTGTCGAGAGAAAGAAGTATTAACGCAAGATTAAAAAATCTTATTAACTGGGAAAAAGATAGCTTAAAGAAAGTGTCTACTAAGATTGTAGGAGAAAAGGAGTGATAGAGTATGGCATCATTTGTAAAAGCAAAAAGGATTAAGGTTTACTCAAAAACGTTTATCACTGGCCCAGCAGGATCTGGGAAAAGCAAATCGTCGATCGAACTTGGAACTGGGCTATTTAGGAAGTGTGGTGGCACAGGCATAGCATACATCGGAACAGAGGGCGATAGAGATAAATTATATGCGGAAACAAAATCTAGTCATGGTGATTATCATTATGAATATGATTTGCTTCAGTTAGAAGATCCGTTTACTACAGATAAATACATTGCGGCACTTAATGAAGCAATTGATGCTGGATATAAAGTATGTATTATTGATGGTTTAAGTGCAGAATGGAAATGGTTAAATGATACTCATGATAAAATGCCTGGGAATTCATTTACTAATTGGGGAAAGTTGAAACCGAAACATAGACAGCTTCTTGATCTTATTCTTAGCGCACCAATGCATATTATTTGTTGTGCAAGAGGAAAGGACGAGTGGGTTCTTGAAGATAAGAATGGTAAAACTGTTCCGAGAAAAGTAGGTCTTGGTAGTCAGACAGACAAAGATATCAGTTATGAAGTAATGCTTTCTCTTCAGATTGAACAAGATACCCATTTGGCTCATGCCGATAAGGATAATACTGGATTGTGGCCGGAAACAAGATTTAGCATCATTACTGCAAAAGATGGTGAAGCATTATATGAATGGTGTGAACAGGGTGAAGTTGCTCCGCCAAAACCAGTAATTAAAAAATCTGAAGATGTTGCAATTAGCCTTGAAGATGATCTCAAAGCGGTTAAGGTCGCAATTATCAATGCCGCCAAAACTGCTGGTGGTTCATCCAATGAAACCGTAATGACAACAATCAAGCAGTATGCGCCGAGTGGAAATCCGAATTCAATTAAGGATATTGACAAAGCGAAGCAGTTGCTTGAAGAACTTACTCAGTTAACAAACAATTAATCATATATTAAGCAAAGGAGAATATATTATGAATAGCGTAAATTTAGTTGGTCGTCTTGTTAGAGATCCGGAACTTCATTATTCTACTGGCGAGAATGCAACCGCCAGTTGTCGCTTTACTGTCGCTGTTCAGCGCAAATTTAAAAACGCTGATGGAAATTATGATGCAGATTTTATTAGCTGTGTGGCATTCCGCCAGACTGCCGAGACAATCAGTAAGTTCTTTACCAAGGGCAGTTTGATTGGAATTCAAGGTAATATCCGCACTGGTAGTTACACCAATAAGGATGGCAACAAAGTATACACAACAGATGTATATGTTGACAACTTTGAGTTCGTTGGCTCCAAGGCTGACAATGGTGGCAATTCTGTTCCTACACAGCAGAATAATACCACTGCTCGTCGTGACAACAGTTTTATGAATATTCCTGATGGCTCCGATGAAGAACTGCCGTTCTGAGGTAATCCATGGCTAAGAAGACCAATACATTGGTTCATTGCCGATACCCAAAGTGCAAATTTCTCCACGGAACAACGGAATTAGTAAAGGATGATGCAGTTCAAGGTGATAGTAAAAACAGTTACTATCACCAAGATTGCTATCATACAATGCGAACAGTTAATCAAATCCGCGATACTTTTGTTAAGGAAGTTAATTCAACATTAACTGGCAAACAAATTGGTCAGTTAGTTTCAATTGTCAACAATATGATATTTTCCAAGCATATTAATGTGGATTATATTCTTTTTGCGCTTCAGTACTTTATTCGCTACAAGCCAGGGGCGCTGAAGTATCCTGGCGGTATTGCGTATATTGTGCAAGATCGAGATGTGGAATCGGCGTGGAAAAAACAGCAATCACAAGTAATTAAATCGGCTATTAAAGCAAGTAAACCAGTCGATACAGCAACGAATAATGAGTTGGATTTGGCACCAACATTTACATATAAACCGCAGAAATCAAATGGATTTGCAGATATATTACGATAATTAAGGGGGATGATATATGGACATTGGTACGATTACTGATACTCAAGCTGAAGCCGGAGTGATTGCTACGTTGGTATATCATCCTGATTTTATTCTTCACAGCGACTATCTCAAGGCCGGGTATTTTTATAACAAAGAAAACGGTTGTATCTATTGGGCAATATCAGAACTGTATAAAGCTGGGATTGACACAATTGATGCGCTGAATATCAGCAACATGTTAAATTCAAACAAAGCGGTCAAGCGCAAGATCGAAGAATACAACCTCAACGACATGCAGGAATTCATTGCTATGTCTCAGTATGCGGCTCGCCACACACTGGAAGAATATAAGTTATTGGTTAACAATGTTGTTGAGAACAGCTTCAAGCGCGAATTGGCAAAAGTTGCCGCAGAAATTCAAGCAGACTGTTATAATTCCGACATGGGATTATCAAAACTCAATCAGATTGTTAACAGCAAGCTTAATGATTTGACGGAAAAATATATTACTGGCGAAGAAATTAAAACGCTTGGTGAGCAGATCGACGATATCTGGAATTCAGTTGAGAATGAAGATATAAGCAAACGACTTCCGTCCAAGTTTACATCATTTAATGATTATTTTTACTATGAACCTGGCGAGTTGGTTCTTATCAGCGCAAGGATGAAGTCTGGCAAAAGTTGCTTTGCAATGAACGAAGCAATTCATAAATTGAAATCCGGTGTGCCGACATTATACATTGACACAGAAATGAGTACGACACTGTTTACTAAGCGGCTCGTCTCTAATGTGACTGGTATTCCGTTTAGGGCGATTCAGAACAAAACATATACGCCAGAACAAAAGGAACTGATTACCAAATGTATTAATTGGGTTCACGAATTACCGTTTGTTCATATGTATTTACCGGCAAGTACGATGGATGAAATCTATTCGATTTGCAAGATCCTCAAATACAAGATGAATTTGCAGTTTGTGGTTTACGATTACATCAAGAGTTACAATTCTGAAGCGTATACAAACTCGGCACTTCTCGGTCAGATGGCAGATTTTCTCAAAAATAATATTGCCGGAGAATTGGATTTGGCAGTATTAGCAGGAGCGCAACTTGGCAGAAACGATCAGATATCAAATTCTGATTTGATTGCAAGGGCAATTAGCACTGGTATCTATTGGCGATTCAAAACATCCGAAGAAATAGCGCGGGACGGTGGATTAGAGGCCGGTAACATTCTAGCATACATTAACTTTAACCGTAACGGCGCTCAAACGGATGAAGACGAAGCAATATTCTTCACATTTGATGGCGATATTCAGCGAATAACAGAAGCAAAGAAACAGAAGAAAGACTTACCAACACCATTTGATCAAGGTGGTGTTAATGAGTGAAAATAGATCAGGAAAAAATAGCTGAACTTTGCGAGCATGTTAATCTGTTGGAATATGCGGAAAAAACAATGGAATTTCAGCGACGAGGCTCCGGTGAGGTTGCAACAAACTGTCCACTTCACACAGATAAAACTCCGTCGCTGATGATTAATCCAGATAAAAATATTTTCTATTGTCACTCATGTCATGTTGGCGGCAATATTATCAATTGGTTAATGACATTCGAACATATGCGATGGAACGATGCCATTGATAAAGTTGCCAATCTTGCCGGTATCCAGATTGAGAACCTCAAAACATGTGATGCTCTTGCGTTCTATAAGAGCGTAAAAAGATCTCAGATGCCGTTTATTAAATTTGCTGAAGACAGACAGATATTGCCGCCGACATACTACAATCAGTTTGCAGACGAACTGCCGCAAGAATGGATTAATGAGGGGATTTCGCCAGAAATCCTTAAGCGGTATGAAATAAGAATTGATCACGGATCAAACAGAATTGTTTATCCGGTTTATGATAACGATGACAATCTTATCGGTGTAAAGGGGCGCACGAGATTTGCCAATTATAAGCAATTAAACATTAAGAAGTACCTTAATTATCAAAAAATCCAAACCACAGATTACTTTATGGGTATGAAGCAAAACCGCGAAGAAATTATGCGAACCAAGCAAGCAATCATATTCGAGGGATTAAAGTCAGTAATGCATATTGCATCATGGGGTTGGAATAATGCGTTGTCATCTGAAACTAGCGATATTAATAATGCACAAGTCGCAATTCTCGTATCTATGGGAATTAAGGATTTGACGATTGCGTTTGACAAAGATGTGGGGTTGTCATCCATACGGAAATCAACAAAACTGCTTCGAAAATATATGAATTGCTATGCAATATATGACAAATGGAAATTACTTGATGAGAAAGATAGTCCTTGTGACAAAGGGCCGGATGTATGGAATGAATTGTATGAAAGGCGGTTGAGACTTTGAATGAATGTAATTGCGAAGATTTTATAATTGGTACTATGAGATGGTCATATTCCAGATTGAATAATTATTATTCTGGATGTCCATATGAATTTAAACGCCATTACATAGATTGTGAGCCGTCTAAGCAAGGATTCTATGGAGCTGGTGGTGGTTTCACACATGAAACGATTGAAAAGTATGCAACACGACAACTTGATGTGTGGGATTTACCGACATACTTTGAAGAACATTTTGCAGAAGAAGTTCCGTATGATGCGCCACCGAATAAATATAAGGATTTAAAGCAAGATTGGTTTGATAGTGTTCTCGACTACTTCAACAACATAGATTTACCGATTGATGATTATGAAATAGTAGGTGTTGAAAAGCGTGTTGATTTTGATGTTGGTGAATATCCATTTATTGGATTTATTGATTTATTACTGAGAGATCCAGCAGACGGTAAGCTGATTTTATGCGACCATAAAACATCGGTAATCAAACGATTAAAATCTGGCGCAATCAGCAAATCCGATCAAGAACATTTCCTTGGTTTCAAACGACAGCAGTATTTATACACCAAAGCCATCCTTGAAGAATATGGAAACGACTCGGTTAAGGAGTTGTGGTGGAATATGATACGGCAGCGTGATTGGATTAAAATTCCATTCAATCAAGAAGAATACAAAGAAGCACAAACGTGGGCGCTTGATACCATTCATCGTATTGAAAAAGAAACAGAGTGGTTACCAAATCCGCAGCCGTTTTATTGTAGGTATTTGTGCGGATGTGAGTTTTGTGAGTATAGGACGTAATAATGAATAATAATTATACTGTTTTACATCTTCATAGTATGGATTCAAATCCCAAAAGTGGATTAACAATAGATTCTGTTACACCATTTCAGGATTACATACTCAAAGCCAAAGAATGTGGTATGACATCACTTGCATTCACTGAGCACGGTTCTGTGCTACACAATGTTGCCAAGAAACAAATGTGCGACAAGAATGGAATCAAGTATATTCATGGTCAGGAGTTTTATGTAACTGAACAAATAGATTGTGATAATCTTGTTCGCGATAATTATCACTGCATTCTTCTTGCTAAGAATTTAGATGGAGTAAAAGAACTCAATTATTTATCGTCAATTGCAAACAATCGTGAAGATGGTCATTATTATTATACTCCTAGAATTGAATTATCCGATGTAATCAACACATCTGATAATATATTGGTTCTTACAGCATGTTGTGCCGGAATTCTTTGTAGAGGAACGTCTGGGGCTGTAGAAAGATTTTTATCATTTATTATCAAAAACAAGCATAGGTGTTGGTTGGAAATCCAGCCGCACAATTTTGATTTGCAAAAAGAATATAACCTAAAGTTATACAATTTGTCGCAGGAGTTTGGTGTCCCACTTGTTGCTACAAGTGATGTTCATGCAGTGTCAAAAGAACATTTAATGGGCAGAACTATTATGCAGAAGTCCAAGAACATCATATTTCACGATGAAGATGAGTGTGATTTAGTGTGGCATGATTATAGTGGCATGGTTGATGCGTTTAAAAAGCAAAATGTATTTCCATTAGATGTGTATATTAAAGCAATTAACGAAACCAATGTCATTGCAGATCAAATTGAAGATTATAAATTAGATTATAGCAACAAATATACACGCAGAGAGCATTCAGAAGAAGAATTCAAACGGCGAATCGACAACGGTATTCGTGAACATCATCTTGATAAGTTGCCTAATTATAAAACCGAATATCTTCCGAGAATTAAAGAAGAATTTGAGGCATATAAAAACACAGATGCGATAGATTTCATGCTTCTTGACTCTGACTACAAAAACTGGATGCGAGAGCAAGGAATGTATTATGGACCATCAAGAGGATCTGTGTCTGGTAGTTTGATAGCATGGTTAATTCATAGCACAGATGTTGACTCAATTAAATATGATTTGAATTTTTCAAGATTTATTAATCCAGAACGTCAGAGTTTGGCGGACGTTGACACTGATATATATGCCGAAGATCGATACAAAGTTCGTGAATATTTCTTTAATCGTAGCGATGTCTACTGTTGCAATATTATTACATTCAACACAATAAAAATGCGTGGAGCAATCAAAGACGTTGCTCGTGCATTTGAACTGCCAGTTGATGAAGCACAACGTATTTGTAATACCGTTTATGAAGATGAGAACGGTAAAGAATGTGTGCCAGATGATGTTAGACAAAAATATTCCAACATATTTGAATATGTAGACATAGTAATCGGCACCATTACATCATTAGGTCGCCATGCAGCTGGTGTTGTAGTGTCGCCGACTGATATTAAATACGATTTTGGAACATTGACAATCGACACAGATCCTCGTCCAGTTAGTCAGATTGATATGCACGAAATTGATTCTCTTAATTATGTCAAAATGGACTTACTTGGACTTAATGCAGTTGGATTAATTAATAAAACTTGTGAACTTGCCGGTATACCTAATCTTACTCCAGAGATGGTTGATTTTTCTGATGAGAATGTAATTCGGTCAATTGCCGATGATACAACAATGATATTTCAGTTTGAGTCTGGTTTCGCAAGTGAGTCGCTTCAAAAAACGTTTAGTAAATCTACATTAGAAAAAATTAAATCTAAGAATAAAAACATTTCATACTTAGATATAATGGCGATGGTTTCTGGTGCAATTAGACCAGCCGGCGAGTCTTACCGTGATGCATTATTTAATGGAGAATATCATGATAATGGTGAAGAAGCATTAAATGAATTTTTACAGCCGACACTTGGATATCTTGTATATCAAGAGCAGATTATTGATTTTCTTCATAAGTTCTGTGGCTTCACAATGGGACAAGCAGATATAATCAGACGTGGATTTGCCAAGAAGACAGGAACGGAGAAATATATACCGATTATTAAAAACGGTGGCTACATGGAAGATATTCATGGAAATCGTGATGACAGATACATTCCAGGTTATATTGCGGTAGCACAACAGCAATACGGCATGACAAAAGAACGTGCAGAAAAAAGTATTGAATATTTTTTGCGAGTAATTGAGGATGCAAGTTCTTATTTGTTCTCAAAGAATCATTCTGTACCGTACAGTATGATTGGTTTATATATTGGATATTTGCGTTATTATTATCCATTACAATTATTGACTGCGGCACTTAATGTGTATAAGTCAAACGAAGCAAAGATGCAGGAAATAAAAGCATATGTCAAATCCAAAGGAATTGAAATAAAACCAATTCGATTTGGCAAATCTCGTGCAGATTACTTTATGGATGTTAATGATAACTGTATTTATCATGATATTGAGTCCATTAAAGAATGTAATGCAAAAAGCGCAGAAGAACTATATGAACTGAGTAAAAATCATTACAGCAACTTTATCGACTTATTATTTGATATAAAAGAAAAGACATCATTGGATAAGACACAATTAGATATATTAACAAAGCTTGGTTTTTTTGATGATTTCGGAGATCCAAATACACTGCTTTGGATTGAGCAGGAATTTGTTAAACTGTATGGGAAACGTTCCATTAAAAAAGATTCGCCATTTGTGTCTATGATTGGCGAAGAACTGCTTAGAAAATTCTCTGACTCCGAAACGCCGACGCACATTGATGAAATCAACATCGAAGCGTTTCTGATGTCTCGTGGTATTACGGACGATATTGATAATGAATTGAGTGATTGCATAAAATATAAATATGTTACGATTTCTCAGGCAGATATTGATAATTATGAAGAATATCTCACAACGCACAATGAGGTTGACATTGTACCAAATATAGATACAAATAAAAAGGTTAAAATACCAAATGGCTACAGTTACACCAAAATCTTTAAGAAGTATGAGATAACCGACGAAGAACTGCAACAATTTGCAACTAAAACAGTATACGGCAAATTTGATTATATCCACACTCGGAAGTTGCTCAAACATTTGTTGAAGAATTCAAAGTATCCGCCAGCAACTACCCAACAGCGCATTCGTTGGCAGCAAGAATTACTCGGTTATGTTGATTATACCGATCCAAGTATTGAGAAACGATATTTGGTTGTTAGTAATCTTGATATAACTTACAGTCCCAAATTTACTGCTTATTGCATCAATAATGGTAAATCTGTTGACATGAAAGTACGTAAGAGAAAAAATCCTAAGAATCCAAAGGACAAAAAAATCAAAACAACATTTATTGATTTACCGTTTAATAACGGAGATATCCTTTATATTAAGTCTTGGGGGCAAGAACCCAAGATGAAAAAGACAGACAACGGTTGGATAGAAGATCCAGATGTGATGGTAAATTGGTTGTATGATTATGAGGTGAGACAATTATGAGTATTGTATTTACATTCTGGGAAGGTCCAATGCCACCATACATAGAATTATGTATGCGCACCTGGAAATTCCCATATGTGGTGTTGAATTATGAAAACCTTCATAACTATACGGATTTGCGAATCACATCAAGGCTTAAACGGTTTACATTACCGCAAATCGCCGACGTTATACGAGTACACGTTCTTCGTGACCAAGGTGGATATTGGTTAGATGCTGATACTGTTATGGTAACTGATAAGCTACCAACTACTAATATGGTCGGAGATAATCCCAATACAAGAACAAATGCCATTGGATATCTCTATGCCGACCATAAATATATGCAGATGTTTGCGGAATGGGCGAAATATCAAGATGATGTAATTAATAATTCAAATGCACCACATCATTGGTCAATCATGGGTAATGCATTTACGGATATATATGTTCATGAGCATCCAGAAATAACCATAGGTGATGTTCGCAGATGTTGGCCAGAAACATATATGATAAATGACAACATACCGAGGTGTGATAAGTATACTAAATTTTATTTTGGCACCTACTATCATTTATCCGACATTAAGCCAACCGACATGCTTATGCTACATAACTCATGGACGCCAAATGTGTATAAGAAATTAACTGTGGACGAAATAATGAATGATAATTGTACGTTATCTAATATATTAAAGGAAGTGGTGGATTAATGCGATATATTATTATGTGTGGTGGCAACTATACTCAATGGCAAAAGCCTCGACAACTGATAGAAATAAACGGCGAACCGATAGTAGCGAGAACAATTAGGCTACTTCGTAAATATGGTGTAAACGACATTGCGATTAGTTCAGAAAATCCTGCGTTTGAACAATTTGGAGTTCCAGTGCTTCATCATGACAATCCATGGGAAGTATATGGACATGACGATGTAAGCGGAACTTGGGTTACTTGTTTTTATCCAATGAGCGAACCAGCATGTTATTTACTTGGCGATGTAGTTTTTTCAGAAAACGCAATTCAGACAATCATTAACACATCAACCGATGACATTGAGTTCTTTGCAAGCGCTCCGCCGTTTGCGACAGAATACAAAAAAGAATATGCCGAACCGTTTGCGTTTAAGGTTGTTAATCAAGGTTATTTTAGATTGTGCATTAATTTCGTTAAACGATATGAAGCCCAAGGATTGTTTGATCGACCGCCGATTGCATGGGAACTGTGGCAAGTAATAAAACATACAACATTAAATGTTATTGATTACAGTAATTACACCGTGATTAATGATTATACTTGCGACATAGATTGGGCGGACGAAGTGGATATGTTTTTACCATACATTGAAGAAGAAATTATTAAGGAGAATTAATTATG
>Ga0310690_10006341_pt1 | contig 15570 bp, 5 predicted proteins | sample AusTroGonzalo_MG_2_FD_207661 | JGI IMG/M metagenome (GOLD analysis project Ga0310690, IMG submission 207661) | Bovine rumen microbial communities from tropical cattle in Woodstock, Queensland, Australia - Gonzalo_04 (v2) (version 2) | ecosystem: Host-associated > Mammals > Digestive system >... | reverse complement strand
TGCCGAACTCCAGCCGTAGCCTGAGCGCCCTCACCAAGCTCAGCCCGTATGCCTCCGGCATGAGTTTCGCCGGTTCCGACGGCCGTTCCACCAACTTCACCGTGGACGGCGCGAACTTCAACAACAACTTCGGCCTCAAGGACATCCTGCCCGGCGGCGGCACCCCGATCTCGCTCGACGCCATCGAGGAGGTCCAGCTCGTGGTGGCGCCTTATGACGTCCGTCAGTCCAACTTCGTGGGCGGCGGCATCAACGCCATCACCAAGTCCGGTACCAACACCTTCAAGGGCACAGCCTACACCTACTACACCAATCAGAACTTCCGCGGCAACAAGCTCATGGGCGAAGACCTTGGCGACCGCAAGCCGGAGTCCAACTTTACCTACGGTTTCACCCTTGGCGGTCCGATCATCAAGAACAAGCTCTTCTTCTTCGTGAACTTCGAGATGCAGAAGCAGCCGGGCGAGGTCATCAAGGACCGCGCCGACGCTTCCAAGGTGACCGTTTTGAACCAGATCGCCGACAAGCTCAAGAACGACTACGGCTACGATCCAGGTTCCATCGATAGTTATCCCGGCGGTGACCAGAACATGAAGTTCCTGGCCCGTCTGGACTGGAACATCTCCGACGCCCACAAGTTCAGCCTCCGGTACAACACGACCAAGAACGACCACTGGGTGGCTCCGAACGGCAACTCCTGCGACGACAACTTCCGTAATAAGAGTTACAATCGCGCCAGCTCCGTTTCCCAGCCGTTCTCGAACAACATGTACAGTGAGATGAACAACGTGTGGTCCGTCGCCGGGGAACTCAACAGCCGCTTCTCTAACACTGTTTCCAACCGTTTCCTCGCGACCTACACGAACATCAACGACCAGCGTGGTTCCACATCCAGCCCGTTCCCGCACATCGACATCATGTCTGGCATCGACGAGAAGGGCGGTTACGTTCCGTACACTTCCCTGGGCTACGAGCTCTTCACCTACAACAACGGTGTGAAGAACACGGTGCTCAACGTGCAGGACAACTTGACTTTCTACTTGGGTTCCCACACCATCACCGCCGGCGCCAGCTACGAGCACCAGATGGCCCATAACTCCTATATGCGCAACGGTACCGGTTACTACCGCTTCGCCACCGTGGAGGACTTCCTTCAGGGCAACCTGCCTATCAGCTTCGCTTACACCTACGGTAACAACGATGTCGCCAGCCCGGCCGGCCGTATCAACTACGACCAGTACGGCGCCTATGTCCAGGACGAGTGGAAGGTCACCCGCAACTTCAAGCTCTCCTACGGTGTCCGCGCCGACATGCTCGCCTTCGACAACAAGGACCTGATGACCAACAACGCCATTAAGGCCATCGACTACGGCGGCAAGCACGTCGACACTGGTATGTGGCCCAAGACTCGCGTCCAGGTTTCCCCGCGCGTGGGCTTCAACTGGGACGTCTACGGTGACAAGAGCATCATCGTCCGGGGTGGTACCGGCTTCTTCCAGGGCCGTCTTCCGCTCGTGTTCTTCACCAACATGCCGCAGAACGCCGGTATGATCCAGACCACGGTCAAGTACAGCCAGAAGCTCGTCAACGGCGAACTGGTGACGGATCCGAGTGTCACCGACGTCCTGACGACCCTCAACGGCGGCAAGACCACCGGCGGCCACCTCGTCACCAACAACGAGGACTACATCAAGGTCCTGAACCTGAACACCAAGGTTACCCCGCAGGACGGCCAGATCGGCGCCAACGCCGATGTAAACGCGGTCGATCCCGACTTCCACATGCCGCAGATTTGGAAGAGCTCCCTCGCCCTTGACCTGCAGCTCCCGACCTCCTTCCCGTTCTCTATGACCGCTGAAGGCATGTTCAACAAGACCATCTGGGGCACCCGCTTGGTGAACTGGAACATCAACGAGAGCAAGGTCACCAGCCATTTTTCCGGTCCTGACAACCGCCTGAAGTATGAGGGTAGCTACCTCTACGGAAAGAACAACGCCTACATCCTGACCAACTCCCGCGAGGGCTGGGGCTACACTTTCAACTACACCGTGAAGGCCGAACCCATCCGCAACCTCAAGGCGATGTTCTCCTACACCCACACGGAGGCCAAAGAAATCTCCGGCATGCCGGGTTCCGCCGCGTCTTCCGCCTACACCGGTCTCCCTTCCGTGAACGGTCCGAATTTCCTGACCCTCCAGCGCAGCCAGTATGTGGTCCCGGACAAGATTTCCGCCGACCTCTCCTACTACATCGACCTCATCGGCGGTCTCCAGTTGGACCTCTATTACACCGGTTACTCCGCCTATGGCAATAGCTTTGTCTATTCCAACGATATGAATGGCGACGGCCTGCCGGACGGGACCGATTTGATCTACATCCCGGCTACCAAGGACGAGATCGCCTTCACCGACGATGCTGACCGCGACGCTTTTTGGAAGTTCGTCGAGCAAGACAACTACCTGTCCAAGCATAAGGGCGAGTACGCCGAGGCCAATGCCGCCCGCGCCCCGTTCGTGCACCGCTTCGACCTTCGCGTCGCGAAGGACATCAAGTTCCGCATCGGTTCCACCAGCCACAGGTTCCAGGTCAGCGCCTCCATCGATAATATTGGGAACATGATCAACAGCAGCTGGGGCGTCCGCAAACTGGACTGCTACAACAAGAACAGTTTCACCGGCGTCATCGCTCCGCTTAAGTACGAAGGCGTCAACGCAAGCGGCGCTCCCACGTTCTCCTTCAACAAGGTCAATGACCAGTATCCGACCCAGACCTACACCACCTACCTCAAGAATACTTCCGAGTGCTGGCGGGTCCTCTTCGGCCTGAAGTACTTCTTCAACTAGTCTTTCGGGACACATAATCCTTTTACGGGGCCCTTTGTAAAAGGGGCCCCGTTTTTATTGTGCTTTTGAGTAATTTTCGTTATATTCGCAAATTGGAAAACTATGTAATTAGCACGATAACCTTATGAGAAATCCCTTCAAAAGCCTTGTGCTCGCGGCAGTCATGATGCTGGCGGGTATCGCGGCCTCCGCCCAGGTGACGACCTCGTCCCTCGGCGGACGCGTGGTGGACCAGAACGGGGAGCCGGTCATCGGCGCCGCGGTCGTGGCCATCCACGAGCCTTCCGGGACCACCTACGGTTCGGTGACGAACGGAGATGGTCTCTACACGATTCAGGGTATGCGTACCGGCGGCCCCTACCGGGTCGAGGTCTCCTGCCTGGGCTACCAGCAGGTGAACTACACGGACGTCACGCTCCAGCTGGCCGAGACCTACAACCTGAACGCGCAGATTCCGGAGTCCTCGGAGTTCCTCTCCGAAGCCGTGGTCATCGCCGCGCCCACGTCCAAGTTCGCGGCGGTGGAGAAGACCGGCGCATCGACCAACATCTCTTCCCGCCAGATGATCGAGATGCCGACCATCAGCCGGAGTTTCTCCGACATGGCCAAGCTCTCGCCTTATGGTGGTAACGGGATGAACTTCTCCGGAAGCTCGGGACGTTCCACCAATTTCACCGTGGACGGCGCGAACGTGAACAACAACTTCGGCCTTTCGGCGGCCCTTCCGGGCGGCGGCAACCCCATTTCCATTGACGCGATCGAGGAAATGCAGGTGGTCGTGTCCCCGTATGACGTCCGTCAGTCCAACTTCATCGGCGGCGGTATCAACGCCATCACCAAGTCCGGTACGAACACGTTCAAGGGAACGGCCTATGTCTATTACCAGAACGAGAACATGCACGGCAACCGGGTGGACGGCGTGGATCTTGAGCGTACGCCCGAAAGCCAGACCACGTACGGCTTCACCCTGGGCGGCCCGATCGTGAAGAACAAGCTGTTCTTCTTCGTCAATGCCGAGCGCACCCCGAGCCCGTCCGAAATCATCAAGTGGCGTCCTTCCCAGGACGGTGTCGAGGACGAGACCCGCATGATCACCCGCGTCCGGGAATCCGAGGCCCAGCAGATGAAGGATTTCCTCATCAAGAACTACGGCTACGACCCGGGTTCCTACAACAGCTACAACAAGGACCAGGGCAACCTGAAGCTCCTGGCCCGCCTGGACTGGAACATCAGCCAGAAGCACCACCTGGCCCTGCGGTACAACTACACGAAGAACAACAAGTGGAACGCTCCGTCCACGTCCCGTGACGTGTCTGACATGAGCTACGGCATGGTGTCCAAGTACGGCCTGGTCTTCTCCAATTCGCTGTACAACCAGATGAACAACCTCTGGACCGTCTCCGCGGACCTCAACAGCCGTTTCGGAGACAGCGTCTCCAACCAGCTGCTCGTCACCTATTCCGACATCCAGGACGTCCGCGGCAATGACGGAGGCTTCTTCCCGTTCGTGGAGATCCTCGCCGGCGACCTGGGCTCCGACTTTGCCAACGAGCCTTACATGGACTTCGGCACCGAACTCTTCACCTACCGGAACAAGGTCCAGAACACGGTGCTGAACATCAAGGACGACGTCACCCTGTACCTGGGCGCCCACAAGGTGATGGCGGGCGCCACCGTGGAGGCCCAGATGGCACTCAACACCTACATGCGCAACGGTACCGGCATGTTCCGGTTCGCAAGCATGAGCGACTTCATGTCGGGCAACGCGCCGATCGAAATGGCCTTCGACTGGGGCTTCGACGGGGACGAGTATCCTTCCGCCAAGGTCCGTTTCGCCCAGATCGGCGCCTATGTCCAGGACGAATGGACCATGAGCGACCGGTTCAAGCTCACCTACGGCCTCCGGCTGGACAACCTGTCCTTCAACAACGACGACGTCATGACCAACAACGCGACCTATGCGATCGACTACGGCGGCAAGCATGTGGACACCGGCAAGTGGCCCAAGACCAGCATCCAGGTCAGCCCCCGTCTGGGCTTCTCCTGGGACGTCTTTGGGGACAGGAGCCTGAAGTTCCGCGGCGGTACCGGCCTCTTTTCCGGCCGCATTCCGCTGGTGTTCTTCACCAACATGCCCACCAACGCCGGTATCGTGAAGGGCCGCATGACCAAGATGAAGGATCCCGCCATCCTGAGCCAGATGATGCAGGGCGGGAAGCTGGTGACCGACCGCTGGCAGATCCTCCAGATCCTCAACGGGATCGACCCGGCCAAGTATCCGACCAGCATCACCCCGGACACGGCCCCGTCCCCGAGCGAGGTCGCCGGCGTGGACTACAACTTCAAGATGCCCCAGGTGTGGAAGACCTCCCTGGCCGTCGATTACACCTTCCCGTTCTCCTTCCCGCTGACCATCAGCGCCGAGTACATCTACAACAAGACCATCAACGGCGTGATGCTCACGAACTACAACATCACCGAGGACAACGCGGGCTGGGTCACCTTCAACGGCGCCGACAACCGCCACATCTATCCTTCCGACTACCGCTACTCCAAGACGGACGCCTACGTGCTCACCAATACCAACAAGGGTTACGGCTCCATCGCGAGCATCTCCCTGAACGCGCAGCCGCTCCAGAACCTGAGCATCACGGCGGCCTACACGCACACCGTGAGCAAGGAAGTGACCGGCATGCCGGGCTCCAACGCCACCGCCGCCTGGAAGTACATCCCTTCCGTGGACGGCCCCAACTACAACATCCTGCACAACTCCTCGTACAACCTGCCTGACCGTATCATGGCCTCCGTCGCCTACACCGACGCCGCGCACAACCACTGGAGCCTGTTCTATGAGGGGCTCCGCTACTCGGGCAACAGCTACGTCTATGCCAACGACCTGAACGGCGACGGCAACGCCTACGACCTGATGTACATCCCGGCCAGCAAGGGCGAGGTCCGCTTCATCGACGAAGACAACGAGAACCGTTACTGGGAGTTCGCCGCCCAGGACGATTACCTGAGCTCGCACATGGGCCAGTATGCGGAGGCTTATGCGGTGAACCAGCCGCTGCGCCACGTGTTCGACTTCCGCTTCGCCCACGACTTCATCGTGAAGATGGGCAGTGTCCGCAACACCTTGCAGGTGAGCCTGGACATCCAGAACGTCAGCAACCTGTTCAACTCCCGCTGGGGCGTGACGAAGGGTTTCAACCCCGACGTGCCCAACGCCAGCGGCAACGCCAAGATCCTGAAGTACGAACGGACGGATCCGGACGGTGTCCCCGTTTTCTCCACGATGGTGGATTCCGGCGTCAAGACCTGGGATTACCAGCACACGCTCGGCAACTGCTGGTACATGCAGATCGGCGTCAAATACATGTTCAACTAACCTGTAAGCGCGTAACGATATGAAACTCAGAAATTACATCCTTTCCATCCTCGCCGGTGCGGCGCTCGCCGCCGGCTGCGCGCAGGAGCAGGTGATTTCCTCCCTGGCCGAGTTCAAGCCGGAGAAGTCGTATTTGAGCATCCCGCTGGAAGGCGGCATCGCCAATACCCCCGTCACCGCCACGGCCTCCTGGTCCTTCGACGAATCCACGATTCCCGAGTGGCTCACCGTCACCCCGCACAGCGGCGGCGCCGACGCCACCGGCATCGTGTTCGCGGCGGACGCGAACCCCGGCTCTTCCGAGCGGACGGCCAACCTCGTGGTGAACGTGGGCAACCGCAAGCAGCGCTTCACCGTGATCCAGGCCGGCCCCGGCGCCTACGAGGCCCCGCTCTCCACGGTCGCGGACGTGATGGCGGGATCCGACGGCCAGACCTTCCGCATCCGCGGCACCGTGACCGTCATCGTCAATACCAACTACGGCAACCTGTACGTCCAGGACGAGACCGGTACGATCTACATCTACGGCCTGTTCAATGCGAAGGGGCAGTATCCGAAGGATGCCGGCGGCTGGGCCACCTTTGGCGTGGAAGCCGGTGACGTCATCACCATCCAGGGCCCGCGGACGATGTACGGATCCACCCTCGAACTCGTGGACGCCACGCTCATCAGCGTGGAGAAGTCCCTCATCGAGGTCGATCCGGCCGAAATCGCGCTCGAGAGCGCCGAGGCGGGCACCTTCACCGTCTCCGTGACCTCCAAGGCCAACGGCATGGCGGTCATTCCGTCCGCCGACTGGGTCAAGGTGACCGACATCGCGGCCGGCGAGAAGGAAGCCGCCGTCTATACCTTCGCCGTTGAGGCGAACACGACGACGGCCGCCCGTACCGCGACCATCCAGTTCAAGGCTACCAACTCCTCCAAGAGCGTGACCGTGACCCAGCCGGGCGTTCCGCCGACCGGCCAGTCCGTGACCGAGATCGTGGCCCTGCCCGACAATTCCGGCGTGGAGACGCTCGAGTCCGTCGTCGTGGCGAAGACCACCAAGGGCTTCGTGATTTCCGATGCCACGACCGCCATCTATGTCTATGACAACGGCGCCAGCGCTGTCGAAATCGGCGATGTGGTGAAAGTCCTCGCGACCAAGACCACTTACAACGCCGTGCCCGAACTCGCCACCGTCACCTCCGTCGAGAAGACCGGCACCGCGGCCGTGAACCATCCTGCCGTGAAGGACGTCACAGCCGGAGCCCTCGACTACACCGCTACCGTAGCCGAATTCATCCAGTTCACCGGTACCCTCAAGAAGTCCGGCAACTACTACAACGTAGAGATCGACGGCGTGGATCCCGGCGTCAAGCAGGGAAGCATCGTCTCTCCGATCGACGCCCTCGACGCCGCCTCCTTCGACGGCCAGTCCATCACCGTGACCGGTTACTTCAACGGTCTGTCCGGCGGCGGCAAGTACCTCAACGTCATCGCCACGAAGATCGCCGCGGCCAACGCCAAGGGCACCCTGTCGAATCCCTACACCCCGGCCGAGGCCTGTGAAGCCGTGAAGGACCTCTCCTGGACCTCCAACACCGAGTATGAGTCCACCGACGAGGTGTATGTCGCGGGCAAGATCTCCCGGATCGCCGGCAACGGCACCTACACCGAGGGCGGCACGTACGGCAACGCTTCCTTCTGGATTTCCGCCGACGGCACCGAGTCCGGCGAGTTCCAGGTGTACCGCGCCCTCTATCTGGGCAACGTGAAGTTCACGGAGGGCAAGACCGACATCAAGGTGGGCGACGACGTGGTCATCTGCGGCAAGCTCATGAACTACAAGGGGAACACCCCCGAAACCGTTGCCAACAAGGCCTACCTGTATTCCCTGAACGGAAAAACCGAATAACCAATGCTTCGCAATATGAAACTCAGCAATCGTTTCTTCGCCCTTCTGGGCCTGGCGGCCGCCTTCGCGGGCTGCCGGCCGGAAGAGGCCGATTTCGACCTTCCGAAAATCAAGGTCGACGGACCGGCGCTCACCTTCGACGCCGAGACCAAGCTGGCTTCCTGCGCGTTGGACCAGCAGCTGGTGAACATCCCGCTGACGGTCAACGCGAACCGCGACTGGACGGCCGAGATCAACTGGGACAGCGATGAAGTCCCCTGGATCGCCGTGACGCCTGACCACGGCGTCGCCTCGGACCAGCCCCAGCAGGTGACGCTCACCGTCCTGAACAACCCCGGTTACAACCGTAACAAGCGGGTGAAGTTCTCCATCAACTTCGACTACAAGTCCATCGACATCACCCAGACCGGCGAACGCGGCGAGGAAATCATCGGCACGCTGGAGAATCCGCTCACCGTGGCCGGCGCCGTCAAGTACGTCAAGAACCTGGGCGCCGACGTCCAGAGTTCCTCCGGCGTCTATGTCAAGGGCAAGATTTCCCGGATCGACGACAACAGCAACTTCGCATCCAGCGGCACGTACGGAAACGCCACCTTCTACATCTCCGACGACGGCGGCACCACCTCCGAGCAGTTCTACTGCTACCGCGTCCTGTACCTGGGCAACAAGAAGTGGTCTTCCAAGACCGACACCGACATCAAGGTGGGCGATGACGTGATCATCTACGGCTACGTGGTCAACTACAAGGGCAATACGCCGGAGACGGTCCAGGGCACGGCCTTCGTCTATGAGCACAACGGCCAGAACCGGGGTACCGGCGAAGGCGGTGGCGGCGAGGAAGGCACGCCGACCGGCACCGGTACGGCGGACGATCCGTACAACGTGGCGGCGGCCCGGGCGGCGGTCAAGGACCTCACCTGGACGGCCAACGACAACTACGAGAAGACCGGAACCGTGTACGTGAAGGGCAAGATTTCCCGCATCGCGGACAACGGAACCTTCGGCCAGAGCGGCACCTTCGGCAACGCGTCGTTCTATATCAACGACGACGGCGCCGACGGCGCTGAACTGTATGCCTACCGCATCCTTTATCTCGGGAACAAGAAGTATACTTCGGGTACCGACATCAAGGTGGGCGACGAGGTCGTCATCTGCGGCGAGCTGATGAACTACCGCGGCAACACGCCGGAAACCGTGTCCAACGCGGCTTACCTGTACTCGCTGAACGGCGAGGGCGGCGGTGGCGGAACGCCTTCCGGCGGCGAGCCCAAGGGTACCGGTACCCTGGCCGATCCGTACAACCCGCTGGGTGCGGCGAACGCCGTGAAGAACCTTACCTGGACCAGCAACACCGAGTACGAGAAGACCGGCGACGTCTATGTGAAAGGCAAGATCTCCCGGATCGCCGACAAGGGCACCTTCACCGAGGGCGGCACCTATGGCAACGCCTCCTTCTACATTTCCGAGGACGGCGAACAGAAGGACGAGTTCTACTGCTTCCGCATCCTGTATCTCAACAACGAGAAATACACTTCCGGCACCGACATCAAGGTGGGCGACGAGGTCATCGTCTGCGGCCAGCTGATGAACTACAAGGGCAATACGCCCGAGACGGTGTCCGGCGCCGCCTACCTGTATTCGCTGAACGGCAATACCGGCGGTGGCGGCGGTGGCGGTACGACCGGCGGCGGCAGCGGCACCCTGGAAGATCCTTACACCCCGGCCGGCGCCATCGCAGCGGTTGCGAACCTGACCTGGACGAGCAACACCGACTACCAGAAGACGGAGAAGGTGTACGTGAAGGGTAAGATCTCGAAGATTGCCAGCAAGGGCACCTACACCGAGGGTGGCACCTATGGCAACGCCTCCTACTATATCTCTGCCGATGGTACCGAGAATGAGGAATTCTACATTTTCCGGAGCCTGTATTTCAATGGCGAGAAATACACGGAAGGAACCGACATCCAGGTCGGTGACGAAGTCATCGTGTATGGCGCCCTGATGAACTACAAGGGTAACACGCCGGAGACGGTGGCCGGTGAGAACTGGCTGTATTCGCTGAACGGCAAGACCGACGGTGGCTCCGGCGGTGGCGGCACATCCACCGGCGGCAGTGGTACCGTGGAGGATCCCTACACCCCGGCCGGCGCCATCGCGGCGGTCGCGAACCTGACCTGGACCAGCAACACCGACTACCAGAAGACGGAGAAGGTGTACGTGAAGGGTAAGATTTCGAAGATTGCCAACAAGGGCACCTACACCGAAGGCGGTACCTATGGCAACGCTTCCTACTATATTTCTGCCGACGGGACGGAGAATGATGAATTCTACATTTTCCGCAGCCTGTATTTCAACGGTGAGAAGTATACGGAAGGAACGGACATCCAGGTGGGTGACGAAGTGGTCGTTTATGGCGCCCTGATGAACTACAAGGGCACCACGCCGGAGACGGTGGCCGGTGAGAACTGGCTGTACTCGCTGAACGGCAAGACCGACGGCGGCTCCGGAGGCGGCGGCACGACCGGCGGCGACGGCACCGTGAACAACCCGTACAGCGTCCCTGAGGCCATCAATGCCGTGAAGGACCTGACCTGGACGAGCAACACCGATTACCAGAAGACGGAAAAGGTGTATCTGAAGGGCAAGATTTCCCGTATCGCCAACAACGGCACCTATGTCGGCGGCGGCACCTACGGCAACGCTTCCTACTGGATTTCCGCCGATGGTACGGAGAACGATGAGTTCCAGATTTACCGCAGCTTGTATTTCAATGGCGAGAAGTACACGGAAGGCACCGACATCCAGGTCGGTGACGAAGTGGTCGTCTACGGCGCCCTGATGAACTACAAGGGCACCACGCCGGAGACGGTGGCCAACGAGAGTTGGCTGTATTCGTTGAACGGCAAGACCGACGGCGGCAGCGGCGGTGGCGGTGGCGGCGGCGAAGCGTCCGGTTCGTCCGTCTCCTTCCTGACGAATTCGACGGCGGAGACCTGGACGGCGGATTCCGACGGCACCTACGGCGGTGGCTACACCGCCACGACCCAGGGCCTGAAGATCGGCTACTACAAGCATACGTCCTCTTCCACCCCGGTCACTCCATATGAAGGCCACATCCGGGTGTACAAGAATTCGGCCCTGAGCATCAGCTCCACGGAAGGGAAGAAGATCAAGAAGATCGTCATCGGCTGCGCTCCGGATTCCGGCACCACGTCCTACTGTTTCGATATGACTGGCCTGGAAGGCGGCGCCAATGGGACGGCCGACAAGGCCGCGAAGACCGTGACGTGGACCGGTTCCGCTTCCAAGGTGGTCCTGCACGCGAACAACGGCCAGGTCCGGGTGGAAAAGCTTACCATCGAATTCGAATAAGCCGGGACGATGATGCGAACGAAACTACATACTGTTTTCGGCGCGGTCCTGCTCGGAATCCTCTCGCTGGGGGCTGTCTCCTGCGAGCAGAAGCCCGTTGTCCCGGATCCCGAGTTCATCCTCGCCCGTGACGCCGTTTCCAGCCGGAAAGGCAGCCAGTTCCTGGAGGTGCATGCGCCCGGGGACTGGTCCATCACGTGCGACGCGAACTGGATCCAGATCACCCCGGACAAGGGCCAGGGTGACAGCAAGGCCGTCGCGCTGTGCTATGATGCCAATACCGGAGAGGATCCCCGCGAGGCCGATATCCGGCTCCTGGCCGAGGGGAAGACCGTGACGGTCACCCTGCACCAGAACGCTCCCTCCGATGACCCCGAACCCGAGATCAACGGCGGTTCCTTCACCAGCAAGGGCTGGATGGAACTGCCGGAGACCCGGACCGACGACGGCCTGAACTTCTTCTGGCACAACATGACGGTGGGTAACTACACGGGCCGCAACTACTCCTTCTACTGGGATTATGCCAAGCTCGTCTCCCACTGGGTGGCCTATCCGCTCAACAGCGGACTCCGCAGCAGCGGAACCCGCACGGAAGCCTGGGGCCTCGACCCGCTCCTGCCGGCTTCCCGCCAGCCTGTCGTCACCAGCGCCTTCCGGGGCGGCTGGACGCGCGGACACCAGATCCCGTCGGCGGACCGCCTGAGCTACAATGCCAATGTCCAGACCTTCTACGGCACCAACATGACGCCGCAGAACTATGACTTCAACGGTGAAATCTGGGCCCGGCTGGAAGACAAGGTCCGCAGCTGGTCCGGCAAGTGCGACACCCTGTACGTGGTGACCGGCTGCGTGGTGGACGGTACCGTGAGCTGGGCGAAGGATATCGACGGCAAGTCCATCGCCATCCCGACCGCTTACTACAAGGCGGTCCTCAGCTACAGCAAGTCGTCGGAAGAAAACGGCGGCTACCGGGGCTGCGCCGTCTTCCTGGAGCACACCTGCAACCCGAAGGAGACCGTCGCGCGCAACCATGACTCCGTGATGTCCATCCGTGACCTGGAGACCAGGACCGGTGTCAATTTCTTCGTGAACCTGCCGGCCGCCATCGGCGCCGACGCCGCCGCGGCCGTGGAGACGGAGAATCCGAACGCGGTCAACTGGTGGTGGAACTAAAAAAGATCCTGATTATGAAACGATTGATAACCATCCTCTCCCTGTTGGTCCTTCTCGCCCCGGCGTCCTTCGCCCAGGGCCGGAAGAGCTACGTAATCGGTTTCTACAACCTGGAGAACCTGTTCGACACCTATCACGACGAAGGGAAGAACGACTACGAGTACCTTCCTGACGGCGCCAACGAATGGACCGAGTTCAAGTACCAGAAAAAGCTCGCCAACATGGCCAAGGTCATCCGGGCGATGCGGGACGAGAACAAGGCCTACCACGCCGTCCTCGGCGTTTCCGAGATCGAGAACCGCCACGTCCTGGAGGACCTGGTGGCCGAGCCCGCCATCGCCGACGCGAACTTCCAGATCGTCCATTATGACGGTCCGGACCGCCGCGGCGTGGACGTGGGCCTGCTGTACCGGCCGGAACTGTTTACCGTGCTGGAGTCCAAGTCCATTCCCTTCACCTTTGACAGCGCCCTCGATTTCGGAATGACCCCGGAGGAGCAGGACGCCTTCCGCACCCGTGACCTGCTGATGGTCCGCGGCCTGCTGGCCGGCGAGATGTTCGCCTTCCTCGTGGCGCACCTTCCGTCCCGCCTGGGCGAGAAGAGCGGCGCCCTCCGTTCCCGGGGCGGCGAGATGATGTACGAGGAGGCGACCCGCCTGATGCGGGAGTATCCCGGCATCAAGATCGTGGCCATGGGCGACATGAACGACAACCCCACCGACCCGAGCATGGCCGTGTACATGCATGGCCGGGAAAAGCCGGAGGACGTGGGGCCGATGGATTTCTTCTCCCCGTTCGTGTCCATGCTCAAGGCGGGCTACAGTTCCCTGTACTACCGCGGAGAGAACAACATCTACGACATCCTCGTGGTCAACGAGGCCCTTCTGAACGCTCCCAAGGGCACCTTGCGGATCCGGCCGATCGTGAAGAAGAAGTACTACGCGCGCATCTTCAATCCGACGTTCATGGTCCAGCAGGAAGGCCAGTATGCCGGCCAGCCGCTGCGCACCTTCTCGAACGGCGCCTTCGTGGGCGGCTACAGCGACCATTTCCCGACCTATATCATCGTAAGTAACAAGTAACCGGATATGAGTATGAGCAAGAAACTGATCTTGGCGACCGCCGCGCTCCTTCTCGCGCTGGGCCTTTCCGCCCAGACGTACACGGGAGGCGTGCGGGGCACGGTCGTCAGCCGTTCCGACCGGTCCCCGGTCCCCGGCGCGGTCCTGGTCCTGTACCAGGGCACGGCCGAAGTGACCACGGTGACATCCGGCGAAGACGGCCGCTTCCTCATCGAAGACCTGGACAACGGCGTCTACGACCTGGTGATCCAGGCCCCGGACTACCTGGAGACGCGTGTCAACGTCACGGTCAACGACGGGTATGTCAAGAACATGTTCAACCTCTCCCTGACCCGCGGCGCGGTCGTCACCGAGGTGGACGTGGACAACCTCGTGGAGTTTGACATGGACGACACCGGCTACGGCGACAGCCCGACGGTCCTGTTCGGCCAGAACGACGTGTTCAATGACCTGGCGGGCTACAACTTCAGTTCCGTCCGCTACCGCGTGCGCGGTTACTCCTCCGAGTCGCAGGACGTGTACCTGGCCGGCGTCAAGATGAATGACGCCATTACCGGGTATTCCCCGTTCTCGCTGTGGAGCGGCCTCAACGAGGCCACGCGCACGAAGTACACGGTGAACGGCGCCGAAATCTCCGACTATGGCATCGGCGGCTACAACGGCCTCACGAACATCCCTGTCAACGCCCTGTCCGTCCGCAAGGGATGGCGGGGGAGCGTGCTCACCAACAGCCAGCTGTACCGGCTGCGCCTGATGCTGACCTACGCTTCCGGCCCCCGGGACGACGGTTGGTCTTACGCGTTCAACGTGTCGGCCCGCCTGGGCGGAAACGATTGGGTGAAAGGCGTGTACTACCGCTCCTTCGCCTACTATGCCGCGGTGGAGAAGACGTTCGACGACGCGCACAAGCTCGGAGCCGTCATCATGGGGACCCCGGGCGAGCGCGGTGCCGCGAACTCCTCCACGCAGGAGGTGTACGACCTCATGGGCGACAACATGTACAACTCCAACTGGGGCTACCAGAACGGGAAGGTGCGCAACGCCCGCGTCCGCAAGACGCACGAGCCCATCGCCATCCTCAAGTACGACTTCACCCCGGTCCACGAGTTCAGCGCCGCCGCGACGGTCCTGTACCGCTTCGGCAAGAACGGCTATACCGCCCTCGACTGGTATGACGCCCAGGACCCGCGTCCGGACTACTACCGGAACCTCCCGAGCTATTACTACATGGAGGATGACGACTACAACCGGATGAACGGGATGAAGGCCGCCTGGGCGGAAGAAGTCTGGCGGAACGACATTCCGGAATACGCCCACATCAACTGGGACCGTCTCTATTCGGTGAACAAACTGAATCTCGAGGACGGTGAACTCCGGTCCAAGTACGCCGTGCAGGAACGCCGCACGGACCAGCAGGACCTCAATTTTGCCGTGAACTTCAAGTGGCGTCCGGTCCGCGTCTTCACCCTCACGGGCGGCTTCGACGCGAAGGTCAACCGCACCGAATACTACCAGCGGATGGATGACCTGCTGGGCGGTGATTACTTCTACAACATGGACTCCTTCGCCGAGCGCGACTACGCCGCCTTCCCCTACATGACCCAGAACGACCTGGATTACTGGCTGGCGCACGGCTCGGTGCAGAAGATCCGCGTCGGGGACAAGTACGGGTATGACTACTATGCGAACGTCCGCAAGTGGAACGGCTGGCTGTCCGGCAAGCTGAACGCCGGCAACTTCGAGATGACCGTCGGCGGTCGCGTGGGCAGGACCGCCTTCTGGCGGTACGGCCTCAACCGCAAGGGCCTGTTCCCA